>Ga0256406_1003717_pt1 | contig 18475 bp, 19 predicted proteins | sample RumenRJG_03DNA_FD_185986 | JGI IMG/M metagenome (GOLD analysis project Ga0256406, IMG submission 185986) | Bovine rumen microbial communities from Lethbridge, Alberta, Canada - RJG_03 | ecosystem: Host-associated > Mammals > Digestive system > Stomach > Rumen | place: Canada: Alberta | collected...
AAGAAGTCGCTCCGCTGCCCGGCCATCGTTGCGAAGGCATCCATTGTCGATCCGGAGTGCATGATGACGATGCCGAAGAAGGTTCTCGCCTCGGTCGGCTTCGACGCTCTCTGCCACTGTGTGGAGGCATATACGGCAAACAACTCACAGCCGTTTACCGACGCGCTTGCTCTGTATGCGATGCCTCTGATCATCGACAATCTTCCTTCGCTCGTCAACGGCAGTGACAGCATGGAAGCCTGGGAAAAAATGTCTGTCGCCAGCACGATCGGCGGCATGGTCATCAATACGGCAGGCGTCACGCTTGCGCATGGCATGGAGCATCCGGTCAGCGGCCTGAAAAACGTCGTTCACGGACAGGGTCTTGCAGCGATTGCACCGACCGTTGTTGACGCTACCTGGAGCGGCAACCCGGAGAAATTCGGCGTTCTGTCCCGCATGCTGGGCGGCACCGGCGCAGAGGACTGCACAAAGGGCGTCCGCGCATTCCTGAAGGCCATCGGACTGGAACTCACCCTGACAGATCTGGGTGTAGAGGAAAAGGATATCCCGTGGCTTGCGAAAAACTGCATGAAGGTATCCGCAGGCAACCTGGTCAATACGCCGGTACATCTGGAAGAGGCAGATGTAGCTGCTTTATATAAGAAAGCACTGTAATCAGATTCTCTCAGAATGCAGACTGTGTGAAATACAGTTGTGAACGGATCCGGAAAGCAATATAACAGAGAAGGTGAAAAGAGGTACGGATATGATTAGATTTAAAAAAGCATCGGAAGAAGATTTCCCTGAAGCCATGAAATTCATCCGTGCGCTGTGGGATTACAACACCTACGAGGATGAGCCGACGAAAAAAGTGTACGATAAGGTAATTAACGATCCGGAAAGCTTTGCCTTCTTTTTACTTGATGATGACGAGTATGTGGGCTTCTGCCACGGGGATTATTTCCAGACGTTCTGGATGTGCGGCCTGACCTGCTATGTCTCCAGCATCATCACGAGATCTGACAGAAGAAATCAGGGCTTCGGTCGCGAGATGATGGACCATGCCACCAAGCTGGCCAAGGACAGGGGATGCAAGGCACTGATCCTCGACTCCGGCATGCCGCGCAAGGAAGCCCATCAGTTCTACGAGCACTACGGCTTTGAAAAGAGCTGCTACGGCTTTGAGAAAGCACTTTGATGCGCTGCGATAGCTGCGAGAAGCAGAACTGCATATGAGCAGAGGCTGCCTTCGATATTGTATGTGAACAGAGCGCCTTCGATATCATATGCAAACAGAGAGCCGCATTCGATCACACAGTGATCGGATGTGGCTCAGCTTATAGTAGTAACATTGTCATTTGTGTTTTTTCGGACTGTTGCCAGCCGATGAATTGTCTCCATTCTGAGCGGGTGCCACTCTGTGGTCGACCTTTTTCATGATACGGTTCGAGCGCAGCTTTGAAAAAATATAGATGAAACCAGATAAACGTAGAGGATAAATTGATCATATAAACACAACGCGATCTGAACATTTCCTTATTACCAAGTTCTGCTTATAATCAATGTCAGTTTTGCATACGCATATGCATCCATATATCAAGGAGGATAAACGATGAAAAGAGTATTGACGATCCAGGATATTTCGTGTCTCGGCAAGTGTTCCCTGACTGTAGCGCTGCCGGTGATCTCGGCCATGGGCGTGGAGACGGTCATTCTGCCGAGCGCAGTGCTGTCGACGCACACCATGTTTCAGGGATTCACATGCAAGGACCTGACCGACCAGCTGATGCCGATCGCCGAGCACTGGAAATCACAGGACGTGAAATTCGACGCGATCTACACAGGCTATCTGGGCTCTGCCGAGGAGATCGATATCGTGAAGAGGATCTTCAGCATGTTCAAAACAGATGACACTCTGATCTTCATTGACCCTGTCATGGCGGATAACGGCAAGCTGTATCCTGCTTTTGATGAATCCTATGCGAAGCTGAATGCAGGACTCTGCGGAAGTGCGGATGTCATCGTGCCCAATCTGACCGAGGCCTGCTTCATGACCGACACACCTTACCGCGAGGACTACGACCGCGCATACATTGAGGAGCTGCTGCAGAAGCTCGCAAAGCTCGGGGCAAAGACCGTTGTGCTGACCGGCATTGCTTTTACACCGGGAAAGACCGGCATTTACGGATACGATACGGAGAAGGGTCAGTACTTCAGCTATGAAAATGATCACATCGACGCTTCGTATCACGGTACCGGCGATGTTTTTTCCAGTGTCTGCGTAGGTGCGCTGATGAACGGACTTTCCATGAAGGATGCTTTCAAGCTTGCGGCTGATTATACCGCAGATACGATCCGCGCTACGCTGGATAACCCTGCGAAACCGTGGTATGGCGTTGACTTTGAGACGACAATACCGGAACTTTGTGATAAACTGAGGGAGGCAAAAAAATCACAGAGTTAAACGGAGGCTGATATGCTTAAACCAGGAATCAGAGGAACGGCGGAAGAAACAGTCACGGAAGAAAAAACAGCGTGGAAGATCGGCAGCGGCGAACTGCTCGTGTATGCAACTCCCTGCATGGCGTCGCTGATCGAAAAGGCGGCGTGGAAAAGCGTAGCCGACGAGCTCGAAGAAGGACAGGGCACAGTCGGAACAAAACTCGATATCAGCCATGAAGCGGCCACACCGGTCGGCATGACGGTGACGGCGGAGACGGTTCTGAAAGAGGTTGACGGAAGACGCCTCGTCTTCGAGGTGGAAGTGCATGATGAGGTCGGCGTGATCGGCCGGGGAACGCATGAGAGGTTTATCATCCGGAACGAGAAGTTCTTCAACAAGGCGCAGAACCGGAGAGAGCACAATTCATAAGTATGCATAGAAAATTCAGGAGGAATTGCATCATGGCAGTGGAATGGAAGAATCTGGATCAGCTGAAATCTTTCGATGAACTGAAAAACGTAAAGCGCGTGAATATCCGCGAGACTATGAGCGGGGAAAACGGCGCCGACAGAGTGCGCCGTTACAGCGTACCGATGGCTGCCGGCATGGCATACAATTATGCCGCAAAGCAGGTCGATGATGATGTGCTCGCCGTTCTCGTAAAAATGGCTGAGGAGGCACAGCTTACCGACAAATACAGAGAGCTCTACAACGGCGCCGTGATCAATACCGGCGAGAAGAGAATGGTTCTTCACCAGCTCTGCCGCGGACAGCTCGGAAATGATGTGATCGCTGACGGCGTGAACAAGCGTGAATTCTACGTACAGCAGCAGGAGAGAATTGCTGCCTTTGCGGACAAGGTTCACAGCGGCGAGATCACGAATGAGGCCGGCGAGAAGTTCACCACGGTAGTGCAGATCGGTATCGGCGGCAGTGACCTCGGTCCCCGCGCGCTGTATATCGCTCTGGAGAACTGGGCAAAAGCAAACGGCAAAATGAAGATGGATGCGCATTTCATCAGCAACGTCGATCCGGATGATGCGACCGCTGTCCTGAAGAGCGTAGATGTGGCGCATTCTATTTTTATCCTGGTTTCCAAATCCGGTACAACGCTGGAGACGCTGACGAATGAGGCTTTTGTCAAAAATGAACTGACGAAGGCGGGCCTGGATCCGGCGAAGCACATGATCACCTGCACCAGTGAGACCTCTCCGCTCGCAAAGAACGGCGGGTACATGGATGCGTTTTTCATGGATGATTACATCGGCGGACGGTATTCCTCTTCCTCCGTTGTCGGCGGCGCCGTGCTGTCGCTGGCTTTCGGACCGGATATATTTGCGGCGATCCTCAATGGTGCGGCTGAAGAAGACAGGGCTGCCACGGAGACGGATCCGCTGAAGAACCCGGATATGCTGGATGCGCTGATCGGTGTCTACGAGAGAAATGTGCTCGGATATCCGGCAACGGCTGTCCTTCCTTATTCTCAGGCACTCAGCCGCTTCCCGGCACATCTGCAGCAGCTGGACATGGAGTCCAACGGCAAATCCGTGAACAGATTCGGAGAGCCTGTTGATTACGTGACGGGACCGATTATTTTTGGCGAGCCCGGTACGAACGGACAGCATTCGTTCTATCAGCTGCTCCATCAGGGCAAGACGATTGTTCCGCTGCAGTTCATCGGATTCCGCAGCAGCCAGATCGGCAATGATGTGGACATTCAGGGCAGCACCAGCCAGCAGAAGCTCTGCGCAAATGTAGCTGCTCAGATCGTGGCTTTCGCCTGCGGCAAGGATGACGAGAATCTGAACAAGAATTTCGAGGGCGGCCGTCCGTCAAGCATCATCATCGCGGACAAGCTGACGCCGGAAGCACTCGGCGCGCTGCTTGCACATTATGAGAACAAGGTGATGTTCCAGGGCTTCCTGTGGAATGTGAACAGCTTCGACCAGGAGGGCGTTCAGCTCGGCAAGACGCTGGCGAAGAAGGTGCTGGCGCATGAGACCGATGGGGCGCTGAAGGTGTACAGCGACTTACTGAAGATCTGATAATTTGATGATCTGAGAGTCCAGGATACAGATGCCTCCACCCGCAACAGAGCGATGAGCACTTGCTGAGAGCGACCGTAGGGAAGCTCGAAGCTTACGTGCGACGCCTGTCAGCGCAGTTAGCGAGCTTTAGCGAGCTTACAAGCTGACAGCTTTCGCTCGTCCTCGACGCAGCGGTGGTAAGCTCATCCATCGGCTTTGCCTCGGATTTACGCGGGCAGTGAGCCACAGCCATACACGCGGAGCGTGATATGGTGTGGCGAACGCCGCGATAACGTGATAAAACACGCGAAGCGGGTTTTATCACGTCAGCTAACCACCGGCGTCTGCGGATGGTTGCGGGTTGGAAGCATCTGTATCTCTGGACATTTCGACATTACAGAAGAGATGGTGAATGCACAGATATGGAGTGACCTCTTTTGATAGCACTATCAAAAACGTCTGTATGGTTTTCCCGTCACATGGGAAAGCTGTGCAGACGTTTTGAATATAGACGATATTACATGAAGAGGGGACTGATGCAAGTGCCTGGTACAGGAACTGTTAAGAAGCGTAGAGGTCGACTGCATATTGTACTGTACGGCTGTTCATGACATAGGAGTATTGAGAAACTGTCGCACCTTGTCGAGTGAACGCCGGCCGGCGCGGCGGCCCGCCTGATAGACGCGCTCGAGCTCGTCGGGATTTTTCTCTGCTTTGCCGATGTTGACGTCGACGACGGGGCGGATGACGAGGATTCTGCCGGCATCTTCCTCTGCTTCTACATAGCGGAGGGTTTCGTTGTGGTTGTCATCCATCCGCTTCCACGCCTCGATGAAGGCGGGATAATCCCGGTATTTTGCCTGGATGATGGGATTCAGGTGATTACGCTTCACGACGAAGCCGCGCGGCCGCGTGAGAATGACGATGATGCGGGAGCAGCCGGAGGTCTCCTGAAAATGCTTAAGCGGGATCGGAGCTGTCACACCGCCGTCCAGCAGTTTATGACCACCGACCTCGACGATGCGGGAGAGCACCGGCATTGATGCGGAGGCGCGGAACCAGGTCATGTCGTCGCCGACGCCGGTGGTGCAAAGGTGATAGACCGGCTCTCCGGTTTCCACGTCTGTACATACGACGGAAAAATCCATCGGATTGGCGGCAAAGGTTTCACTGTCCCAGGGATCGAGCTCATCCGGCAGCAGGCGGTAACAGAAATCCGCGTTATACAGGTCGCCGGTTTTCAGAAGAGACTGAATGCTCTCATAGTTTTTATTCCGGCAGAAGCGCTTGTTGTATCGAATGGCACGTCCGATCTGCCGGGACTTGAGGTTGCACCCGAACACGGCGCCGGCGGATACGCCGATGGCGCTGTCGAATGTGATGTCATTTTCCATAAAAATATCGATCACGCCGCAGGTGAACATGCCGCGCATGGCGCCGCCCTCCATGACGAGTCCCGCCCGCGGACAGCGCTCTTTTACTGTCTGGTTCATATATTCTGTCTCCCCTTCTGTCATCGAAATGGATGCGTTTCACCATTATTATATAGCGCCGGGAGAAAAAAATGTGAAACGGTGGGACACATTCGGAAAAGAGTGGAACAGGAGGAACCGGTTTTCCCTGATGTCTGATGATGAAAATTAGTCTGCCGGCAGCATTTTCTGAAGCATGATCATGCATATTTGTTCGCCGGCGGCGGTGCAGATTTGAAGGCGTCAGGCTTTCAGTGCGTCAGGCTTTCAGCACAAGGCCGAGGCCGACAGCGGCTTTTCCGCCGTGACAGGTGATGACGGCGCCGCACACATCGTAGCTGACGGCCCTGAAGCCCAGCTCGTAGGCGGTGCGCTCCATTTCGCCGAGAACCTCTTTGGTTGCGCCCTCTGTGTACATGATGTAAAGCGTGTCGCGGTCAACGTTGTATTTCCCGCACATGTCGCGCACGTATTTGCCGCAGATCTTCAGCATGCTTCCGCGGTATCTGCCGGCGGCCAGCAGCTGTCCCTCTTCATTGGGTACGATCAGCGGTTTGATCTTCAGCACGTTGGATGCGATGAAGGCTGCGTTTGTGACTCTTCCGCCCGCGCGCAGAAATTCGAGAGAATCCGGAACAAAGGAACAGGTGATCCGTTTCGAGATGGCCTCAAATTCCTTCGCCAGTCCCTCGTAATCCGTAATGGCCTCCGCGCCGCCCTTTGCATTCAGCAGCTTTCTCGCTTCCGCGATATAGGCGATGCATCCGGCACCGAACCGTTTGGTATCGATGGTATAGACATCGGTAAATTCGCGCACGGCTACGACGGAATGCTCGTAGTTGGTGGAGATGCCGGAGGAAAGCGCAAAGTTGTAAATGACGCAGTCGGGATGCGCTTCCTTGAGACGGGTGAAGAAGTCGATATAATCCTGCACGTTGTCGGCGGAACTTTTCGGCGTATCACCTGTCCGGTCGAAATAGTCGTACAGTTCGGAGATCGGCACGGAACCGTCGTCGAATGTTTTTTCGCCCATGGTCACATGCATCGGAAGCACGGTGACTTCGAGCTTTTCCTGAAGCTCTTTCGGAACGTCTGATCCGCTTTCTGTGGTAAAAAGAATCTCTCGCATGACAGCTCCATTCAAAAAATATTCATCAGAATTACCTGTAAATCTGGACAGATTATACAATATTCATAATCCGATGTAAAGATAATGGAAATGCGTCAGACGCCCTGCGGGTTGGAGGTTACGGTTCATGGAGTTTCTGTAAGGCAATGCTTTCACAGTTCTGCTGCCATTCGCAAACTGGCTGTAACAAAGTTTTATCCTTATTCAGTGAAGCTGCGGAACTCCTCAGGCGCACGCGCCTTCGTCAAACAGTCCTCGCAAGGTACTTTATAGAAAACCCACGGATAAAACTTTTAACAGCCAGTAATGCTCCGGCAAAGAAACTGTGAAAGCATTGCCTTATCAGTCACCTGTGAACTGTAACCACCGGGGCACCCGTGTTTCCGGTCAACCGGAAGTGATAGCCGGAAAGACAGATGAGTCAGTGATGCGATTTTCCCTTTTTTATGCTATGCTGATAGGCGGCGGGCGCTGAATGAAAAAGTTTTTCTGGCAGGCAGCGTCCCGAAATACCGGAATATAAGAAGATTCTGCGACAGATATTGAGGCCCGGAATAAAAAGCGGACGGAAAAGAATCTGACGGAAGAAACGGAACAGAAGCGTAAGGGCAGGGATATGGCGGAAGATACAGAAAAAGGAAGGCAGGAGAGTGTCGATGAGTTTGTGCTTGAGCACAGCCTTGGCGCAGAGCACGAGGATTCGCGGAAACCGCACATTCATGTGCTGGAGGACGGAACGGTTATCGAGCACACACACCTTCATCACGAAAGCGATGCCATCGCGGGCGAGGAAAAAAAGGCCGTGCTGAATCGTCTGTCGAGGGCGATCGGACACCTGGAGTCGGTCCGCAAGATGGTCGGGGACGACCGGGATCCGGCGGAGATCCTGATCCAGCTCTCCGCGGTGCGGTCGGCGATCAACAATACAGGCAAGACGGTGCTTCACAACTACATCACGCACTGCATGGTCGATGCGGTGAAGAACGGGGATATGGACGCGATCACGGAGCTGCAGCAGGCGATCGACCAGTTCATGAAGTGACAGCGCCGGGCGCGAAGGAAATGGCTGTATCTGCCGTACGAAGATTCTCTTTATCCCGGCCGGCATCGATATTTCCGGAAAAAGCCTGTACCGCGTGAAATATTACGGATATGCGCTGTCAGCCGGCAGCGATATTTCCGAAAAAACGGCAGTATTGCGTGAAATATCACTAAAATATGCTATTATTAATTGGCGAAAATGACGGACGGCCGCATGCCGTCAGCAGTTTATGCATCGTCCGTCCGCCTGTCGTGAAAACCATTTTTTTCATTTTTAGGGGGAAACACGGAAATGGATACTTTGGATATATTGGAATATCTGGCCATCATTTTGATTTTTGCAAAGTTTTTTGCCTTGCTTGCAAGAAAAATCAAGGCGCCGGAGGTCGCCGGCGAGATCGTCGCAGGACTTCTGATCGGACCAAGCCTTCTGAATCTCGTGCCGTACAATGATTTTATCTCCGGCATGGCGGAGATCGGTGTCATTCTCCTGATGTTCAGCGCCGGTCTGGAGACAGATATGAAGCAGCTGAAGCGTTCCGGACTGAAGGCAACGCTCATTGCGTCCTTTGGCGTGGTTGTTCCGCTGATCCTCGGAACGATTCTGTACATGTGCTTCTACGGCTTCGGCGGATTCGGAACGGAGAATTTCGTGCGGGCGCTTTTCATCGGCACTATTCTCACGGCCACATCCGTGAGCATTACGGTGCAGGCACTGCGCGATCTCGGCAAGCTTTCCACTGAGGTCGGCATGACGATTATGAATGCCGCCGTCATTGATGATGTACTGGGCATTATCGTCCTGACGGCAGTCATCAGCCTGAAGGATCCGACGGCAAATCTCGGTCTTGTCGTCATCAAGATGATTCTGTTTTTCGTTTTTGCGGCGGGCGTGGGCTATCTCATCTATCTGCTGATGAAAAAAGTTGACAAACGCTACCCGCATACGCGGAGAATCCCGATCATCGGACTGGTACTGGCCTTCGCCATGTCTTATATAGCTGATAAATTCTTCGGTGTGGCGGATATCACCGGCGCTTACTGCGCGGGCATTATTCTGAGCTCACTGGATGATTCCTCCTATATTGAAAGGAAGATGGACATCAATTCCTATATGATCTTCGGACCGATCTTCTTTGCCAGCATCGGCCTGCAGACGAATCTCAGGCAGATCGATCCGTCCATCATTGTATTTTCCCTCGCCTTTGTGGCTGTAGGCATGATCGCCAAGGTCATCGGCTGCGGCGCGATGGCACGCATGTGCGGATTTAAAAAGGATGACAGCATAAAAATCGGCGTCGGCATGATGACCCGCGGCGAAGTGGCACTGATTGTGGCGCAGCGTGGACTGAAGGCCGGTATGATGGACAGTCAGTTCTTTACAGCCGTTATCCTGCTGATCATCATCAGTTCTATTGTGACGCCGGTTATCCTGAAGGCGCTCTATGCCAAAACGGATGCCAGGGGCGGCGCCGCCGGTGATAAGCAGACGCAGCCGGTGAAGCAGACGGCAGAATGATATTTTCGTATCTTCCGCCGGCTGTCTGACAGGAAGATAGCGGCCGGGACAGGGAAACAGGCGGATCGGAGAAAGCTGCCGTGAATAAAAGACGGCTGCAGGAGCCTGTGAGGGGAAACGGAGGACACCGGGTGAATATCTATATTACGCGCCACGGACAGACGGATATGAATAAAAAGCATCTGATGTGCGGCAGAACGGATGTCCCGCTGAACGAAACGGGCAGGCGGCAGGCGGCTGCCGCGCGGGAACGGATCGGCGGCCTTCATTTTGACGCCGTCTATGCCAGTCCGCTGCACAGGGCTGTCACCACGGCATCCATCATCGGCGGGGTGCCGGAGGAACAGGTCATCACCGATCCGCGGATTATAGAATTTGATTTCGGGAAGTATGAGGGAAGGCACTATGAGCAGCTGGGGCCGGCCATGACGATGTACTGGCTGCTGCCGGAGGTTTTCCGGGCGCCGGAGAGCGTGGAGACGATCGCAGAAGCTGTGTCGAGGACCAGGTCATTTCTCACTGAACTGGAGGAAAAACAGCCGGGGCAGAATATTCTGGTGACCTGTCACGGCGGCATTATCCGCGCACTCTGCGGTTATCTGGAGGACAGGCCGGCCGGCATCCGCTGGAGACCGCATCCGCATAACTGTGAGGTGCGGGTCTATGAATCTGTCGGCGGGAAACACCGTTTTCTGCAGAGTTATAAACCGGGCCGTCAGGGATAATGAAGAAAACTGTTGCCGGTCAGCCGTCAGGTGTGTTAATATAGATAAGCGTTCGCAGAAGGGATCTGTCGGAGCTGTGGATTTTTATCTACGCGAACAGCGAGCCACAGCCGAATGCGAAGCATTCGCGTGTGGCGAGCGTCGCGATAGCGAGATAAAAACCGCGAAGTGCGTTTTATTTCGTTCACAGGTATCCGGTTTCCCTGAAGATGACAACAGAATACGGAGGATTACCCAAGCGGTCCAAGGGGGCGCACTCGAAATGCGCTAGGCCGTCTTTTCACGGCGCGAGGGTTCGAATCCCTTGTCCTCCGTTCAGAACATGAGAGGCATCTGCAGAGATGCCTCTCATTTTCTATATCCGGAGCTGTTCTCTCCTGAGTTCTCTCCAAATCTTTTTTCTTTCCCGATTTTCTTTATGCCTGCTGTTGTCAAGGCCCTGTCATGTGTGCGGCGCCAATAACCGGTCACGCAAACCGACCAAGAGCAGCCTCGATGGTATCATACGCAGGAAATGATTCATCGTTTTTGCGGACCGGGGCGTTCTGCATACAGGGAAAATTATCAGCGGCTTTCGCTGCCCTGACAGCGAGTTACACGCGAATTGTTCTTACATGACAATACTAAATTGGGTTGCGCTCACTAAAGGATTAACCATCTGAATAGAGTAAACGCAGCGTCAATCCCGCATAGGCAAATGTTGAAAATCTTCCGGAATATCTCCTTTTTCCGAAAACGTCATAAACAGATTACCATCCACATAAAGCTCATAACCATCAGAAGTTTTTTTGATGTATGCATTGTCTTCAGTAATAATCAGACCATCGGTCGGCTGTTCCTGTTGTCTGATGATCTCCATTTGGATGGTATCAGGCTCTAAAACAAAAATGAAGGAGCAGAAGGTAAGTAAACAGAACAATGCACATAAAAGCATTTTTTTATGTCCGTCTACTTTTTGATCATCATCCATAAGATGATGAATCCTGCAGGCATTGATAGAGCGTTCTCTGGAGCTGAACTTACGAGAAGCGGACGGAAAGCCCGATACCGGCTTTTTATGCATCAGTTTCTCTGTATCCAGAAGCAGACAGGCATAATGGAGTTTTTCGTCATATGTACAGTTTTCCGTGGCTTCCTCGTCTGCCAGATATTCCATAAGAAGATCCGAGTTCTTTTTCAATAGCGGGATTATGGGATTCCACCATTCAATGATACCCACCACATCCATAATCAGGCTGAACCACAAATGCCGCTGATAGAAATGGGCCGATTCATGCCGCATGATGAGGCCAATATCTTTCATCCTGTTATTCTCATTTTCAGGCAGGATGACAGTCGGATGAAGAAATCCAGTCACTGCAGGAGAGATTTTTGCCGGAATGACACAGATACGGTATCCGCTTTTGAAATTTTTATTCAAAGCCTCTGTGATATTCCTGTCCAGACATTCTTCTGCTACGGTGTACCTGTGAATGACACGTGTTAATTTCATATATCGTCGAATTCTGATCACAACTGTAATCAGGATGCCGATCGGCCAGATAATTAGAAAGACAGTGTAACAGTTTATAGCGGTCCCTGGAAAAGGTATCGTTAATGGATAAATTATAGTGCCCAATATTCTGCTGTCATAAATGCTGATCTGAAAAGGAAGATTGATCGGAATAAGCATCTTTACCAGAAGACAGCTCAGACAACATTCAAGGATGATACGAGCGGCACCCCTGACACTGCCGAAGGCATGAAGATGCCATTTAAGAAGCAGCAACAGAATAATGCTGCACAAGAAACAGGTAATGAATTGACCGGCTGAAAAAGTTGAAGATATAAATTTAGTCAGGTTCATAGAAATCATTTCTGCAGTGATTTCCTTTTTTTCTGAAGGTATTCTTCAAGTTCATCCAACTCTTCGAGATTACTTCTGGTATCGATGAAATGCTTGATCAGGGGAAGTGCATCATCCTTTTCGCTGACTTCGCAATAATACAGCGCGGCATATTCCTCTTCCGTAATTGCCGGTGCGTATGACCTGGAAAGGACATTGCCGCTGTAAACAATGTCTGCCACTTTAATGAAATTATTCCTGAGCAGATTACGTATGCAAACCAGCGCCGTATTGGGGTTTACGCTGCAACGCTGCCTGATCTCTGATGATGTCAGTGGCTCAGAACTTTCCCAGAGAGTTTTCATGACAGCTAATTCCTTGCAGGTCAGCTTTTTAATCTCCATTCTCTTGAATTCTCCTAATAATATTTTCTGGCAATCCAATCTCAAATATCGCTTTAACAAACAATCATATTTTTTTCAGAGTGCTCCGTTTTCAATTTTATATTTCCAGAGTATTCTGTTTGGCTGAATATGCCATGTTAAGGAAAAAACAATGGGGTGAATTGCATTTTGAATAATATAATAATTATTATATTGATTCAAGAGTTATTAAGAACGATGTTATTGTAAAACGTAAAAGAAATAAAAATTGCCTGGAAATATTGGAAACAACAAACAAAATATTATAATAGTCAAGCTTAATATTGAAATGATAATAAAATTATTATATTATGAAGATATTAATAGAACAGAAGTAAACATATTTGCCATTTTTTCGCCTTATATCCCATGCAGATCCCGAGTATAAATAGTACAGACTGGTACAGATATATGAAACATACAAAATCTATGAATCGAGAAGAATTACACAGAGCTTTCTGCGGAACCGGAATGAAACTGGCTGTATTAACAGGCCTTGTGATCGCTTTCGTACATATGATTCTGGTACAGCTGCCACTTGCACAGCAGAACGGACTGGGACAGCAGGGTCTGCTGACATATCCGCTGGAAGAGCCTTATTATGCTTCCTTTTACAATCTCATGATGGATATCCTCAATCCGGAAGGATATACCTATTATCTTCTGATTCCGCTCCTGGCTGTTATGCCTTTCAGTGCATCCTTTTATTTTGACCACAGGGGCGGCTATGATATTCAGCTGTGTCAGAGAGTTTCAAGAAAACAATACCTCCGTTCCAAATACCTCGCCTGTTTTCTGGCAGGCGGGACGGCCATTTCCATTCCGCTCCTGTTTAGCTATCTCAGTGCTCTGATGATTCTGCCGGATATTGTACCTGCAGCTGCCATGGGAACAAATGTGCTGACACCTCAAATATGGCTTTCCGACCTTTATTTTTCGAAACCTGCCGCCTACCTTCTGATTTACCTGGCGCTCGATTTCCTGATGGGCGGATTTTATGCATGCTTTGGGCTGGTACTCAGTTTATTCATTCAGAACTGTTTTGTCGTGTGGAGCGCCGGTTTCCTGCTGCAGCTGCTCGTTCATACGCTGGTGGGTAGTGCGAATATGACAATGTATTATTCAGCCCTGAACTGGATGAGACCGGGGGTGGGAATCGTTTACCCCGGCATTGTTCTATTATGGATCCTGTTGCTCGGGATCGTGCCGGGGGTTCTTTATCATGCGAAAGCTGGCAAGAAAGATTTCATTTAGACGTCAGATGATTCTTTGGATTCTGATCCTTGGTGTCTGCATCTATGGTTCTGTAAAGGCGGCATACGACATCGGGTATCTGTATGTGGAAAATGGGGTGAGGGTCTGTATAAGCGATTTCTTTATGTTTTCAACAGCACCTGTTTATGCCGATCTCCGTGTATTTCCCATTTTGCTGCTGATCCTGATTCTGTGGGAGAAAAACAGACAGACATACGTATATCTGTATCGATACCCATCAAAAAAATGGCTGGCAGGACACATTCTGAAATGCAGCCTTGGGAAGGCTCTGGTGTGCTCCCTCACGTGGACCGGAACGATATGCCTGATCGCGGTCACAAGACACCTTCCGGTAAATAACTGGGACGATCCCTGGAGCATGTATACCTTTCTGGTCCGGGATACGATATCTTATCCCTATATTTTAATGATTGTTTTTCTTTGTATATGGGACGGTGTCTGTAAGATCCTGTTCTACGAATTACTGTATGAAACGCTGCTGCGTTTTACCAGATATACGGCATTGGTATGGATTCCCGTTGCGGTAAATGCAGGAGTCGGCTCGATGATGTATCTGGCGAAAGAGCAATGGTTCTATATTATGTATGAAGAATCTTTCTGGCTGTCCGCCAGCTGTCAGTTCGCCGTTCTGTCCGCAGGCTGTATCATAGTATATGGATTCCTGTACAGAGTCGTGTGTCATGGGGACGCTGTTATCTGAGAAGGACAGGTGAAAGCATGTAGACGTCATTATCTGAGAAGACAGGTGAAAGCATGTAGACGTTATGACCTGAGAAGGACAGGCGAAAGCATGTAGACGCCATGACCGGAGAGGGACAGGTGAGATTATGTCACCACGAATACGAAGAGGCCCCGATCTGTACGAGGCTGTTTTATATCTGGCAGGCACATTTTTTACAGCGGCAGCTGCCGGATTTTCCCAGAACAACATGTATGTTCAATACAGCCGGATGTATGGCGGATCGTGCCGCATATCTGTGCTGTCCCTGTGGGTGGAATTTTTCCGGGGAACACAGCCGGCGATCAGCACGTTGCCGGAGGAACTGACGGAACCGTTCAAACTCCCTGTGCTGTGGTCTTTCAGTCTGATCTGCTTCTTCCTTGTCATTGGAAAAACGGCCGAAAAAATGCGCGGCGCTGCATACCAGCAGATTCTGCGCACGGAAAGCAGGAAGAAATGGGCTGGAAAAATCTGCCGGACACTGGCTGTACAGACTCTCCGATGGTATGGCTGCATTCTGGCTTCCACAGGGATCGTTGTTCTCTGTTTTAAGGGCACCCTGCTGCCTGCGGAAACGGATGCTTTTCTGTACCTGAATGACGTTACGGACCATTTTCTGTCGCCGGTTTTCCTGTGCCCGGTATGTATTCTGAGCATCGTTTCCCTGATGGCAATGGCTTTTTTACAGGCGGCCATCACCTTTGTCCTGTCATCGGTAACAGGTGTTATTGTATCCGCCGCAGCAATGGCCGCCTCGGTCTTCTGGGATAAATGGTTTTTCCTGTGTCAATATCTGCAGTTTGTCAGAATGCAGCCCGAAAGTCTGTTGCCCGGGTATTTCCTTGCGGCACTCATAATATCCGGCTGCACCCTTCTGATTTACCTGCGAATTCGCAGAATGGATTTCCTGGAACTATAAACTGAAACTGTAAATCAGGATAGATTTCCTGGAACTGTAAATCAGGATGGCTTACCCGGAACTGTAAATTTATCTGGCAGCGTGTAATTCGATTAAAACAAATCAACAAGTCGCTTCGCAATTCTGAATGGACAGGAGTAAATAATGTATCTGGAAGTCAGTCATGCCACAAAACGGATCGGACCTGATGAGGTCCTGAGGAATGTTACTTTTTCGCTGGAGAAGGGAACGGTCTGTTCTCTGATCGGGAGCAACGGCGCAGGAAAATCCATGCTGATGAAGGCAATCAGCGGCTTGATTTTTCTGACAGATGGTTCTGTTGCCGTGGACGGCAAAGCCATCGGAAGAGATATCTCTTTTCCGCCGAATCTCGGTGCGATGATTGAACGTCCCGGGCTTGTTCCCCAGGATACCGGCTGGCAGAATCTGCGTGAACTGGCATTGATCCGCGGACGCATTGGCGATCCGGAGATCGAGGATGCCATGAAACGCACCGGTATTTACGATGCTGCCAATAAAAAATTCCGTAAATATTCGATGGGAATGAAGCAGCGTCTGGGGATAGCTGCAGCCATTATGGAGAAACCGGACCTTCTGATTCTCGATGACCCCTTTAATGCCCTGGATGACGATGGATGCCATATGGTACAGCAGATCATCCATGAGGAAAAAGAAAGAGGTGCACTGATTATCCTTGCCGGCCACGAGGCAGAAGATCTGGAAAGTATATCAGATATCATCCTGATGATGAAAAACGGACAGGTGACAGACAGGCGCATTCTGAACAGAAATCAGGACAAAACGAACTGACAGGCAGGTAATCAGACATGTGCGCTGCGCACAACGGCAGGGATCATGTCACGGGACGGGGTACTGATGAAAAAGCAAAAATCTAACAAATTATATATCATTTTGATCTGCTGTGCTGTTTTCGTCTGTGTGTTTGGATGGCGATATCATCTGGTCAATAAAGAATGGCAGAGATCTGAAGTGACGAATGTCCCCATGGGTGACACTTTCCATAATGATCAGTTTCAGATAACCATTGAAAATGCTTCTATGATGTCCGAGGCAGATTCGGATGAGCAGATGAAAAAGACGGGAGCGTACATGATGAATGCGGACACACATTTCCGTGTCATCAATATCACCTTGCGCGTAAAAAATACAGGATCTGAGTCGCTGTCTTCAGAAGCGATCCTCAGTAATCTGGTTACTGGTGCATATGCCAATGCGTTCATGATATCTGATGATGACAGACTGCTTTTCCCTCTGGAATCAGGCAAAGAGGTAACTATTACCGGAAGTTCACAAGTACCGTCGACAGCATTTAACAGCAGCCAATGGAAAAATATTGAAAAGCGGAAATACTGTCTCTGCCTGTCCGTGTATCCTGAAGTGACCAACCTGCTGTTTGATTTCGGGCAATAAACGGATATGCGAAACCGTATGGATAATGTTTTGAGAGAGTAATGACAGGCGTCTTGACAAAAGCCTTATCAGATGGATCATTCGCTTACCGGAACACAGAAGGAGATCCTGAACGCGTTCGGCATTGATTCTGCTTACGTGCGGAAGGCGGCAGCAAAGATCAGCAGTGTACTTGATGCAGAAAACGGAGGAAACGAATAATGGCACGCAGTAGTATTCCGATAGAAGCCTGCGATGGGGGAATCATTCCACGTAGAGAAAAAGAGATGCCATGAGACGGCACCTCTTTTTTCTCTGTGTGTTGAAATTTTATCAGACTCTTATATCAAAGTTCTCTCCGAGCCCGATCTCCGGAACAAGGGCATTGGCGGCCTCCATAATTTCGATCACAGCCTCGCCGGTCTGCTTCGTTGTGTCCATGGCGAGACCGAGAACAGAAATATCGGTTTTCTGCTGAAGCTGTGCGCCCGACATGACGGTTGACATCGCAGCTATATCCATGTAATCACCCATCACAATCTCCTTTCGCGCGTTGATCGATACACCCATCATATCACAGCTGATGATTTCATCAAATAAGAAAATGCGGAAGCATCTGTTTTCTGTATCCTGTATTCTGGAAATAATGGCAGTTGTCTTTTGCTCTCCGTTCCCGGTATAATCAGAAAGAAGCAATTCGTTGAAAAAAGCGGGATGTTAACACAGAATGACAGGAGGGCGGCAAATGATTGCTGGAATTATCATTGGTGTGATCGCACTGATCATCGTAATCTTTATGATTGGCACTTACAACGGGCTCGTTGGCAGCCGGAATCAGGTCGAGGAAGCTTTCTCCACAATGGACGTATATCTGAAGAAGCGGTATGACCTGATCCCGAATTTGGTGGAGACGGTCAAGGGCTATGCGACGCATGAGAAGGAAACGCTGGAGAAGGTGATCCAGGCGAGAAACTCCGCTGTGCAGGCGAAGGATGCCGCGGATGTCATCCGGAGCAATGAGGCGCTGGGACAGAGTCTGCGCGGTATTTTTGCCCTTGCCGAGAATTATCCGGAGCTCAAGGCCAATACCAGCTTTCTCGATCTGCAGCAGCAGCTCAGGCGGGTGGAAGAGGATATCGCCAATGCCCGCAAGTACTATAACGGCTGCGTGAAAGCATACAACGACAAGACCATGATGTTCCCGTCCAATATCGTTGCCAATATGTTCGGATTCAAACGGGCGTCCATGTATGAAGTCGCTGATGCCGCGGAGCGCGAGAACGTCAAAGTTTCTTTCTGAGGTTACTGTATTAAGCCGTCGACGCGCAGGCAGTTTTTGGGCATGCGAAGCATGTACAGAAAACTGTATGCGTGATCGACGCAAACATGTATGAGCATGGAGTTTTGCAAAGCAAAGTGAGAATGCGAATATGCGCGTGCAGTGAGCCGCATCCGTACACGCGAAGCGTGATACGGTGAGGCGAACGCCGCGTCAGCCCGACGAAGTCGGGCATACATGTGCCGACTGCGGGAATCGCGCAGCGATGGAGCAGTCGGGCTTAATA
>Ga0256406_1003718_pt1 | contig 18473 bp, 14 predicted proteins | sample RumenRJG_03DNA_FD_185986 | JGI IMG/M metagenome (GOLD analysis project Ga0256406, IMG submission 185986) | Bovine rumen microbial communities from Lethbridge, Alberta, Canada - RJG_03 | ecosystem: Host-associated > Mammals > Digestive system > Stomach > Rumen | place: Canada: Alberta | collected...
ATCAGGTTTCCCTGATCTATGAACATTCGCTAGGAATGTTCCGAAATTGAAAAATCAATCGAAGATTGATTTCTTATTTTCGGGGTTGCATTTCTACTTGATTGTCAGATATTCGATTTTGAAAACTTCCCGTTCCGGCGAACTGGCCGCCGGAGCTTATGTTCGCTTGCTGATCTCTCAGCGGCGAACGATGGCTATATTACTCCCGGGTACCCGAACTGTCAACACATTTTTCTGCTGTTTTCACGAGAATCTTTTCACTGTTGATTATTCATTTTCTGTGGTATCTCATTCATACTCTGACAGTTCTCTGCTTCCATGAAGTGTTCCTTCCTGAACACGGCTACACTTCCCCAAATAGACGGCACAGTCTCTGCTGCACTGACGCGTCAGTGCAGTTACTTTCCTCACTGTTTCCATTAATGAAAAAAGTGCTTGCACTGCCGAAAGGTTCTGTTATAATCAACTTGTTCTGCGGACGTAGTTCATCGGTAGAACTCCAGCTTCCCAAGCTGGTGAGACGGGTTCGATTCCCGCCGTCCGCTTTCCTGACCAGGTTATGCCTGGTCTTTTTTTATTGTTCAAAATCCGGACAAAAAAAGATCCTCCGGATTGGGGGAGAACCAATGAGCCCGGAGGATCTGCAAACCGGCGCATCGGCACCGACTTGCGAATGTTATTATGAACTACAAAACGAAATCTTGCAACTGTTTTGCGAAATTTTCGCTGTCAGGAAACTCTGCAGAAACTCTATCCCTTTGTACCGCCCGTACCGAAGCTGCAGTTCGGGAACGTACAGGTCTCACACCCCTGACACAGACCTCCCTCGCCCAGCGCATCGATCTCATCCCTGGTAATCGGGTCATCTGCCATCAGACGCGGAAGCATGAGATCAAAGATCGTTCTCTTCGCGAACATGACACAGCCCGGAAGCCCGACAATCGGGATCTTCACCTTATAGGCCAGCATGAACATGGCTCCCGGAAGAACCGGTGCTCCATAGGTCACAACACGATCTGCCGCTGTCCGGATCGCAAGCGGTGTTCTGTCATCGGGATCCACCGACATGCCGCCGGTGCACAGAATCAGATCCGCGCCCTGATAAAGGAGCTTTTCAATTGCCTTCACCTCCATGTCGGCGTCATCATCACAGAGAATGTGTCCTGCAATCTCCGCGCCAAAGGCTTTCACCTTCTGTTCGACCACCGGTGTAAACTGGTCCTGAATCAGACCGTGATACACCTCCGATCCTGTGGTCACAATGCCCACCTTCTTTTTCGTAAACGGCAGTACGCGCAGAACGGAAGCACCTTTCGTCCTTTCCTCTATCTCTTTCATCTTGTCTTTTTTGATGATCAGAGGAATGATCCGCATGCCGGCAAGTTTCTGTCCCTTCTTCACCGCCCTGTCTCCGGGAATGGTCGCGATCATCATCTGCCCGTAGCTGTTGACGGCAAGCAGCCTCTTCCGGTCGATCTTCAGGAGTCCATCCGTCTCTGCGAACGCTTCAATCTTTCCTTCTTTGATGTCTTTGGAAGGTCGGATATTCTCCTGTCCTCCCGCTGCGATCTCATACAGAACTCTCGCCGCATCGTCTTCATGCATCATGGATTCGTCCACATCCCAGACAAAGACATGCTCCTTGCCGACGGAGAGCAGCACCGGAATGTCCTTTTCCTCAATGATGTGTCCCTTTCGAAGCACCGGTCCCTTGACCTTTCCCGGGATGATCTGCGTGATATCATGGCAGAGCATCATGCCGACTGCGTCCTGTGTACGTACCTCTCTCATGCTTCACCTTCCTGCTAAACGTAATATTTCGTATCCGATTATAGCAGTTTCCATCTTATTTCCGGACATAAAAAAATCCCGGAAGGCGGCTGTGCCTCTCCGGGAATCCTGTACGGATATCGAAGGCCTCCAAAAAGATTCTCACAATTTCCGGTTCTCCCCCAGAAATCTTTTCCCCCTGGCCTTCGTTCCTGACTGATTTCTTTATACACCATTTCGGAACACTTGGGGCCAGGTGACACGATTTTGGACGGATTTTCAGAATCAGATGGGCTGAAGCTGTGCGATGCAGCGGTCCAGAAATGCGATGCCTTCCTCTTTTTTGAGCGTATTCTCCGTGTGTATGAAATCAAAGTATTCCTGAAAGAGCTTCAGCGTACCGGGATCCGACAGTACTTCATTTCGGAACTTTCCCTCTCCCACCGGGAACCAGAAGGCAAACAGTTCTTCGCTTGCCACATACCAGGCACAGGAATCCTCCCGAAAATCCGGAAGGTCGGCGATCTCGAACTCCCCCTCAAGATACAGTTCCCTCCAGATCTTCAGAACAAGGAGGCGCTCCGGCACCGAAAGAGGCGTCATGTTCCGGGGACCGCTTTCATTGATGTAGCCGGTCCTTGTGAACCATTCGACACCCTGGCAGGTCGTGATCTGTGTCATGTTGAATTTATTGTGAAACTGCAGCAGCTGAAAATCCGCAAAACTGTTCAGCTGCCCGACATACCAGGAATGTGCTGTTTTTCCCGTGACCGCATGTTCCGCGAGTGCCTTGCACCTTGGCAGGACATTAACGGCGCTGATGCCGGGATCAAAATAGTAGTGGAAGTGAAGATTTTCCCATAGTTTCTCCTCTTCGGCATCGTCTGACTTGCCCTTAAGGTTTTCGAAGGTCTTGCTGTTGCCGTAGACTCTCAGGAACGGAACCGCCTTCTTTCGGATCTTCTCAAATATCCCCTGCATGGTTTTCGCGTCCTCTTTCTGCAGGACAAGCCCGCAGGTAAGGTCCGCCGAAAAGAGAATCACATACCGGGAAGTTACCACCATCTCCGTCATCAGCCCGGAAAGGCTCTCCAGCGTATTGTTTCCCGCATAGACTGCCCTCGTCTTCACATTGGTGCAGCGCATCAGAATTGACGTCAGAGAGATGATCCGATCCAGGTTGAAGAGCCTGTAGTTTTCATTCAGTCTCTCCCTCTGATTAAGGGTTGTCACAAGTTCTAACGAGATCGTCTCATACTGCTGTAAGACCGGAAGACACAGGTTTGTGAAGTCCTCGTACTGTCCGCACAGCAGCGCACCGACTTTCGTTTCCCCGTCTGCCGCCGCCTGTTCCACCGCCGCAAGGCATGCGTTATAGATCTCATCCTTTCCGCTGATCGTATTCTTTTCCAGGACGGCCGTGTCACAGGAAAAGGTCCCGCCCTTTGTAATCTCAAAGGGCCGCAGCGCATTGAACAGATCCATCACCTGGCGGAACCCGTAGTACTTTTCCTCCCCGAGCACCTCGCGGTAGTAATCCTGTACAAGCTCCCTGCTCTCCCGTTCCGGAAGCCGGAGCTTCCTTGCGATGCACTCCACCTGTTTTCTTCCGGCAGGTTTTCGTTTTCCCTGCAGGATCTTGTAGAGCATCGAGCTGTCGATCCCGGTGTAGCGCGAAAGCTCCGCCACCGAGATTCCCTTTTCCTTCATGATGTCTCTGATCTTCTCGCCGAATTTCATCGTTGCCCCTGAAAAAAGGAAGACGCTCTGTTGTGCAGAGCGCCTTCCGAAACGTTGTATCGAACAGGATTAGCTGCGGCTTGCAAGGAAGGATTCAACTTCCTCCTTCGAGGGCATTACGGCGAGGGCACCGCGGCGGGTGGTAATGACGCTGGCCGCTGCATTGGCGAAGGTGAGAAGCTCTCTCATGCGCTCCGTATTGAATCCGTCAAGTCCGTACTGCAGGACAAAGTGCAGTGCGCAGGCGCAGAACGTATCCCCGGCACCTGTGGTCTCGATGGTTGCGGGATTCCGGAAGCCTGCCACCTCGACCATCTCGCCCTTATAGTACATGCGGCTTCCGTCAGGCCCCAGGGTTGCAAACGCCACCGGGATCTCATACTGCTCGATGAGCTGCCGCATGCCTGCGTCGAGGTCTTCCTTTCCCGTCAGGAACGTGATCTCATTGTCGGAGATCTTCAGGACATCGCACATCGAAAGTCCGAAGAGCATCTTCTCCTTTGCCTTTTCCTCGTTCTCCCACAGAGGCGCGCGGTAATTGGGATCAAAGCTGATGATGCAGCCGCTCTCCTTGGCAATGGTCAGGGCTTCCTTCGTTGCCCGCTCCACAACGTCATCGGTCATGGACAGAGTACCGAGATGGAAAATCTTTGCCTTCTCGATGAGGTCCTTATGGGCACGGACCTCCTCCGCGGTCAGCATGATGTCCGCGCCGGGCTTTCTGTAGAACGAGAAATCGCGGTCGCCGTTGGAAAGCTTCTGAACAAAGGCAAGAGTCGTGTGGACGCTGTTGTCCATGGCAAGCCCCGTCATGTCAATACCAACGCTTTCCGAGCGGTCTTTGAGCATCCGCCCGAACATGTCGTTTCCGACCTTGCCGATGAAACTTGTCTTATGACCGAGCTTTGTCAGCATGGCGAGCACGTTGCAGGGGGCGCCGCCGGGATTGGCCTCAAAGAGAGGATTCCCCTGGGAGCTGGTTCCGTTCTGCGTAAAGTCTATGAGCAGTTCGCCCAGTGCCGTGACATCGATCGTTTTTGCCTCGTTCATCATCCTTACCCCTTACCTTTCCATGTCCTGTCAGGTTCCGGAGAGCAATCTTTTCTATTCCGGAACACTCCGATTATAATCCATTCCCTGTCAATACGGAAGAATCTTCCACAAAAGATTCTCTCTGTCAGCTCCGATCGTTGTCATTTCGCCACAAAAACAAAAAGAAGCAGGATGGTGTCCTGCCTCTTTTCAACATGTACGATTCCGTATCTGTTTCCTGCTTTTCAGTTCTTGAAGCTGTGGACCGGAGCCGGGATGCGGCCGCCGCGGTTCACAAAGGTATCGCAGCTGTAGGGATTTACCGGCATGACCGGTGCATGGCCCAGAAGCCCTCCGAACTCCGCAAAGTCTCCCGCCTTCTTTCCCGGGCACGGGATCAGACGGCAGGCGGTGGTCTTTGCATTCACCATGCCAAGTGCCATCTCGTCTGCAATGATGCCTGCAATCGTCGTCTCCTTCGTATCCCCGGGGATCGCGATCATGTCAAGGCCCACCGAGCAGACGCAGGTCATCGCCTCAAGCTTCTCGATCGTCAGAGCGCCGCATGCTGCAGCATCGATCATTCCTGCGTCCTCGGACACCGGGATGAAGGCGCCGGAGAGGCCGCCGACATAGGAGGACGCCATGAGGCCGCCCTTCTTTACCTGATCATTGAGGAGCGCAAGGGCTGCCGTGGTACCGGGGGCTCCCGCCTTCTCAAGACCCATCTCGCAGAGGATATCCGCCACGGAATCTCCGATGGCAGGCGTCGGGGCAAGGGAGAGATCCACAATGCCAAACGGCACGCCAAGGCGTCTCGACGCCTCCTTGGCAACGAGCTGTCCCACACGGGTGACCTTGAAGGCCGTCTTCTTGACGGTCTCGCAGACCGCCTCAAAGTTCTGTCCGCGCACACTCTCAAGAGCCGTCTTCACAACGCCGGGTCCGGAGACGCCGACATTCAGCACCCTGTCGCCCTCGGTAACGCCGTGGAAGGCGCCAGCCATGAACGGGTTATCATCCGGTGCATTGCAGAACACCACGAGCTTTGTGCAGCCGTTAAGGGGCAGATCCTTCGTCTTCTGCGCCGTCTCCTGGATAATCGTGCCCATGAGACGCACGGCATCCATGTCGATGCCGGTCTTCGTGGAACCCAGGTTTACGGACGAGCAGACGATGTCCGTCTGTGCCAGAGCGTCCGGGATGGAACGAATGAGAAGCTCATCGGCTTTTGTCATGCCCTTCGAGACCAGTGCCGAATAGCCGCCGAGGAAATTGACGCCGACGTCCTTCGCCACCCTGTCCAGGGTCTTTGCGATTGTCACGAAATCATCGCTCGTCCTGCACGCCGAGCCACCGATGAGGGCGATGGGTGTCACGGAGATACGCTTGTTGACGATGGGGATGCCAAACTCCTTCGAGATCTCCTCTCCGGTCCGGACGAGATCCTTTGCGCTCTCATAGATCTTATTGTAAATGTTGCGGTTTAAGGTCTCCAGATTGGAATCAATGCAGTCGAGCAGGCTGATGCCCATCGTGATCGTGCGGACATCGAGATTTTCCTTCTCGATCATCGCATTGGTCTCACTGACCTCCGAATAATTGATCATGGCGTACTCCTTCAGATGCGGTGCATGGAATCAAAGATCTCTTCGCGCTGCATCTTGATCTGCACGCCGATTTCGTCCTTCCCGAATGCGGAGAGCTCATCGGCGACATCGCTGAACTTTTCCTCCATCAGGGTCACATCGACCACCATCATCATGTTGAAATAGCCGCTGACGATGGTCTGGGAAATATCCAGAATGTTGATCTTCTTTCCGGCAAGAAAGTTGCAGACCCGGGCAATGATGCCCACATGGTCCTTGCCGACGACGGTGATGATCGCTTTCTGCTGCATAACATTTTCCTCCTCAGAACTCTACCAGTGCAGACGGTCCCTGCCTTCTTGCGATACCAAGCGGCAGGTCCGTGACATCGACATCGGGAAGATCCGACATCAGCTCCACCCGGACCGTCTCATAGGCGAGGTCCGGATAATTGTTCTCCTTTGAGAGATGCCCCAGGAAGATTCCCTTCATGTGGGCGTTCAGCACCTTCGCCAGAAGCTGTGCGCTGGACAGGTTGGAGAGATGCCCCGTACGGCTCAGGATCCGCTGCTTGAGACGGTAGGGGTACGGTCCCACCTGCAGCATGTTGACATCGTGGTTGGCCTCAAGAAGCAGCACGTCCGCATCCTTCAGGGCGTCCACCGTGTACTCGTCAAAGCACCCGAGATCCGTGCAGACACAGGATTTTTTCCCGCCGCACAGAATCCGGTATCCCACAGGCTCTGCCGCATCGTGGGAGATCTTCATCGGGTTGATCGTAAGGTCCTTTACCCGGACCTCATGATCCGCTTCCACCACCTGAAACCGCTCCCTGTCCATGTCCTTTAAGGCAGGGCTTTTCATCATTGCCTCGATGGTTCCTCTTGTTGCAAAGATCGGCATCGTTGTCTTCTTTGCAATCATCTTCAGCCCCTGGATATGGTCCGAATGCTCATGGGTGATGAAGATGCCGTCGAGGTCATCAAGGGTGACGCCGATCTGCTCGAGGGATTCGGCGGTGCGCTTCCTCGAAATCCCGGCATCAATCAGTACATGTGCCTGTCCGCTCCCGACGTAGGTGCAGTTCCCGCTCGAGCCGCTGGCAAAACTCTGAAATCTCATGTTGGTATCCTTTGCTTATTGTTATCGCTCCACATGATACCACGAAGTTTACAGCCGCGCACTCTCAGAATCCTTCTTTCCGGCGTCTTCTGCGGACTTCCTGGCGCCTGAGCGCCCCCTCGTACTCCGCCTCGTCATTCGGCGTTGTCCTCGAGAGCCCGTACGGCACCTTCACCGGTTTTCCGTCATCGTCCACCGCAACATACACCGCATAGGCCCGGTTGATTGGCCACCTCGTGCCGTCGAGAGCCTCGAGGTAGGTATCAATGCGCACCTCCATGGAACTTCTTCCGACAAAGGTCAGCCTTGCGCAGTTGACGATCATGTCGTTCAGGTGCGCGCCCTCCTTGAAGATGAGGTTGTCAATGCAGCAGGTGACGACGTGCCGGTTTGCATGGCGCATCGCCGCAAAGCCGCCGGTCTCGTCGATCCAGCCCATGAGGCGTCCGCCAAACAGCGCTCCCGCTCCGTTGATGTCACTGTACTTGAGGACATGCGTTGTCTCGGTCCTTGAAAAGTCGCAGCTCCTGACCGGCCGGACCTTCAGGCGCTGCATCTCAAGATCGAGTTTCTTTTTTGTCTCTTCGAAGTCCCCGGTGTTGTCAATTTCAAGATCGCATCCTTTCCGGAAAGCCTCCTCCGAGAGCTGGCTTTTCATGATGGCGTCCACCTTCTCCATCGTGTAGCCGCGGGAGGCAGCAAGGCGTTTTCTTCGCTCCTTCTCGTCGCAGTAGATGTACCACATCTGATCCACGACTTCCTTATAGCCGCACTCGAGAAGAAGCGCCGCCTCCAGAAAGAACGCATCCACGGCTCCCGCACTTCTCAGTTTTTCCACCTCGCTCTGGATGTATTCCCGTACCGCCGGGTGTATCAGGGCATTCACCTTCGACAGAAGCTCCCCGTCCTGAAAGATCAGCTTTGCCATCTCCTTCCGGTTGATCTCGCCGTCCGGAAGGGTAAGCTCTGCCCTGCTCTTCCCGCTGCCTGTTTCAAGAAGCGAAAGAATCGGCTCATACAGAGAGCCGCCTTTTTTCTCCAGCTGTTCCGTCGCCCGGTCCGCCATCAGGGTCCTGACATTGTAGTGCTTCGTCAGGTAATCCAGAACCGCGGACTTGCCGGAACCCACGCCTCCGGTGATTCCGATCAGTACCATCACTTTGCCTCGTACCAGTTGCTGCCGCTGTGGCAGTCCGTAAGAAGCGGCACCGCCATGCTGGCAGCGCCGGTCATGCCCTGCGAGAGGATCTGCCGCACGCTCTCCTCCTCGCCTTCTGCCGTCTCGATGAGAAGCTCATCGTGGATCTGCAGAATGAGCCTGCTCTTTGCTCCCGTTCTCTTCAGCTCCTCAAAGACCCGGATCATGGCCATCTTCATGATGTCCGCACCGGTCCCCTGAATCGGGGCGTTCATCGCAACACGCTCGCCGAACTGCCGCTGCATGTAGTTGCTGTTCTTCAGCTCCGGGATCGGCCTGCGCCGTCCGTAGAGCGTCACACAGTACCCGTTCTTCTTCGCCGCCGCAACCTGCGCATCGAGGAAGACCTTGATCCCCGGGAACATGCGGAAGTAGCTGTCGATATACTGCTGGGCTTCCTTTCGCGTGATCGAGAGGTTCTGGGAGAGTCCGAACGAGGAGATGCCGTAGACGATGCCGAAGTTCACCGCCTTTGCATCGCGCCGCATCTGGGGCGTCACCTCTGACGGATCGACGCCGAAGACCCTGGCCGCCGTGATCGTGTGAATATCGCTCCCCTGATTGTAGGCCTCAATGAGTGCCGGATCCCCGGACATCGAGGCGAGGATGCGAAGCTCGATCTGCGAGTAGTCCGAATCCGTGAACGTGTATCCCTCCATCGGCAGGAATACCTTGCGGATGGCTCTTCCCTGCTCGGTGCGCATCGGGATGTTCTGAAGGTTCGGATCCGCGGACGAAATGCGTCCCGTCGCCGTCACGGTCTGATTGAAGGTCGTGTGGATGCGCTGATCCGGTGCGATGTAGGCGGAGAGCCCGTCGGCATAGGTGCTCTTGAGCTTGGTAAGTCCCCGGTATTCGAGGACATTGGCGACAATGGGGTAATCGGCAGAGAGCTTCTCGAGAACGTCCGCTGCCGTCGAATAGCCGCTCTTTGTCTTCTTTGCGCCCGGCAGATGCAGATGATCGAACAGAACCTCGCCGAGCTGTTTCGGGGATGCGATATTGAATTCCTCTCCCGCCTCCTCGTAGATTTTTGCCTCGAGCTCCGCAATCCTTCCCGTCAGCTGATCGCCGTAGTTCTTCAGCTCGTCCGGCAGAATCCGCATGCCAAGTCTCTGCATGTCGGAGAGGATGTACGAGAGCGGAAGCTCCACGTCGGTGTAGAGATCCCACATCGCCATGTTCTCGAGCTTTTCCCGCACCATCGGCGCTGCAGCAAGCAGCGCCCCCGCGCATCGGACCGCATAGTCCGATACCGCATTCTCGTCTTCCAGAAGGCGCTGTGCAAAGCTCTCCTTTCCGAGAAGCTGCTTCCTGCCCTCAATCGTCTCGGACAGATACTCGGATGCGATGTCCTCCGGGGTGTAGTCGTTCTTTAACGGATTGCAGAGGTAGACGCCAAGCAGCAGATCAAAGATGCCCTCGAGATGAAGCCCTGAGGCAAGCTCCCTGTCGGTGACCCTGTAAAACGGCCAGGCGGGCTTTACATCGAAGGTGACAAGCATCGCCTCTGCAAACGGCCGGTGCTGTACGCCGTGATGGGATGTCATGTCGAAGGCCTCTGGATTTTTCGCCTTCAGAAGGAGCCGAAGATCTGACAGGAACCTCTCCCCGTCCTCCTCTGAGAGCTCCGATACAGGAGTCGGATCCTTCTTCTGTTCCACGACGGCACCGCCGCCCTCAAAATCAAAGGCAAGCTGTCCTGCCGTCTCCCCCTTCCGGTTCTGGATGCGCACATAGTACGTATCCAGGGGTGAGAGCGCTGCCGCAAGTCCGAGGAGCGTGGTCTTTCCCGTAAGATCCGGCGCGTCAAAGACCGGAAAGACGGAAACGCTTTTTCCCGAATGAAGGGCTTCCTCAGCCTTGTTCTGAAGGCCTGAAAGCTCCTCTTTCGTTGTGATCATCGTCTTCTTCAGCGCTTTCGATGTCGCAACGGCGCTCTTCGTGTCGGCTGCATCAAAGCGTGAGAGGAAGTTTTTGAAGCCAAGCTCCGTGAAGACCTGATACGCCTGCGGCGTGTAGAAATTGCCGATCCTTGCCTTTTCCCTGTCAAGGTCAAGATCGCAGTCCGTCTTAATGGTTGCAAGCTTCAGGGAGAGCCGTGCCAGATCCTCATTTGCCTCCAGGGTATCATGCAGTCCCTTCTTTGTGATCTCGGAGAGGTGCTCATAGACCCCGTCCACCGAGTGATACTTCACGATGAGCTCGGTTGCAGTCTTCGGTCCCACCTTCGGAACGCCCGGGATGTTGTCCGCCGTATCCCCCTGCAGAGCCTTGACCTCGATGAACTCCTTCGGGGTTACCTCATAGGCCGCCACGACATCTGCGGGATAATAATCCTCGACGTGCGTCTCCCCCTTCTTCGTCTTCGGGATCCGGATCCTTATATGCTCGTCTGAAATCTGCAGAAGGTCCCGGTCTCCCGAGATGAGGCTCACCTCGAGTCCCTCCGCCTCGGACTTTTTTGCGAGGGTTCCGAGGATATCGTCCGCCTCAAGCCCTGCCTGCTCGATTGTCTGGATCCCCATCGCGTGGAGAACGTCCTTGATGAGCGGCACCTGCTCTTTGAGCTCCTGCGGCATCGGCTTTCTCGTCCCCTTGTAGGCGTCATACATCTTGTGGCGGAAGGTCGGGGCGGAGACGTCGAAGGCCACGGTGAGATAGGTTGCCTTTTCCTCGTCGAGGAAATGAAAGAGAATGTTCAGGAAGCCGTACACGGCACCGGTGTGCACGCCCTTTGCATTCGTCAGATCCGGCATACCGTAGAAGGCACGGTTCAGGATGCTGTGTCCGTCGATTAAAACCAGTTTTTCACGCATGAGAAAATCCTTTTTTGAGAATCAGAGAAACAGAAAGAACAGAATGGCCACGGCCGCTGCGGCAAGGACCGTGACAAGCTCAAAGAGCAGTGCCAGAAGGGAGAGCCGCTTCCTGCCGTGCAGGCGCTTCCTCTCCAGGTTCACATAGCCCCCAAGCTCCTCCTGGAGATTGAAGGTCTCCCCGGTCTCCAGTCGCGGCACACCCTCATAGACCAGGTATTGGATGGAGAGCTCATCCCGGCACTGAGGGCAGTCTGCAAGGTGGTCGAGGAACTGCTCGAGGTCCCTGTTGCAGAGCCTGTCCTCGAGAAAGGCCGGAATCCGTTTTTCAAAAAGCTTGTGTTCCTTTGCCTGCGGATCGTCCGCGGCAGAGTACAGGCCATCCTTTGCATCGATGCGAAGCGCCATCCCAGGCCTCCTTTCCACTCCTGCATGTGCCTATTATACAACAACAAAAGACCTTCCACGTGGGTGGAAGGATTTCCACTCCCGTGAAAGGTCTGAACGGTCTTTTGATTCTTTGTTCTGTTTTGATTTACCAGGTGGTTGCAACATCGAGCTGTGTCGGATTGGTCCAGGCAAAGACGCCGGTGTCTACGACAATGCCGGTGCCGAGGGAGGTGGCGACAAGAGATCCCTTCGGGCGGGTGGTCAGGTTTGCGGCGACCATGACGTAGTTGCCGAACATCTTGACGCCGTCCTCACGGACCCAGTAGGGATATTCTTCCTCGGAATAGCCGAGGGCTCTCATGTAGGATACACAGAGGGACATGTTCAGGTTGTAGTAGGTTTCCTTGCCGCTCGGCCCGTAAACCGAGCCTGCTCTCTTTGAGAGCTTTGCGCCGGACCAGTTGGATAAGGTGTAGGCGCTGGTCGCAACCAGGTTGTCGGTGTCGGTATCCGTGGTTCCTGCCTTGCTGGCCACATCGGCAGCCACCAGGGTGTCATAGACAGAGGCGTTGTCCTCACTCAGCTGGGAAGCAAGATCACTGCTCGATGCGGCGTGAACACCGATCGAAGGCGTGACGGAAGCGATCATGGCGATCGCAGAGGCTGTGGCAAGGACTCTGCAAAACGATTTTACTGTCCTGTTCTTCAAAACGATTTCTCCTTTTCATGTGCGCCGGCAGCTCCTTTACCCCGTGATCATGGAAAATGGTTCTCACGAAGGCTCCGGGATCCATTCCCGGGCCGGCATCGACCTGCGGTTCCCGGCCGCATGTCAATTACGAGGAGAATATTACAGGTTTATTACATCTTTGTCAAACCGATGTAATTTTTGCCCCGGATCTTCGCAACTTTCCCGTCACAAATGCTGTCACAGACCTCGATTTTTCCCTGAATTTACGCCGTTTGCGGCTGTTTCGGTCAATCGTTTTGCGTTCCAGTTTTCAGATACTTTTCGAATCTGTTTCATTCCCATACATCAGATGCCACTCTGATTTTGTCAGTTTTTACCCGTTTTTTCGCCAGATTTCTCTCGATTTCCCGGTCCGGCCCCAGTTCCTGAAATCTTTCTAAACCGGGTTTTGTGCACTGTGACGGATTACGCGGCATTAACATTCCGCTATCCGTCAGAATGACGAACCGATTTTGGCCAAAAAGAAGGCAGGGCGGGGATCCCGCTCTGCCTCAACTGTTCGCAGAAAAACATTTTTACTCGGTCACCATGACCACCACGTGGACGGTCTCCTCATTGTATCCGTTGATGAAGCCAAGTACCGATACGCCCTCCTTCGCCCCCTTGACGGTGACGGAGTTGACGCCGTTTTCATCGAAGTCATCCGAGTCCCAGGACGCCGTGATGCAGTCGTTGGAGGGTTCCATGACGGTCTCATAGGACTTGCTCTCATCGGTCTCAAGGTACACGTAAACCTTCTTGCTCTTGCCCTTCTTCAGGGTGAGCACATTGGCGCTTGCAAAGAAGTCGCTGTTTGCCTTCGGAAGGCCGTCAAAGGCCTCATACAGGGAATCGTAGTTGTCCGCCTTCGCCTGTGCGGCGGTGAGCTGATCCTCTGTTGAGGACAGCTGATCCTGTACCGTGGAGAGCTCGTCCTGCAGCGTGTCCGTGAGGTCCTGCTGCTTTGAGAGGGCGCTGTTTGTCTTTTCAATGCTCTCGTTTGCGCTCTGCAGGGAAGACCTCGTCTTCGAGAGTTCCTGCCCTGCAAGGACAACTGCGCTTCGATAGTGATACACCCCGAAGGAAAGCCCTGCAATCAGGGCAAGATCTGCTGTTACAAGGACAGCCAGCAGAGCCTTCTTATGGCGTTTCTTCGGCGTTTTCTCAGCCGGTGCTGCCGCAGTCTTTTCCTTTTCCTCAGGATCCTTTGTATCCTTTTGTGCCTTTGGGGGCTTTGTTTCCGGACTCTTCTGTTCCTGTTCCGGGGTGTTGGGTTCCTTCTCACTCATAGGACTGCTCCCTGATCTTGCTGATGTCGTAAGGCGTTGCCTGGTAGACGTAATAGTTGATCCAGTTCGAGTATACCATCTGCGCCGCCGAGCGCCAGAGAAGAAGAGGGGTCTTTGCGGGATCATCGTCCGGGTAGTAGTTCTTCGGAAGATCCGGATTGAGTCCTGCCTTCACGTCCCGCTCATATTCCTTGGCCAGAGTATAGCGGTCGTACTCACCGTGTCCGAAGATGAACACCTGCCGCCCGCCGTGGGCAATGCACAGGAGCACGCCCGCCTCATCGGACTCCGCGAGGACCTTCAGGGCACCGCAGGCGTGAATTGCCGTCGAGGGCACCTCGGTGTAACGGCTGTGTGGGATCAGGAAATAATCGTCAAAGCCTCTCACGAGGGGCTCCCTGCGGTGGAATACCTTGTGCCGGTAGACGCCGCAGAGCTTTTTGGGCAGCAGCTGCTTCTGCAGTCCGTAGTGATAGTACACCCCCGCCTGCGCCGCCCAGCAGATGTGGAAGGTCGACTGGACATGGGTCTTGCTCCACTCCATGATCTCGCACAGCTCCGGCCAGTAGTCGACCTCCTCGAAGGGAAGCTTTTCGACCGGCGCACCGGTGATGATGAGACCGTCGAAGTACCTCTCCTTCAGCTCGGAGAACGCATAGTAAAACTTGTGCAGGTGGTTGTAGCTGGTATGGACCGCCTTGTGCGAGGAGACCCGCATGAACGTGATCTCCAGCTGCAGGGGCGTGTTGGAGAGCATGCGCAGAAGCTGCAGCTCCGTGTCCTCCTTGATCGGCATCAGGTTGAGGATGCAGATCTGAAGCGGACGGATATCCTGGTGGGAAGCCCGAAGCTCATCCACCAGAAAGAGGTTCTCGTCCTCGAGAATCTCCTTGACCGGCAAATCGTTCTGAATCTTGATCGGCACTTTCATGCCTCCTTTCCAAGCATGGCAAGGAAGTCATCCTCGGAAATGATGGGGATATTCAGCTCCTTTGCCTTCTTATTCTTTCCGGACGTCGAGGTGAGATCGTTGTTGATGAGGTATGCGGTCTTCTTTGAGACCGAGCCTGAAACCTTTCCGCCGTGATCCTCGATGAGCTCCTTCAATGCGTCCCGGTTATCAAAGTGGTTCAGCGATCCCGTGATGACAAACGTCTTTCCCGCAACGGGATCCGGCGATGCGCCCTCTCCTGCTGCGGCCGTCTGCACGGTCGCATCCTCCGTATCGATGGTAAGTTCCTTCATCAGGCGCTCAAAGGAAGCACGCTTTTTTTCGTCCCGGAAATAGGCGGTGAAGTTCCCGGCAAGCACAGGCCCTATGCCGTCGATCTTAGAGAGCTCCTCGCTTCCTGCCGCAAGCATCGGCGCCAGGCTGTTCTGATAGTGCTGACACAAGAGCCTTGCACCGGCAGAGCCGATCCCCGGGATGCCAAGAGCCGTGAGAACCCGCCTGAGGGTCGTATGCCTCGAGGCGTCGATCGCGGAAATGAGGTTCTCGTAGGACTTTGCCCCGAAACCGTCCATCTCCACGATCTCGTCCCTGTAGTCCGACAGATGATAGATATCTGCGAACTCGTGAAGGAACCCCCGCCCCAGGAATTTCTCGAGGCTTGCCTCGGAGAGGCCGTCGATGTTCATTGCAGGACGGGATACGAAGTTCGTGAAGGACTTGATCGCCTTTGCGGGGCAGTCCGGATTTTCGCACACAAGAACCTCGGATTCGTTGTCCTTCTGGATGTGCGTCTTTGCGCCGCAGACAGGACATGTAGAGGGAATCTCGAGAGTCCCGGACTTTGTGAGGTTCTGTGCAATCTGCGGGATGATCATGTTCGCCTTGAAGACGCTGATCGTATCGCCGATGCCAAGCTTTAACTGCCGGACGATGGAGACGTTGTGGACGGAGGCACGGCGCACCGTGGTGCCCTCGAGCTGGACCGGGTCAAAGACCGCGACGGGATTGATGAGGCCCGTCCTCGAGGCACTCCACTCCACGTCCCGAAGAATCGTCTCCGCGGTTTCATCCGCCCACTTGAAGGCGATGGCATTCCTCGGGAACTTTGCCGTCATGCCGAGGGACTCGCCATAGGCGATGTCCTCGAGAAGAAGTACCAGTCCGTCAGAGGGAACGTCGTTCTTCTTGATCGCCTCCTCAAACCAGGCAATGCGGTCCAGGATCGTATCCTTATCCACGAGGAAGTGCTGCACGACCTCAAACCCCTGACTCGTGAGAAACTGGAACTGCTTCTCTCTGGAGTTTTCAAAGTCCACGGGAGTGCCGTCCTCATTCACCGCGGAAACCAGGGCAAACGGGAAGAGGTTCACATGGCGGCGCGCCGTGACGGCGCTCGAGAGCTGCCGTACCGACCCGGAACAGAGGTTCCGGGGATTCTTGTAGGTCACGTCCTCAATTTTCCCTGCCTCGGCTGCCTCCTCCTCGAGCTGTTCATTGATCCTGTTGAAGTCCGAATACTTGATCACGGCTTCACCGCGAAGCACCAGCCGCCCCTTAAAGGGGATGGATGCCGGGATGTTCTCGAAGGTTCTCGCATTCGCCGTGATGACCTCGCCCTCGATGCCGTTGCCGCGGGTCAGGGCCTTGACAAGGGTTCCATTTTCATAAGTAAGAACCACCGTGAGGCCGTCGAGTTTCCAGGAAAGCAGTCCCTTCGCATCGCCGAGCCAGTCCCTGAGCTCCTCCCGGTCCTTCGTCTTGTCCAGGGAGAGCATCGGCTTTTCATGGCGCTCCTTCGGCAGGTAGTCGACAGACTCAAAGCCGACATTCACCGTCGGCGACCCCGAAAGGACGATGCCCGTCTTTTGCTCGAGCGATACCAGCTCATCGTAGAGCGCATCGTACTCGAAGTTCGACATGATCTCGGTGTTTCCGGCATAGTAGGCCTTTGAGGCCCTGTTCAGGGTCTCAATCAGCTCCTGCATGCGGGCGCGCTCTTTTGTCATTTCGGTTTCCATCTGCCCCTGTCCTTTCCCTCTACAGAAAACACTCTGCATCTGTGGCAGAAACCAACAGTATGCAGAGTGCATTATAATCGTCTTTGATAAATCTGTGCAATGGCCAGAAAGCTATTCATGTGGTGCAAGGCCGGCCAGACGGTAGAGGTCCTTGAGCTCCTCGCCCCGGATCTCCCGCTGCATCCCGGGCTTCAGGCCCTTGAGCGTGATGTTCATCACGCGGACGCGCTTTAATGTCTTCACCTCGTAGCCGAACACCCGGCACATACGCCGGATCTGCCGGTTCAGTCCCTGGGTCAGAACGATGTCAAAGGAATAATCGCCGAGGCGGTGAATCTTCGCCGGGCGGGTCTTCGTCTCAAGATCCTTCAGATAGACACCCTTCTGCATCTCGGCGAGCGCATGGTCTGCGATCTTCGTCCTCGTGCGGACGACATATTCCTTCTCGTGGGCATTGCTGCCCCGCATCATGGCCTCGATGAGATCGCCGTCGTTGGTCATGAGAAGCAGGCCCTCGCTGTCCCGGTCAAGCCGTCCCGCATAGGTCAGATGAATCGGATAGTGGAACGCCTCCTCCACGGTGATGTCCGCATGGGCATCGCGCGCCGTGCAGGTGACCCCGACAGGCTTGTACCAGGCAACGACAACCTTGTTGTCAACGCCCCTCACAATCCTGTCCCGGACCTTGATCTTTTCCTGTCCGGTGACCATCGTCCCCGGGGTTGCCGGTTCGTCGTTTACGGTGACCTCGCCCATTTCCATGAGGCGGCCCGCCTCACGCCTTGAGCAGACACCGCATTCGGCCAGATACTTGTTCAGGCGGATCTTCCCTACAGGCTTGCCAGCTTCTGTGCTGCGTCGTCTTTCAGAATACACGTTTCATGCTCCCTGATATATGCGATTCTCTCCGATCCCTCATTGAGAATGGTGCCGAACTCCGACATCGAGAGAACCAGTTTTTCGAACTCCTGCGGCGCTGCGTCCTTCGTGCGGGTCAGAATGAAGAAATATTCCGTACTGTCATCATTGCGGTACAGGCTCGAGGTATACCCCTCGGCTCCCGCAATGGTCTTTGCCGCCTGAATGGCATTGGCAAGATAGGAAAATGAGATGACATACTCCCGCACGGCCATCTCCGGATCCTGTCCTTCCTCAGCCGGCTGAGCATCTCCCTGCCAGATCTGCATCAGGGATCTGTAGCGGTCCTCATGTTCATGCAGCATATCCTGCAGGGCATCACTCTCCGCCGTGAGTGTGAGGGACAGAGAACGATCCGGCAGCACCGCAATCCGCATCTGCGTAAATCCGCCGTCCAGATTAAAATTTGCCTCCTCTGCAGCCTCCACCACGATCTCCTTGAGCGAATTGATGGCCTCTTCCCGCTTCTGGAACAGATCGTCCAGGCGAATGCCGTGCGCATCGAGATCCTGAGCAGAGATGATGCAGTTGATGGTTTTTGGATTAATTCTCTTAAACAGCATACTGCACACTCCTTGTTACAACTTTCCCCCACCGGGACTATCTCCCGGTATCGGTATTATATCGCACGCAATGGAAAAAGCAACAAGGCCAAAGAGTGCCCGCTGTGCCCGAAAAAGAAAATATTGATAAACTTTCTCAACACGCAGGGAAACCGGGCAGGCCAAAGACCGTCCGGTTCCCCTGAAGTCATCTTGGGATTCTTTCAGAAAGCGTTCTAGACCGGTCGCGATGTCAAGCACTTTTTTTAAGCAGTTGGGGAATCCAGTCCGTACGGGCTGGATTCTATTTTTATGCAAGGGATCCGGGACCGGGGATGGGCGGTCTGCTGTGGACAGGAGGTGG
>Ga0256406_1003720_pt1 | contig 18470 bp, 14 predicted proteins | sample RumenRJG_03DNA_FD_185986 | JGI IMG/M metagenome (GOLD analysis project Ga0256406, IMG submission 185986) | Bovine rumen microbial communities from Lethbridge, Alberta, Canada - RJG_03 | ecosystem: Host-associated > Mammals > Digestive system > Stomach > Rumen | place: Canada: Alberta | collected...
CTTACGGGGTAAGGGGAAGGTGTCTGCATACAAGTAATGACAAGCGTTTCTAAGCCCAGAGTCAGACAGAATCGTCACAAGCAAGGGCTAAATCAGACACTCGAAAAAATATTTGCGGATTTTAGGGAAAAGTGCATTTTGCGCAATAAAATGTGTCACGAGCAAAAAAAGTCCAAGGCTGGCCAAGCCTGGGGGCAGCCCCGGCGTTTATAATTCGCAAATGTAAGTATTTTTGCGTAAATTTGCCCCAAATTGGAAAAGTAAAATTCTCAAGCATGGAAATAACGACCGAAAACAAGGCCAACAAGGGCGGCGCAACCCGCCTGGTGGCCAAAGAATATGTGATACCGTTTATCCTCATCACCTCGCTCTTCTTCCTGTGGGGCGGCTCGCGGGCCATACTCGACGTGCTCAACAAGCACTACCAGCTCATCTTGCACGTGAGCAAGACGCAGTCGTCGCTCATCCAGATGATGGTGTACATGGCCTACTTCCTGGGGGCGCTGCCGGCCGGCCTGCTCATCAGGCGGCTGGGCACCCGCGTGGGCGTGATCACGGGGCTGCTGCTCTTTGCTGTGGGCTCGTTTCTGTTTATGCCGGCCGTGAACCTGGGCAGCTTCTACTACATCCTCACCCCGCTCTTTGTGCTGGGCCTGGGCCTGGTGCTGCTCGAGACGGCGGCCAACCCCTATGTGACCCTGCTGGGCGACCCCAAGACCTCGGCCAGCCGGCTCAACATCGCCCAGTCGTTCAACGGCCTGGGCTGCATGATGGGCGCGCTCATGGGCGGCCAGTTCTTCTTTGGCAACTCGGGAGCCGAGGCCAGCGCGAGCATCGCTGTGCCCTACACGGTGATTGCCGTGATCATGCTGGTGGTGGCCGTGTGCTTCACCTTCATTCACCTGCCCGAGGTCATCATCGCCCCGCCCCGGCGAGCCAAGGCGGCCGACACTGCTGGCGGCACAGCCCGCAAGGCGCTGGGCGTGGCCTTCTTCTTCGGGTTTGCGGCCCTCATTGCCTACGAGATTTCAGAGATATCGATCAACACCTTCTTCATCAACTTCATGACCGACGACGGCTTCATGACCCCCATGCAGGCCACCTGGGCCCTGTCGATGGGCGGCTTGCTGCTCTTCATGGTGGGCCGCGTGGTGGGCGGCATCTTGATGAGCCGCGTGGCCACCGAGAAGATATTTCTGGCCTGCGCCCTGGGCACCGTGGCCATGCTGCTGCTGGCCATGAGCGGCCTGGGCCTTTTCTCCAAGATGGCACTCATCGTGCTCTATGTGTTTGAGAGCATCATGTTCCCCACCATCTTCGCCCTGTCGATCCAAGGGCTGGGTGCCAACACCGAGAAGGCCTCGTCGATACTCATGATGAGCGTGGTGGGCGGCGCCATTGGCCCACTGGCCCTGGGCTATGTGGCCGACCACTACACAATGACCCAGGCCCTGGTCGTGCCGCTCTCCACCTTTGTCATCGTGCTCGCCTATGCCATCTACAGCTACGCACGCCGCAGCCGGGCATAGCACGTGCAGCCGCAGGAGCCATCATGCATCACACATTTTTCACAACCGCCTATGGAATCGATAAGGGAAATCTATAAAATAGGGCACGGCCCGTCGAGCAGCCACACCATGGGGCCGCGCTTTGCCGCCGAGCGCTTCATCAAGCGCGTGCGCGACGTCATCAAGTTCACCCATCGCTCGGGCGGCATCAAGCAGTTTGAGGTCACCCTCTACGGCTCGCTTGCCGCCACCGGCCGCGGCCACCTCACCGACGTGGCCCTCACCGACATTCTCAAGCCCGTGGCCCCCACACGCATCGTGTGGCGCCCCGACAAGTTTCTGCCCTTTCACCCCAACGGCATGAACTTCAAGGCCTACGGCGACCACGACAATCTCATCGACGACTGGACCGTCTACAGCGTGGGCGGCGGCGACCTGGCCGAGGAGGGCAAGCCCAGCTACAAGCCACAGCTCTACAAGATGTCGACCATCGACGAGATCCTGCACTGGTGCGAGAACACGGGCAAGACCTACTGGGAATATGTCGACGAGTGCGAGGGCGCGGGTATATGGGACTACCTGGCCACCGTGTGGCAGGCCATGGTGGCCAGCATCAAGCGCGGCCTCGACGAGGAGGGCGTGCTGCCAGGCCCGCTGGGCGTGCGCCGCAAGGCCGCCAGCTACTACATCCACGCCCAGGGCTACAACGAGAGCGTGCGCAGCCGCGGCCTCACCTATGCCTACGCCCTGGCCGTGAGCGAGGAGAACGCCGCCGGCCACCTCATCGTCACCGCCCCCACCTGCGGCAGCTGCGGCGTGATGCCGGCCGTGCTCTACCACCTGTACAACAGCAAGAACTTCAGCACCCGGCGCATCTTGCGCGCCCTGGCCACCGCCGGTCTCTTTGGCAACGTGGTCAAGACCAATGCCTCGATATCGGGTGCCGAGGTGGGCTGCCAGGGCGAGGTGGGCGTGGCCTGCGCCATGGCCAGCGCCGCCGCTACACAGCTCTTCGGCGGCTCGCCGGCACAAATCGAGTATGCCGCCGAGATGGGCCTCGAGCACCACCTGGGCCTCACGTGCGACCCCATGTGCGGCATGGTGCAGATACCCTGCATCGAGCGCAACGCCTATGCCGCCGCACGCGCCCTCGACGCCAACCTCTACTCCTCGTTCAGCGACGGCACCCACCGCGTGAGCTTCGACAAGGTGGTGCGCGTGATGAAACAGACGGGCAAAGACCTGCCCTCGCTCTACAAGGAGACCAGCGAGGGAGGCCTGGCCGTGCTGTGAAGCCCAACCCCGCACAAAATTATCCACACACGATGAACGCAGTCAACCCCATATTGCAATTGCACAAGCAGCGCCAACTGCTCGAGCTCGAGTACAAGGCCGAGAGAGAGGAATTCCAGCGGCAAACCGAGACCCTGGGCATCGAGCGCAAGGTGAAACGCGGCGATTGCTGGTATCCCGTGCAAGCGGGCCGCAGCTACTACAACTCGCTCAACCAGCTGGTGGTGGAGCTCACTCGCACTGCCGACGACACCGACATCGAGCACAACTTTGAGTACGGGCGCCAAGTCATGTTTTTCGCCGTCGACGCCCTGGGCACGCCCCGCTACTTCAAGCGCACCGGCACTGTGAGCTATGCCGAGCCCCAGCGCATGGTGGTGGCCGTGCCCGACGCCGGCTGCGTGGCCGAGCTCAAGGCCTGCGAGCTGCTGGGCGTGCAACTCTCCTTTGACGAAACCACCTATCGCCTCATGACTGCCGCCCTCGACCGCGTGGCACGTGCCCGCGACGGCCGCCTGGCCGAGCTGCGCGACATGTTTTACAACCCCGGCAAGCCCGGCAAGTTCACCTTTGCCCCCATGTCGTTTCCCTGGCTCAACCCCACGCAGGAAAAAGCCGTAAACGAGGTGCTGCGGGCCAAGGACGTGGCCGTGGTGCACGGCCCCCCGGGCACCGGCAAGACTACTACACTGGTCGAGGCCATCTTCGAGACACTGCGGCGCGAGAGCCAGGTGCTCGTGTGCGCACAGAGCAACATGGCCGTCGACTGGATAAGCGAGCGACTCGTCGACCGCGGCATCGAGGTGCTGCGTGTGGGCAACCCCACCCGCGTCAACGACAAGATGCTGGCCTTCACCTATGAGCGCCGCTTCGAGGCCCACCCCGACTATCCCAAGCTGTGGGCCATGCGCAAGGCCGTGCGCGAGATGCAGGGGCGCCGCCGTCGCGGCGATGCCGGCTACCACGACAAGCTCGACCGCCTCAAGAGCCGCGCCACGCAGCTCGAGTTCACCATCAACAACGACCTCATGGCCTCGGCACGCGTCATCGCCTGCACCCTGGCCGGCAGCAGCAGCCGTGTGCTCGAGGGCATGAAATTTGGCACCCTCTTTATCGACGAGGCCGCCCAGGCCCTCGAAGCCGCCTGCTGGATCGCCATCGCCAAGGCCCACCGCGTGATTCTGGCCGGCGACCACTGCCAGCTGCCACCCACCGTAAAGAGCCTCGAGGCCTTGAAAGGAGGCCTGGGCAAGACCCTGATGGAGCGCATCGTCGAGACCAACCCCCAGGTGGTGACCCTGCTCAAGGTGCAATACCGCATGAACGAGGCCATCGTGCACTTCTCGAGCCAGTGGTTCTACCACGGCCAGGTCGTGAGCGCCCCCCAGGTGCGCAACCGCAGCATCCTCGACCTCGACACCCCCATGACGTGGGTCGACACCACCGGCATGGACTTCAAGGAGCACTTTGTGGGCGCCAGCTTCGGGCGCGTCAACCACGACGAGGCCCTGCTCACGCTCAACACCCTGCACGACTACTTTGAGAAGATAGGCCACCAGCACGTGCTCGACGAGCGCATCGACGTGGGCATCATCTCGCCCTACCGCGCCCAGGTGCAACTGCTGCGCCGCCTGGTGCGCGGCACGGCCTATTTCAAGCCCTACCGCCACCTGATTGCGGTCAACACCGTCGACGGCTTCCAGGGCCAGGAGCGCGACGTGATACTCATAAGCCTCGTGCGCGCCAACGACGAGGGCCAGATAGGCTTCCTGCGCGACCTGCGCCGCATGAACGTGGCCATCACCCGCGCCCGCATGAAGCTCATCATTCTGGGCGACGCCTCCACCCTCACGCGCCACCCCTTCTACAAGCGCCTCTACGACTATGTGGCCTCACTCAAGGCCCCGCAACAACAGGACTTAAGCCAACCACCGCCATCATTATGAAATACGCCATTATTGAAAACGAAGTCTTTGCCCGGCTCAATCTTCAAAACATTGTCGAGACCCTGCGCCCCGGCTACCAGCTCGTGTTCACTGCCGAAACTGTTGCCGACGCCATAGCCGGCATTTCCAGCAATAGCGACCTCGACCTGGTGTTTATGGACATCGAGCTCGACGACGGCAACTGCTTCGAGATCTTCGACAGAATAATGGTGAAAACGCCTGTGATTTTCACCACGGCCTACGACGACTATGCCATCAAGGCTTTCAAGGTCAACAGCATCGACTACCTGCTGAAGCCCGTTGTAGAAGACGACATGAAGGCAGCCATCGAAAAATTTGAAGAGCACACAGCCCCCTCAGGCAACGGCATCGACTACCAGCAGTTGAGCAAGGCCATGGCCAGGACACGGGCAAGCACACGCATCCTCGTCACCGACGGCGAGCATTTCACCGCCCACGTGCCCTATCTGTAGCCTCAAGAGCTAACGCCGGTGGCGCTTGATGAAGGCGGCATTGCGCTGCAGTCCCGCGAGCTTGGCGCGCTTGACGGCGCTGTGGCTGAACAGGCGCGAGAATCGGGCCTGGTCCATGCCCGCGATGTCGTCGAGCGTGAGGGCAAGCAGCTCGTCGCTGGGCTGGAACTCGGGCACGGCCGTGCCCGTGGCATCGCGGTTGTGGGGACAGCACTGCTGGCAGGCATCGCAGCCGTACACGCGGTCGCCTATCGCCGTGGCCAGCCACTGGGGCAGCTCGGCACCGCGATACTCGATGGTGAGACACGAGATGCAGCGGCGGGCGTCGACTGCGCCGCCCTGGAGAGCGCCGGCAGGACAGCTGCGCTCGCAAGCATGGCAACCCTGGCACGTGAGGGTGCACGGCGCGTCGGGCGGCAACTCGAGCGTGGTCAACAGCTCGCACAAGAAAAAATAGCTTCCACGGCCGGGTATGATGACAAGGCCGTTGAGCCCCGGGTACCCGATGCCTGCACGTTGCGCCCAGTAGCGCTCAAGCACGGGGGCCGAGTCCACACACACGCGGCTCGTGCAACCCGTGAGCTGCTCGATGCAGCGCGCCAGCTGCCGAGCGCGGTCGCGCACCACCTCGTGGTAGTCGCGCCCGTAGGCGTAATAGGCCACCTGTGCCGTGCCGGCAGGCTTGAAACGGCGTGGATAGTAGTTCATGGCCAGGCTTATCACCGTCTTGGCGCCGGGCAGCAGCAGGGTGGGGTCGCAGCGCAGGTCGCGGTAGTTGCCCGCCCAGGCCATGCAGCCGTTCTTGCCCTGGGCCAGCCACTGGCCATAGCGGGCAGCCGCCTGGCTGCTCACCGGGCCCGCCTGGGCATAGCCGCAGGCGTCAAAGCCCAGGAGCCTCGCTTGCTGCTTCACGCGCAGGGCAATATCACATGGGGAGCCGCTCAAAGTTGTAACCTTTCTCCCTGAGCCACTCGATGGCACGCGGCAGGGCATATTTCATGTTTTTCTCGGCCTTGAGCGAGTCGTGAAACACGATGATCGACCCGTTGCGGGCAAAGCGCTTCACGTTGTCGAGCACCTGCTCGCCGTTGAGCTTGCGGCTGTAGTCGTGGCTCACCAGGTCATACATCACAATAGTGAACCGTGCACGCAGCACCTTCGACTGGCCGTAGCGTATGAGCCCGTGAGGCGGGCGGAAGAGCACCGAGTGTATGAGCTCGTTGGCCTTGAACACGTTGTGCAGATAGGTCTTGGTCGTGACCTTGGCACCCTGCATGTGGCTCATGGTGTGGTTGCCCACACTGTGCCCGCGGCGCAGTATCTCCTGGAATAGCTCGGGATTGCGCTGCACGTTCTCGCCCACACAGAAGAAAGTGGCTTTCACCCCATACTTGTCGAGCGTGTCGAGCACCCAGGGCGTGACCTCGGGAATGGGGCCGTCGTCGAAGGTGAGGTACACCGTGTGGGGGAAAAAGTGAAACCGCCACACTGTCTCGGGAAACAACATGCGGTAGAATAGCGGCGGTCGCTCAACCAATCGGTCTAATATACGCATTGCATATCTATTTTACTTGAATTGTGAATTGTGAGAAGAAAATAAAAAAAGACGAGCGGAGATGAGATCATCAAGCAATTCCGCCCGTCTTTGACAGTTTTCAGATTTTATTGACGCTGGTCGTCGCCCTCACCGCTGCCGCCAGGCATGCCCTGCAAGCCCATGAGCGGGTTGCTGTTGCCGTCCTGGTCGCCGCCCTGCCCGGGCATGTTCTGGCCCTGGGGGGCAGTGCTGTCGACTGCGGCCGCTGCTGCACGCTGGGCCTCGATCATGCTTTGCTGCTGGTATTGCTGCTGCTGGCGCAAGAGAGCCTTGATGTTGTACTCAACCTGGTTGGTATTCACACCGTGGGCCTTGAGCTTTTGCAACAGGGCATTGTAGCCGCCGGCATTGATCTGCTTGTAGTACATCATGAGCTGCGGATAGAAGGCATTGCACACGTTGCGGTCCTGATCGCACATGCCAAGCCCCTCGGGCAGCGATGCCTCGAACTTGAGCCACTGCGAGTAGCGCATGGCGTCTTGCTCGAGCAGGGCCACGGCCTTGCTGTGCAGGTCGGGGCGCGAGGCCGTCTTGCTGAGCTGCTCATAGACCTGGCTCATGGCCATCTTGGCACTGATGTAGCTGTCGTTGAAGATCACAAACGAGTAGGGGCACACGCGCTCAGGCATCTTCTTGACCATGAGGTCGAGCACGTTGAGTGCCATCTTCACGCGCTGTTGCGCCCGGGCCTTGTCGCCGGCCAGCTTGAAGGTGTCGGCCTCGTTGGCCAGGTCGCCGGCCAGGTTGATCATCTGGCTGCGGGTGGTCGATACCATGCGCCGCACGGTCTCGTCGAGATAGAGCTTCTTCTCGGCATCGGGCTGGTCAAGACCGCCCCAGCGGAAGCGCTCGGTCACGTTGCGATACATCGTGTCGGTGTTGCACACGGGGTCCTGGCCCATGCTCTGCGTGCGCAACGGGGTGATCTGGTAGGCCATGCCCGTGTTCTGCAGGTAGGGTGAATACACGGTGTAGAGGCGGTTGTCGACCGTGCAGGCAAAGTAGCAGGGACGCTTCCAGCCGCCCTTGATGCTGGCGTTGATGATGTCGAGGGCCATCAGGTCGCTCGAGGTGAGCTGAATGGTCGGCTCGCCGCGGTGAGCAGCAAGCAGGTCGATGTCGATGTTGCTCTGTGCCTGGTCGGCCTGGCTCTTCTTGATGATGCCGGCAGCCACGGCAGCGTCGACGTTGGCCGGGATATAGAGGTTGCCCGAGGGCAGGTGGCCGGTCACGTGGCCATCGTCGCTGGTATCGCTGTTGTCGCTATAGTCCTTTGTCAAGGCTTGGTCCACGCTCATCTTGGTATCGGTGTCGCCACCGTCGATCAGGTTGCCCTGGCGCGAGTCGTAGGCATAGGTGGTGGGGCCAGCCAGCATGGGCAGCGGCTTGGATTGGTAGGCAGCACGCTGCATCTGCGAGATATACCAGTCGGTAGCCAGGTAGGAGAGGTTCACCACGCGCACGTCGGTGCGGTAGCCCTCCACCTCCTGCAGGTACCACAGCGGGAAGGTGTCGTTGTCGCCGTTGGTGAAGATGATGCCGTTGGGCGCCACGCTCGACAGGTAGTTCATGCCGAAGTCGTGGCAGGCATAGCGGTTGGACCGGTCGTGGTCGTCCCACGTCTGGCTCACCATCTGCAAGGGCACCAGCAGGCCTATCACGGCAGCCACCACAGCCATGGCCAGGGCGGGAGTGCTCGAGCTGGCCTGGCGGTCGATCTGGGCAGCTTCATTCTCGGTCTTGGCTTTCTTGCCCTTAGTGAGCAGCCACACCGCTGCACGCCACAGCCCGGCCACGCCCATGCCTATCCATATAGCGAAAGCATAGAACGAGCCGGCATAGGCATAGTCGCGCTCACGCGGCTGCAAGGGCGGCTGGTTGAGGTAGAGCACAATGGCGATGCCCGTCATGAAGAACAGGAAAAACACCACCCAGAATTGCTCGATGCCGCGCTTGCCGGCAAAGGCTTGCCACAGCAGGCCTATGATGCCCAGCAGCAACGGCAGGCAGTAGAACACGTTGTGCCCCTTGTTGCCTGTGGTGTAGTCGGTGGGCATGAGGCTCTGGTCGCCCAGGCGGGCGTTGTCGATGGCCGGGATGCCCGATATCCAGTTGCCGCGGGTCACGTCGCCGCTCTGCCCGTTGAGGCCCTGTATGTCGTTCTGGCGGCCGGCAAAGTTCCACATGAAGTAGCGGAAGTACATGTAGTTGAGCTGGTAGCCAAAGAAGAAGTCAAGATTGTCGCCAAACGAGGGCCGGGGCAGCAGCTGCTGCGACTGCTGGAAGCGCGTGTCGGGGTTGCCGTCGGCATCGACCACGATGGTGGCCAGCACGTTGTCGAAGGGGTTCTCCTGCACGTTGAAGTAGCTGTTGTAGTAGTCGGCGTGCTGGGCCGACCACACGCGCGGAAACAGCATGCACATCTCGCGGGGATACACAAGGTCGCCGTTGTAGCCCTTCATGATATACCTGTCGGGCTCGCCGGCATGGGTCTTCACCACGCGGGTATACTGTTTCGCCCCCTTGGTCATGCGGGCCGTGGCGCGGCCGTTTTCGTCGCTCTGGTACTGCGGCGTGGTGGCCGTGTAGACCTGGCCGTAGAGCAGCGGCGTCTTGCCATACTGGTCGCGGCTCAGGTAGCCCGAGAGGGCAAACATGCTGTTGGGCGAGTTCTCGTCGAGCGGCGTGTTGGCATTGCTGCGCACGATGATGAGCGAGTAGCACGTGAAGCCTATGAAGATCATGAGTATGCTCAGTATCACGTTGGAGAAGATGCGCACCGGCACCTTCTTCATGAAGCGGAACAGATACAGGCCCAACGCCACAAGGATGACGACGGGAATGAACATGCTCTCGCCTATAAACGGGATACCCGACATGAAGATGCTCAGGAAGAACGACCACGATTTGGCCTTGTCGCTGCCGCCGCGGTACAGCTCATAGATGCACCACCCGAAGGCTGCCAGCGTGAGCACGGCATAGACCACAACACCCACGTTGTAGGGCACGCCCAGCACATTGACAAAGAAATAGTCGAAGTAGCCGCCCAGCTCCACAAAGCCCGGCTCCAAGCCCCACAAGATGAGCACAATGACCGCAAACGAGATGGCCAGCGTGATGAGCGAGCCCGTCACCGTGGTGTGCTTGTAGTTGCGGTAGTAGAATACCAGGGCAATGGCCGGGATGCACAGCAGGTTGAGCAGGTGCACACCCAGCGAGAAGCCAAACACGTAGGCGATGAGGATGATCCACCGGTCGCTCTGCGGCTCGCTGGCCCGGTTCTCCCACTTGAGTATGAGCCAGAACACCAGCGCCGTGCAGAACGACGAGAAGGCATAAACCTCGGCCTCGACGGCCGAGTACCAGAACGTGTCGCTCCACGTGTAGGCCAGGGCGCCGCACACGCCGCTGCCCATCACCACAAGGTACTGCGCAAGGCTCATCTTGTCGTCCTCGCCGTCGCGCACCACCAGTCTCTTTACCAGGTGAGTAATCGTCCAGAACAGCAGCAGGATGGTGGCAGCGCTCAGCAGCGCCGACATTGCGTTTACACACTTGGCCACTTTCATCACATCGCCGCCGGCAAAATTGGCGGCAAAGCGACCTGCCAAAATAAAGATGGGGTTGCCAGGCGGGTGGCCCACCTCGCTCTTGAACGCCTGAGCCACAAACTCAGGGCAGTCCCAGTAACTCGCCGTTGGCTCAATGGTCGACAGGTAGGTGAATGCCGCCACCGCAAAGATGATCCAACCCAGCGTGTTGTTGATAATGTTGTATTTCTTCATCGGTTGTTGATGATTAAACTATGATATGTTTTGATTGTTTTTTCTCAAAACCTGTGCAATGTGGCTCTAATTGCCACCACAATCGTGCAAAGATAACTATAATTTTCTGAAAAATTGTCTCCCAGCCTCACACAGCCATGATTTTAAACCTTTTTCACCCGCACCCGCGCACCGGCAGGGCCGATGACACAAAAAAATAAAAGTGCACTTTTTCACAAAAGCACACTTTCATCATAACCAAAATTCAAGTATATAATTTTTGTTGTTCGTCCTATTTTATTTCTTGTGATGTCTTTCTTGATTAGCATCACAAAGATAGTGCACATTTCTTATTTTTCATCAAAAAAAGTGCTAAAAAACAGTCAATAAATTATAACAAACATTAAAACCACACACGCCTTCAATGCCACGCAGTCGCAGTGTGGTGTCGCGGCGTGCTCACTTCTGCCTGAAATACAGGTTGATAGGCGTGCCGGCAAAATTCCACCGCTCGCGTATCTGGTTCTCGAGATAGCGCTTGTAGGGGTCCTTGATCCACTGCGGCAAGTTGCAGAAGAAGACAAAAGTGGGCACCTTGGCCTCTTTGAGCATGGTCACATACTTGATCTTCACGAGCTTGCCCTTGGTGGCAGGGGGCGGGTAGGCACCTATGATCTCCTGCATGGCGTTGTTGAGCTGCGAGGTGGGGATGATGCGCTTGCGGTTCTCCTGCACGTTGATGGCCTCTTGCAGTACCTTGAAGATGCGCTGCTTGGTGAGCGCCGACCCGAAGACGATGGGAAAGTCGGTGAACGGGGCAAAGCGGGCCTTGATGGTCTGCTCCATGTAGTCGATGCTCTTCATGCTCTTGTCGTGGGCAATGTCCCACTTGTTGACCAGCACCACGAGGCCCTTGCGGTTCTTCTCGATGATGGAGAAGATGTTCACGTCCTGGCTCTCGATGCCTCGCGTGGCATCGATGATGAGAATGCACACATCGCTGTACTCGATGGCGCGTATCGAGCGCAGCACCGAGTAGTACTCGATGTCCTCGTTCACCTTGTTCTTCTTGCGTATGCCGGCCGTGTCGACCAGGTAGAAGTCGAAGCCAAACTTGTTGTAGCGCGAGTAGATGCTGTCGCGCGTGGTGCCGGCAATGTCGGTCACGATGTTGCGCTGCTCGTCCATGAGCGCGTTGATGAGCGACGACTTGCCGGCATTGGGCCGCCCCACGATGGCAAAGCGGGGCAGGCTCTCGTCGACGCTCTCAACCTCCTCTTTGGGCATCTTGCGCACCACCTCGTCGAGCAGGTCGCCTGTGCCCGTGCCGTTGATGGCCGATATCGAGTAGGGCTGGCCCAGACCCAGCGAGTAAAACTCGGCCTCGGCATAGATGCCCTCGTTGTTGTCGTCCTTGTTGGTGACCACTATCACGGGCTTGTTGCTGCGGCGCAGTATCGAGGCCACCATCTCGTCGAGGTCGGTCACACCACCCTTGATGTCGACCATAAACAGGATGACGTCGGCCTCGTCGATGGCCAGCTGCACCTGCTTGTTGATTTCGCCTTCAAAGATATCGTCGCTGTTCACCACCCAGCCGCCGGTGTCGACCACCGACATTTCCATGCCGTTCCACTCGGTCTTGCCATACTGGCGGTCGCGCGTGGTGCCGCTGGTGTCGTTCACAATGGCGGCGCGCGTCTTGGTCAAGCGGTTAAACAGGGTTGACTTGCCCACGTTGGGGCGTCCCACTATTGCTATTAATCTTCCCATGTATTTTTTATATATTCTGTGTTTTTTTCCCATGCCCGCAGGCATGAGGCGATGTTCGGTGTTGTTGTTGCGTTTATTCGATGTAGCCGAAGGCCTTGAGCTTGCTCTCCTGGTTGCGCCAGTCCTTCTCTACCTTCACATAGAGCTGCAGGTACACGTGCTTGCCAAAGAACTTCTCGATGTCTTTGCGGGCCTCGGTGCCCACCCGCTTGAGCTTGCTGCCGCCGTGCCCTATGATGATGCCCTTCTGGCTCTCGCGCTCGACATAGATAACGGCCATGATGTGAATCTCGGTCTCGCTCTCCTGGAACTGCTCCACAATCACCTGCGTGGCATAGGGCACCTCCTTGTCGTAGTCGAGCAGTATCTTCTCGCGCACGATCTCGGTCACAAAGAAGCGGCTCGAGCGGTCGGTGAGGGCGTCTTTGCCAAAGTAGGGCGGGTTCTCGGGCAGGAGCTCCACGATGCGCCGCATGAGCTGGTCGACGTTGAAGTTCACCTTGGCGCTGGTGGGGAATATCTCGGCCTGGGGCAGCAACTGGCGCCACTTGTCGACGATGGCCTCAAGCTGCTGCTGCCCGCCCGTGAGCAGGTCGATCTTGTTGATGACCAGCAATATGGGTATCTTCTCCTTGGCCACCTTGGCCAGAAAGTCCATGTTCTTGGTGGCGTCTTCCACCACATCGGTCACATAGAGCAGGATGTCGGCATCGACCAGGGCGCCCTTGGAGTAGTCCAGCATGCTCTCTTGCAACTTAAACTTGGGCTTGAGCACGCCAGGCGTGTCGCTGAACACGATTTGGTAGTCGTCGCCGTTCACGATGCCCATGATGCGGTGGCGGGTGGTCTGCGACTTGTTGGTGATGATCGACAGGCGCTCGCCCACCAGCAGGTTGCTCAGGGTCGACTTGCCCACGTTGGGGTTGCCCACTATGTTTACAAATCCAGCTCTATGCATTGTTGTTGCTGTTGTGTTGTGTGATTGCAGAGTGAAACATTACTTTTTTTTTATGCCGCCAGCGGCCATGGGCGGTAGCCAAGCCCTGGCTTTAATACAACAAAAATGCATCGCTTGTCCAGGTGTGGTGGTGTGATGCATTTTTATCGTGGTTCACCGCCGCTCCTTTATCGAGGGGCGGTGAGAAATATTCAACATTAGATGGCCCAGATCAGGTAGGAAGCTCCCCAGGTGAAGCCGGCGCCGAAGGCGGTGAGCACAATCTTGTCGCCCTTCTTGAGCCGCGACTTGTACTCGTCGAGGCAGATGGGGATAGATGCAGCGCTCGTGTTGCCCACGTGCTGGATGTTGACCAGCACCTTGTCGTCGCTTATGCCCAGGCGGCCGCCCACAGCCTCGATGATGCGCAGGTTGGCCTGATGGGGCACAAACCACTGGATGTCGTCGCACGTGAGGTTGTTGCGCTTCATGATTTCCTGGCTCGAGGTGAGCATGTCGATCACAGCGTGGCGGTACACGGGGCGTCCCTCCTGGTAGAGGCAGTTCTCGTCGGCGTCGATAGTGGCGTGACTTGTGGGGTGCGCGCTGCCGCCTGCCCTGTAAAGCAGGTGCTCGAGGCCGCTGCCGTCGACGTGAAACACACCGTCTTGGAAGCCCACAGGCTCCTCGGTGGGCTCCATGAGCACGGCTGCCGCACCGTCGCCAAAGAGCGGGCACGTCGAGCGGTCCTTGTAGTTGACCATCGAGGTCATCTTCTCGGCACACACCACGATCACCTTCTTGTAAAGGCCACTCTTGATGTAGGCCGTAGCGTCGTAGGTGGCCACGATAAAGCCAGCACAGGCGGCCTGAATGTCGTAGCCGTAGCATTTCTTCTCCATGTCGCAGTGATGTAAAATCACCGATGCTGTCGAGGGGAAGCGGTAATCGGGGTTGGATGTGGCGCATATGAGCAAGTCGACGTCGTCGGGGTTGGTGCCGGTCTCCTCGAGCAGCTTCTTCACTGCCTTGATGCCCATGTAGGAAGAACCCACGTCTTTCTTCAGCACACGGCGCTCCTTGATGCCCACGCGTGTAGTAATCCACTCATCGTTGGTATCCACCATCTGCGCCAGGTCGTCGTTGGTGAGCACGTCGTCGGGCAGGTAAGAGGCAATACCACTTATTTTTGCGTTCAGCATATCGTTTCTGTTTCTTTCTTAATATAAGAATAACTGTGTGTCTCTCTCGCTTAAAAGTAAGTATATCCTAAATAGCACCTCTTGTTGAGCAGCGTTACTTAGGATACACGAGACTTTTTTTTAAAATTTTTTCTATTGCATGAGAAAAATCATGTCGCCTGTGCAAGAGGCCCGCTGCTGCGTGTGCAATAGGGGGCGGGGCTGCACAGTGCCACATCTGTTTTTTTCTTTACACTGCTGCTTCCTCACCAGTCACCTTCTTGCCGCGGTAGTAACCGCACTCGGGGCATACTGTGTGATAAACATGCCATGCGCCGCAGTTGGGGCATTGTGCAATAGTTGGAGCTACAGCCACGTCGTGGGTGCGGCGCTTGGCTGTGCGAGTCTTTGATTGTCTACGTTTAGGATGTGCCATTTTCTTTTATTTATTTTTTTAGTTGTTATCTTTTAGTTTTCTCAGAGCCTCCCATCGTGGGTCGTCTCCGAGATTGTAGCTTCCTGTATCTTCGTGGCCCGAGCGCAGCGGCTCGTCGGCGGCCATGTGCTGGCTCAGGCGCTCGAGCATCTGGGCATTGCAGCCCCCCTCGGGGTGCACGTGCTTGATGGGAATGGTGAGCAGCACCGTGTCGCGCAGCAGCGGCGCCAGGTCGAGCTCGCGCCAGTGCGAGGGTATGGTGAGCACGTTGTCGACGCTGTCGTCATACTCGTCGCCTTCTTTAACGCTCAAGTCGTAGCTGGTGTCGACGGCCCATTGCATGTCGTCGAGGCAGCGGTCGCAGGGAATCGTGATTTCGCCTTTCAAGGTCATCTCTATCTGGTAGATGTCGTCGCTCTTGCGGTCGACGCTCACCACGGCATCAACGTTGCCGCCTCTCACCTCGAGTGGCTCGATATCGTTGAAGAAATCCTTGCCCAAGTGATAGGTAAATTCCTGAACACCAAGCGACAAGCGCTTGAGTGGCAACTTGTATGAGGCCATTTTCCTGTCTTTTTAACGTTAAAATCGGCACAAAGTTAGTAACATTCCTGCTAATTATCAAGATTTTGTGATTAAATTTCAGCCATGATGTTTTTTTTCCATGCGGCGGTGCTGCCACAATTCCAGGCTGTTCACCAGGTTCTGCCACAAGATGTAGCACCCGGGGCCCACCGTGGCCAGCGGGGTGAGATAGGCACTGGCCACCCATATTGCAAAACCGGTATTCTTCTGGCCCAGCCCCTGGCCGGCCTCGGTGCTGGCCCCCAGGTAGCGGCCTATGTTGCGCCCCACCGAGAACTGAATGACACACAGCACAAAGCTCACCACAGCCGTGGCAACAAGAAACGTCGCCGTGGTGTGGGCGTGCATGATGTTGCGCATGGTGATGCCGCTCACGATCGAGAGCGAGCAGCCCCACAGGTAGAAACCCAGGTCGGGCACGCCGGCGATGGCGCCCGAGAGCCGCGGCAGCCACCGCCGCACCCCGTAGGCCAGTCCCATGGGCACCACCAGCACGGCACACACCTTGAGCAAGATGAGCCACAGCATGTGCCAGAACGGCAGCGAGGCTCCGTGCTCGAGCAGCGGGAAGGCAATGGGTATCATCACCGCCGTGAGCACGTTGCTCATGAAGGTGTAGGTGGTCATCGACTCCAGGCTGCCGCCCAGCTTGGCCGTGACCACCGCCGAGGCAGCCGCGCAGGGCCCGATGATGCAGGTGAGCACGCACTCCATGAGCACGCGGTGGGGACCGCGCAAGTCAAAGTAGATGATGCTGAACACCACCACAATCACCATCACCACCTGCGCCAGGCTCGTGTAGAGGTGCCAGCGGGCAGGGCGCATCTTGCTGTAGTCGATTTTGCAAAAGGTCACAAACAGTATCACAAAGAGGAACCACGGCAGTGCCTGGTCAAATACCGGACTCATCGCCCGGCCCACGCCGTCGAGCGCAGGCACCATGGCAAATATATAGTAGATGGCTGCCCCGCTCACGATGGAGCAGGGCAGGGTCCAGTTTTTCAAAAATTCGATTACCTTCTTCATTGCGGGGGCAAATATAGCTATTTTACTCCACACCGCGAGGCGATGCAAGGTTTAAAAGATGTAATCGCGCCCATGTGTCAGTCGCCCCCCAAGTCCTTGATTTGATCGATGATGGAATCGTTGGTCTTCTGCATCTTGCGCAAGATGACCACGGCTACCACCAAGCCCGCCACAAGGCCGATGCTGCCGCCCACGATGCCGCCCGTCAGGGCTGCGCTGTGGGCTGTGTCTATGACATGGCCCACGGGCAGGCGCATGTACATGTCGATGATGAACCACGCCGCCCATATCAGGCTCAGCGGCAGGTTGATGGCAAAACTCCACATGCGCAGGCGCTTCATGCTCAGCAGCTGCTCCTGGGTCGCAACCAGCGTGCCCGCCATGAAGTCGGGGGCTCGCTTCACGTTGATGATGTAGTCGGCCGTCACGCTCACAGCCAGTATCACAGCCAGCATCACCACCGGGCCCATCGACAGCTCCAGCTGCATGGCTTCGATGACAAAGAAGATGATGAGCAAGGGCGTGGCGATGATTTCAAACCACACCATCTGCTTTATCCATTGCAACTTCCCCTTCATCGACTGCCGCATGAGCTTGTCGCTCACGACGAGCTGGCGGTCGAGACTGTGTTTCAACAGGGCCATCTGCTGGCGCATCTGGTCAAGCTCTTGCATGTTGCTGCTGTCGGTGTTGATGTTTTCCTCGTTCTTCATAATGTGTGGTGTGCAGTTTTGTTGACAGGTGTTACTCATCTTCTTTCATGTTTTTGAGCTGCTCGCGTATGCGAAACAGCCTTATCGATACATTCTTGGTCGAGATGCCCACAATCTGGCCTATCTCCTCGTAGCTTATGTTCTCGAGCCACAGCAGCACGATGGCGCGGTCGAAGGGTTGCAGGCGCTGTATGCGGTCGTGCAGCAGCTTCACCTGCCACGATTGTGCATCACGGTCCTCAAAGAGGTTGACATTCATGTCGAGAGGCACTTTCTTCAGCTTTTTCTTGCGACCGGCCGAGATGCAGGTGTTCAGGGTGATGCGCCACAGCCAGGTCTTGAGGCTGCTTTGCCCGGCATAGGAGCCCAGTCCTTTCCATATATTGATGAGCGAGTCCTGAAAGAGGTCGTTTACCTCGTCGGGGTCGCTCGAGAACATGTAGCACACCGAGTAGATGGTGCTCTTGTGCGCTTTCACCAGCTCGTGGAACTGGGCTTCCAGCTTTTCTTTCTTCTCCATTTCTTGAGTTCTCTCTCTCGTTTACACACCCTATTTGACGCAGCACGCCGCCAAAAAACTACACTCCCGCCACCAGTTTTTTTTCACCAGTTAAAATCACATCTCTATTGCTTCTCATCTTAAAATGGCAATCGACTATATTCACAAGACTCCTCATGCACTATAGCGCAATTCTGTGAATTATGCAGATCCTCTATGTGACTGATTAGACATCGGCTCTTCTCTATGCAATTGATTTCTTCACGTCGTACTTTGCTCAACTCGCAAAATTGTTTCTCTTGCTCCAACCCAGCAAATCGCCGCCCACACAAATTTGCCGCTATACCTGTCGTGGAACTCCCGCTGAACGGGTCAAGTATCCAATCACCTTCATCAGTTGAGGCAAGAATTATTCTCACAAGCAAGCGCAAGGGCTTTTGGGTGGGATGCTTGCCACAAGTCTTTTCCCATCGGCCTATTGCCGGCAAACGCCACACATCGGTCATCTGCTTACCCCCATTCAGTTCTTTCATCAAGTCATAGTTGAATTTATGGGGAACATTCTTCTTTTTTCTTGCCCAGATAACAAACTCGGTAGAGTATTTGATGAAGTCAAACTCAATGGTAAGTTTCTTATTTATAGGAACTTTTTAGGCGTTTTAATATTCTATATATGTGATTTTTTGGATAATGCTCTTCTTGGAAATGCTTATGTTCGTCTTCCCAAAGGTAATCAACA
>Ga0256406_1003721_pt1 | contig 18464 bp, 14 predicted proteins | sample RumenRJG_03DNA_FD_185986 | JGI IMG/M metagenome (GOLD analysis project Ga0256406, IMG submission 185986) | Bovine rumen microbial communities from Lethbridge, Alberta, Canada - RJG_03 | ecosystem: Host-associated > Mammals > Digestive system > Stomach > Rumen | place: Canada: Alberta | collected...
ATACGGAGTTTTAAACTCCCAGAGGCTCCTGAGCTCGACGTCCAACAACATCAACAACGTCAACACCGAGGGCTTCACCAGAAGGCGCACCGTCACCTACACGAACTCCATCGAGTGGGGCGTGGGGCGCACCGACACAAACAGGATCTACAACCAGTACGTCCAGCGCGAGCTCTACGGCGACAACGGCTCGCTCGCCTACTACACCGCCTACGCCAACGGCATGAGCTCGACCGACTCCATGCTCTCTGACGACGACATGTCCATTTCGACGGCGCTGTCCGACTACTACGACGCCCTCTCAAGCTCCGTGCAGGAGCCGACCTCGGTGTCATCGCGCGAGGAGGTCCTGGCCGACCTCAAGATCATCACCAACCGCGCCCAGACCCTGAACAGCGAGATCCAAAAGGACATCATCAACATCAACGCCCAGGTCTCCGACTCGGTCACCAAGATCAACAACCTGACCTACGGCATCAACAAGCTCAACCTCCAGATCCTCGCCGCCGCCGGCAGCAACACCGGCGAGGGCGACGCCAACGAGGTCTACCTCGAGCTTTGCGACAGCCGCGATCAGATGATCAAGGAGCTGTCCTCGGAAGTCGGCATCAACACCGTGACCCAGAGCAACGGCTCCATCTCGGTGTACATGACCGGCAACGGCCAGCTCCTGGCAAACGACTCGACCTACGCCTCGTTCTCCACGCAGACCGACCAGTACGACGCCACCAAGACCTATGTCTACATGACCTTCCACAACCAGGCTGGGTCCTACAAGGACAACACCTCGGTCAAGCTCAACGAGAACGACATCGGCGGCACGCTCGGCGGAACGCTCGTCAGCTGCTCGCAGATCCGCCAGACCATGCGCGACCTGGGCAGGCTGATGGTCGCCTTCGCCGACGCCAACAACGTCCAGAACCAGGCCGGCTTCACGCTCGAGGGCATCGCAGGCGGGCAGATCCTCAACATCGACAGCGTCTACGCAACCTCCAACGATCCCAACCAGGCCACCGGCGCCAGGTGCGACTTCGTCGAGGGCAAGGGCGCCAACGTCACCGCCAACGACTACCGCGTGACCTTCGAGAACGGCAAGCTGCAGATCTACGAGGAAGCGCTCGACGGCAGCGAGAAGGAGATCACAAGCTCGATCCCCGCGAAGAACATCGGCACCGACGCCAGCGGCAACCTCACCATCGACATGGGCGACTACGCCGGCATCACTCTGACCTTCACGGACACCCAGGCCAATCTCGCGGCCGCCAAGACCTCGTTCTACTTCCAGCCGACCATCCACCAGGCCTACACGATGTCCGTGCAGATCTCAAAGCCAGAGGATCTGGCCTACGCCACCGCAGTGCGCACGAGCACCCAGACCGGCAACCTCGGCAACGCCACCATCTCGCTGGAGTCGATGACCAAGACCGGCACGGACATGGGCGTGAGCGTCGACGCGACGTCCCACATGCCGGAGTTCAACACCGGCGCCCCGGTGCAGGTGAAGATCACCGACGCGGGCGACTACGGCATCTATGACAAGGCCGGCAACCTGCTTGCCACCGCCCCCGCCTCCTGCAAGGGCCAGAGCGTGTTCGGCAACGCGGTGGTGAAGAAAGCAGACGGCAAGACCTCCAAGTTCATGAACGACGACGGCTACCCGGGGTATGAGATCAACATCACCGGCACCATCCAGCCCGGCGACACCTTCAACATCGAGATCAACAAGAACGGCACCGGCGACAACACCAACGGCATCACGCTGGCGGCGCTCAAGCAGCAGAACCTCGTAGGCTCGTCCTCAAGCTCCAAGAAGCTCACCTTCACCGAAGGCTACGCCTCGCTGACCTCGCGCCTGGGGTCGGCGGCCTATGAGGCGGGCAACAACCTAGCGGCGGCGACCTCCAAGCAGGCCGAATCGCAGGAGCTCTACGAGTCGGACGCTGGCGTGAACCTCGACGAGGAGGCCGCGGCGCTCATCCAGTACCAGCAGACCTACCAGGCCTGCGCGAAGATCATCAACGCCTCGCAGACCATCTTCGACTCGCTCATCGCGGCGTTCTGAAAGGGAGGGCTGAAACATGTCAATGAGGATTTCCACCACTCAGGTCTACAACAAGAACCTCAGGTACCTGCAGAACGCCAACTCGCAGCTTGACAGCTCGACGAGCCGCTACAACAGCGGGCTCAAGTTCAGCACCGCCGCCGAGGATCCGTCAGGCATGGCCTCGAAGATCAAGTACGACGCGGCCATCGCATCATACAAGCAGTATGCGACCAACGCAGGCCTTGCCTCGGACACCATGAGCGAGGAGGAGACGGCGCTCAGCTCGATGTGGACCGCGCTCTCGTCAGCGAACACCCGCCTCATCCAGGCGGTGGACAGCACCAACGACGGCAGCTCCAACGACGCCATCGCAGAGGACCTCATCCAGATCCGCGACCAGCTCTTCGACCTCATGAACACCCGCAACGCCGATGGCGAGTACATCTTCTCCGGGGCGCAGAGCACCGTGGCCACCATGGTAAAGACCTCCGATGGCCACTACGGCTGCCAGGCCGACGGACAGGCCCGCAAGGTCCAGGTGGCGCCGTCCGTCCAGGTGCAGGTCTCGGATTCCGGACTCAACATCTTCCAGAACTGCGAGCTGGCAAAGACCATTGCCACCGCAGGCGACACCGACGGCGTCTACGGGATGATCGCAAACTACGGCACCTACGACGGGGTGTTCGAGAAGTACTACGACCCGACCAAGACCGGCGCTGCCGACAACCAATTGACGCTCACCATCGCAGCCGACGGCAAGTTCACGCTTGCCGATCCCAACGGCAAAACCATCGATTCAGGCGAGGTGGCTTCCGACAATACCATCGAGACCTCCGGGCTGAGCTTCACCATCGCAGACGGCAAGGCCGCAGGACCGCGCACCATCACAGTCAAAATGGAGAAGCCTGGCGAGGACAACATCCTCAACCAGCTCACCAGCTTTGTCGACGCGCTGCGCGACGACTCGCTGACAACCGAGGAGCTCTCGGACATCATGGCCCGCGCCCAGCAGACGGTGCAGAACGCGATGGATCAGTACGACAAGTACCGCGGCCGCGTCGGCTCGCGCGAGAGCGAGGTCGAGAACGTCATCAATTCGGACAACGCCTTGAAGACCATCAAGACCACGGCCGAGGCGAACATCACCGAGGTGGACGCCTTCGAGGCGGCCTCCGACATCGTGAAGGACCAGCAGGCGCTCACCACTGCCCGCTCGGTCTACTCGAAGATAAACGGCACCAGCCTGTTCGACTACATCTGAACGGGTTGGCAAAAGTGGCATAAAATCAAGAACGCTAAAGGAAGGGAATCATGATCAACACAGTTTCAGACGTCCGCGCCGCGGACAACGCCTACGCTGTCTCCAACACCAGGAAGGCCGCCGCCGCAAAGGATGAGCCCAAGGTCCAGCCGGGCGCGGCCTCGGTGGTCGAGCTCAAGGGCTCGCGCATCGAAGCCATATCCCGCAGCGCCTCCAAGGTCTCAGGCGCCTCGGCCGCCTCGCTGGCAGGCGACATCGCCTCCGCCCTCACAAGGCAGGGCGGCGGCGTGCAGGCCAATATCAGCGGCTTTGACGCGGCAAGGCTGCTGTCCGACTGACAAGCTCGGATCTAACCTCATCAGGAAGCGGGACCATCGCCCCGCTTTGGGAGCAGACCGCCGCGGCCGCCTTCGCGGCCAGGCGGTGGGCCTGTTCGATGGGAAGCCCCTTTGAGATGGCGCAGCAGAGCACTGCGGTGAAGGCGTCCCCCGCGCCCACGGTGTCCGCCACCTTCACCTCCTGCCCGGGCAGGTCAGACACTCCATCCTTGGAATAGACGGCGCTGCCGTGTGATCCGCGCGTGAGCACCAGCATCCGGCATCCATATCTGTCCTCAATCCACTTGAAGAACCCCTCGGGATCTTTTCCTGTCCCTGCAAGATCGGCAATCACCGGCAGCTCCTCGTCGTTGCACTTGACTATCCGCGCAAGGGCAAGCGAGCTTTCGATCACCTCCTTGCTGTAAAAGCGCTGGCGCAGGTTCACATCGAAGACCGTGATGGCGCCTGCCTCCTTGGCAGCCTTTGCAAAGCGCCGCACCGCCCCGCCTGCCGTCCTTGAGCGCTGGCAGAGCGAGCCGAAGCAGGCGATGGAGCACTTCCTTGCAAGAGCGCCGAGCGCGCCGTTCCACTCGAGGTGGTCGTAGGCGCAGTCGGAGCTGAAATCGTAGGTCGGGATCCCCTGGGCGTCGACCTTGACCTCGACTGTGCCGGTGGGGCGGTCTGACCTTTCTATGCACGAGGTGTCAAGCCCGGCGGACTTGAGCTCGGATATTGCGCGGTCGCCCAATGCGTCGCGCCCGACCGCCGCCACCGGGCAGGATCTGAAGCCCAGCTGCGAGCACATGTAGGCGAAGTTGCCCGGCGCGCCGCCGAGCCTGGCCACGCCCCCAATCACGTCAAAGAGGATCTCCCCGACCCCGGCGCACACACTCGCTTCTTCCATCATGGCCTCCATTGCCTTATTGATTGTTGTTATGGCGCTGAGTTTGACACGCCATTGCGGAGGGCCTTGCAAAATGATCAATTTTTTTTGAACTCGGCCTAAAGTCCCCTGAGGGGGCGTCCGTTATCGAATATGAAGATGCGATGAGGCAGATTCCGCCTACAAGTGCAGGAGCTTGCAGGCGCTCCGCGGCCGATGCCAAGGGGGATGAGGAATTATGAATTACATCAATGCAGTCAATGCCGCCGTGCAGCAGTATGGCGACAATGCCTTTGCAAGAAAGCCGCAGGCTGCGGCAACTGGATCGGACAGCGCGGATGACGCGGCCCTGTCCGTGCAGCAGCAGTCCGCGTCCGAGGCCAAGGCGCAGGACGCGAACGGCGCCCCTGCGGTGAACCAGGGCTCCTGGGCCGACGCGCTTGCCAAGGCCAAGTCAGAGCAGGGTGCCGAGGCTGCGCAGGATCACGGCTCCAGCAAGACCAAGCAGGCCACCGAGGCGGAGCTTGAAAAGCAGCGGGAGCAGGCGCGCGAGCTTACGCAGAAGCTCAACGCCCAGAACATCGGGCTGAACTTCGACCTCGACGACACCTACGACCGCATGGTCATCAAGGTCACCAACAAGAGCACCAAGGATCTGGTGCGCCAGATCCCCTCCGAGGACCTGATGCGCTTCCAGAAGGTCATCGCCGACTTTGAAAGCGGCGACAAGTCTGACGCCGCCTCCCAGTCCTACGGCGCGGCCGGCAGCACGCAGGATGGCCTGGCAAGCGCCATCAAGGGGCTGATCTTCGACACCAGGGCATGAGATGGAACCAAAGGCTCAAGCGGCGCCCAATGGCGCCGTTTTTGATCCCGCCTGCGGCGCGGTTTTCGGAAAAAGGCTAAACTAAGGCGGGCCAGAGCCGATAATCAAAGTGTCAGAAGAATGTATGTTGTGTTTGCAGGAGAATAACAATGTACGGCCGCAACCTTAAAGCTTACCAGCGCACCAACCTCGAGGCTGAGCTCTCGGTGGCGTCGCCCCACAGGGTCATCCAGATGCTCTTCAACGGGCTTCTGGAGAGGCTCTCGCAGGCCAAGGGCGCCATCGAGCGCAAGGATTACGAATACAAGGCCAACCGCATCAGCAAGGCCCTGGGGATCATCGAGGGCCTGCAGGGGGCGCTCGACCGCAAGGAGAATCCGGCGCTCGGCGACAAGATGTACGCGCTCTACGACTACATGAAGGAGCTCCTGGGAGAGGCGTCGAGCACGCTCGACGAGAAGCCCATTGACGAGGTGATAAGCCTTCTCATGCCGATCAAGAACGCCTGGGACAACATTCCAGAGGACATCAAGCAGAAGACGAACGCGGAGATCGTCGCAAGGCAGTAAGGACAGGCGGATTCTGACAAGCCGTTGCAGCCCCCGTGGCCAAAAGCTCCGGGGGCTTTTCGTTGCCTGGCGGGGCGGCTTGATGCAAAAAGCCCCGGCAGGAGCCGGGGCCTCTAGCCAAATTGGCCTTCTCTTTAGATGGTGTGGACGGACATCGTGTTGGTGGTGCCCGACGGGACCAGGGCGCCGTTGACCATGATGATGGTGTCGCCCTTCTTTGCAAGGCCCTCTTCCTGCGCGACCTTCATGCCCACGCGGAAGAACTCGTCGGTCGAGCTGATGCGCGGCACGAGCTTGGGGATGACGCCGCGCACGATGCACAGCTGCCTTGCGGTCTTGATGTTCGGGGTGAGCGCCAGGATGTTCGCGGTCGGGAAGTACCTGCGCAGCGCCTTGGGGCTGCCGCCGTGCTCGGTGGCCACGACGATGAGCGGGGCGTTCAAGGTCTCGGAGGCCTCGCAGGCTGCCAGGCACACCGCGGTGGTGGTCGAGCAGGGGGCGCCGTAGGCCGGGCGCATGCGGTCGAAGCGGGCGTGGATCTCGCGGTCGGTGCGCTCGCAGATGGTCGACATGGTCTTGACGGCCTCGCGCGGGTACTTGCCCTTGGCCGACTCGCCGGAGAGCATCACGGCGTCGGTGCCGTCGATGATCGCGTTGGCGACGTCGCCGGCCTCGGCGCGGGTCGGGCGCGGGTTCTTGATCATGGAGTCGAGCATCTGGGTGGCGGTGATCACGACCTTGCCTACCTCGTTGCAGCGGCGGATGATGCGCTTCTGCGCGAAGATGACCTCCTGGGGCGGGATCTCGACGCCCATGTCGCCGCGGGCGACCATGATGCCATCGGCGGTGGCCAGGATGTCCTCGAAGTTGTCGATGCCCTCCTGGTTCTCGATCTTGCAGATGATCTGGATGTCCTTGCCGCCGTTGGCGTCGAGGAACTCGCGGATGTCAAGCACGTCGCGGCGCGACCTGGTGAAGGAGGCGGCGATGAAGTCGACGTTGCGCTTGATGCCAAAGAGCAGATCCTGCTTGTCCTTCTCGGACATGAACGGCATCGAGATGTGGGTGTCGGGGAGGTTCACGCCCTTGTGCTCGCCCAGGGCGCCGTTGTTCTGCACCTGGCAGACGACTTCCTCGTCGTTGTTCTTCTCCACGACCTTGAGGCCGATGAGGCCGTCGTCGAGCAGCACGGTGTCGCCGACATTGAGGTCCTTGGCCAGGTCCTTGTAGGTGACGCTGATGCGCTCCTTGTTGCCCACCACCGAGGAGTCGGTGGTGATGGTGATGCGGTCGCCGGCGCACAGCTCGATGTCCTCGCCGTTCTCGAGTGTGCAGGTGCGGATCTCCGGGCCCTTGGTGTCTAGGATGACGCCGAAGACCTTGCCGGTCTCCTTCATGATCTTCTCGATCGTGTCGATCCTGCCGCCGTGCTCCTGGTAGTCGCCGTGCGAGAAGTTCAGGCGCATGACGTTCATGCCGCTCTCGAGCAGGGTTCTCAGGATTGCCGGATCCTCGGACTTGGGACCGATGGTGCAGACCATCTTGGTTTTCTTCATGTGGTGCAAAGACGCGCGCGGGCAGGGGCCGGCACGTCTCCTCCTTTTTGAGATGTGGATGTGGTTTGTTGTCAAGGCGCCTGCCGCCATGACGCGCCGGGAATTCATCTTGCGGCCCTAGTGGCCGGCGCCCCCGGCGGGGCGCTCTCCTTATTGGCTTGTGCGGCGGCAGGCCTCCCGAATCTGCCACGTTGCGGCGGCCGCCGCACCGCGCCTCAAGGCGCGTCCGCCATTCATCGACCTTCAGGCCGGCTGGCGAATTTTTTATTGATTTTTCAATGCTGACAAAAGTGCATGCCGCTGTGAAATTTCGTGCTGATTATACCAAAAAGTTTAATCAGGAATGTCAGGGCGAAAGGGGCGTTTGGTTAAATTTGCGAAAGCTTGAAGCCTTGATGCAGCGCAGTTTGCGGCGATCTCATGCTGCATGGGGCACAGGTGGAAGGGCTGGAGGAATTGAAAGTTTTGCCCGCTTGCGGTGCGGTGAGGGCTTTTGGAATGAAAAAAAGGGCCCGCAGCGCGGGCCCTTGCTCAGAATTGGTCTCTTAGAACAGCTCGACGTAGCTCAAAAGCTGCAAGCCAAGATCGATGAAGGAGATCGCCGCGGCGGCGCCGTAGCAGATGAACCAGAAGATCTTGCTGTGCAGGTTGAAGTCATGCGTGGAGTGGTACATGCGGTGGAGCGAGTAGAAGCTCAGGATGAACACCACGCCGAAGAGCACGAGCGCTAGGAACCAGTTGCCGAGGATCCCGGAGACCTGGGCAAAGCTCAGCAGGCCTGAGTCCGCATCGGGAGGGCAGATGCCCGCAACGATGAAGATGACCAGGATGGCAGGGAGGATCCACGCGGCGACCATGCCGCCGGTTCCGAACATGAGCCAGTAGATGGGCTCGTCAGAGCGGGTAGGAAGAATCTGACGCATTTTTCTCTCTCCTTACTTGGTCAGCAGCGCAGCGCCGAGGACGACCACGAAGCCGCCGATGGCGGCAGCGTAGAGGCCGATCTTCGTGACATAGTCAGGAAGGCGCTCGGTGCTGTTCTTGTTCATGAACACGCGGACTGCCTTGGGCATCAGGTTGAACCAGGTGACCATGTGGAACAGCTGCGCGGCCAGGGCGAGGATGTTGAGGATGATCACCACCGGGTTGGCCAGGAAGTCCTGGACGAACCACATGTAGGGGGCGACGGTATCCGGATCCTCGGGATCGCCGTAGGCGGAAAGCGCGAACAGGAAGACGCCAAGCAGGATCTCAAGCACTGCGAACAGCGCCATGACTGCGGTGCCCTCGCGGAGCATGTAGCGGACATAGAACGGATTCTTGGTCCACCAGTTCCACGAGACTTCGCGGTGGTAGGGCTTGCGGAAAGATTTTGCTTCGGCCATTGCTTATTCCTCCGGCTTAACGAGCTTGATCACATAGTCGGTGGCGCTCATCTTCTTGCCAAGCTGGATGGCAGAGGAAGGGTCCACCTTCTTCGGGCAGACTTCGGAGCAGTAGCCGACGAAGGTGCAGCCCCAGACGCCGTTCTCGGAGTTGAGGAACGGCAGGCGCTGCAGCGCGCCGCTGTCGCGGCTGTCGATGTTGTAGCGGTACAGCAGCGTCAGCGCAGCCGGGCCGATGAACTTCGGGTTGAGCTTGTACTGCGGGCAGGCGGCGTAGCAGCAGCCGCAGTTGATGCACTGGGCGAACTGCAGATAGGCCTCCATCTGCATGGGGCTCTGCTTGAAGTTGCGGTTGAGCGGCATCTTCGCGTCCTTGGCGGACGGGATGATGTACGGCTTGATGAGCTCGATCTTCTCGATGAGGTCGGAAAGGTCGACCACCAGGTCGCGCTCGATGGGGAAGTTGGCCAGGGGCTCGACCCTGATCTCCTGCCCGTCGTAGTCGCGCAGGAAGGTCTTGCACGCAAGGTGCGGGACGTTGTTGACCATCATGCCGCAGGAGCCGCAGATTGCCATGCGGCAGGACCAGCGGAACGAAAGGCTCGGCTCAAGGTTGTCCTTGATGTAGAACAGGGCCTCGAGCAGAGAGGTGCCGTGGTGGTACGGAACCTCGAAGGTCTGATCCCAAGGCTTGTCATCCTGCTCCGGGCGGTAGCGGAGCACGGTGATCTTCATTTTCTTCTCGATGTCGGTGTCAGCCATTTGTTACTTGGCCTCCTGTGCTGCTTTGGCTTTCGCGGCCCTCTCGGCCTCGGCCTTTTCCGCTGCGGCGCCGTAAACGCGCTTGGCAGGCTGGAAGGTGGTGATCTTCACGTCCTGGAGCTTGATCTCAGGCAGGCCGGTCTCCTTGTTGAGGAAGGCCAGGGAGTGCTTGAGGAAGTTCTTGTCGTTGCGCTCCTTGTAGGCGCCGTTAGGGCCGTCGAGGCGCTGGTGCGAGCCGCGGGACTCCTTGCGGTTGATGGCGGAGTACACCATGGTCTGGGCGACGTCGAGGGTGTAGCCCAGCTCGATGAGGTTCATCCACTCGGTGTTGAACACGCGGCCGCGGTCGGTGATGCCGACGTTCTTGTAGCGCTCCTTGAGCTTCTTGAGGGTGTCGATGGTCTTCTGCATGCCCTCTTCCTCGCGGTAGATGCCGACGCCCTCTTCCATGGTCTGGCCCATTTCGTGGCGGATCTTGCCCTGCGAGTCGGTGCCCTTGATGTCGAACAGCGACAGGGCGCGCTTCTCGGCCTCCTCGGCCTGGCGGGCGAGCTCAGGGGAATCGTAGTCCTCGACCTTGTGGGCGCGCTCGGCCATGGCGTCGCCGCCGGCCTTGCCGAACACAACGGTCTCGACCAGGGAGTTGGAGCCCAGGCGGTTGGCGCCGTGGATGCCCACGGAGGCGCACTCGCCGGCGGCGTACAGGCCTTCCATGCGGGTGGCGGTCCTGCCGTCGGTCTCGATGCCGCCCATGGTGTAGTGGACGACCGGGCGGACCGGCACAGGAGCCTTCACCGGGTCGACGCCGGAGTAGGTCATTGCCAGCTCGCAGATGAGCGGGAGGCGCTCGTGGAGGTACTTCTCGCCGAGGTGGGTGAGGTCGAGCAGGACCGCTTCGCCCAGCGGGTACTTGATGGTGCGGCCCTTCTTGGACTCGTTCCAGAATGCCTGGGACAGCTTGTCGCGGGGGCCCAGCTCCATGTACTTGTTCTTCGGGTGCCCGACCGGGGTCTCAGGGCCGAGGCCGTAGTCCTGCAGGTAGCGGTAGTGGTCCTTGTTGTAGAGGACGCCGCCTTCGCCGCGGCAGCCTTCAGTCATCAGCAGGCCGCAGCCGAGCAGGCCGGTGGGGTGGTACTGCACGAACTCCATGTCGCGCAGAGGGACGCCGTGGCGGTAGGCGAGGGCCTGGCCGTCGCCGGTGACGATGCCGCCATTGGTGTTGAAGAGGTAGCAGCGTCCAGCGCCGCCGGTGGCGAGGAACACGCACTTGGCGTTGATCTGGCGGAAGATGCCGTTCTGCAGGTCGTAGCAGACGACGCCGCGGCAGATCCCGTCCTCAACCAGCAGGTCGAGCACGAAGTGCTCGTCGAAGCGGTGGATCGAGGGGAACTTCACGGAAGTCTGGAAAAGGGTGTGCAGCATGTGGAAGCCCGACTTGTCGGCGGCGAACCAGGTGCGCGGCACCTTCATGCCACCGAAGCGGCGGACGTTTATGTCGCCGTTGGGCTTGCGGCTCCACGGGCAGCCCCAGTGTTCAAGCTGGTAGAGTTCCTCGGTGGTGTGGTGCACGAAGTAGTCGACAACATCCTGCTCGCACAGCCAGTCGCCGCCAGCGACGGTGTCCTCGAAGTGCTTCTGCAGCGAGTCGTCGTCGCGGACCACGCCTGCGGCGCCGCCTTCAGCGGCTACGGTGTGGGAACGCATGGGGTAGACTTTGGAAATGAGCGCAACGCGAAGCTTGGGATCAGCCTGCGCCACTGCAATGGCAGCGCGAAGACCTGCTCCACCGGCACCCACGATCGCAACATCAAATTGATATTTTTCCACGTGAATCTCCTAAGATTCCGGCTTCTCGCACAGGGAGCCCTGTCCTCGTCACCGGACGCAAGCAAAAAATCGGCTCAATTATACCAAAGATAAAAGTTGAAAAAACGTATCATCAAGGATCCAACAGCCGCATGGATCAAAGATCTCAAACGTCTGTGCGTCAGCGCCTTTGAAGGGCGTGGCACTGGCTCTTGGCGTTTGAAGAATGAAAAAGCCCCGCGGAGGATCGCCTCTGCGGGGCCCTGGCCCGGACCAGCTTGTTTAGATGCTCATCAGATGGCCATCAGATGGTCATCGGCTGGCCGAACTTCACCGGAGTGCCCTGGATTATGTCGTTGGTGAGCGCGCCCTGGTTCTCAGGCCATATGCAGATCACGGTGCTGCCGTACTCGAAATAGCCGATCTCATCGCCCTTCTTGTAGGTGAACTGGTCGGGATCGTAGTAGCTCGTCTTGATCCCCTTGCGCCTGACCACGGTGCCGCCCCAGGAGGTGTGGATGCTCCCCACCAGCGCCGCCCCCACGAAGATGAGGCAGAACGGCCCCTCGCGGGTGCCGAAGAGGCAGACGAGCCTCTCGTTGCGGGTGTAGAGGTTATGCAGCCTCGAGGTGTTGCGCCTGCCCACCGGGAAGAGCCTGCCGGGGATGTGGATGGTCTTGACCAGCGTGCCGTCGAGGGGCATGTGGACGCGGTGGTAGTTGGCAGGGGAGAGGTAGAAGGTGGCAAACTGGCCCATCTCGAAGGGGGCGCAGTCGGCGTTGTTGCCGCCCATCAGCGCCTTGAACGAGTAGTCGACGCCCTTGGCCTGGATGAGGCGGCCTGCGCGCAGCTGCCCGCAGGCGCCGACCGTGCCGTCCACCGGCACGGCCGCCGTGCACTCCTGGGCGATGGGCCTTGCATCAGGCTTGAGCTTTCTGATGAAGAACTCGTTGAAGGTCTTGTAGGAGGCGAGGTCCTGTTGCGCCACCTCGGACATGTCGATGCCGTAGGTCTTGATGAAGGACTTGATGAGAAACTGCGTGAGCGATCCCGCCTGGGCGTTGGCAAGCTTGCCCAGCAGGCAGGTGAGGGTGTTGAAGGGGGCCATGTAGTTGACGGCCTTCGTCAAGCAGTTTGATAAGGACATGTTCGCTCCATTATGCGTGCGCCGCCTTGGCGGCTTGCACTGGATTTTAACAGATCCGCAATGGCAGGGCCGCCGCGGCCCGGGCGTCCTGCCTGCAACGGGGCGCCGCCTGCGCCGCGTGCTGTTAAGATCTCCTTTTGCATATGGAGGCATGGCATGAAGGCATCGGACAAGACACGCTCGCTCCTTGAGGAGCACAAGAGGCTCATCGCCCCGGTCCAGACGTTGAGCGAGCTGCCGTTCGCAGTCTCAGGGGCGCACGGGATCTACCTCGTGGACGCCGACGGGCGCGACGTGGTCGACTTCATATCAGGGGCCTGCACGATGAACCTAGGCTACGATCCAATCCCCCACGGCCCGTACGCGCAGTTCCCGTTCCCTTACGCGACATCCGAGCTTCCCCTCAGGTACGCCCGCAAGCTCGCCTCGAAGTTCCCCTACGGGGAGTGCATGCTCTCCTATGGCATCAGCGGCTCAGATGGCATCGACGCCTCCATCAAGTACGCCCGCGCCTTCACCGGCCGTGGCGGGGTGCTGAGTTTTCGCGGCGACTATCACGGCAAGACCATGGGCTCGATGGCGATCACGGGGGACGGGGGACGCAGGGAGATCGGCCCGCTCATGCCGGGGGCTGCTCTGCTGCCCTTCTGCACCGAGCAGGCAACGGAGGATGAAGTGTCCGATGTCCTCGCCAAGGTCGAAAAACTTGCCCCGTCGCTTGCCTGCGCCGTGTTCGAGTGCGTGCAGGGCGACTCGGGGTTCCTGCCCATGCACCGCTCCCTCATGCACGGGCTGTATGAGCTCTCGCGCAAGCACGGCTTTCTCATGGTCTCGGACGAGAGCCAGCTTGCCTACTACCGCACCGGGCCCTTCTTCTCGTGCGAGAACTTCCCGGACATCAAGTGCGACCTCATAGTGATGGGCAAGTTCGCAGGCGGCGGGATCCCGCTGTCTGCAGTGCTGGGCAGGCCAGGGATCATGCGCTCCTTGAAGCCGCTTGAGCATGACTTCACCTTCGCGGGCAGCCAGGAGGCCTGCGCCCGCGGCATGGCTGCCTTCGACAGGTGCGAGGAGCTATCGCGCAAGGGCAGGCTCCTCGATCTGGCTTCGCGCATGCTTGATCATTTCGGCAAGCTCAAGGCAAGCCATGGCGCGTCGCTCGCCGGGGTGACCGGCTGCGGCACCGCCTACGGGATCTGGGTGAGGGATCCGGATGGCGCTGACGACAGGAAGGCCTGCTTCAAGGTGCTCTTCGATTGCTTTGAAAGGGGGCTCTTCACGCAGAGGCTCGGCAGCAGTTTCCTGCGCTGCGAGCCCGAGTACACCATCACAGACGATGAGCTTGACAGGTGCTTCGGCATCATCGGCGATGCGCTCTCCGACCTCGAGCAGGGCAGGATCGGCGATCAGTGCATGGAGTACTACGTCCCCTGACGCGCGGCGCCTGGCGGTTGCGCGCCATCGCCATTCATGACATCCGCTTCCATGCACAGGTCGAACCTTGCCGGGGCGAAGTGGTACGCGATCTCGGACTGCACTGGATAGGAGAAGAACGCGGCGGCAAGGATCAGCACCGTCAGGCTCCAGATCCTAGGCCGCGCGGTGAAGCAGGCAAGCGCGATGAAGCCCGCCAGCAATGGCGCGAACCAGAGGTGCGGATGGACGGCCTCCATGGTTGAGTCGCCAAGCTGCATCGCCAAATAGAAAGCCCAGTACAAGGCACCGTGGTTGTTATCGCCGGCGAACCTGAGCGCCCGCGGCATGGCGGCAAGCATCAGGGCCCCGGTAAGCACGGTGCATATGATCGCGCCCCTGACCCAGGGGTTTAGCGCCATCCAGACCCCCATGGCGCCGCGGCGGCGCTGCCGCATCATCGGCACGGCGGGCGGCAGCGATCTTCCAAGCGTGAAGGGCAGCAGCAGCGCCACCATCGCAAAGGGCAGCAGGAAGGCCATCGTGATGGTCGCCCCCAATACTGCAAACCCTTCAAGCCCATTGCACGGGGAGATTGATGAGAACTCGACGTGGACGGCCACCATCCAGATGGCGAAGACCCATATCGCCGGAAGGCCGCTGTGGTTGCGGTCGTGAAGCCTGCGCACTGTGACGCTCACGAATGGGATGAACAGGAACATCCCGATGCAGAACGATGCGTACATGGGAAACATGAAGCTTCTCATCCCGAGCCATTCCAGCAGGAAAAAGGATCCGAAGAAAATCGCCGCGGCCCAGAACACCACGCTCCAGTACTCGCCTCGCGTGGCCCTGCCGCGGCAGTCGAAATACCTGGGTGTGAAGAAGTTCCTGAGCGGTGCGGTGAAAAATTGCATTCAATGCTCCTTGCTATGGCTTGGGCGGCGGTGCGCTGGGCAACCTGTACAGCATGCAACCAAAGTAATAGTACAATAAAATTACCAATCATGAATATGATCAAGATATCAAATTAAATTCATATGCTAAACACGTACCTTGTAAAAGTTAAATTTGTGAATTAATCGTTTATCTTCAATAAGTTAATTCTTTATCCCCAAAAATTCAAAAAATTCTTGCCAAAGCCGATTAGGCCTGTATAATGAGTGCCACTTGCGATGCGGGAATAGCTCAGTTGGTAGAGCATAACCTTGCCATGGTTAGGGTCGCGGATTCGAGTTCCGTTTCCCGCTCCAAGAAAGATTCAAAAGAGGCGGCCGATGGCCGCTTTTTTCATGCCCGCGCACTGCGGGATCCTCCCTAGGCAAACGCATTTTCCCAGGCTCCGGCAGCTCTTCTTGGCAGCCTTTCCAATGCTGTGCGCATCATGGCTTGCCAATTTCAAGCAGATGTTATAATCACGAAAGTTTTTGGGAAATGGGAGGAACGGCCGCGCGGCCGCCTCCCTCCTTCGCCGCGCCATCCGGTCGCGGCTCCCTTTGTGCACAAATGAAACGGCAGACCTGCGCGGCCGCGCAGGCTAAGTATTAAGACAATGATAATTACCAAAATCGTCACCAAGATCATCGGAAGCAGCAACGAGCGCACCGTGCGCAAGCTGAGCAAGGTGGTCAAGACCATCAATGCCCTCGAGCCCAAGTACAAGAAGCTCAAGGACGAGGACTTCAAGAAGCTCACCGAGGACTTCCGCGCCCAGCTGAAGTCGGGCAAGACGCTCGAGGACATCCTCCCCGAGGTCTTCGCAGCCTGCCGCGAGGCTGCCTTGAGGTCGCTGGGGCTGCGCCCCTTCGACGTGCAGCTCATGGGCGGCATGGTCTTGAACGCAAATGAGATAGCCGAGATGAAGACCGGCGAAGGCAAGACCCTCACCGCGCTGCTTCCCTGCTACCTCAACGCGCTCTCGGGCGAGGGCGTGCACGTGGTCACCGTGAACGATTACCTGGCCCGCCGCGACTGCAACTGGTCGAGGCCCTTCTACACGCTCTTCGGCATGACCGTCGGCGTCAACGTCCCCGGCATGAGCCCCGAGGAGAAGCGCGCCGCCTATGCATGCGACGTCACCTACGGCACCAACAACGAGTTCGGCTTCGATTACCTGCGCGACAACATGGCCTACACCGCCGAGCAGAGGGTCCAGCGCAAGCTCAACTACGCGCTGGTCGACGAGGTCGACTCCGTGCTCATCGACGAGGCCCGCACCCCGCTCATCATCTCCGGCGCCGCCGAGAATGACTCCTCCCTCTATTACGCGGTCGACAAGCTCATCCCCGGCCTCAAGTTCCAAGAGAAGGAGGACACCGAGGACTACAGCGGCGACGGCGACTACACGCTCGACCTCAAGATGAAGCAGGCCTACCTCACCGAGCGCGGCCAGATCAAGATCGAGAAGCTGCTGGTCCAGGCCGGGCTGATGCCCGAGGGCGACAAGCTCTTCTCGACCGAGCACATCGTGCTGCTCCACCACGTGATGGCCGCGCTGCGCGCCCACACGCTGTTCAAGCGCGACGTCGACTACGTGGTCGACAACGGCCAGGTCGTGATCATCGACGAGCACACCGGCCGCAAGATGCAGGGGCGCCGCTGGTCCGACGGCCTGCACCAGGCCATCGAGGCCAAGGAGGGCTGCGAGGTCAGGGCTGAGAACCAGACGCTCGCCTCCATCACCTTCCAGAACTACTTCCGCATGTATCACAAGCTTGCGGGCATGACCGGCACCGCCGACACCGAGGCCTACGAGTTCCAGCAGATCTACGGCCTGAGGACCGTCGTGCTGCCGACCAACAAGCCGATGATCAGGAAGGATCTGCCGGATCTCATCTACCTGACCGAGGGCCAGAAGTACAAGGCGATCATCGAGGATATCAAGAAGACCATCGCCACCGGCCGCCCGGTGCTGGTCGGCACGATCTCCATCGAGAACTCTGAGAAGCTCTCGGGCATGCTCGACAAGCTGGGGATCCCCCACCAGGTCCTGAACGCCAAGTTCCATGAGAAAGAGGCGCAGATCGTCGCCCAGGCAGGCCGCCCGGCCACCGTGACCATAGCCACCAACATGGCAGGCCGCGGAACCGACATCGTGCTCGGCGGCAACCTCCAGGCCGACATCGCCGCGCTCGGGGAGAACCCCGATCCGGCCGCGGTCGAGAAGTGCAAGCAGGAGTGGCAGCAGCGCCACGACGCCGTGGTGAAGGCCGGCGGCCTCCACATCATCGGCTCCGAGCGCCACGAGTCCAGGCGCATCGACAACCAGCTGCGCGGCCGCGCCGGCCGCCAGGGCGATCCGGGCTCGTCACGCTTCTACCTCTCGATGGACGACAACCTGATGAAGCTCTTCGGTTCTGAGAAGCTCAAGAACTTCATGCGCAAGATGGGCATGGAGGACGGCCAGCCGCTCGAGCACCGCTTCATCACCAGAGCCATCGAGTCGGCCCAGCGCAAGGTCGAGACCCGCAACTTCGACATCCGCAAGAGCCTGCTCGAGTACGACGACGTCGCCAACCAGCAGCGCAAAGTCATCTACGAGGAGCGCAACGCGCTGCTCGACGGCGAGGACATCCACGACACCATCGAGACCATCTTCGGGGACGTCATCAACGGCGTCATCGACAAGTACATCGAGCCCAACTCGCTGCCTGACTCATGGAAGCTCGACGATCTGCGCAAGCGCCTGCTGGGCACCTTCCTCATCGACTGCCCGGTTTCCGACTGGCTCAAGGAGAACGACAAGCTCGTCGAGACCGACATCCGCGACCGCATCGTCAAGGCCGCGAAGGACGCCTACGCCAAGAAGTGCGAGCTCATCGGCGATGACAACCGCAAGTCGCTTGAGAAGAGCGTCATGCTCCAGTGCATCGACAACCTCTGGAAGGAGCACCTGGCGGCCATGGACTACATGCGCCAGGGTATCGGGCTTCAGGGCTATGCCCAGAAGAACCCGAAGAGCGAGTACAAGATCGAGTCCTTCCGCCTCTTCGAGCGCATGCTCGAGAACCTCAAGTTCCAGGTCGTCTCGCTGCTCTGCCGCGTCCAGGTCAGGCTGCGCGATCCCGAGGAGGCGAAGCAGGAGGAGGAGGCCAAGGCCAAGGAGCAGCAGGAGCAGGCAGAGGAGGAGCGCATGAAGGAGGAAGCCAAGCAGTACGCTGGCTTGCACATCGGGCGCAACGATCCCTGCCCGTGCGGTTCAGGCAAAAAGTTCAAGAACTGCCACGGCCGCTATGTCGAATGATGCTGATAACATCCTGAGACAAGGCCGCAAGGCCTGACCAAAGCCCCGCAGATGCGGGGCTTTTGCATTGATCAGGCGGGATCTGCCGCGATTTTTAAAAAAGGTTTACGGCCAAAAAACCTAGCCGATCCAGATCACGGTTTTTCAACCGCTGACTGACCGGCCTTCCGACAGCAAGCCTGCCGGGCGTTCTTTGAAAACCAGGTTCGCAAAAGTGTGATCCGTTGATCGCTTTGATCACATCTTCAA
>Ga0256406_1003722_pt1 | contig 18458 bp, 17 predicted proteins | sample RumenRJG_03DNA_FD_185986 | JGI IMG/M metagenome (GOLD analysis project Ga0256406, IMG submission 185986) | Bovine rumen microbial communities from Lethbridge, Alberta, Canada - RJG_03 | ecosystem: Host-associated > Mammals > Digestive system > Stomach > Rumen | place: Canada: Alberta | collected...
TCGACCATAAGCCCACACGTAGGGAAGAAAAGGCCATTGAGGACGAGATGAACCGTCTGATAGAGGCTGACATGCCCGTCACCTACGAGACGGTAGACCGTAATCATATTCCTGAAGGGGTGAGCCTTGACAGGCTGCCTAAGGATGCCTCTGAGATGATCCGGCTGGTACGTATTGGCGATTACGATGTTTGCCCATGTATCGGCAAGCACGTCAGGTCGACATCACAGATTGGTAGGTTTGAGTTGCTTGGCACCAACTGGGACGAGCCAACGCACACGTTCAGAATCCGCTTCAAGGTGATACCCTGATAAAAAGTAAAAAGGTAAAAAGGCCCCCAAAAAGTAAAAAAGTAAAAAGGTAAAAAGGTAAAAAAAGGTAAAAAGGTAAAAAAGTAAAAAGGTAAAGCGGTACACACTTTTTTTACTTTTTTACCTTTTTACCTTTTTTTACCTTTTTACCTTTTTACCTTTTTTTTACCTTTCATTGTCCCTCTCTCTCTTCCTTCATATCGATGAATTCTCCGTTGGCGTCGTAGAATTCATATTGTAGGAAGGCGAGCTTCTGCGAGGCAATGACATGTACGCCGAATCCGTATTTCATCTGCCATTTCCGCTTCAGGCTTACAATGCCTTGGTTGATATAAGCAGCAACATACGGATGTACGTAAAGATAGAATTTGCGGATGCCTATCTTGTTTACGAGTTGGTCAATCTTTCTCTCAAGCTGGTCGGTGAACAGAATGCTGGACTTGATTTTCCCCGTGCCATTGCAGGTCGGGCATGTCTCCTCCACGTTGACGTCCATAGCCGGACGCACTCTTTGACGTGTTATCTGCATCAGCCCAAACTTGCTCAGTGGCAGAATGTTGTGGCGGGCACGGTCTTTCTGCATGTCCTTACACATGCGCTCGTAGAGCATCTGGCGGTCCTCGGCTAAGTTCATGTCTATGAAGTCGACCACGATGATTCCTCCCATATCACGTAGTCGAAGCTGGCGTGCAAGCTCGTCGGCAGCACCTAAGTTGGTGTCTAAGGCCGTAGCTTCCTGGCCGTTTTGATTCTTTGAGCGGTTGCCGCTGTTCACATCCACGACATGCATGGCCTCGGTGTGCTCAATGATGAGGTAGGCGCCATGGGCGTAGTTCACCGTCTTGCCAAAGCTGGACTTAATCTGCTTGGTAACATTGAAGTTGTCAAAGATAGGCACCTTTCCGGAATAGAGCTTAACGATTCCTGCCTTCTCAGGGGCTATGAGTGAAACATAATCTTTGACTTCCTTGCAGATGTCAGCGTCGTTGACGAAGATGTTTTCGTAGGTGGGGTTGAAGAGGTCACGAAGCATGGCTACGGCTCTTCCCGTCTCTTCATAGACGAGTTGCGGCCTGCGTTGTGTGGTTTGGGCTTTTTTAAGGGCGCTGATCCATCTGTCGAAAAGAATCTTCAGCTCGGCGTCGAGCTCTGCTACCCTTTTCCCTTCAGCTACGGTTCTCACGATGACACCGCAGTTCTTGGGCTTGATGCTCTGGATGAGCTGTTTCAGTCGAGACCTCTCTTCTCCACTCTTAATCTTGGATGATACCGATACCTTGTCTCCAAAGGGAATGAGGACAAGGAAACGCCCGGCAAAGCTCAGCTCGGCGGTCAATCTCGGGCCTTTCGTAGAGATAGGCTCTTTGACAATCTGCACGAGGACTTCCTGTCCCACCTTCAGTGTCTGCTGTACGCTTCCGTCTTTCTGCAAGTCGGGCAGCCGTGAGGCTTTGTCGAGGGGAAAGAGCCGCTTGCGGTCACTCTCCACTTGCTTGAGGTTCTTGGCGTAAGAGTTGAATTGACTTCCCAAATCAAGATAATGCAAGAAAGCATCACGCTCATAACCAACATCCACGAAACAGGCGTTGAGGCCCGGCATGAGCTTCTTCACCTTGGCGACGTAGATGTTACCGACAGAGAAATTTGCCGTGCGGGACTCATTCTGGTATTCCACCAGGCGCTTGTCCTCAAGCAGAGCGATGGAAATCTCTTTCGGTTTGACGTCGATAATTACTTCACTTGTCATTTCTGATGGTGTTTAACTTGTTGTCTCTCCGACAACAAATGTTCGTTCTGATATAAGAAAAAAGGGGCACACCCTTTAAGGGCACGCCCCTTCTCAGAACTGTCGTTAGGGCTTACTTGCTCTTATGACGGTTCTTGCGCAGTCTCTTCTTACGCTTATGCGTAGCCATCTTGTGGCCTTTCTTTTTCTTACCGTTTGGCATAATAGTTAATATTAAAGTTGTTGTTTAAATGCTTTTCTTATTCGCCCTTCATCTCGTCGATGAAGACCTTTGCAGGTTTGAAGGCCGGGATGTCGTGAGCCTCGATGGTGATGGTAGTGTTTTTACCGATGTCGCGGGCTGTCTTGGCAGCGCGATGCTTGATGATAAAACTACCGAAGCCACGGAGATACACATTCTCTTTCTTCTGGAGCATGCTGCTCTTTACGGTCTCCATGAAAGCTTCTACAACCACAGAGACCTCTCTCTTTTGCAGGCCGGTCTGCTCGGTAATCTCATTGATGATATCTGCTTTTGTCATCTTTGGTGAATATCGTTTTATTATATCTTGTTTATTGACAATGATTTATTGTCGTCTGTTTCGGGTTGCAAAATTACAAATTATATCTGTGATAAGGAAAGAATAATTGTTTTTTTTTCTAATTATAAGGATTTCTTTGGGTAGAAAGGGCCTTCACAAGCCTTTTGTCCCGCTTAGTGTGGGCTTCAAGAGGGGTTATCATCCCCGCTTTATGGCTCTTTGGTGGCTGCTGCTTAAAGGTTGGGCAGGCTGTCCTCGATTCGCTTCTGAATAATCTTGGTGAGAATCTTACCTCTATGCGTCTGCTTCGAGATGTCGTCGCGGATGGTATTTAAGTCGTTGAACATCTCGCAGGCCACCGTCTGCAGGGCGTTGGGCTGCCGCGAGCTCTTGTCACCCTCGCCATTGATGACAATCTTGATGCCCTCGTGCTCGACATGTACGTCGATGTCTGCACCGGTCATTACGGGCTCGCCGTCGTAGTGGATAGGTCCCTCCTTGGCACGGTGGATATGGAGGCGCTTGGTGCGGAAAGTCTTGATACGGGAGCTCTTGTCGAGGGTCTTGCCAAACATGTCGATGGCAATCTGCGGAGCTTCCAAAATGTCGAAAGGCTCCATGATGACCACATCCATGAGGCCGTCGTGCATGTTGGCCTGGGGAGCGATATATGCATTGTTGCCATACTGAGAGGCATTGGCACACGTGATGAGGAAGGCTTTGTAGTGGTTGATGCCTTCGTCGTCTTCCACCTCGTAGGTCTCGGGCTGGTAGTTGAGTCCCTTCTCTAAGATTTGTTGTACATAGGTGATAGGGCCGCGCTTACCTGCCTCGGCAAACTTGAAACTGATAAAGGCATCGAAGCCCATGCCGCAGGTGCAGAAAAACTCATGTCCATTGATAACGCAGTAGTCGAGATCGCGTATCTGGCAGGCATTGAGAATGTCTATGCTCTTCTTAACATGCAGGGGGATAAGCAGATGACGAGCCAGCCCGTTGCCGGATCCGCACGGGATGATGCCTAAGGCGGTGTTGGTATGCACGATACCTCGTGCCACCTCATTGACGGTACCGTCGCCGCCAATGGCGACGACGACATCGTAGCCGTCGGCGGCAGCCTGACGGGATAGCTCTGTGGCTTGACCGGCACGCTCGGTGTTGACAATCTGGTAGGTGAACTTCTCCTTGTCCAGATATTTGTCTATGGCCTCTGGGATACGAGCCTTGCTGACGGTGCCGGATATGGGGTTGATGATGAAAAGGATTTTCTTCATGGCCGTTAAGCTTGGAAAAGAGTCTTATCTCGCAAAAATAGCTTATTTTTATTGAAAAACGTGCCCTATCCTTTGATTTTTTCATTCTTTTAGACTTTTATTGCTCGTTTTATGCAGAAAGAGTCAACTTTTTAGTAACTTTGCAGCCTAAATATTAAAACTGTAGCGTTTATCTACACCTATTTTATAAAGATGGGACAGTTAACAGAAAGATACAAGAATTACCGTGTACCTCAGCAGTACATGGAAGAAGGTGTATACCCTTATTTCAGAGAGATAACCAGTAAGCAGGGCCCGGAAGTTATCATGAATGGTCGTAAGATTCTGATGTTCGGCAGTAATGCTTACACGGGTCTTACCAACGACCAGCGTGTCATTGATGCTGGCAAGGCCGCTCTCGACAAGTATGGCTCCGGTTGTGCCGGCAGTCGTTTCCTCAATGGTACGCTTGATATTCACGTCCAGCTCGAGAAAGAGCTGGCTGCCTACGAGCACAAGGACGATGCGCTCTGCTTCTCAACAGGCTTCTCCGTCAACTCTGGCGTCATCCCCGCTATCGTCGGTCGTGGCGACTACCTTATCTGCGACGACCGTGATCATGCCTCTATCGTGGATGGCCGTCGTCTGAGCTTTGCCACACAGCTTCATTACAAGCATAACGACATGGCAGATTTGGAGCGCATCCTGGAGAAGCTTCCTCATGATGCTATCAAGCTGATTGTTGTCGACGGTGTGTTCTCTATGGAGGGCGACCTGGCAAAACTTCCTGAGATTGTGGAGCTTAAGCATAAGTACAATTGCTCCATCATGGTCGACGAGGCTCATGGCCTTGGCGTCTTCGGTGAAGGCGGTCGCGGAGTTTGCCACCACTTCGGTCTTCAGGACGACATCGACCTTATCATGGGTACCTTCTCGAAGAGTTTGGCTTCTATCGGTGGCTTCATTGCTTCCGACTGGGATACCATCAACTATCTGCGCCACAACGCGCGTACCTATATCTTCTCTGCCAGCGATACGCCGGCAGCAACGGCATGTGCCATTGAGGCGCTGCATATCATTCAGAATGAGCCCGAGCGTCGCCAGCATCTGTGGGATGTCACCAACTACGCACTGAAGCGTTTCAGTGAGGAAGGTTTTGAGATTGGTGAGACGGAGAGCCCTATTATCCCGCTCTATGTCCACGATGCTACGAAGACTTTCCTTGTGACGAAGTTAGCTTTCGATGCAGGTGTGTTCATCAATCCCGTTATCCCACCGGCATGTGCTCCACAGGATACGCTCGTTCGCTTCGCCCTGATGGCAACACACACCAAGGAGCAAGTAGAGCGCGGTGTGCAGGCGCTGACAAAGATTTTCAAGGAGCAGAACATCATCAAGTAAATACACATATTTATATATGCAAAAGGGCAGGTCGTCTCAACGGCCTGCCCTTTTGCTTTTTTGTTTTTAAGGTATACTGAAAAAAACAGGCCATCAGCTCCTTGGGAGCTGACGACCTGCTTTCTGCTTATAGTGTTAAGGTGTTGTCAGTCGATGACGACCGTTGTCCAACCGTGCTTGTCCTCGATGGTACCGTACTGTATGCCGCGGAGCGTCTCGTAGAGCTTCGTAGACCAAGGTCCCGGCTTGTCACCGTATACATATTTCTTGCCGTTGTCGAGGTCGTCGAGCTCTGAGATAGGCGAGATAACGGCGGCCGTACCGCAGGCACCGGCTTCCTCGAAAGTCGGCAGCTCCTCTTCCGGAATCTGACGGCGCTCCACCTTCAGACCTAAGTCCTCAGCAAGCTGCATCAGGCTCTTGTTGGTGATAGAGGGCAGAATGCTGGTGCTCTTTGGGGTGACATAGGTGTTGTTCTTGATTCCGAAGAAGTTGGCGGCACCGCACTCGTCGACATACTTCTTCTCTTTGGCATCGAGATAGAACTCAGAGCTGTAACCCTTCTCGGCTGCAAACATGTGAGCTCTGAGGCTGGCAGCGTAGTTGCCGCCAACCTTATAGATACCTGTACCTAAAGGTGCGGAACGGTCCCACTGGCGAACGATGGCGTATTTGTTGCAAGCAAAACCTCCCTTGAAGTAAGGGCCCACCGGGGTGACGAAGATTAGAAAGAGGTAATCCTTGGAAGGATGGACACCGACCTGCGGGCTGATACCGATGAGCAGCGGACGGATATAGAGGGTGGCACCACTCTCATAAGTGGGGATATACTCCTGATTGAGGCGTACGACCTTTTTCACCATCTCTTCAAACATCTCGGTAGGAACCTTTGGCATGACGATACCATCGCAGGTGCTCTGCAGGCGGGCGGCATTGTCCTTGACACGGAAGATGCGAACCTTACCGTCGGGGCAGCGGTAGGCCTTCAGACCCTCGAAAGCCTCCTGGCCGTAGTGCAGGCATGTGGCAGCCATATGCATGTTGATGTATTCATCGGAGCAGACCTCTATCTCGCCCCATTTGCCGTCACGGTAGTAACAACGAACGTTGTAATCGGTCTTACGATAACCGAAAGTCAAATTCCCCCAATCTAAATCTTTCATAATGCAAGAAGTTTATTGTTTGTTACTTATAATATATTGCAAAATTACTAATAATAATTATAAACTGACAATATTCTGAACTTTTTCTACTCTTTTTCCAGAATTTTCTTGATTTCCTCGTCGGTCTTGGTCAGTTTGTCTTTGCACAACTTGACGAGTTGCTGGGCTTTCTTCAGCTCTGTGGAGAGCTCGTCGATGTCCAACTCGTTGTTCTCCAGTTTGCTGACAATGTCCTCCAACTGGCGTACAGCAGCCTCGTATTTTATCTCTTTCTCCATATGGTTATTTTATAATTGATGTCAGCGTTCCTTTCTCCAGCCTGGTCTCTATCTCGTCTCCGGCCTTGAGCTCTGCGGCGTTGTGTACGGCTTTGCCATTATGCAGTGTGATGCTGTATCCGCGCTTGAGGAGCAGCTTTGGGTCCAGGGCTTTGAGGCGCAGGGAGATTTGTGTCAACCGGTTCTTTTCACGCGTAAGGATACGGTCGGCGGCAGGAGCTATCTTATTGTCTAATATAATAATGTGGTGGTTGGCCTCGCTCATCTTGTCGCGCATCAGCGTGGTGAGGTTAGAAGAGATTCTGTCCAGACGTGCCTCCTGACGTTCCTTCACTAAGGAGAAGAGAATGGGGATGCGCTCGGCGATGCTGTGGAAATGAGATTTCTCGGCCTCCATGCGGTGTTGCACGTAGGCGCCGATACGCTCTCTCATGGCATCGATATGTCCCCATACCTCAGCAAGGTTCTCCACAAGGAAGGCCGCTGCCGCTGTAGGCGTCTTCACACGTGTGTTGGAGACCATGTCTAAGACGCTCTCGTCTCTGTCGTGCCCGATACCCGTGATGACGGGGAGGGGAAAGTTGGCGACATTCTCCGCCAAGGCCAGCGTGTCGAAGCCGCTCATGTCGGCCGTGGCGCCTCCACCACGGATGATGACCACGACGTCGAAGTCGTCAGCACGCTCAAAGATGTCGTTGAGGGCTGCGATGACGGTGGGCTCCACCTGGTCGCCCTGCATGACGGCGGGGAAGAGCTCGGCATGGAAGTGGAAACCATAGTCGTTGTCTAAAAGCTGATGGCAGAAGTCGCCATAGCCGGCAGCATTCTCACTGGAGATGACGGCGACACGTTGGGCAAACATCGGGATCGTCAGCTCTTTCTGTAGGTCGAAAACACCTTCGGCCTTCAGCTGGCGTATAATCTCCAACCGCTTCCGCGCCATGTCGCCCAAGGTATAGGTGGGGTCGATATCTCCCACGATCCAGGAGAAGCCAAAGGCCTCATGGAAGTTGGCAGTAACAAGGAGCATGACTTTCATGCCCGGCGACAGCTGCTGACCAGTGGCATGCTCAAACTTCGGCTTCAGCCGCTGCCAGCTGCTGCGCCAGCATTTTGCCGAGGCACGGGCCACGGGGGTGGGGGAGAAGGGGGCTTTCTGGATGAGCTCCAGATAACAGTGGCCTTTCACCTCACGGACCTCGGAGACCTCGGCCTGTACCCAATAGGCACGGTCCAGACAGCGTTCGATGACACCACGGACCATCGCGTTGAGCTCAAAAAGGGTAAGGGCATGCTGCTTCATATGAATTATTTTTTGCAAAAGTAGCGTGAAAAATGCGAAAGCCCAAATATTTTCGTTACTTTTGCACCATACTTATATATCATGTCAAGTGAATTAGACAATAAGCAAGCCACTTTGGCCTTGGGAACGCAGCCCGTAGGCAAGTTGCTGTTTCAATATGCCCTGCCCGCCATCATCGCGATGGTGGCTTCGTCGATGTATAACATCATCGACCGGGCCTTCATCGGTCAGGTCGTCGGACCTATCGCCATATCAGGGCTCGCTATCACCTTCCCGTTCATGAACCTCTCCGGAGCCTTCGGAGCCGCCGTAGGGGTGGGCTCGGCAACGGCAATCTCGCTGAAGCTGGGACAGAAAGACTATCTCTCGGCAGAGGAAATCCTCGGCAACACCGTGACGCTGAACCTCATCATCGGCTTTGGCTTCGCGGTGGTCTGCTTCCTTTTCCTCGATCCCATCCTCTATTTCTTCGGTGCCAGTAAGGAGACCATTCCTTATGCGCGCAGTTTCATGCAGATTATCCTGCTCGGCAATGTCGTCACACACATGTATTTTGGCATGAATGCTGTGTTGCGTGCCGCAAGCAAGCCGCGGCAGGCCATGACGGCAACGATCTTCACCGTGTTGATGAATATCACGCTCGACGTGCTCTTCATCCTCGTGCTCCACTGGGGCATACGGGGAGCGGCAACGGCAACGGTGCTCTCGCAGACCCTGGCACTCATCTATCAGCTGAAGCTCTTCTCCAACAAGAAGGAACTGCTCCATTTCAAGCCGGGCATCTACAAGCTGCAGAGCCGGCTCGTGAAGAATATCGTCAGTGTGGGCATCTCACCGTTCCTGATGAACCTGTGCGCGTGCCTGGTCATCATCTTCATCAATAATCAGCTCGTCAGATACGGCGGTGACCTCTCCGTAGGCTCCTACGGCATAGCGTCGGCGGTATCCACGATGTTTGTCATGATCGTCATGGGACTGAACCAAGGCATGCAGCCCATAGCCGGTTACAACTATGGCGCTCAGAAGCTGGAGCGTGTCATGCGCGTGCTCAAGCTCGCTATCATGTCTGCCATCGTCATCTGGACCATAGGCTGGCTCATCTCGATGTTTTTACCAGAGTACATCGCACGTATCTTCACAAACGACAAGGAGCTGATAAAACTGTCGGTCTTCGCCATACGCGTGGATATGCTCGTCACTCCTGTCGTCGGTCTGCAGATGGTGGTCACCAACTTCTTCCAGTGCATCGGAAAGGTGAAGGTCAGCATCTTCCTCTCACTCTCGCGCCAGCTGATTTTCCTCCTGCCCTTGCTCTATACGCTACCGCTGTTCTTTGGCGTCAATGGCGTGTGGTATTCGCTTCCTATCTCAGATTTCATCGCGGCAAATGTGGCCTTCGTCATGTTGCTGATATATATGCGGAAATTTAAAAAGCAATTAAAACAGTCCGAGAATGGAGAATACTGATAAAAAGATAATCATTAATGTTGGCCGGCAGATAGGTTCCGGTGGCAGAATCATTGCCAAGATGCTTGCCGACACCTTTGGCTGCAAGTTCTACGACAAGGAACTGCTGAACCTCGCCGCTAAAGAGAGCGGATTCAGCGAGAAGTTCTTTGAACAGAACGATGAGCAGAAAGGGTTCCTCAAGTCGATCTTTCATTTGCATGTTCCACTCATGGGCGAGAACAACTTCTACAAGAACAACTTTTCCCAAGACTCGCTTTATCAGTTTCAGAGTGAGGCCATCCGCAAGGCCGCTGCCCATGACAGCTGCGTCTTCGTGGGACGTACCGCCGACTATGTGCTCCGCGACTTCAAGAACACCGTCAGCGTCTTCATCACGGCAAACCTCGATCAGCGCATTCAGCGCGTCTGCAAGCGATATAATATGAACCGCGCCGAAGCACGAAAATATATTCATTCGCGCGAAGAGGACAGAGCCACGTACTATAATTATTATACAGGAAAGGAGTGGGGACACTCAGAGAGCTATGACCTCTGCATCAACTCCAGCCTCCTCGGTTTGGAGGAGACAGAGCACTTTATCGCTCAATTTATCAAGAAACGGTTTAATTTTTAGCATATCAGAACGACATGAAAACATACCTCGTTACCGGAGCCGCCGGATTCATAGGCTCCAACTTCATCAAGTATCTGCTTCATAAGAAGTATGTTAACGATGATATCAAGGTTATCATCCTCGATGCCCTTACCTATGCCGGCAATCTGGGGACTATCAAGGATGACATCGATGACAAGCGTTGCTTCTTTATCAAGGGTGACATCCGTGACCGTCAGCTCCTCGACAGTATCTTTGCAGAGAACGATGTCGACTATGTCGTCAACTTCGCCGCTGAGAGCCATGTCGACCGCTCTATCGAGGATCCACAGCTCTTCCTCTCCGTCAACATCCTCGGCACACAGAACCTCATGGACGCCGCCCGCAAGGCGTGGGTGACCGGAAAGGACGAGAAAGGCTATCCAACATGGAAAGCCGGGAAACGCTATCACCAGGTGTCTACCGATGAGGTCTATGGCGCACTCGGAGCTACCGGCTACTTCACGGAGACGACACCGCTCTGCCCACACAGCCCTTATTCCGCCAGTAAGGCCAGTGCCGACTTCTTCGTCCAGGCCTACCGCGATACCTACCACATGCCTGTGTCCATCACACGATGCTCCAACAACTATGGTCCTTACCACTTCCCCGAGAAGCTCATCCCGCTCATCATCAACAACATCCTTGCTGGTAAGAAGCTCCCCGTCTATGGCGAGGGCCTTAATGTGCGCGACTGGCTCTATGTTGAAGACCACTGTAAGGCCATAGACCTCGTCGTTCGGGAAGGACGCGCCGGAGAGGTCTATAACGTGGGCGGCCACAACGAGATGCGCAATATCGATATCGTCAAGCTCACCATCAAGACCATTCACGACATGATGGCGGAGGATAAGAACCTGCGCAACGTGCTGAAGAAACAGGTCAAGGATGCCAATGGCGACATTGACATCAGCTGGATCAATGACTCGCTCATCGAGCATGTCGCCGACCGACTCGGACACGACGCACGCTATGCCATCGACCCGACGAAGATAAAGAACGAACTGGGGTGGTACCCGGAGACGAAATTCGCCGACGGCATCGTCAAGACCATCCGTTGGAATCTCGAAAACCAGAAGTGGATACAGGAGGTTACCTCCGGTGACTATCAGAAGTACTACGATATCATGTATGGCAAGGAACGCCACGGACAGGTCATAGACTAATCATGGACAAGTTCTCTCAACAGTTGGAGAAATACCTTCGGCTGGCTCACAGCTCCGCACTGCTCGTGAGCCAGGGCGACAAGGCGAACCTCAACATCCTCCTTGAGATGTTGGGGACGGTAGACAGGGATATCTTCGTGGCCTACTACGGTCTCTTTGGAAACCCCGTCACCGATGTGACACAGATAGCGTTGAAATACCGTGTGCCACAATCGGCCATCCACGAGATAGTAGAGAAAGATCTCCATCACCTTTCCATCACACCGGAATGGCAGATGATGATGAGACAATTGAAACCTATAGTGAGAAAAAAGATAGAACAATGAAAAAGATTCTGTTGTTAGGCTCAGGTGAGCTGGGTAAGGAGTTCACCATCGCCGCAAAGCGTGCAGGACAGTATGTCATTGCGTGCGACAAGTATGACAATGCTCCTGCTATGCAGGTGGCCGACGAGCGTGAGGTGTTCTCTATGCTCGACGGTGATGCCCTGACGGCTGTCGTGGAGAAACACAAACCGGACCTCATCGTACCGGAGATAGAGGCTATCCGCACCGAGCGCCTCTTCGACTTCGAGAAGGAGGGTATCCAAGTAGTGCCGTCAGCAAGGGCCGTGAACTACACCATGAACCGGCGGGCCATCCGCGACCTCGCTGCCAAGGAGCTGGGATTGCGCACGGCGAAGTACTTCTATGCCAAAACCTTCGACGAGTTCAAACGGGCTGCCGACGAGATTGGCTTCCCCTGCGTCGTCAAGCCGCTGATGTCGTCATCGGGCCACGGTCAGAGCTATGTCCATAACGACGATGAGTTGAAGGAAGCCTTCCGCGATGCCATGGAGGAGGGACGTGGTGACGTCAAGGAGGTCATCATCGAGGAGTTCATCGACTTCGACTCCGAGTTCACGCTCCTCACCGTCACCCAGAAACATGGTCCCACGATCTTCTGTCCGCCTATCGGCCATGTACAGAAAGGTGGCGACTATCGCGAGAGCTGGATGCCCTACGCCATCAGTGACGAGGCACTGAAGCAGGCACAGCACATCGCAGCCGAGGTGACGAAGGCTTTGACGGGTTATGGTATCTGGGGTGTGGAGTTCTTCCTCACCAAACAGGGCGAGGTCATCTTCTCCGAGCTCAGTCCCCGTCCGCACGACACGGGCATGGTGACGCTGAGCCACTGCACCAACCTCAGTGAGTTCGAGCTCCACTTCCGTGCGGTCATGGGCCTCGACATCCCGGCTATCCACCTCGAGCACAGCGGTGCCTCCGCTGTCGTTCTCTCTCCTGTTGAGAGCGACAAGCCGCTGGATTATAACCTGGAGGACGTCTGCCGTGAGGATCATGCCCGCGTGCGCATCTTCGGCAAGCCTGTCGCCCACAAGGGGCGCCGCATGGGCGTCGTCGTCTGCTACGACAAGGTGGGCTGCGACATGACAGCACTCCGCGACAAGACTAAGCGCCTCGCGAAGACCGTCCTCGGCACCGACCCATATATGAAGAAGTAGCCTTTATGAAGAGGTAGCCTTTAGACCCTCACCATCCTGCTTCGCCTTCGCCTAGGCGAAGGCGAAGCTCCTTTTTAGGGCGAGGGGCCTGCCTTCACAGCCTTTCCCCGTTACTGAGGGCAGCAGCCATGTTGTTGATTCCAAAAACTTATTCTCAATTCAGGGTGACGCATTGACGAAGTCAGGAAATTATGTGTTCCAGATGATAAAGAAAAAAGAAAATCATGTACAGGCTTACGCTCCATGAGGAGCTCTGAGTCTCAACCAACGGGATAGCCTTACGAGCAAGCTCGACGGCTATCCCGCTGGTTGAGACTCACCCCTTTCGGGGTCAAAGCCTGTACATGAAGAAAATTGCCAAAGCATAAAATTGCGCATAGCGCATAAAATAAAGCGACTAAATAGTCGTCTTCATCATTCCCTCATTCAATATGTTTATGGCATTATTGGCTGTATGCAATATGTCCACAGACAATTGGGACCATCAGGGCTTTCTAAAATAATTGTGAGCAGATTTAGGGGGTGCTGAATATTTTATGCGCTCTGCGCAATTTTACGCGATAGCGATTTTCGTCACGGGCAGGCTTTGTCCCACGTAGGGGGTGGTGCTGAGGTGATGGGGGCAGCCGACGAGCTTGCTCGTAAGGCTGTCCCCATCACCTCAGCACCATAGCTCCATGGGGAGCTAAAGTCTGTACGTGACTATTTTCCAAAAACTTATTCTCGATTCAGGGTGACGCATTGACGAAGCCAGGACATGGCGAGGTGCGGGCTTGTCAGGATTCAGGTCTGATGATTGTCTCTGTTCCATATCTTTGTAACGCCATGTCTTAGTGTTTATTGTTTAATAATTCCCCTTTAAGCCAAAATAAAACCGCAGAACGGCCGTTATCAATACATGAACCAGTTAGGAAAAATCATTACTCTGAAAAAGATAGCAGACCCGCGCGGCAATCTCACGGTGGTGGAACAATGCAAGGACATTCCCTTCCAGGTTAGTCGTGTGTATTGGACTTACGACATTCCCACGGATGCAGAACGGGGTGGACATGCCCATATCCATTGTCGTGAACTCCTTGTCTCGATCAGTGGTGCCTTCACCGTCACGTTGGACAACGGGCATGAGAAGAGGCAATATCTGCTGACCAAGCCTTATGAAGGTTTGCTTGTCGACACGGGTATCTGGCGCACGCTGGAGAATTTCTCCTCTGGTGCTGTCTGCCTTGTTCTGGCCGAGAATTCTTTCGACGAGAGCGACTACATTCGTGATTATTCTTCCTTTCTAAAATTCATCTCATGTTCGAAATAAAAAGATATTCTGATCTTGACAAGAAGCAATGGGATCAATATGTCTCAAAAGCCAGGAATGCCACTTTCCTCTTTTATCGGGATTACATGGACTACCACCGCGACCGTTTTGCTGATTATTCCCTTATGTTTTATAAAGGACCACGTCTCTATGCGTTGTTGCCGGCACATTTCAAAGACAATATCCTTTATTCCCATTTTGGACTGACTTACGGGGGACTCATCATGGATTATAATGTTACCATCACCGAGACGTGCCAACTGTTTGATGAATTAAACAGATACCTCAAAGCTGCAGGAATCCGGGAGGTGTATTACAAGCCGATACCCTGGATTTACCATCTTCATCCTTCTGAAGAAGACCTTTACGCTATCTTTTGGAAATGTCATGCCCAGTTATATTCAAGAAATATTGGTACTACTATCTTTATGCAGCGGCATCAAAGATGGCGCAAAGACCATCGACGGCTGCTCCGAAAGGCGCTTGATAATGGGGTCACGGTGGTCAAAGATGGTAGTTTGGAAGCGTTTTGGAAAATATTGGATGATAATCTGGCGGAGAGGTTCCATGCCAAGCCTGTGCACACGTTGTCAGAAATAGAACTCTTGAAGTCACGTTTCCCGGACCGTATCATACAGTACAATGCCTACAAGGATCATGAGATAATAGGTGGGTTAACCGTCTATCTGACTCAACAGGTGGTGCATGGGCAGTACAGCAGTACCAATCATGTGGGTAAGGAGTATGGAGCTATGGAAGCCATTTATAATCAGTTGATGTACCACGATTATCCGGACTATCCTTATTTGGACTTTGGCAGTTCCACGGAAGAGAACGGCAGTGTCATCAATGAAGGACTCATAGCCCACAAGGAAGGCTTTGGAGGTCGGGGCGTCTGTTACGATACTTATCATTGGTTGTTATAATGGAAATTCCTTACCTTTCCCTTCAGCGGGTTACAGCGCAGCATCAAGATGAGATAGAAGCTGCCGTGAAGCAGGTCATAGACAGTGGCTGGTATCTCCAGGGTGAGGCCACCCGGCGCTTTGAGACCCACTATGCACAATATATCGGTACACGGCACTGTGTGGGCTGCGGCAACGGCCTCGATGCCCTGACACTTATCTTCCGTGCTTATAAAGAATTAGGTAAGTTACGGGATGGTGACGAGGTCCTCGTACCGGCAAATACTTATATTGCATCTATCCTTTCTATCACGGAGAACAGGCTTAAACCCATATTGATAGAGCCAAGCATCCATACGTTAGAGATTGATGACGCACTGATAGAGCGTGCCATCACGCCACGGACAAAAGCCATTCTGCTCGTTCATCTCTATGGCCGTTGTGCCATGACAGACCGTATTGCCTCCATCTGCCGAAACCATCAGCTGCTGCTCGTTGAGGACAATGCGCAGGCTCATGGCTGTACTTACGAAGGCTGCCATACCGGCGCGTTAGGCGATGCCTCCGCCCACAGTTTCTATCCAGGAAAGAACCTCGGTGCCTTGGGCGACGCCGGCGCCATCACCACCGATGACGGTGAGCTGGCGAGACTGTGCCGCGCCCTCGGCAACTATGGGTCTTCGCGCAAATATGTCTTTCCCTATAAAGGGTATAACAGCCGCATCGACGAGATTCAGGCTGCCGTCTTAGACGTAAAACTCAAATATTTGGATGCTGAGAATCGGCGGAGAAAAGAGATTGCGAAAAAATATTTTGATGGAATGGACAATCCTTTGATTGGATTGCCCATGAAGGAAGGCAGTGCCGACAACGTCTTCCATATTTTCCCCGTTCTGTGTGAAACGAGAGACGCCTTGCAGAAATATTTGTCTGAGAAAGGTATTGGCACCATGATTCATTATCCCATTCCTCCTCACAAGCAGGCCTGCTATCGGGAATGGAACAATTGCTCACTGCCCGTCACGGAGCAGATACACCGTGAAGAGCTAAGCATTCCTTGCAATCCGTGCATGACAGAGGAGGAAGTGGAGACGGTTATAGAAGCGATGAATGGGTATAAAGGCTGATACCCTCACCGTGTACAATCATTTGTTGATACTAATTATTCTACAACAATGACCGTCACACCCCTTGCTGCCTGCGCTCCCATGACGAGGGCCTGCTCGATGTCGGCAGTCTTTGACGGACCGCTGATGAAGGCACCGAAGTTATACTGTGGGTCGAAGGTGATGCGCTTATAGGCCTCGTGCATGTTGTTGACGATGTCCGACTTCTTCAGAATGATGACGAGATACTCCGAGATATAACAGACGGCCTTCTCCTTCATGGTCTGGGGAATCCATACACATCCATTCTCTGCTACGCCGATTTTACCTTCTACGATTCCCACGTCGGTACCGTCAAGGTCCTTGGCTTCTGCGACGGTGTCGGGGTTCTTCTGTGCGATGGTGATATAAGGCAGGTTGCTGGCAAAGGTCTTGGCCTCCGGGTAGAGGCTTTTGATGATGTCATTGATGTCGTCACCCTCTTTGGCCTCGACGATATTGCCACCTACGGTCTTTGTCATCTCGGCAAACTGCTTGAAGGGATCGGGGTAGGAGATGCCCTGGATGTTCATATTCGGCATGTCGTATTGCTCGCGTGTGTTGGCGCGAAGCTTCTGAAAGAGTTCTTCTTTATTCATGGCTGTTGTTATATCGTGGCGCCGGCAGCCTTCATGGCAGCGCGTCCGCCTTCTGTTTCCAAAACTTTTCCTCCCTCTGTCTTCACGTCTACTGTTGCCGACTTCTTCCGCTCGGCCACCCGGCGCCGATAGTCTTCCATATAGGCTGCTTTCTTCTCTGCGGCAACCTTGGCGTAGGCGTTGTCGGGGTCTTTCTCTAAGTCGATACGCATAGTGTGGGCGCGGTTCACTAAGTCTTTGACGACTTCACCGCCGCATATCAGTCCTGCTGCTGCCGGCACCCAGGCGTTGGAGCTTGGTATCGTATGCCGCTCTGTGCAGGCCCGCATATCCTTGGCTGGGCAGATGCAGTGGTAGCGGCAGCTGATGTCCGGCTGGTCGATGCTCTCCACAGGCAACTCGGGACTGTAGACGACCTTCAGGTGCTTGATGTTCGTCTTCCGTAACTTCTTGCGGATGACTTTCGCCAAGGGGTCGTTGATGGTCTTCCAGATGTCTGTGACCTGGAGTTGCGTGGCGTCGAGCTTATAAGCAGCTCCCATACATGAGATAATGGGGATGTTCAGCTCGTGGCACCGCTTGATTAAGTCCAACTTCGCCGTCACGGTGTCGATACAGTCCACGACATAGTCGTAATGTGAGAAGTCGAAGTCACCGGCATTGTCAGGCAGGTAGAACATCTGGTATTTGCGCACATGGCAACGGGGGTTGATGTCATGGATGCGCTCCTCGGCGACGTCGACCTTGTGCTTGCCCACACTGGAGATAGTGGCAAGGATCTGCCGGTTGACATTTGTCAGACACACTCTGTCGTCGTCGATGATGTCCAAAGCTCCCACGCCGCTGCGGGCAAGGACCTCCACGACATAACCGCCGACACCGCCGACGCCGAAGACGGCGACACGTGAGCCATTCAAGGTGTCGATGGCAGGCTTGCCAAGGAGCAGTTGGGTACGGGAAAACTGATTCTGCATGACTTTTATTCCTTTCTAATCCTTTTCTAATGATAATATCCTGTTACAACAGGCAAAGTTAGTAATTTTTTCACTATCTCAGCCCTACAATCGAAATAAAAACTTGCAGGAAGTGGAATTATTACCGCCAACCCGCCCCTACGGCAATACCTGCAATACCTTGCGGGGTTAGGGCGGCCACTGGGGGCCCGTCCCTATAGTCCCACCCTCACATGTCTCGCTTATCTATGGCATTTGCCAGCGATATCTATGGCATTTGCCAGCAATATCCACGGCATATGCCAGCGATATCTACGGCAATTGCCATGGAATGACTTATTATATAGGCTTAACCCCACATGGCATTGATTATATACCACATCGGGCGATTCTCTCCCCACAGAATATATCCACTGAGCCATTTTTCGTGGCTTCATAATCTTTCCATTTCTTGTATTTTTGTTTCATACAATAAGAATTGTTACATAAATAACATTGTAATTTAATCAGTTTGTAATTACTGAGTTAATAATAATTAAAAACATTGTGAAGTTATCGTTATCTATGGAAATAAATCATAATTTTGCAACGTTACAAAGGAGGCCATTGATGCTAAGATATTAGTTTTTTTGCTTGAATACAACAATTGACATGAATAACAAGTCTATGGTTTACCTCAAATCCGCAACCCTACTAAAGTCTCAGAGCGTTGCGGCCCAAACCGCCAAGAATGCGATTTTTCTAGTTCGGACTGACTTTTTACCATGTGTTGGCTGATATGCGAGCATAATACCCCCTT
>Ga0256406_1003724_pt1 | contig 18452 bp, 21 predicted proteins | sample RumenRJG_03DNA_FD_185986 | JGI IMG/M metagenome (GOLD analysis project Ga0256406, IMG submission 185986) | Bovine rumen microbial communities from Lethbridge, Alberta, Canada - RJG_03 | ecosystem: Host-associated > Mammals > Digestive system > Stomach > Rumen | place: Canada: Alberta | collected...
CGCTCCGGACAGGTCGGCGCCGGTCATGTCGGCCTTGTTGAACCGGGTGTCGGTGATATGCGCCCCGTCCAGGCTTGCCAGCGAGAGGTTGACGAACCTCATATCCGTGTGGTCGAGACGCGCCATTCGCAGGCTCGCGCCCATCAGGTCGGCGCCCGCCATGTGTGTATGGTCGAGACTGGTCTTCAGGAATTTCGCGCCCCGCGCGTTCGCCCCCTCGAGGTGCGCGCGATCCAGGCTCCCGGCCGAGATGTCGGCCTTCTCGAGGTTCGCGTCGATCAGGTCGGCGCCCGGCAGGTAATCCAGTTCACGGCCGGACAGGTCGGCACCACGCAGGCGCGCGCCCGGCGCGCTGAAAGTACCGTATCGGGGGATGACGGGCACGCCCGTCGGGTCGGGCAGTTCCTTACGGTCGAACCGGCCGCCGTTCGAATCGAACTGGCCTCCCGAGCCTCCCGGGCTTCCCGCCGGTTTGCGTCCCTGTCCCATGATGGTCTCCTTTCCTTAGAGGATGATTTCGTATCCTGTATGCGTCCCGTTCACCATCCTTCATGCCGGCGCCAGGCGCGACGGATCGTGTCCGCGCTGAACATGACGGGCGCCTCATCCAGCGCCGCCTTGACGGCCTCCTCGCGGGTCCGCCCTTGGGCGACCGGCTCCGTATGGTATGGGGGGACGACCTCCCAGCCGTTTCCGGCCCGTCGCGCCCCCTCGAACGCCAAGGCCACATCCTCGGCCGGCGCACCCGTCTCCCGGCCGATTCGTTCGTTGCGCTGCGCGTGCGTCTCACCCGTACCCGTGCGGGCGCCCGGCTTGGGGCCGACCATGACGACGCCGTGCTCCATCAGCCATCGGGTCGGGTCCTCGCCCCAATGCCCGTCCACGTCGACATGTTTGGCCTGCCGCCAGGTCATGAGCGTGCCGTCCAATGTCGTGTGCTCGTCCACGAGGAGCCGGTTGTTCGCCGTCCTGAAATTCGCCTTCGTGAAATCCGCGTCGGTCAGGTCCGCGCCCTCCAGGTCGCAGTTGATGTTCGCCCCGTCGAACCGGGCGCCCATCAGGTCGCACCCGTCCAGATTCACCCGGTGGATCATGGACGCGTTCGTGAAGTCCGCGTCCACCATGGACGAGCCGTGCAGGTCGGCGCCGTCCAGGCGGGCGCCGGTGAAGTCCGCCTTGTCGAACCGGCATTCGGACAATTGCGCGTCCGACAGGTCCACGCCCCTGATGTTCGCCCCGTCGAACCGGCTGCCGGGCGCCGCCTTGGCGCGATGCAGATTCCAGTAGAGCATCGCGCCCCGGCAGTCGAACGGGCGGGACAGGTCGGGTTTGCGTTTCCGGCAGGTGGCGGCGAGCAGATCGCCGTCCCCGCCCGTCTCGGAGGTGAACGACGGGAGTCCCGCCGTTCCCGCCTTGGGGTCGTGGTCGAACTGTCCGCCGGTCGAACCGGGGCTGCCGGCGGGTTTGCGTGCCTGGGTCATGATTCCTCCTTACCGCAGGTCCCGGAGGCTGACGCCAGACTGCCAGCGTTCCCTGTCATGCTCGGTCTCGAACTCGATGAAGTCGCCTTCGCCCGGGTCGGGGGCGATGGTGGCGCCGCGGCGTTCCAGTTCGTCCTGCTTCAAGGGCGTGCCGTCGGGTGTCCGCATCGCGGCGGCGACCTCGCGGTTCAGGGTCGCGCCCTTCAGCCTGGTGTCGTCGTCGATGGTGATGGTCGCGTCCGGGCAGGAGACGAGCCTCAGGTCCGCGTTTTCGAGGTTCGTGCCGCCCATGTCGATGTTCCCATGGAATTCAAGGGGTTTCGTCAGTGAATACCGGCGGCGGGTCTTCACGACGTGCGGGGAGAACTCCACGCCATGCAGGTCCGCGTCCCGGAATGACGTGCCCGTCACGGATACGGGCGCCACATACGGGGTGTCGACCGTGACGTGGTTGAAGGCGCAGTGGTTCAGGGTCGCGTCCGTGAACGTGCTGTCGCAATAGGCGTACATCATGTCGACCCTGTCCAGTTTCGACTTGCGGAAGTCCGTGTTCTCGATGCGGGCGCCCCGCATGGACACATGATCCAACGTGCTCCCGTGGAATCCTCCGCCTGTCATCCGGGTGCCGTTCATGTTCGTGTGGGCCAGCAGGGAGTTGTCGAAGTGGACGCTGTCGAGTTTCATGCGCTCCATTCCCATGTATTCCAGGGTGGCGTCGCGGAATCGGAAATGCGTCAAATGCTTGTCGTCCATGTCGGTGTGGTCCAGGTGCAGGGTGCCGACCCGCTCGTGCATCATGCCCGGGCCGTATTCCTCATGGAACGCCCCCAGGCCGGGCAGGTCGCCCGCCCCCGTCTTCGGGTCGTGGTCGAATTGACCGCCGGTCGAACCGGGGCTGCCGGCGGGTTTGCGCGCTTGTGCCATAACGGCCTCCTTTCCTTGTCGCCCGCCGCTATGCGGGACGCATAGTCCGTGGGCGGTAAGGAAAGGAGCAACCATGAACCAGCCGAGAAAGCCCGCAGGCGCGGCAGGAGGCACGGGAGGCCAGTTCGACCACGATCCGAAAGCGGGAACGACCGACCTGCCCGGCCTGACAGGCGGGCATGTCGGCCATGTCCCGTGGATGGCGCACCTGGATCACGTCGACATGTCGGGTGCGACCGTCGACTCGCCGCTGGATGACGCGACCCTGACCGGGTGCGACCTGTCCCATGCCGACCTGTCAGGCCGCAAACTCGGGGTGCGTGCCGTCGCCGACACATCGTTCCGTGATGCGGACATGCGTGGCACGGCGTTCGACCCGTACAGCAAGGAGGATCACAACCGGTACTGGGTGATGGGACTGCCCGAGTTCCAAGGCAGAATCGACTTGTCGGGCGCCGACCTGACCGGCGCGGACCTGTCATCGGTCACCTGCCCGGACGTGGCGCATGGCGACCCGGAGGAAACCCATATCATCATCTCCGATGCCACCAGGCTGGACGGGGCGCGGGTCAGTTTTACGGCCGCCGGCAACATGGAGCATCCCGACGGGACGCCGGTCGATTGGGACGAGTTGAAACGGCGCGGGGCCACGCTGGCACTCGAACCGGACGACAACGACCTCCTCGACTTCGAGGATGAACGCTACCGGAGAATGTGGGAGGCCGGGCGCGCCAGTCTGGAGGACCTGGAGTTCGCCGATGAGTGGGAGCTTTGAGGCTCCATATACGCGAAAAACCGCCCGCGCGCCGGGGAGAGAACCGGCGTGCGGGCGGTTTTCGTGTGCCGTCAGTGGACACCGAACAGGTTGAGGATGCCCTGCCAGACGGCGGCCGTGTCGCTGTCGTCTTCGGCGACCGTGAGGGGCCCGGAGGCGATGAGCGGGAAATAGCAGGCCGGGTCGGTCCGGTCGGGCATGCCGATGCCGGGGAACAGACGAAGGCCGATCAGCGCGGTCGGGTTGCCGACATCCTCGAAGACGAGGATGGTCTGCGGTCCGCGGCTGACGGCGACGGCCTGTTCGACGCCCTGCCGGTCTTTGAGGACGATGGTCTTGAGGCCGGTGTTGTTGATGGCCTTCTCGACGATTTCAGACAGTGATGGGTGATTGTTATCCATGGGTTTCTCCTTTACTTTTTGGTTTTTACAACGAACACCCGGATCATGCGTCCCGCCCATGCCTGGGCGGACAGAGTGCGTAGCACCGCCCACGCCCATGCCTGGGTGGACAGAGTGCGTAGCACCGCCCACGCCCATACTTGGGCGGACAGAGTGCGTAGCACCGCCCCCGCCCATGCTTGGGCGGACGAGGTGAGGCAACCCGCCTCGTTCAGGCGATGGTCGCGGCGATGACGCCGGTCTTGGGGTTCCATGTGTCGATGTGCAGGCCGATGCCTTTCCCTGCCAGAAAAGCGTTCAGCGCCTTCAGTTGGAGCCGGTCGTATTTGCCATCCCCAGGCACCGCCTTTCCGCGAGTTCCGAAAATTCTTTCTCATTGCATGTCGATGAGGCGGAAAACTTCGGCCTCGTCCACATCGACCCATCTGCCGTCGAACGGGTTTTGGTAGAACTCGTTACAAGCAGAACAGGATTCTGGCCGCCACGGCATGGCTCGTCATGGCCGGATTCCCCATCATCGTCATCACCGACGCCATCACCCACAGCCTGCCGCACGACCTCGTGGAATGCGCCACCATGTGGCTCATCATCGGCACCCCGGTACTCATCCTGAGCACCCACGCCGTCCTCCACCAAGACAAGGGGAAAGAGACGGCCACACTGTTTGTTGCAGTGTGGCCGTCCCTTTTGTGTTGTCGTTGACGAATCGGCTAGTTCTTTCGTATCCCCCAACCGACGCACAGCATGCCGTCCTTTTTCACCGTGACCGGCAGACTCCGGTCGATGAGCCGGGTATCGAACCCATGTTCGACGATGATAGCCCACCCGTGCGGCGTGGAACGGCAAATCGGATGCAACCCCAGCGAGACAAGCAGTTGCAGGAAATCCGGGTCGACCTGCTCCGCATCCCAGTCCAACAGCCAACGGTTGCCCGACCGGTTCTCCGGTTTCGACGCGATGGACGCGGCCAGCCCGCCCAGTTTCGGCAGGCTCACCGGTTGCGGTGGGAGAAGCCGGCGGATCAGGTCGAACCGTGTCTTCTCCGGGTCGCGCGGGTTGATGGACACGTAGATCCGCGCCATTTCGCCGAGTACGCCACGCCACATGAACTCCGTGAACTCCTGTTGCACTTGTTCGCCGATGGTCTCGTCGGATAGGAGTTGCAACCCGTCCGGCGTGTACAGGTCGAATTGTTTGAGTTGCGCGCGGGTGCGTGGTTTGAATCCGGGGAGCCGGTCGTTGTCCTTGTTCCGGCTGACGAACAGCACGGTATGCAGGTTGTCAGATTTCAACGAATTGTTCCCCTCCGTGAGTTCCGAATATTCTTTCTCGTTGCATGTCGGCGCGACGGTCGAGGCCGGGGTTGAACATGTCCGGATACCGGTGGATGTACCCGAAGGTCACGGGCATGGGCTGGGCGTATCCGGCCATCCACCGGGTGCGTTCAGCCTGCTTCAAGAGGCGGGTGAATTCCCCTCGCGCGGTCATCAGCGGCCCCCGTCCAGTCGGCGCCACGTGTCGGCGGTCACCTCGGGAACGTGCAGGCGGGTCATGGCGCGCCATTCACGGGCCAGGAAATCAGCGGTCTTCATGTTGCCTGCCGGGTCGAGGCGGCGTGACGCGCCGTACATGCGGCGTATCTTGCGCATGCCGCCGGCTGGGGTGGCGGCGTGGGCGTGCGTGTCCATGACGCTGATCCAATCCGACCAGCCGACACGGTCGTGCAAGTCCGTGCGGCGGGCGGGCAGGCAGGCGATTTTGGCGGACGGCTGGTCGTCCACCGGGTTGACCCCGATGACGACGGCGAACAGGAGGCCATTCACATCGGCGAGCGGAATCCAGCACACGTCGTCGGACGGGCCGTGGAAGTGCTTGGCCGCGCGGGTGAGCTGGCCGTCAAGGTGCTGCGGGTCGATCTGCTTGGTCATCATGGTTCCTTTCCTCGGGTGTCGCCCGCATCATGCGTCCCCGGCCGGGTCACCACGAGCGGGCGAAGTCCTCGATGTCCGTAGCGGTGAACCCGTAGGCCTGCCAGTCCTCCAACGTGTCGGATGACAGGGATACATCGACGAGGAGCAGGTACTGCTCGTAGATGGCTTTGCCGTCGTCGTCCACGGCTTGATCGCGGTCGATGGGCTCCGAGAAGCCGTCGGTGTTGCCGTCAAGTTCGGCGCCCTCGAACTCCCAGAGGAAGCGAAGCCGGGTCCGGGTGTCGGTGTTGTCGGCGATGGCGGCGACAAGCTCGGCTTCGGGGATGTCGCCGAAGTCGTTGATATCATGCTCTTCGACGTAGAGGGCGAGGTCGGACTCGATGGTGCTGACCGTGGGGCCGGATACCCCGAGTTCGCGGCATTTGCCGTACTCGGGGGTGGCCTCGAACCAGGCGTCGAGGCTTACGTTGTTCTTGTCCATGATGTTGGCGTTGCAGGTCATTGCCGTTCCTTTCCTTGGGTGCCGCCCATATCATGCGTCCCCGCCCGCCCGGGTCGGCGTGCGGGCGAAGTCCTCGATGTCGTCGGCGGTGAATCGGTATATCCGCTGGCTTGAGGGCAATCCGTCGAATGCGGACACGATGACCGTCAGCTCATACCGGTCGTAGGCGGCCTTGCCGTCATCATCCACGGCTTGGTCGAGATCAATGTGATACCAGCAGCCGCCCTCGGTGCAATAGCCGTCGAATTCGGCGCCCCAGAATCCAAAGAGAAAGTGGAGGCGGGTCCGGGTGTCGGTGTGGTCGGCGATGGCGGCGACAAGCTCGGCTTCGGGGATGTCGCCGAAGTCGCCGATATCGTGCTCCTTGACATAGAGGACGAGGTCGGACTCGATGGCGCTGATCGTGGGGCCGGATACTCCGAGTTCGCGGCATTTGCCGTACTCGGGGGTGGCCTCGAACCAGGCGTCGAGGCTTACGTTGTTCTTATCCATGATGTTGGTGTTGCAGGTCATTGCCGTTTCTTTCCTTGTCATGCCGTCCGGGTCAGCAATGGTATTCGGTTTTCACCAGCCAACGCACCGGCGCCTTGCCGGAGGCCTTGCGCCTCGCCGCCTGCTCGTCTTCCCGCAAGCGCAGGGACAGGCTGCGGATGCGCTTGTCGAATGATGCGATACGGTCGAGCGTGGACTTGGGGCGCAGTTCATGGCCGCACACCGGGCAATCGTCGGACCGGAGGTATTCACGGCTGATACGGGAGCCGCAATGCGCGCAGCCGATGAATTCGCTTGCCCGCGCGTTCACATGATGCGCGGCGATGTATTGTTCGCGTTCGAGTATGAGCCTGTTCAGGCGTTCTTCCATGGCCTGCCGGGCTTTGCTGGGCTTGAGCTTGAGATCGTCGGTGTCATGGAAGAGGACGGCATGGTCGTCATAGTCGCAACGGATGAACCCTTTGATGGCCTGCTCGGCGTCCTCCCTCGTGTCGTACACCGTATCGTCGTGCCATGTGAGCTGTCTTCCGTCGTAATAGCCGCCTTCCAAGTAGTCCTCTGCTTGGACTACTTCATCCATGTCGGCGATGAACTGGTTGCGGTCGACGTTCCGGTCGAGCGTATGGTATTCGATGACGTGGCCCATTGTCGGCTCCTTTCCTTTTGTCGTATCGTCCGTATCATGCGTCCCCGCCCGCCTGTCGGGGACGCATATGATGCGGCATGAATGAATCGAATCCCCCGGTGACCCGTCATGCCCGCATGTGGCCGGGTATGGCGTTGGCCGGACTGCTCGCCCTGTTCGCCTTCATCATCTCGTTCGACGCGTTGCGCACCCTCGCCCTGGCTTGTGGCATCCGCGCCTCGCTGTCATGGATGTTCCCGCTCATCATCGACGGGTCGGTGCTGGCGTTCACCTGGGCGACGTGGGCGTTCCGCACCCGTGGCCTGGCGACATGGTACCCGTGGCTCATGCTGGTCGCCTTCTCCGCCTTTTCCATCGCCGGCAATTCGCTGCACGCGCACGCCGTGCCCATCGACGGCATGACCCTGCCCGGCTGGGCGCCCGGCGTGGTCATGTCCATGCCGCCCATCGCGTTGCTGGCGACCACGCACATGATCGTCCTCGCCGCCGGCCGCACGTTCGACGACACCCCGGAGCCGGCCGGCACGCCTCCCCCGCCCGCGCCGGAGCCGACCGCCACGTCTCCGGACCCGGTGCCGGAGGTCGAGGAGTCGGCGCCCGAGCCTGAACCGAAAGTCGAGGAGACGACACCTGAACCAGTACCGGTAGTGGAGGAAACGACGCCTGAACCAGTACCGGAGCCGGAAGTCGGGGGAACGACGCCTGAACCAGCGCCGATGGCAGAGGAGACGGCAACCGAACCCGAGCCGGAAGAGACGACGGACGAATCGGCACAACCCACCCCTACGCCGCCTGTCAGGTCGGAGGCCCGCGCCCGCAGCGCCGCCCTCCACGACTCCTGGCAGCGCCGATTCCGTGACGAACCGGCCCCTGACACCCAGTCGCTGGTCGCCATGATGGAACCCTGACCGGGATCTTCGAGAACCAAGGCGCCGTACCGGAATATCCGGGCGGCGCCTTTTGTCGTATTCGTCCCGCGACCTTGCCATGCAGCACAAAACACCCGGAGGGGTTGACATGCCTCAGCCCTACTGCCAGTAGGCGTGAGGGGGGTGGATGTCAACCATGTCAACCCGATTTCCCTATAAAGAGAGAAGGGTAGGAAAAATCACAAAAATCGGGTTGACACGTTCGTCATCCACCCCCCTAAACCCTTACGGGAGTAGGGCTGAGGCATGTCAACCCGAAACGACGATTTCTGCTGCACGTCAAGGTCACGGGTATGGTTCGTCTCCGAGAAGCGCCGACCAGTGAAACAGGGTCTGGTCACGGATCGGCTTCCCGGCTTTCCGAAACGTCCCTATAAGAGAAAGAAGAAGAATTTTTATTATCTTCTTTCTATAGAGGGAGAAGGGGTGGGTGCCCGGTCTCCATGACCCTCATCGTCCGTAGCCGCCCCATGGTCATGGCCGTGCCATGCAGCACAAATCATCGGTTGGGGTTGACACGCCTCAGCCTTACTGCGAGTAGGCGTGAGGGGGGTGGATGTCAACCGTGTCAACCCGATTTTCATGATTTTTCCTTGTCTCTTCTCTTTAAGGGCGAATCGCATTGACACGGTTGACATCCACCCCCTCAAACCCTTACGGGAGTAGGGCGGAGGCGTGTCAACCCCTCCGGGCGATTTCTGCTGCACGTCAAGGCGCGGGGCACGGTTCCCCTCCGAGAGGTGCCGGCCGGAAACAGGGGGTGATGAATCGGCTCTCTGATTTTCTGAAACGTCCCTATAAGAGAAGAAAAAGGATTTTCGTCGTCGTCTTTCCATAGGGGGTGTCCCTATGTAATTTGTCAAGTGTGTCTGATGCGGGGGTGTGTCGAATATGTAGCCCGGTCTTGGTGGGTTGGGTGAAGGCCTGTCGGCACTGGCAGGAGTATACGGAACCGAGTCGTAGATCTCAACGAACCGGTCATAGTCCTCCAGAACCGGGCAGCCGCAGGATGTGCGGCGGACGATTTTCATAGTTGATTTTTCAGCCAATTCCTCTGCCCATTTCGGCGTTTCCTCCACCATGGAATTCCTCCGTGAAAGTCCCCTTCACACCTTCAATTTTAGTAGAAACGCCCCGGCACACGTGGCCTTGAAATCTCAAAAGGCGCGGAAAATCAACGTTTTGAAAGCAGTGATGGGATTTAACAGCACCGGAGTGCAAATCGTCCGAAACGGGCAGGTAGAGCATGGCGGATAGAATTACACCGGCATACAAACAGAGAGAATCAAGGAGGTTTAGGTATGTTAGGTAAGAAACTGGAAACAATCGCGGCATTAGCAACCGCAACAGCAATGCTCGTATCCATGACAGCATGCGGGAACGACAACACGGCAAGCAGCGATACCATCAACAACCAAAACAAGTCCGAAGTGGCGATGGATGACAGCACACCCACAGCGCTTGTGAAATCTTTTATGAATACAATCAAAGCCGGAGATTGGGATTCTATTCCCGGATTTTTCACGTCAAAGAGCCGTCCAAAAATGGCCGGTGAAACGGTGAGAAAATCGCTTATTGAACCGATCAAAGATTTCACTGTCGACGAATCATATGAAGATGACGGTGACGTCGTAGTACCGGTGCGCATCGGAGATAATTCATTCGATACCAAACTAGTTAGATCACCAGAAGGCGGCTGGCGTTTTGCCGAATACAATGACGATACAAGTGCGTATGGAAGTACGGATGGATTAATAACGGACATACAAGACAATGACGGTGTGTGTGTAGAAGCGTTGGGGAAGAAACGAGGGGCTGTATTACCCGGGAAGTATGTATTGAAATGTTCGACATCCTATGGCATTGAGGCATCACAGACCATATACAAAGGGATTGATGGCGACAACAGCATTGAATACACGAAATGGCCTTCAAAAGACGAGCTTGTCCAACAGGTCACCGACGCAATTGAAAAGAGATTTAATTCAGGACGCACAAAGATCCAAACACCCAACGGGGAGATTGATGCAATTAAGCTCACATCCGACATTGATGTCCAAGATGTCGGCAATGCCGGCAAGGACGTATGGGCTAAAGCTGTATTCAATTTCACATACACACTCGGGGAAAGCGGGCAGCAATATGAGTGGGCAGATGATGGTACCGGCATGTGGTGGAGTATTAGCGTTGCACCCGACAGAATGACTATGACGTATAGGATCACCGCCCTCAACCCGACTGACACCCCTGATGGGTACAAGAGCGCCCTGTCGAACTGACATAATCCCGTATGCAATGCCCTGCTATCACTAGGTGGCGGGGCATTCGCTTATGTGGCCGGGCGTCCCAATGTGGGGATTGTGGGGTTTCATCACACGTAACCGAAAAACAACAAGAAGAGAGTAAGATTATATATATATTATCCAATATAATTAGCTTTAGTTATTTTTAATAAATCCCACATACCTAATTGCCCTCTCGCTCTCTTGCAAGTGCCGGGGGTTCCCACATTCCCCGCATGTGCTGAAACGTTGAAATTCCAACATTTTGAGGCTATTTTCAAGTCCCCGCATGTGGGAAATTTCCCCACATTCGCTTAAGGTGCTGGAAACGTAAATATTCCGCCGTTTTCAGGCTATTTTCAATGCTTTGAATGTGGGGGTGCCCGACCCCTGATGCCCCTGCGGACGAAGGCGGGACTGTCGGCATGCCAAGGACACCGACGACATGGGCGGTTCCGATTACGTCGCCCCCGAAAACGCCCGTAAACGCCCTTCTGCGCCCCTGACACGCCTGATAGCGGAAACCCATACCGGAAACCAAGCTGGTCGCGTATGCAAGGCGTTTACAGGGCGACCAGGGGCATTGTCGGAATCGAGTGGTGCGGATATAGCCTCATCGGCCCCGAAAGGCCGTTGCCAACCTCCCCGCGCCCCATGGTCACGACCTTGCCATGCAGTACGAATCGCCCCGAGGGGTTGACATGCCTCAGCCTTACTGCCAGTAGGCGTGAGGGGGGTGGATGTCAACCGTGTCAACCCGATTCCCCTATAAAGAGAGAAGGGTGGGAAAAAATCCCAAAATCGCATTGACACGATTGACATCCACCCCCTCAAACCCTTACGGGAGTAGGGCGGAGGCATGTCAACCCCAGCCGGTGATTTCTGCTCCATGTCAAGGCACGGGCATGATTCCTTTTCCAAGAAGGCCAGCCAGTGAAAACAGGGGCGGTGATGGATCGGCTTCCCGGTTTCCCGGAACGTCCCTATAAGAGAAGAAGAAGAATTTTTATTGTCTTCTTTTCTATAGAGGGAGAAGGGGTGGTGCCTAGCCTCCGCGACCCTCCATCGCCTGTCGCCGTCTTATGGTCATGACCGTGCCATGCAGCACAAATCATCGGTTGGGGTTGACATGCCTCCGCCCTACTGCGAGTAGGGCTGAGGGGGGTGGATGTCAACCATGTCAACCCGATTTCCGTGATTTTTCCTACTCTCTTCTCTTTAAGGGCGAATCGCATTGACATGGTTGACATCCACCCCCTCAAACCCTTACGGGAGTAGGGCGGAGGCATGTCAACCCCAACCGGCGATTTTTGCTGTACGTCAAGAACAAAGCGACCGGCGAATTGACTCCCCCTCCGGCTTTAGCCGCGACGGGAAGCCCATGCACCCCAAAACCGGCAAGCGGGCTTTGGGTGGAACCAAGGTACCAAAACACCACCAAGGTTCCATTGCGGAACCCCGTGGCTTGAATAAGATGGCAGCCATCTTCATCAAGGATGACAGATGACGGCCGCTCAAAAAGACCGGCCTCCGGCTTCTCCGAGAAAGGAAACCAACTATGAGAAAACAATTCCATATCCACACCATGCGTACCGTGAAGTCGCCGTCGGATCCCAGCGTGACGACGTATTTCATCTGGGTCAACATGCGCGACCTGCCGGCGGGCATCCCGGCCGACGTGAACCCCCGCAAGCCCAACATGAAGACGATGACGGCGCAGAAGCTCCTCGACGCCGTGTCCGGCACGGACCCGTACTTCGACATCTACAATCGTGGCATCGTCATCCTCGCGAAAAGCGTGAAGCTCGACACAGCGACCGGCATGGTGGATCTCGACCTCGGCGACGACACGTCGCGCTACGGCATCCTCGACGGCGGCCACACATACAAGGCGATTATGGACCGCCGCGACACCATCCCGTCCGACGTCGACAAGTTCGTCAAGCTCGAAGTCTTCGTCGGCCAGAACCTCGACGCCGCAGCCCTGGCCGACGCGCGCAACACGTCCGTGCAGGTCAGCGACATCGCGCTGTTCAACCTGGAGGACCGCTTCGACTTCATTAAGAAGGCCATCGCGGATCAGCCTTACGGCGGCAACATCGCGTACAAGGACAATGACAGCGGGAAGACCACGCCGGTCTCGGAACTTCTCAAACTCATGTATGCGTTCAACATCGACCGTTTCAGGGACGCCCTGTCGGTGCCGACCGCCTCGTACACCGGCAAGGCCGTGGTGTTCAAGGATTACCGGAAGGAATGGGACGACCATCACACCGAGGACGGGTCGAACCCGTCGGAGGACAACATCTACCTGCAGCTCTCCCGGGTGCTCCCCACCCTTGTGGCCCTGTATGAGAGGATCCAGGAGGATATGCCCGACAAGTTCACGGCCTACAGGCATAAGGCCGGCCTGCAGAACGGCGACTTCGGGGATATTCGCGGCGTGGAGAAGCGCAACGGGAGGGCGAGGACCCTCTTCACGCGGACGCCCATCGACTACGACGTATCCGCCGGATACGTCATGCCGGTTTTCGGCGCGTTCCGTGCGCTGCTCTCGAAGGGCAAGGACGGACACGGCCTTGAATGGACGTTCGACCCGCTCAAGATGTGGGACACGGTCGGCATGGCCCTGGTCCAGAACACGTTCGACACGGCGGCCGACCCCGGCGCCGCCGGCAAGACGAAAACCCTGTGGCAGTCCAACTATCGCATTGTGGAAGGCGAGAAGACCAGGAAGCTCCTCGAACGGCTGATGGGCGAACGGCGGTGACCGGGGCGGCGCACCGCGCCGCATAGCCCCCCGCATGAAGCTCGAATACCATTATCCGCGACACGTCAAAAACCAGAAAACCGGCGAAACCATCACCTTCGACCCAGTCAACAACCCGCTGCACGCCGAACGGCTGATCCGCAACTTCCACCACTCCAACCCCGAACATCCGGACGCGAAACTCGACGGACTGGACGCCGACCGGTGCATCGCCTTCTTCGTCGACCAGACCGTCTCCATGGCGATGGGCGACGGCGACCGGCGACCCTACCAGCTCGCCGCCAATGAATGCACGCCCACCGCAGGCGACCGGCTCGCCAGCAAAATCCACGACCGCTACCCCGGCTTCGAACTCGTCGAATTCCACCCTTACGAGGGCACCGCCGTCATCGAACGCCTCGACCCCGACCGGCTCCGCGTCCGGGGCATCATGGCCGCCGAACTCAAAACCAAACCCTACCTGCTCCAGGCACGCCCCGCAGGCAAAGGCTGGGACATCACCATGGACCCGTCCGTCACCTACCTGCCTGTCCGTGACGACCCGGCCGCGAACCGGGCCGCCACACGCATCGGGCAGGAAGGCTGGCATGCGCGCACCGACACCATGAACCACGTCATCCACGTCATCCCCGGCACCCCGCCCACCTTCCTCCCCAGCCACCCCTACCCGTTCGACCAGTTGAAAGACTCGGACGGCGGGCGCACCCGGTTCGGCGTCTGGCTGCCCGAATCCGGCGACCAGCCGTATGAGGATGCGGTCATCGACTGGCGGGAGAGCCCGTTCGTGCTCATCGGCGGCGAGCCGGGTTCCGGCAAATCCGTGTGCATCAACGCGATCCTCGCCACCCTCATCGCCGCCGGCGACGACCTGAGCATCATCGACTTGAACAACAAGGCGACCGACTACTACTGGACCCGCCCATGGGTCACGCCCGGCCACTGGGGCTGCGAATCCGACGTGCAAGGCGCAGGCGTACTCAACCGGCTCATCGAGGACATCGAACACGGGGAGCGGGCGAAAGTGTGGAAGGAGAACGCCTGGCAGAACTGGTACGAGATCCCCGACTGGGCGAAACGCAAGTACCCGCGCCACACGGTCGTCGTCGACGAGTTCTCCAGTCTGGTGGACAAGGCGGCCATGACCCGCACCATCCCCAAGCCGGACAAGACGCTGCCCGCCGTGTTCCGCGCCATGTTCATGGGGCAGGCGCAATACGACATCAAATACGCGGTGCAACGGTTGGTCCGCACCGCCCGCGCCCAAGGCTACCGGCTCATCCTCGCCTCCCAGACCGTCAACCAACAATCCGGTTTGGGGCCGACGATCCGCGACCTGTTCGGCCATCGCATCATCATGGGCGCCAGCCCGTCGGCCAGCGTCCTGGGCACGCTCCACGACCAGAAAAGCATGCCAGACGTGCCGGGGCGCGTGAAAGACGACCCGCGCATCTCCAAGGGTGTGGGCGTCGGTGAAATCAACGGGGCGCGGCCGCGCATCTTCAAGACGTTCTGGGCGGGCCATGACGGCATGGGCGACGTGCAGGCGCTGGCCACCGCGCTCGTGGATGCGATAGGCGTGCCTGACGGTGTGGACGCGTCCGCGTTCCTGGACACGCTCGCCAAGCATGGTCCGGACAATCCGGTGGACGGGCAGGTCATGAACGCGCTGACCGAACGGATCGATCTGCCCTACCAGACGGCGCTCGCCAGTGATGAGACGCTCGCCGCCTTGAAAGAGGGGTGGGACGACTCCAAGCTCAACTTCGGCGGCGACCAGGGGTCGAGCCAACGCGGCGACAACCCGTCGCGCCCGGTCGCGGACGGCCCCAAGGATGCGGGCGCCGACCTGATGGACGCGTCCCGTCTGGCCGACCTGCTCGGCGCCTGAACAAACGAACACCCCCGGAGGCTGTCCGGGGGTGTTTCGCTGTTTGTCATGGCAGGGAGTAGGGGTCGAAATAGTCGCGGGCGACCATGTCGGGACCGTACTTGTCGGCGGTGAACACGTGCCGCCCGTCGAAGCAGGCGATGGCCCCGTCCCCGTACGGCGGCTTGTCGCCGGGACAGAAGAATCCGGCCCGGCGGGCCATGTCAAGCGCCGTCGTGCTCTCGCCGCGCGCCGCCGCCTGTTCGATCCGGTCGGCCGTCGCGGCGGCCTGCGCGGCCCTCATATCCCGGTCGGGCGGCGTTCCCGCCCCTGCCGGATTTGTACTGTACTGGCCGCCGGTCCCGCCGGGGGCGCCTTTCGGCCGTCTGCTCTGATGCATCGGTGTCCTCCATCCACGTGTCGGTTTCATTGCCTGGCGCTATGCCCGTGGGCTTCAGGTATTCGTCCCCGCCGGTCCAGTAGCGGCGGCGGGCGTGGGCGAGACGCCGTGTCGCCCACAGGGTCGGCACCTTGTCGGATTTGCGCCGGTTGTGTTTGCGGCACAGGCCGACGAGGTTGGTGCGGGCGGTCGCCCCGCCCTTGGCCCACGGGTACCAGTGGTCGAACTCGCGGATCGCGTTGCGGCAGCGGCCGAACGGTCCGCGCCACTCGCATCGGCCTCCCGCCGCCCCGTAACACCAGCGTTTGTCCGTGTCGCTGAACAGGCGCCGGGGGTCGCGATCCCAATGGTTGTCGGGCCGGCGCATCGGCCAGCGGGCGATGATGCGGATGCCGACGAGGATGAGCAGGGCGACGGCCGCCCAGCGGACAAGCCCCCAGTCGACCCACGCGGGAAAACCCGTGCGGGTCGTGGCCGGGTCGGCGGGGGTGGTCTGGTTGGTCACGTATTCAGGCTGGTCGGTCATGAGGTCGCCTTGGCGGCGCACGTGGACGGCCAGGCCGACGGCGCCGCCGGTCACGCCGAGCGACGAGAGGACGCCCAACGCCCAGGCCAGGGCGCGGGCGCGGCCTTGGAGTCGGGCGAGCCGGTCGGCCAGGGCGCCGAGACGTTTCAGAACCATCCGAAAGCCCTTCCGACCAGTTCGATGGGCAGGAGGATGAGGAAGATCAGGGCGATGGCCCCGCCCCAGGCGCCGGATGACCGGTCGCCGGTGAAACGGCGTTTCTCATTGTCGCGTTGTTCGGGGCTCATTGCAGCACCTCTTTTACGGCGGCCGCATCCTCTTGCCCGGCGAGCCCGGCGGAGGCCAGCCACTCGAACATGCCGGTCGCCCGGTCGGCGTGCTCCCTGACCCAGATGGCGACGGAGCGCGGGTCCATGCCTTGCGGGTCGAACAGGTCGGGGTAGAGGCGTTTGGCGGCTTGGAGGGTGGCGACCGCGCGTTTCGGGTCGCCGTTCGCCTGGTCGGTCAACGCCGCGTGGGCGCTCATGACCGCGCTTCCCGCGCGGACGACGGCGCTCATTTCGATGCAGGCGGCGAGCAGGTCGTCTATCGGATACCCGTCGGGCCAGGTTTGGGCGGCGAGCTGTGCGATCCGGTCGCGGCGCGTCTCCCATTCCTTGCTTTGCGCGGTGCCGAACCGTCCGGCGGTCAGGCTTTGGGCGGTTGTCTCGTCGGCTTCGCCCATGTCGGCCGTCCATGGGGCGTGTTGCCCGTCGGCTTCAATCAGCCCCATGGCGGCCAGGGTGAGGGTCATGCGGCATTGGTAGGAGGCCGCGTATTCGCCCGGCCGGCGCATCCATATGTCGGCGGGCAGGTACGGCCATGGGGTCCGCCAGACGGCTATGGTGGCGGGGCGTTCGGGGTCGAGCGCGGTGGGGGTGACGACGGGGATGCGCCCGGCGCCGGTCGTGTAGATGAGCCATGGGTCGGCCGGGTCGGCCCCGCCGACGGCCCGGGCCAGGACCCGGGTCTCCTCCAGGTCGGTGGCGGGGTCGCCTGTCCAGAACGGTGAGAGTGGTGCGATGGTTTCCATGGCGGGCGCCTATGCGGTTTTAGAACGGGTCGGGCCGGTCGCTCGGCGTGTGTGGCCGTTTCGCCTCTTCGGCGGCCTGCCTCTCCATGTCGGCCATGTCCTGGTCGGTCGGGGCGGCCGACCAGCTGTCCGGTGCCTGCTCCTGGGCGTAGTCGGTTTCGGCGCGATCCAGTTCGCGGGCCACTTCGGCCCGCACGGCGTGCTGCGCGGTCCGGCTTTGACGGAACGACTGTTCGACGGCGGCGTTCGTTTCGGCCGTCCGCTCCGGGATGTCCTGCAGGTCGGCCAGACGCCGGGTGACGTTGAGCGGGCTGGTCGCAGCCGCCCGGGCGGCGGCGGTGTGGATGCGTTCCGTGACGGGGCTCGGTTCGGGCGTGTATCCGGTCGCATTCATGGCCTGCTGGGCGTCGGCCAGGCGGCCGGCGACGTTGAGCGGGCTGGTCGCGGCCGCCCGGGCGGCGGCGGTCCGGACGCGTTCCGTGACAGGACTCGGTTCGGGCGGGGCTTGGACGGTGGCCTCGGCATCCAGCGCGGCCTGCGCCCGGGCACGTGCGGCGCGGTTCGCCTCGGCGGGCGTGTGCAGGACGGTTGAGGTCGCGGCCGCGCCCTTCGGGTCGGCGACCGTGTCGAAGACACGGCCCCATGCGTTGGAGACGTGGGTTTCGAAGCCGCCCAGCGCCCGGTCGGCCGCATGGGCGACGCCTTTGACGCCGCCCGCCGCGTTGACGGCGCCCCGGATGCGTTGCGCGTTGGCGCCCAGGCCGCCTACGGCCAGGCCGGCGGCCATGAGCGGAACGGTGACGGGGGCGGCCATGCCGGCGGTCGCGCCGGTCAAGGCGGCGCCCGCCGCGACCATGGCCCCGCCTGCGCCCACGCCTGCCGCCATGCCTGCGGCGGTGCCGGCGACGGGATGGTCGTCAGCCAGGTGGCTGAACTGTCCGACCCGGGTGGCGACGGCGGTGGCCTTGGTTTTGACGGCCCCGCCGACGGCCTGGGCGCCGTGGCCCAGCCCCAGGCCGGCTTTGTGGAGGATGCCGCGCCGGGTGGCGGCCGAGTTGACGGCGGCGGCCATGCCGAATGCGACCGGGGCGGCCGCCCCGCCGGTCAGGACGGTCGCCGTGCTGGCGGCGGTCATGGCGGCGGCGCGGGCGACGACCGGGTGGGCGGTCGCGAAATCGGAGACACGCTGCGCGGCCCGGACGACCGGATTCGGTGTCGCGTGCGCCGTGTCCATGTTCGCCCATGCCCGGCGGGTGATGTCCCCGTCGCGTTTCATGTCGTCGTACACACTTTGCGCATACTCCTTGGCGTCCATGCCCTGGGGGAGCTTGTGGTGCTGTTCCGCCCAGTCGGCTTGGCGGGTGGCCTCGCTCCACGCGGCGGCGCGGGCCTTGCCCCAGTCCTCGTCGTTCGGCTTGGTGCGGCCGTACTGTTGCTTGGGCACGGTCGCCCAG
>Ga0256406_1003725_pt1 | contig 18450 bp, 17 predicted proteins | sample RumenRJG_03DNA_FD_185986 | JGI IMG/M metagenome (GOLD analysis project Ga0256406, IMG submission 185986) | Bovine rumen microbial communities from Lethbridge, Alberta, Canada - RJG_03 | ecosystem: Host-associated > Mammals > Digestive system > Stomach > Rumen | place: Canada: Alberta | collected...
GTCCATTTTTGCGCTTTTGTATTATTAGACTTATAGGTTTGAATGGCAGTTCCATTGACATCCCAAGCGCTAGTAACATCTAGAACTTTTCCCGATGCCAGATTTGTAACAGTGTAAGTACCATCTTTCAATTCAAACTTCCAAAGCTGCTGTTTGATATTGCTTGAAGCCGTCTGAACAACTTGGCTGTCGCCGCTTTCCGTTAAAACCTTGCCACTTCCCGAATTCACTAACTTTGCAACAAATCCCGTTCCAACATTTGCTGATGGCAGCTGCTGTTCGTCACTGGTTTTATCAATTGTAAAGGACTGAGCACTCGTATTGTTCATCCGATACAACTGCACATTGGTCCCAGCTTTTGAACTATTCCCAGCAATATCTACACTTCTAGCTCCGGAAGATGCTGGACGGAGTGTGTATGAGCCATCACTTCGTTTTAACAGATACCACTTTTGTGCATTTGTTTTATTTGATGTATAAGTTTGGACGTTTGTACTATCTTTATCCACACTTCCAGCTACGTCAAGTGCCTTACCGTTGGCACAGTTCACGATGGTATAAGTCCCAGACGATTCATTCAGTGTGAATTTCCATACCTGATCCTTTGAAATCTTTGTATTGTCAATCACGACATTGGATCCACTAACAGACAAGGAGCGGTTTGTCGAAGTGATTCTGGCATAAAAATTAGTTCCTAAATCTGTCGAACCATTCACTGGATTGCCTATCACAATTTTAAATTTTTGTGCTGCTGTGTTGCTGTCCTTGTATAATTGGATGTTTGCGCCATTTGTATTAATCTTCCCACCCGTAACATCCATCACTTTATTATCAGAACAAGCTGGCTGCAGTGTATAGCTGCCATCTGATTCAAGATTCAATGTCCACTTCTGAGCGTCAGAACCATTATCGTTATAAATTTGAATATTCGCACCATTTTTATCAGAAGCACTTTTTACATCAAGTGCTTTTTGTGTAGCTGCATTTAATATTTTGTATTGCCCATCACCAACAGGGATAAACTCCCAAAACTGGTCCTGACTGTATTGATTCGTTTCCAAGATTAGCACATTATTACTGTCTCTAGACACCGCTTTATTGCCGATTAATATTTGAGCCTTAAAACTGTCTTCAGGCAGACTTTCCGCTGCATTGACTGATTTTGAAGCAAAGAACAATAAAACAATAAAAAGAATGCTCAATAATAAAACAATATTTTTTGCCACTCGCTTTGAACCGCTCATACAACCATCCTTTCAAAATTCATGCTATAAAAATACATTTTTATTATACTTTAAAAAATTTTTTAAGTAAAGAATCTTCTTATTCTTTAATCTTTTTGTATTAATCTTCTAGTACCGCTTGAAATAAAACGACAATGCTAATAAAATTAATACATTATTTGCTTAGGAGATATTCATGAAGAACAAGTTACACGCTCTATATAAAAAATATAAAGAAATTATCAATTATTTAATCGTCGGTATTTTAACAACCGTTGTCAGCTTAGGCGTCTACTACGTTTGTACCGTTACCTTTTTAAATCCGAAAAACGCTTTTCAATTGCAAGCGGCCAATGTTATTTCCTGGGTCTGCGCAGTGATTTTTGCCTATTTTACCAATCGTAAATACGTTTTTGAAAGTAAAAACCCCAATATCCTCAAAGAAGCTTCGGCTTTTTTTATTGCGAGAGTCGGAACCCTTTTGATGGATATGGGGGTTATGTTCTTAGGTGTTACCGTAATGGGAACGAATGACAAAATTGCCAAACTTATTTCCCAAGTCGTTGTGACCATCGGCAACTACGTTTTCAGTAAACTTTTCGTTTTTAAAAAAGGACAATCTAATCGAGCTTCTTAATTTTCTTTTGATGTTCTAATTGATTTAATGTCATTTCAAACTGCCTGCGGCTGTCTTTAGCACTATTAGACAGCATCAATCCCGTAAAGAATGAGATCATGGATGCTAATGCCATAAATCCCGAAACAATTAATGTTGGAAATCTTAACACTTCTCCGGTTTTTAGATATTCACCAAAAACAGGGAAAAATAAAATCGCAGCAATCGCCACTAAAATCAAAGCGATAATTCCAAAAAATCTAAATGAATTATAATTTTACGATTTATTTCTCAGCAAATTTTGATTTGTCCTCTTGGAATACATCCTATCAAATAAAGCCAGATGGCAAAAATTGCTGTCTGGCTACGCGGCAAAACATATATCTCAAAATTAAAATTAGATACTCATTTCTACCTATAAAATGTTACATAAAAGTTCCGATTTTTAACATTTAAAGGAAATTAAAATGTATTTACAATATCTACACTCTTGCTAAGTGCCTTTTTAAAATAATATCCTGATCGAAGTTTTTTAGCGATAATATAAGCATTTTCACACATTTTTTTATACTCTTTCTCAGATACACTTTCAATCGTTTTATCCAATTCAAGTAAACTATCAACGACAATACCAACGCCGTTTTCTATAACAAAGTCAGCTATCGCTGCCTTTCTCCAAACAATAACCGGCATCCCGGCAGATAAATAAAGAGATGTTTTATGTGGATTATTATACTTTAAATATTCGCCTGTAATTCCTGTGCAAGTTTCTGTCGAATATCCATCCCATACCAAGCCAAAATCACCTTCTAAATATTCCGGTAATTCTTCAGGAGTAAATGATCCATGATATGACATATTTTTTTCTGCTTTACTTTGATCATAATTGACTCCATATAAATGAATTTTTAAATTGGTGTTTCGATCATTTTTATTGTCAATAATTTTATAAATATACGAAGACTTCGAAAAAATTAGATTTCCTGCTATTGCTATAGAAGGAAATTTATTTTTTTCTCTTTCCCTTATTTTACTGCTTGTTAAATAATCGAATATTTCTAAATTTACCAGTCTAGTATTATCAAAACCTTGATCAACAAGATATTTTTTCATATGTTCATTGTGACAGATAAGAACATCAAATTTTGATAACCAATTATTTTCAATGGTTTTACTCTTTTCAATATCTGCTCTGTAGAATTCATTTTTTCCATTACGCAAAGAATTCAAATCGTGAACAATAGCGACATATTTACAGCCGGTATTTTTTTTTACATATGGTAACATTCTAAAACTTATTTTCGGGCCAAGATGCATTGGATATTGAAATATTATTACATCTCTATCATGGAAAATGTTGACTAACCTTCTCCACCATTTAGAATATATAGATAAAGCCCAAATTTTTTGATAAATCCTATTTTTTTTCGCAGGAAAAATTGGACTTTTTATTTCTATCATTCCCTCATTTTTACATATCGTATAAATATCATTCGGTGCTTTTGCCCCAGCATTTTTTGAACAATCATTTGAATTACCAAAATTAATATAATATACTTTTTGATTCAAGAAACACACCTCCTGTATACGACTCCTATGTAAAATTTACAAACTAATCATTTTTAAATTAATACATTAATACTACATTTTCCATGATACGTTATTCTGTACTATTTTCGCCGGATTTCCTGCAATTATGACATTATTTATTTTATATTCTTTTGTAAGCATGCTTCCAAATCCAACAACAGAATTATTTCCTATAATTGTACCCTTTAGTATATTTACATTGGATGCAATCCATACATGATTGCCAATTATTACTTCTTTTAAAGATGGTTTTTCTGTTCCATCTGCATCAAATATTGAGTGTCCATCAGAATCTCGAATATTTATATTCCATCCCAAGAGACAATCATTACCAAATGATATTGATTTTGTGCAAGAAATAAAACAATTCTTATTGCAACTAAAATTATCACCTATTGTCAAGGTCCCGTTATCAATTCTTAATGAAGAACCCGCCCCAATAACAGCGCAACCATTGAATTGTAAGTATCCTTTTTCCCCTATATAAATTAATGTATGCTTGTTTTGCTCAACTCCATTTGATCCATAAAATCCAACAGTAACTCTACTTGAATGGTTATTTAATTTCACACACCCTCTCCGTAATCCGAAGAATTTACAATTTTTTGAAAAAATGATTGGCAGTGTTATAGCTTGTCTCCACCCAAATAACTTAATATTGTAATAAATTGATTTTGGCAACGATAATATTTTTTTCATGTCCATTCCGTTACCTCCGTTATTTTTCTTAAGATTTTATCATAACTGCAGATTTTAATTAATCATATTTAAATATCAACTAGTTTACCAAACAATTTTTTATTGTTTTGCCTTTCAATAAATTTTTCCTCTATTAAAATTACTATTTCATAAATATTGAATATTACATAATTCAACGTCAAATCTCAGACAAAACAATTAGGTTCTATAACCCAAAAACTAACACTAAACATATTTTTTTGTAAACTTTTCTTTTAATTCAGGAAAATAATTTATGATTAAATTTAAATAGTAATCATTTTTATTCTCATGTACATTTGTTGCATTCAACGCAACTTTTTGGGAATCGCTTACTTCAGCCGGCATGGGATAAACGCTGTTAACTCTACATACCTTAATATTATTTTTCATCTCCATGCACTTTAGCCATATATCATCCGCATTTAAGGAAAGTTTTTTTATCAATTTTGAATCAAATGTTTCTAAAGGCAATAAATGAGGTGGATACAACGCTCCACTACCACCAGTAGCAAAAAGCCTAAAGCTGGGTTTAATTGAAATATTATCCTCAAATCTCCATTGTGTGTACGGTTTAATACTTGAATCAAAATAATATTTCATTCTATGTGTTCTTCTTGCGCAAACACATTCAGGGTATCTCTTGTGACTATTCATTAAACTTTCAATTAAATCATCCGAGTATAATAAATCATCATCCACTGTAATCACAATATCATTTGGATATTCTTGCATAGCATAATAATATTTACCATGCGGTCTTAAATCATCCTTTGTAAATCGATATTCAACACCATATTGACAAAGTTCTAGCATATCCTTTGTTGGCTGGTTTTTTGGTACATTGTCATCAAGCCAAACAATAAATCGATCCGGTTTTACTGTTTGATTAAGAAGAGATTTAATGCACATCACTACAGAATTATACCTCGGCAAATATGTCTTCATAGACAAAATAATTTTTTGCTCGCGTATTTCAGTATTATTAATTCCCTTTACAAACTCTCCATTACTAATTTTCAATAAAATATTATTTTTTTTTCTCTCTCTTATTGTTTCATAATATTTTCGAATTGCCTTATTAATCAGTTCCATACGCAAAAAGATAACCCATTCTAAAATATACTCCAACACCAAACGCATTGTAAGAAATAGTATTATTTCTTCTCTTCAGTTTCTATCATCATTTTGTATATCCTGTAAAAATGTTCAATTTGTTCCGATTGGCTATATTTATCTAATCCCTGCGGACCACGTGATAGCATCTTTTTTAGATAGCTTCTACTAGAAAAACGAACAATTTTGTCTTTCAATTCATTAATATTATATCTATGATAACATTCTCCAAATTTGATGGACGTTATAGTTTCTGGTATTCCTCCTCCATCGCTGCCAATTGTTGGAACCGCATATTGAGCCGCCTCAATTACTATCCGTCCAAAAGGTTCCTCCCAAAGCGATGGTACAATTAGAACATCAGCTTTTTGATATTCACATGCAAGTTTTTTTGATGAAATTTTACCTGTGACAATAATTCGATCGTCCTCTTTCGCTAACGCATTAATTTCTTTAAACAACGGCCCATCGCCACATATTTTAAGTGTCGCTTGCTCAATATCGGCTGCTTTAAAAGCTCGCAACATATTCCGCAAACCTTTATTTTCAGAAAGCTTGCCTGCATAAAGAAACACAATATCTTCATTTTTTCGCTTAAGTTTTTCGTCAATACTCTTTTCAAGGAGCTCTTTCCTAAAATCTATACAATTGACGACACACTCACTCCCTGAATTACGAAAATAGCCAAACTCCTGAAACAATTGAATTGTCCTTTTTGATGGGGCCGTAATAAAAATAGAACGATTATTGCTAATTCTTCTTGTAATATTTCGAAATGGGACCGTAACAAATCGAGATGAACCATTTATTACTGTTGTAGGGTCTAACAGCCAATAGTCTCTAAGTGTGTGAACAACTAGGATATTATTTTTTTTCGCTAAATCCCAGATCCAATATGACATGGATACCAAATTATTGGTATGAATAATATCAGGCATAAAGTCCGCAACTACTTTTCTTATATATTTTCTAATTGAAAAATTAATGATAGAATGTAAACCATTAATTAACGCATCAGAAATGTGACTCTTGTCATGTAATATTCTTCTTTTATAAATATGTTGATCGTATATACGAAAAATTGAAACCTTATTAATTTCTTCCTTTTCAATAGCATTTTTCGAAGAACCATCTAAGGTAAGCACCCCAACTTCTACTCCTCGTTTAGCAAGCCCTTCGGCTAATAATTTCACTGAGTGCTCTGCTCCGCCCATTAAATTGGGATAATAATACATGTTAACTATTAATACTTTCATAACATACAAATTCTCTAATATATAATATTGGTATTGTTGGTCTATAATTAATTTTCTAGTTTCTTACGCTATTATCTATGAATACCTTGCAAAATTATTGCATCCGTACAGATCCAAGAATATTCTTCAATAACAATAGGGTTGAATAATGCAGGAAAATCTTTTTTTGAGCATCATGGCTTCCTGTTAGTAATTTTACATAGCTTGTGTAAGTTTAACAATATTTTTAATATTCCTCTACAACTATCCAACAGGCAGAACTACCCAACTGTGCTATTTTCTCCAATATACAATCCCTTTGGAAATAATACTTCTACTCGTCGAAAAAAAGCATTTTTTCTTATTCTCGCTCCCAATAATTCATAGCACCATTTTTCTAAAATGTCGACTAGGTATTTTGTTGATGACTGCATTATTAAATAAAAATAGAGGATAATAAAATATTTATACACCTTTTTTCATAGAATTATGATCGTATATTTTAATATTATTTTCCTGTCTTTGCATATGCAAAACTCCAAAATAGTAAATTAAAGAAGCTGTTATTCGTTATGCTAATAATTCTAATACTTTGTAAGCCGATGAAGAAAAATTATAATTCTTCTTCTGAAAATCGTTCAAGCTGTGTGGATAACTGTTGACATTATCGCATAGTGTAATGAGCTTATCTTTTAAATCTGCAATGTCATTACTATTAAAATATATTGCTCTATCCATTAAAACTTCTGGCATCGATGCAGCATTTGAACTTATTACAGGTGTACCACACGCTAATGCTTCCACAGGAGGTAAGCCAAAACCTTCATAAATTGTTGGGAACACAAAACATAGCGCATTACTATACAGCGTTTTTACTTCTGAATCATCAACAAATCCAGTAAAATGTACTCTTGACGAATCCTTGTAATTGCTTAAAAGGTTCTCTATCTTCCAACCCTTACGCCCTATTAACACTAATTCATAATCAAGCTTTTCTTGTATTTGCGTGTATGCATCCAATAATAGCTTAAAATTCTTCCTTGGCTCCAAAGTTGACAGAGACACAATATATTTATCTGGCAAATTATATTTTTTCTTAATGCTCTGAAAATCAGCACCAGGGCGATCTAAAAAATCATCTGTAACAGCGCTATTAATTACATGAATCTTTTTTGGCGGAACATGAAGTATTTCTGAAAGCCTATTTTTCGTAAATTGCGAAACTGTAATGATTTTCTCCGAACGTTTTACAGATCTATTAATTGTTATTTTCCAATATAAATTTTGTGATTTCTTCATAGAATCGGCTACATCCCAGGCACCCATATCATGGACAGTATTGATAATCCCTTTATGCTTAAAAAAGTATGGACTGGTAAATGCAAAAAACAGGTATTTATCCGCATTAACTTTCTTTAAACATCTGTATAACGTAAACTGTAAAAACAATAATTTATTTTTGCCATTTAAAACTATCGCTTTTATTCTAGAATCATCTATTTTATCTTTAAAATTTTTATAGACTTCATCTTTAAATATTAAGATATATTCATTCTTTCGGTCAATATTTATGAGATGTTCTGTGACACACAAGGCATATCTTTCAATTCCAGTAATATGGTAAGATAGCGAAGTAAGATCAATTGCAATCCTAAGTTTATTGGACATGTTTATACTTCCTTATTAGGCTGAATATTTTCAAATCATCAACAAAATATCTTTTAAACATTCTCTTAGGTTCTTTAATAAATCGCCAGAACCACTCTAACCCGTGATCACTTATCCATTTTGGAGCTCTCTTCACATTGCCTGCCAAAAAATCAACCGTCGCTCCAGCGCAGATCGATACCTTGGCATCGTAAGCCTGAAAATTTTCATATATAAATTTTTCTTGTTTAGGACACCCAAAGCATGTAATAAGGATATCTGGATGTACATTAGATATCATTGATCTAATCTTTTTGAGTTCTTTTTCATCCTTTTCAAACCCAAACGGCGGTGCATATGTTCCAACAATTTTTATTTTCGAATATTTCTTTTCAAGATTTTCTTTTGCTTTGTCTGCAATGCCGTCAGCACCACCTAGAATGAATAGTGAATAACCTTTCTCGGCTGCAACTTTACAAAGTTCTGGAACAAGATCCGATCCTGAGACCTTTTCTTTTATTGGCCGATGTATCCATTTTGAGACCCAAACAAGAGGTTGCCCATCCATTAATACCATATCAGCTTCGTCCGTTATCTTCTTAAGATATGGATCATTCTCAATTTTAATTATTACATCAGTATTAACAGCAACAATGTATGATTTCTTGCCAGATGAAATCAGAGCTTCTATCTGATTAATTGTCTCATCCATTGTTACGTTATTAACATATGTATTTAAGAAGGGCTGTTTATTCATCGATTCTGTCTCAGCATTCAATATCATTTCCAAAAAAATGATCTTCTAACATTAAACATAAGCAATGATATACCGGTAAATGCAGTTCCTGTACCATATACGTTTCAGTCTCAGGAACTTTAATAGCCACATCCGCTACTTTCGCTAGTTCACCGCCTTTTTCACCAGTCAAACCAATCACTTTTATGCCTAATGCTCTTGCAACGACTATCGCGTTCATAACATTCTTACTATTTCCGGATGTTGAGATACCTAGAAACACATCGCCCTGTCTACCATACCCATAGAGTTGCTGAGCGAATACGCCTAAGCCATCCACATCATTGATGTAAGCTGTAGTGAGCGCTTCATGCGCAACAAGTGGAATGGCCATTAAACCTCTTTCAAGATTCTTAGCAAGCTCTTCTCCTCTCTCAGGATCAATTGTTTTAAGCTTTTTTGCAAAATCTTCTGGCACTGGTCTTGGTGTTTTGAACCGCTTCATTAATTCACCTGCAATGTGTTCAGAGTCAGCTGCCGAACCGCCATTTCCAGCAATTAAGAGTTTGTGATCGTTTGTATACGCTTCTTTCAAAATGTCGTAAGCTGCAATAATATCGTCTCGACAGACTAAAAGCTTTGGATATCGCTCAATTAATAAATTGACATGTTTTTCAATTCTTCGTTCCATGATCTACCTCAAAATTTGGTTTATAAAATCTAAAAGTGATATAGCTTTAAGATCCTGCCCGAAATTTTCATCTCCAATAAGGCAGGTTTTGCACCCAGCATTTTTGCCGCATTCAATATCATTTTCGCCATCTCCCACCATCCATGACGATGCAAGATCTATGTTAAAATCTTTAGCCGCTTGAAGAATCATTCCAGGTCTTGGTTTTCTGCAATCGCAATCAACCTTCAGCTCTGGGATTTCACCTTCAAAACCTTTGTCCGGATGATGCGGACAAAAGTAAATGCCATCGAGATATGCGCCTTCCTGTCCAAGTAAAGTTTCCATCTTGTTGTGAATGTCATTTAGCTGATTATAAGTCACTTCACCTCTGGCTATCACAGGTTGATTGGTGATAACGATAGCAAGATAGCCGGCATCATTAATTTTTTTTATGGCTTTTGCGGCACCTTCTATCAATTTGAACTGATCAATGTTTCTTAAGAATCCAACGTATTGATTGATGGTTCCATCCCGATCAAGGAAAACAGCCTTTTGTTTATTCCTAAGATTTTTTGCTTTAATTCTTCCCGCTTTATAATCTGCACATACTGCGTAATAGCGTTCCGGCGTTCCCATATCTTTGACGTATTCTGGACTATCATAGCAAAACATTTTTCCAGTTCCAGCCAATGGTTTTAACAACTGCCTGTCAAGATCAATTTTAGACGTACTGATCTCCTGATCCAAAATTTCTGGATTGATGACATGTAGGCCAGCATTTACTCTGTTTTTATACCATTGTGGTCTGGGATCTTCCTTAGTCAGCCACTTTAAAACTGATTGATCTTGATCTGCAATAATCAGACCACTGTCATAGGGGTGACTATTAGGATGCGTGAACAGCGTTACCAGTGCACCATGTGCTTTATGAAATGCGACGAATCGATTAAAATCAACATCGAACATCGAATCAGCATTAAGAAGCAGAAAATCATCTCTTAACTGATTTACTATTTTAAAAAGAGCACCAGCATTGCCTAACGGCTCTTTTTCGAAATAATACTGAATCTTCACACCAAAGGGTTTTCCTGTAACAGGCGATTTTCCTGAGCCGTCACCAAAGTAATCCATGATGACCGATCCAAGGTGGCTGACTGTCAGAATAATATCGTCAAATCCTTGATCTCGTAGACAATCAATCTCATGCTCGAGTACTGGGACTCCTTCAATTTTTATCATCGGTTTTGGAATATCACTTGCAATTGAAGAAATTCGCGTGCCTTTACCGCCAGCCATGATTACACTCTTCATTAACCCACACTCGTTTCTTTCGGTTCATAAGATTCCGGTGAATAGTGAATGACTCGTGTACCGCCGTCTTCAAATTTGAAAGGAATGTACATGAAGTCGGACATAGCTCTACGCACAGATTCTTGATACTCCGGCTGAACGTAAAATACAAGAAATCCACCACCGCCGGCTCCAAGGAGTTTGCCACCTATAGCTCCAGCATCAAGGCCTTTCTGATAAATCTCATCAATTCCGCTAGTTGATACCATAGAGCCTGTGCCGCGTTTCAGTTGCCACGTATGGTCTAACATTCTACCAAATTCATCGAGATTTGAGTGCTTGTCTGTGAGAATTTCTTCTACTTCATCAACAAGCTGAAGCATTTCCTTCAAACGCTCAATTTTATCACTTTTGCTGCCGGAGCTTACATTTGCTTTTTGAATATCTGATGAAAATCTAGTAAAACCCGTAAAATACATCATCAGGTTGTTATTTAGCTCCGTTTTTCTTTCTGGGGAAATAATGATTGGAAGCACTTCATATCCTTCATCCGAAAAATTAATTCGGTTAAATCCTCCATAAGAAGCCGCAATCTGATCTTGCCATCCGCCTGCCTCATTACAAAGAACACGTTCGAGATAAATGGCCTCGTCTGCTAACTTTTTCTTACTAGCATATTTCCCCTTCAACGCATAAAAAGCATTCAACATGCCTACTGCAAATGAGCTCGATGTTCCAAGTCCTGACCTCGCAGGAAGATCAGCTTCGTACGTAAGGCGAATTTCGTGCATATCAAGCATCTTCATTGCATTTCTAATGGCAGGATGATTGATGTTGTCTATATCTGTTACTCTTTCAATTCTTGAATAAGAGAGTTCCGTGGAGTAATCAAAGAAGCGAGGAAGATGACGGACAATCACATAACAATACTTGTCAAAAGTGGTTGAAAGTACTGCCCCACCGTATTCATTAAAAAATTCTTTCATGTCCGTTCCTCCGCCAAAGAACGACATTCTAAAAGGTGTTTTCGTGATAATCATATGTTTGCTACTCTCCCTCGTTTTTTATTTATCCAACGCAATGAAACTCTTCATTCCAATCTCGCCTGCAACATCATGACACCAACAACTTTCAAGTTTATCAAATTTATTTTGAAGCTTATTTTTATAAACACACAATTGTCTTGTTTTCCATTTAAAAATTCTATAAATAAACATAACCATCCAATTCATACATACATATTTGACAATTTGTTTGCAGGCTAATACTCATTCGAATATTAAAACATAACTTGGAATTTTGCGCAACCTTCCTACATTGTTTGAAATTATTTCCTATTTTTTGACTTTAAATTTTCATAAAGAATCTCTTTTTTATGCTGTTCTAGTTGATTAAGCGTAATCTCAAATTGCCTGCGACTGTCCTTTGCACTATTGGATAACATAAGTCCTGTAAAAAAAGAGATCATGGCCGCAAGTGCTATAAAACCTGAAACAATAAGTGTGGGAAATCTTAAAACGACACCTGTTTTTAAATAAGCTCCGAAAACGGGAAAAAACAGAATCGCAGCGATCGCTGCAAGAATCAGCGCAATGATTCCAAAAAAACCAAAAGGATTGTAGTTCTTATAAAGTTTCCCAATCGTTCCTAATACTTTAATACCATCGGAATACGTACTGAGTTTTGACACAGAGCCTTCAGGGCGATCACGGTATTCAATCACTTCATTTTCAATTTGCATGTTATGATCTACAGCATGAATGGTCATTTCCGTCTCAATTTCAAAACCCTCTGATAAAACGGGAAATGATTTGACAAAATTATAGCTGAACGCCCGCATTCCAGTCATAATATCTTTTACGTCACACTTAAATAAATGATTAATACTGCTTCTGACAATTGAATTACCGAAATTATGAAACGGTCGCTTGTTTTCTATAAAATACGTCGAAGAAAGACGGTCACCAACGACCATATCAGCATTATGATTTAAAACTTTATCTACCATCGCAGGTGCTGATTCCATCGGATAGGTATCATCACCGTCGACCATAACGTAGCATTCTGCATCAATCTCTCGAAACATCCGACGAATGACATTCCCTTTACCCTGTTGATATTCGTGGCGTACAATTGCGCCCGCTTCTTCTGCTATTTGTGCTGTACCATCCGATGAATTATTATCATAAACATATATACATGCCTCTGGTAGAGCTTTTTTCGAGTCCTCTACCACTTTTTGAATTGTTTTTGATTCGTTATAACAAGGAATTAATACTGCTATATGATCCATATTATCCTTAATACTCCCTCTGCAGGCATACTCTATAAAAAACGTATCATTATTCAAAAGCATTCTAGTTCTTGTAAAATAATGGAAACAATGTCTTTCAAATCATTCAATCGCTATACAAAAATAAAACGCTATGTTTCTAATTATTACTGCTTCGTATATAAGCGTTTAATTTGATCTTCAACTTCCAGATCTACTCTCGTCATTATTGTACCTACGACATTCGCTCCAGCATTTTTTAAATTATGTACTGTCTGCTTCACTTCATCTTGGGCCGAAACGTATTGTCTAATACACAACAAAACACCATCGACATATTTTGACATCAATAATGTATCTGATACGCTGGCTGGTGCTGTATCTACAATGACCCAATCATAGAATTTTTTTAATGTATTAAAACATGCTTGGATTGTTCCCGTTGATAAATCATCAGAGGTCAAACTATAAATTGTTCCATTTACTAAAATATCAATACCCTCAAGACATTCAGCCTGAACGATTAATGAGTCAAGTTCTTTTTTACTTTTAAAATAATTTGACAATCCCCTTTGATCACTAGAAATGTTCAGCCTTTCTGCAATCACACCGTTTCGCAAATTACCATCAACTAAAATTACCTTTTGTCCAGCTTGTTTAAAAGAATATGCTAAATTGATCGCCGTAGTTGTTTTTCCTTCTCCTGCAACAGCAGAAGTAAGCATGAGTATTTTTAAAGCATCTTGTTGTTGCAAATTTAATAAATTAGATCTAAAAGTTCGATATGCCTCAATTGTCGTTTCAGAACAAGTCTCTGGCAATAAAATATTATCCTTCTGATCTTTCTGCTTTCCTGCTATAAAAAAATTCACGACTTATTTTCCTTTCTTTTCTGATCAACTTTTGCTGCACTGTTTTGATCTGGAATAATCCCATACACTGGCAAGCCAATGACATTTTCAATTTCAGTACTCCGTTTAAAGGAGTTATCATACAGCCATGAAAATAAAATAATAATGATCGGAATCAAAAGTCCAACAACTCCCCAAGTCAGCGTAATGACTTTATAATGTGGAGCAGTCTGCACAATAGATACACGATTGATACCATACACTTTGACATTTTTTACTTCTTTAAGCTTTAACAATTCCGGTTTTATCTTTTGAGATAAGTAAATAGCTGTTCTCTTGCATTGTTGCTCATCCTCTCCGGCAACCGTCAGCCAATAAGGATGCGAAGTTGATTTATCCACATCTGCTGCATCAAAACTAATTGAAACTTTATCAGTCAATTGAGCTGTTGGTGTTGATAAGTGTAGTGCTTTTCGTGCTTTATCTATAAATTGATTATCCCTAACCATTTCTTGATAAATATCTTTCTCACTTGTCGCGAATTTTGATGTATTTGTAGTTACTACCAATGAAGTCGTTGCTGTATAAGCTTTTTTCATTATATAATGAGAAAGGATATAACCAACACCAGTAAAAACAATTGTAGTCACAATGATAATAATTAAATTATTTTTTAGTAATCTTACTAAATCTTTTAAATTTATATTAGAATCCAATGTAAAATTCCTTTCTACTTGAAATATCAAACTATGTGCAACATAGCTGAATAATAGAGTTTATAAGGTGTCCTGAAACCAAGGATTTTGTGTGTATAACATTTATTAAATGTGTTGCCCAAAGAAAATATCATCTATATCTATATCTTTTCTTTATTATTCCTACCTATGCTGTTTTTTTAATTTTTCTAGTTTTTATATTAATTCTAATGTTCAATTTTTTCTTAGGAGGCACAAAAAAATAAATGCAGACAATCCAAAATGTATTATAATACGGTAACAAAATCAAGTCATCTACCAACGCATGAAGCCCTAATACTGCTAATATTATGATTAAATAATATTTTTTTTGCGATACCATTCTATACATTACAATTGTTAAAGCAAATAGCATCAAGCAACTGAACACAATACCATACTCTTGTAAAAAGCGAACATAAAGACAATCTAAATAGAAATATTCACCTCTTCCTCGTAACCCGTTGCCGCTCAATCCGCTTCCGCGCATGGAAATCACTTGTCCAAAAGCGCTGAGCCCATAACGTTGATATGATATATGTCCATATCCCAGTCTATTTCCTAACGATGCGTTTATTTTTGCTAACCACGAAATGCTTTCATTATAGCCAAATGATAGAATAATACTAATCATGCCACAAACGATAAAAATCCACGGCATCATCTTCGAAATATTAACCAAATTCTTTCTAATGCTTTGCGGAATATTCTTGCGATATTTTACAACACAGAACCCAATAACCATCAAAAGATTGAGTATAAAATTCAACCGCGCATCGCATAATCGGTAAAAAACATAAGCAATACCAATGCATATGACCAATTCAAACCATTTTAGCCGTTCTGCTCTTAAATAAAGATAAAGCGCTTCAATGTTGAATAGTACCGTAGGTGCATATAAGCAATATAAAAATCCAAGATAGTGTCGTGTTACTCCAAGGTGTGTTGTTGTGTCCAAATAATCAGGGATAACTCCAGCAACACTGCTTAAAATGATAAACGCGAAACAAAAGGTACTTATTATCAATGCAAATTTAGCAATTTTATTAAATTGGATGTGACGCGCACCAAATGCAAATAAAACAATCCAAAGAAAAGGACGCCACCAGACATTACCAACTACAATATATGTCACAATCATAATAAACGCAATAAAGATAATTCCATAAAGATCAAAGCGTTTATATTCAAAATTCGTCAGTTCTGCAATTACTAATAAAACAAAACAAAATTCCAGAATATAAATTCCAGAGCTGATGACAGCATTTTGATAAAAAGAAATACTCAAAAAAGAGTAAACCATGTATATTCCAAGTGATAAAAAATAAAAAAATGCTCTTAAATTGATATCTGGATATTTAATTTTTATTGGTATAGCTACATTATTCTGTTGATTCATGATATTGCTCTTTCAATTCGATCTGCTGCGTTTCAACTTGTTTTTTAGCGTCGCAACTATTTCCTGCATCATGGGTTCTTTTGTAATAAATAAAAACAACGCATAAATGCCCATAAACAATACAACTGAAATAACTAAAATAAAAAAAGCGTGAACGCTCAATCTTTTTGTCCACAAGGAGGCAAGTGACGCCAGCCCCAAAGCTATAATCACTTTTCCATAAGGCAATTTTTTGAAAATAGGAGTCACTTCTTTTCTAAGAACATAATATTGCACAACTAGAACGACAAATTCAGCGGCTAAAGTTCCAATCGATGCCCCAGTTGACGCCAATCTCGGAATTAAAAACCAATTGATTGCAAAATCAGTTATTGCTCCTGCTATTTCTGAATAGAGCACATACTTTTCTTTTCCAAGTGGAACGAGAATTTGTAGGCCAAGTATATTTGTCAAGCCAATAAAAATAATTGTCGGCTGAATCCACTGCATCGGCAGAACGGCGCCGCCATAAGCCGGTCCCGAGAGAAACCGAATTCCTTCCTTAGCAAATAATATAAAATACAAAGCCAAGGGACATGCAATAACTAGTACAAAATTCAAGGCTTTTTTGGAAATCCTTCGCAAATTACTAAAATCGCCTTGTTCGACATAGTAGGATGCTCTTGGTAAAAGAACTGCACCCAAAGAGGTTACAATACTAACTAAGATACTTTTTATTTTTACCGCCGCATTGTAATAGCCTACGTCCGTATCGGTTTTCATAAACCCGAGCATGACTGTATCCAAATTGGTGTAAACTGTCGTTGCAACAGACATTGCAAAAAAAACCAAGACTGGTTTTAAATGACGCCTTAAACGATAACCGCCAACCGGCCGCATATAGATATGTTTGCGTGCATTGATAAAGTTTAAGATGTTAGAGGCTGATGCCGCAAAGATTGAAATGCCTCCATAAATGACATAGTCGCTTTTCTGATGGATAAAGGCGAACATTGCAACCAACGCAATCGCTTTAAAAATAATTGATCTGACTGTAATATACGTATATTCTTCTAATCCCTGATACAGCCAATCGATTCCTACGCATGTAAAAATGATATTAAGTGAAACAACCAAATAAAGTGTCCGGTCGCCTTGAAGCCTCGGAACAAAAGCCAAAGCCAAAAATAAAATCGCGTAAGCAACGCCGCTCATGACCAGGTTGATAAAGAACAACTCATGTGTCACACGAGTTAGTTCCATTTTGTCATCCCGTGCCTGTGCGCAGCGGCGAATACCGTATGTCGGAATGCCCAATTGTGCAAACATTGTAAAATAGCTGATGAGCGATGTCGCAAAAGATACTTTTCCCGTGCCAACTGGCAATAAGATTCTAGAGACATACGGAAACGTGATAAGAGGAAATATAAATTGCGACATCGTTAAGATGGCATTCATGATGAAATTTTTTTTGATCGATTTTTGTTTTGGCATATATAAATTTCCTGATTTATTTTAGACTAGTCTATTAATTTTTACTTTTTTATTGGTACAATCTCTTGTATTTTTTTGAAGTTTTTCTATCTTGAAGCGTATCGTAATGTGAAAAAATTGTACCTATCAAATTTGCACCTGCTAAGTGAAGTTCGTGGATCGCTGTGCTTATTTCATCAGCAGTTGAACCACCTTGTTTCACAACCAATAAGGTGCCATCAATTTCTTTGGCTAGTAGAGCTGTTTCTGCATACGCGTTCACGACAGATGACAAAAGAATAATTAGATCGTATTTATCTTTTAATTGTTCGATACTTGCCGCTATCTTTCGCGCCGAAACTTCTTTACCGTGGCCATAGGGCAATACATCCATTTGATTTTCGTCTAAATGAATGATCGGTAAATCTTTATTAGTACCGGCGTAGTCACTAATTCCTGGTACATCCACATCTATTTTTAAGCGCTGGTTAAAACGATTATTGTGACTATCTACGTTCACCAATAATACGTTTTTACCTTCTTTAGCGAAAGTAATGCCTAAATTAATAGCTGATGTTGTTTTCCCTTCTCCGCCAATAGCCGAAGTAATCAATATGCTCGATAAATGCTGCTCGTCGATAAGATGTTCGATATTTGCACATAACGTTCGATATGCATCAGAAAAAATCTGTGAGCGATTATTCAATAGGATACTCTTGTCTTCGGGCGCATCCTGATTGGTTCTGAATTTAAAGAAACCCATTATTTTGTTGTTCCTTTCTCTTACAATAAAGATATAGGTAACAGACACCTGGCAACCAGCCAGGATCTGCTCCCTTTCATTGTTAAAGCTGTACAATGATATGGCATGGATCTGAAGTTTCCTTTCTGGGACCACT
>Ga0256406_1003726_pt1 | contig 18438 bp, 10 predicted proteins | sample RumenRJG_03DNA_FD_185986 | JGI IMG/M metagenome (GOLD analysis project Ga0256406, IMG submission 185986) | Bovine rumen microbial communities from Lethbridge, Alberta, Canada - RJG_03 | ecosystem: Host-associated > Mammals > Digestive system > Stomach > Rumen | place: Canada: Alberta | collected...
CAGTCTGGCAGACAATCCGGATGCACTTGCCGCTTTCGCGGAGGCACTGCTTGAGATTGATGACGTTGTCAGTTTCGGGGATGTGACAGAGAGAAGAACGAAGGGAAAGGCAGAGGGAACAGCAGAGGGAAAAACTGCCGGCAGGGCGAAAGAGAAGGAAGAAGAAAGAGCAGGAGAAGCAAAGAAGACAGAAGAAAATACGGGACGGAAAGAAGAAGGGAAGGTAGGCAGCGAAGAACGGGGTATTGAAAGAACAGCCCATGGAGTCAATGAATTCTCCTTTCCCGCCTGCAGGCTCCGCATCACGGAGGCGATGGAGAAAGAAACAGAGGAGATTCCGCTCTCCGGTGCGGCGGGACGTATCGCGGGAGAGATTGTCATGGCCTATCCGCCGGGGGTGCCGCTTCTGCTTCCCGGCGAAATGATCGATGAGCGCATGATCCGTTACATTCACGCGCTTCAGAACTCCGGCACGGAAGTGTGGCACCGAAGCCGCCGTCACGGCGAGGCCGGGAGAGGTGCTATCATTGTGGTGAAAGACTGATCTGCCAAGTGGTTTGTCCTGGTGGATATAGCAGAGGAAGCGGCGGAAACCGGAGGCATGAAACGGAGAATGCGGCTGGGAATCCGGCGGCATCGGGCGGAAGCATCGGCAATGGCATCAGGAGTTTTTACGGACAAAGTGACAGGAGCAGTATGATAAAAATAGATTTGATCACCGGTTTTCTTGGATCAGGAAAGACAACCTTCATCAAAACATATGCGGAGCATCTCGCGGGGCAGGGGCTCAAAGTATGTATTCTTGAGAACGACTACGGCGCCATCAACGTCGATATGCTGATTCTCCGTGAGGAGCTTCGGGACAAATGTGATCTCGAAATGGTAGTCGGCGGGGGAGACCCGGACTGCCACAGGAGGCGCACGAAGACAAAACTCATCGAAATGGGGATGCTCGGATACGACCGTGTGATCGTCGAGCCGTCCGGAATCTTCGATACGGATGAGTTCTTCGATCTGCTTTATGAGGAGCCGCTCGATCAGTGGTATGAGAAGGGGAGCGTCATCTCTATTGTGGACGCAAAACTTCCGGAGAGGTTATCGGGCGCATCCGAATACCTGCTCATGAGCGAGGCGGCAAACGCGGGGCTCATTCTTCCGTCCAGAGTACAGGAGACACCGGATTTCCGCGCGGACCGGCTGGTGACGAGGCTGAACGAAGCAATGAAAAAATACGAGTGCGGCCGGGTTTTTACGGCGGCAGATGTACTCGCAAAGGACTGGAAGGAACTGACGGATGCGGATTTTGACCGCATAGAGAACTGCGGCTTCCGTCAGGCGGACCATGTGAAGCTGCACGTGGATCAGGACGGGAGCTACGAGAACCTGTTTTATTTCCACCTACATTTCACAGAGGATGCGCTCATCGGGAAGGTGAAGGAGCTCTTTTCTGAGCCGGAGAAGTATGGCAATGTCATACGGGTCAAGGGATTTATTCCGGTGAAGGCGGATGAAGGCGGGGAAGAGAAAGCGGCGGACAGACCGGAGGAAAGCGATCGCAATGAAGTCCGCAGCGGGACCTCTCTGAGCCCGGAAGAGAAAACGAAGGGGGAGAAAGCCGGAGCAGAGTCCTCCACAGGCTTCCTGGAAATCAACGCGAACCGGGACGGCTATCGGACAAGTACAGTTCCGGTCGGGCAGGAAGTGATCATCGTGATCGGAGAGAAGCTGAACAGCAGGGCGGTCGGCGGGCTCTTCGGTGAGACGAGATCCGTGACGGATTACGATGCATGATTCACCGCGATATACACGTATTCTTTGCGGTCGAATGATTTGCGCTGGTTCGCAGCCTGTCAGATATGTAAACTGTGTATGTCAGCAGGATTATCCGGGACAGGCAGCAGGGTACAGCCGGATTTTACATATGGCGGATCACTGTGAGCCGTAACTTACTTGACACGAAATTTTCGTTCATGTAGTCTGTAAATAAGGTTTTTCTGAAACGGAAATCCTGTATTTTTGTCAGTATTCATTCAATTATCAGGAGTATTATCAGAGTCTGCGTCAAAGCGTAAGCGCAGGCGGAATTTTTATTTGGGAGTGTGATTTTTTTGGACGCCAGTGATGGTATATGTATCGTTGTTTTAGTCATTCTTATCTATTTCAGTGCTTATTTCTCATCTGCTGAGACGGCGCTCACGAGCGTGAGCCGTCTCCGGCTGCGGAGTCTTTCCGATGACGGTGACAAAAGGGCGTCGCTTGCACTCGACCTCATCGAGAACAAGCAGACGAAGATGCTCACCGCCATACTCATTGCCAACAACATTGTCAATCTGTCCGCATCGGCAATTGCATCGGTCGTGGCGAATAAACTCGGCGGCAATTTTGCCGTTACTATCGGAACAGCGGTCATCACCATGCTCATCATCATTTTCGGCGAAGTTACGCCCAAGACGATGGCCACGGTGAAAGCGGAGAAAGTCGCGCTGCGCGATGTCCGATTCGTCAATGCGTTGATGATCATTCTCACGCCGCTTGTCTTTTTTACCGGCAAAATTTCGCGCGGGATCCTGAAGATCCGCCATATCAATCCGGATGACCGAAGCGACCAGCCGACCGAGGAAGATATCCGCACGATGGTCGAAGTAAGTCACGAGGACGGCCAGATTGAGAATGACGAGAAGCAGATGATCAACAACGTGTTTGATCTGACGGATTCAGAGGCACGCGATATTATGGTGCCGCGCGTCGATGTCGTCTGCGCTGACGTGAATATGAGTTTTGACGATCTCATCGCGCAGTTCTCTGAGCAGCGGTTCACACGTGTGCCGGTCTATCAGGACAATCCGGATTCCATCATCGGTATCCTCAACATGAAGGATGTCCTTCTCTACGATCACAAGAAGGAATTCAACATCCGGGATTACATCCGCGAGGCTTTCTTCACGCATGAGTTCAAGAATACGTATGAACTCTTCCTCGAGATGCGCAAGGCCTCACAGACCATGTCCATTGTTCTTGATGAATATGGTGTGATGGTAGGAATTATCACGATGGAGGATATTCTCGAGGAGATTGTCGGTGAGATCCGCGATGAGTACGATCAGGAGGAGCTTGACGAGATCCGTAAGATCGGACCGAATGATTACATCGTCGACGCGACCTGCCGGATCGATGATTTTAACGATGAAGTCGGCAGCGATCTCGAGAGTGAGGATTACGATTCGGTCGGCGGATACCTGATCGGTCTTCTGGACCATATCCCGGAGAAGGGCGAGGCCGCAATGGATCACGCGGGAAACAAGATTCGCTGCATCGCAGTCGACAATAACCGGATCGAGAAGGTCCGCATCACGCTGGCGCCGCGGGATGAAAAGAAGGAAAAGAACGCTTCCGCAAAGGAAGCCGGGGACGAGAAAGGATCGAAGGAATCCGGAGAGAAGCGGCGCGAGAAGAATGAGGAGAACGGGCAGGCTTTAAGGAAGGATTCAGAGAATAATCCGGATGTGATGCTGTGACCGCGCATGCGGGGAGTGCGCAGAAAGGAATGTATGGCGGAGTTAACAGATGCAGCAAAATATCGTTTTGACGGCGAGAACAAGCTCAGCATCAGGGCGATGGATACAGACGGAAATGTGGATAAAGCGGACCGCATCAGGATTGAGGCGGACACAAAGGTGATGCAGCAGAAAATCCGCGCACTGCAGGACAGACTCTATGCGGACGGCCGCGAAGGAGTGATTGTCATTCTGCAGGCAATGGATGCGGCCGGCAAGGACAGCACGGTCAAACATGTAATGAGCGGCGTAAATCCGCAGGGCGTGGAGGTCCACAGCTTCAAGACGCCGAGCGCGGATGAGCTTGCACACGATTATCTGTGGCGTGTGAACAAGTGTATCCCGGCGCGGGGCATGATCGCGATTTTCAACCGTTCGTACTATGAGGATGTGCTTGTGGCCAGGCTCCGTGAGCTCAACAAGACGTATAAGATGCCGGAGCGGTGCATCTCGAAGAGTACGGAGGAATTCTACAAAGAGCGCTATGAGGATATCCGGAACTACGAGAAGTATCTTTTCCACAACGGATACCGCATCGTGAAGATTTTCCTCAATGTCTCGAAGAAGGAACAGAAGAAGCGCTTCCTTGAGCGGATCGAGGAGTCCAGTAAAAACTGGAAATTCAACCCGGGCGATCTCGATGACCGGGCGGCCTGGGACCGGTATCATGAGATTTATGAGGATGCCGTCAATGCGACTGCGAGTGCGATTGCACCCTGGTATGTGCTGCCGGCAGACAAGAAATGGTACACCCATTACCTGGTTTCGGAAATCCTCCTGAAGACTCTGGAGACCATCGATCCGAAATATCCAAAGCTGGATGAGAATGCACGCATCGAGATGGATAAGTGCAGGAAAATCCTTGAAAGAGAAGGAAAGAAAGATAAAAATAAAGATAAGGACGGCTATAAAGACAGCCTTCCGGAAGAGGAAAAGTCCAGGTTAAAAGCGGAGAAAAAAGCAAAGAAAGCCGCAAAGGAAGAGGCAGGGGAGAAAGCTGGAGAGGAGACGGAGCAGGAAGAATAAAGAAGAATACAGAAGGTATCCAGGCCGCAGAAGCGGCCTGGCCGGGGAGGTATTCCGCTCCGGTCATTTCTCAGAAGAGAGGAGAAAAACACAATGGGCGAGTATTTTGGCAAAAATGTACCGAAACTGGGGTTTGGTCTCATGCGTCTTCCGAAGCTGGAGGATGGTGTAACCATTGATGTGGAGCAGGTGAAGAAGATGGTCGACCTCTTCCTTGCATCCGGTTTTAAGTATTTTGACACGGCGTATGTCTACGATGCCGGTGAATCCGAGAAAGCGGCGAAGGCAGCGCTTGTCGATCGTTATCCGAGAGATTCTTTTTATCTGGTTTCAAAACTGAATGCCGGCGTCGCAAAGAATGAAGAGGACGCAAAAAATCAGCTTGCCGTGAGCCTCGAGCGCACGGGAGCAGGCTATTTCGACATTTATCTGCTGCATGCAATCTCCGACAACAACGTCGACCGGTATGACAAGTTTCATCTTTGGGATTTCGTGAAGCAGGCGAAGGCAGAAGGCAGGATCCGTCACTACGGCTTTTCGTTCCATGGCACACCGGAGCTGCTTGACCGGCTTCTGACCGAGCACCCGGATGTCGACATGGTTCAGCTCCAGATCAACTGGGCTGACTGGGAGAGCGCGCAGGTACAGGCTCACAGAAATTACGACGTTGTCGCAAAGCACGGCAAGGCCGTCACCGTCATGGAGCCGATCAAGGGAGGCACACTCGCAAATCCGCCGAAGCAGATCGAAGAACTGTTTAAAGAAGCGGAGCCGGATGCTTCAAGCGCAAGCTGGGCAATCCGCTATGTCGCATCGAAGGACCGCATCATCACGGTTCTCTCCGGAATGTCGAGTCTTGAACAGATGCAGGACAATGTCTCCTACATGAAGAATTTCAGACCGCTGTCGGATAAAGAGGAAGAGATCATCGGGAAGGCCCAGAAGATCCTCGACGGCATCGACAAAATCGCCTGCACCGGCTGCCATTACTGCACGCCGGGCTGCCCGAAGAAGATTCCGATCCCGGATATTTTCACGGCGATGAACTTAGACCTGATTTACGGCCAGCTCGACCGCGCGAAGCATGAGTATGCCTGGGCGACCAGCCATGCCGGAAAGGCAAGCGACTGCATCCACTGCAGACAGTGCGAGCGCATGTGCCCGCAGCACCTGCCGATCACGACGCTGCTTGAACAGTGTGCGTCAAAACTCGAAGGCTGAGATTCGTTTTAACGCTGTAAAGGAAGGCGTATCCGTCAGCTCGGGTACGCCTTTTCAATGCAGATCTTTTTCGTTACTTTTTATTCTGTTCCGGTCTTTACAGGCGGGAACGAGGCATCATCCGGGAGGGAGCAGGCAGCCGGTGCCGGGCCTTGCATAAAGGACCCCAAAAATCTTCCGGCGCTGACACCGGGAGCGGCAGTTGTCCGGAAAAACGGGCGAAAACGTATGGAAGACAGTCAGATAATCGATCTTTATTTTGACCGTGACGAGACGGCCATCAGTGAGACAGACCTGAAATACGGGCATTACTGCGGCACCATCGCGTGGGGTGTTCTCCGGAACCGGGAAGATTCCGAGGAATGCGTGAATGACACGTGGTGGAAGGCGTGGAATGCCATTCCGCCGGCGCGTCCGGATATTCTGTCTGCTTTCCTGGGAAAAATCACCCGGAACCTGGCCCTTCATATGTATGAAAAAAACCACGCACTGCGGCGCGGCGAGGGAGAGATCCCGGAGCTCATCGATGAGCTGGGGGAGGTCCTCGCGGCGAAGGACTCGACGGAGGATGAGGCAATCCAGAGTGTCGAGGAGTCCGACCTCTCAGAGGCCATCAATGATTTCCTCGGAAAGCTGCGGGGCGAGAGCCGCATCATTTTCCTGCGGCGGTACTTTTACATGGATTCCGTGGAGAAAATTGCCTCTCTTCTGAATTCCACAGAGGGAAAAGTCAAAATGTCACTGCTCCGTTCCCGTGAGAAACTGAAGAAATATCTCGAGAAGCGAGGTCTTTCGGTATGAAGGAGAAGGACGAAATTTCGGAGACAAAAGACACAATAGAAGAAGGCGCGGGCAGTCCAGATACCGGAGAAGAAAGCAAAACGGATCCCGGCGCGGGTGCAGAACAGGACGGCAGCAGGAAAATCTCTGCAGGGGAAGAAGAGAAAGAGGAGACAGAGCACACAGAGCGCACAGAGCGCAAAGAGCGCAAAGAGCAGTGCTCTGCAGGAGAATCCCGTCCGTCCTCAGCTGGTGAGAACGAGGAAGAATCCGAGAAGGAAAATGGTTCTGCTCCTTCCGGCCGGAAAGCGCAGATTCTTAAAATGGATTTCGCCGGTGATGACGAGCGGATCCCGGATGACATCGGCGCGACAGGCGGAGGAAGGCTGCTCCGGGCTTTTGGCGGCATTGACGGGAAGTATGTTGCCGAAGCGGCTGCCGGCGAGGACGAATCAGAGGAAGACCGCGCTGGCCGGGCCGATTTCACGCGGCGCTTCAACCGCTGGGGAAGTCTTGTCGCAGCGCTTGCCGTCACACTGGTCGCGGTTGTGATTTATCAGGGAATATCGCGCGGAGTCAGAACGGAATCGGACGGAGAGCAGCCTGCATTGGGAACAGCAGCTGAGAATACGGCTGCAGCAGGCGAAACGGCTGTGGGTGAAAGCACAGACGAAGAGGCCTCCGGCGCGCAGTCGGACGGCGTCTGGCTGTCTGCTGCCGAATCCGGCATCAGTGCATCAGAGGATGGAGATGAGGCAGCGGTGCAGGATAGCCCTGGAAGCATCGGCCAGAAAGGTACGGGGTCAAAGGAGAGTCTCTGGACAGAGTTTACGAGTCTCGAGGATGCGGAGAAGTATGCCGGTGTCACCATTGCGATTCCGGATGAATTTGCAGGCTTCCGGCAGTCTGGCTACAGTGCGATGGAGAACGAGGTCCTGGAAGTCCGCTATCTTGATGGAGAAGATGGGTTCACCGTCCGCAAGAGCGATATCACCGGCACAAATCAGGAGATGACCGATCTCTCCGGTGATTACACGGAATATCCGGATGTGCGGACGATCAGTGACATCACATCCGACTACGCATCGAAGGAAACGAAGATTTCCGCGGAGATACGCGGCAGCGGCAGCAGATATTCTGTCGCCGTGTGGACCATTTCCAAGGGCAACGGTGTGATCAGCAGCTATGCGGTGACGGTTTCTGGGAGCGGCTTCACTGAAGACGAGATGCGGGAACTGATTGCTGAAATCTATTAAACAGCCTTGGGGCGGACAGCCCTGCGGAGAATAAGATGTCTTGGAGGGTATGATGACAGAGGAAAAACTTGGAAAATTGTTGGAGGACATGTCGCTGCAGGAGAAGATCGACCAGATGCTGCAGACGGCCGGAAGTTTTTATCTTTCGGTGTCGCGGGAGGCGCTTCTCGGAAACATTACGGCATTCGGAATTCCGCAGGCGGATATGGACGAAGCTGGCTCGATTCTCGGGACAGATGATGCAAAGTCGCTCATCGATATTCAGAAAAGGCAGATGGCGAAACAGCCGCATCACATTCCGATGCTGTTCATGATGGATGTAATCCATGGAATGCGCACTATTTTCCCGATGCCGCTGGCACAGGCGGCGACATTTGACCCGGAGCTTGCAGAAAAGTGTGCATCTGTTTCAGCAGGCGAGGCCTATGTGAGCGGGCTTCATGTTGCATTTTCTCCGATGGCGGATCTCGTCCGCGACCCGCGCTGGGGGCGTGTCATGGAATCCTTTGGAGAGGACCCTTATCTTGCCTCTCTTATGTGCGCGGGCGTTGTGCGTGGATTCCAGGGCGAGGATATGGGCGAGTCCGGAAAAATATGTGCCTGCGTCAAGCATTTTGCAGGATACGGCGGAGCGGAAGGCGGACGCGACTATAACACGGTCCAGCTTTCCCATCCGACACTGTTTGATTTCTACCTCCGCGCGTACCGCGCGGGCATCGCGGCAGGTGCCGGGATGGTGATGACAAGCTTCAACACCATCGACGACAAACCGGCAACCACGAATGAGTGGCTCATGCGCCATGTACTCCGCGAGCAGATGAGTTTTAACGGTGTACTGATCTCTGACTTCGGGGCAATCAAGGAAACCGTTGCGCACGGAACAAGTGAGGACGAGAAGGACGCGGCAAGGCAGGCACTGACCGCGGGTGTCGATATCGATATGATGACCGGCTGCTATGCGGCAAACCTTGCGGAGCTGGTGAAGGAAGGAAAGGTTTCGGAGAAGCTGATCGACGAGGCGGTGATGCGCATTCTCCGGCTTAAGAATAAGCTCGGGCTTTTTGAAAATCCGTTCCGCGGAGCAGACCCGGAGAAGGAAGCGAAGCTCCAGCTCACACCGGAAAACCGCGCGCTTGCAGAAAAACAGGCAGAGGAGTCGTTTGTGCTTCTCAAGAACAACGGAATCCTGCCGCTCGGCGCCGGACCGCAGAAGATAGCGTTTATCGGGCCGTACTGCGACAACCGGAACATGATCAGCAGCTGGGCGGTGACCGGAAGGGCGGACGATACGGTAACCATCCGCGAAGCGGCAGAGAAGGCGTTCGAAAAGGGCGCGGAGCTTCGCTTCGAATACGGCGTGCCGACGCTTGGAAAAGACCAGAATTACAAGGGATTTGAAGAAAGGAACGAGGCGGACCGGATTTTCGCGGATGTGGAGAAGAACCCGCAGAAGCACATGGACGCAGCGGTAAAACTTGCGTCGTGGGCAGACACAGTCGTGCTGTGCATCGGCGAGCATTACCTTCAGTCCGGTGAGGCGACGAGCCGTACGGACATCACGCTTCCGAAGAGACAGAAGGAGCTCCTCTCCCGCGTGACCGAAGTGAACAAAAATGTTGTGGTCGTTCTTTTCAGCGGCCGTCCGCTTGTCATCCGCGATATCGCGGAGAATCCTGCGGTGCAGGCCATTCTTGAAGTATGGATGCCCGGAACAGAAGGCGGAAGCGCAATTGTCAATGTCCTGACCGGAAAGGCGGAGCCCGGCGGAAGAGTGCCGATGAGCTTCCCGTACTGTATTGGCCAGATCCCGGTCTACTACAACCATTTCTCGACCGGAAGGCCGGCAGAAGGACATGAAGAGGAGCGGTTCTTCTCCGAGTACCGTGATGCGCCGAATGATCCGCTCTATGAGTTTGGCTTCGGACTCACCTATTCGGATTTTGAAGTGTCGGAGGAAAAACTGTCCGGAACGGAGCTTACAGAGAATGGAACAATCACGGCTCTGGCAAAGGTCCGCAATATCGGAAGCCGTGAGGGAACGGCCGTTGTCCAGCTGTATATCCAGGATGTTGTCGGCTCGCAGGCAAGACCGGTGAAGGAACTGAAGGGCTTCAGGCGTGTGACACTCGCACCGGGAGAAGAGAAGGAAATCTGCTTTGCCGTTGATGAGCCGATGCTGCGTTTTTACGATGGAGAAGGCAATTTCCGGAGTGAAGCCGGAGAATTTCGTGCTTTTATCGGGCTCTCGAGCAGGGTGAAGAAGTCGGCCGCATTCCGTCTTATCAGATAAGATCTGAATCAGAGGCCAGGATCAGATGTCCTGAAGGATGGCAGATAAAATTTCAGATACGATGTGATATAAAAGCTGCCCCGGCATTTGCCGGGGCAGCTTTTATATAGGCAGGTTTGCAGTAAGGATACAGGCGGCCGTGCTCAGAATATAGGCAGCCATGTTTATCAGACACCTGCAATGAAGGCCGTTTATTGCGGTTATCTGTCATTCAGACAGGAATTTACAGCAGGTCCGCGCTTTCCGGAACCGGAATATCGTTTTCGCTGTGCTTTGCGTCCTTCAGATAGTCGCGGACGAAATTGACAAAAGTCAGGGCTGCGCCGCGCGGAGGTGTGTCGAGATTCCAGACAAGCACGTATTCAGCATATTTTGCCGGATTGACGATCACTTTTGAAGCGACCCCGGCCAGCTGGTTGTGCCATGTCATCGGGAAGATGCAGATCGCCGTGTTGTTTGCGGCGAGAGCGGCGGCATCAATGTAGTTCGAGAGAGAGCCGATGATGTGCGGCTCGCAGCCCACCGACGCAAACCAGCGCTGGATTGCCGTCTGACGGGAGGCGCGGGTTGGAACAAGAAGCGGAACACCGCTCAGCTTGCGGAGCGGAATCGTGCTGCCGGGCTCCTTGGCGAGAGGGTGTGATACAGGCATGATGGCTGCCCAGGGTTCCCTTCCGACGGTGATTCCCTCAAGGTGTTCGTGATCGTAGGGGCGGGCGATGACGGCAATGTCGATCAGGCCGCGGGACAGGAGCGAGAGGATGTGGTCGCCGTCGCTGTTCTGCAGGTCGTACTGTACCTGCGGATATTCATGGGAAAATTCGCGGATCCATTCCGCGACATACAGCGGTGCACGTCCTTCAACCATTCCGATGCTGATCTGACCGGTGAGCTCATTGCCCAGAGATTCGAGGTCCTGCCGTGTCTTATCGGAGAGCTCAAGAATCTGCCTGGAGCGCCGCAGCAGAAGCTCGCCGGCTTCCGTCAGGGTGAGCCGTCTCTTGCCGCGGATGAACAGCTGTACGCCCAAATCATCCTCGAGCTGCTTGATGCTGTTGCTCAGGGGCGGCTGGCTCATTTGGAGCTTCTCGGCCGCACGCGTGAAGTTCAGCTCTTCCGCAACCGTGACAAAATATTGTAGTGTCCGAAAATCCATTTATATACCTCGCTGAGGCAAAACCCGCGGATGCGGTTTTGCCGAATGCGGCAGCCGGTGCGTCCGCTGTGCGGATGCACCGTTGCTGCGGTGTGAAAGTCCTGTATCAGCAGGACTTTCACACTATATACCTCGCTGAGGCAAAATCCGCGGATGCGGTTTTGCCAAAAGTCCTGTATCAGCAGGACTTTCACACTATATACCTCGCTGAGGCAAAATCCGCGGATGCGGTTTTGCCGAAAGTCCTGTATCAGCAGGACCTTCACACTATTCCCCCTGCCCGGGTTGGGCTTACTGTAGTAAAACAATTATACATTTCTGATATAGAAAAGTATAGCTATATGAAATATAAGAAACGGACCGTGTTTTTACGTCTCTTATTCTGCACCGGTCTTCCTCCCGATGGATGTTTTCGGGGCAGGCCGTTCGGGCCAGACCTCTCTTCCCAGATAAAAGCTTTACAATGACTGGGTTGGTTAATCACGGAATATTGTATATAATTGATTCGATGTCCGATTGCGGAACAGAAGGCTGCAGGGAGGAACGATTCATGATTACGATCAAGGCAGACAACCAGGAGGTGTCACCGGACGGAAAGGGAGGCGTGCGTACGTCTGCATTTCCGAAGATTGAACTGGAGGCTGACATGAAGGATATCGTCTGTTATGACGACACCCTCCGGCCGGAAGGCTTCGTCCGCAGCATCACGGTCCGAAACGGAGGCCCTCTTAAAATCTCCGGCGTAACCTTTCATGCATTCTCATCGGATGGTATTCTTGAAAACGCGCCGCAGTACGGGCCGTTTGACCTCGAAGCCTTTGACGAGGTGAGTTTTGACGGTTCGTCGCTTCGGCCGGACGGGCGGAAACTCGCACGCCTCGGTAACGAGCAGGAGGCGGTGATCCGCTTCGAGATCACGCGCCCGTCGGAAGAACAGGGGAAGGATGAGATCATCGCTTCTCTTGAGCGGACGGTGCGCATTCTGGCTTACGATGAGTGGGCCGGCGCAGTCGAAAATCCGGAATCCCTCGTCGGGTTCATTCAGCCGGACCACCCCCGTCTGTCTGAAATCATCACGAAAGCCGGAGCACTTCTGAAGCTGTGGACGGGCGACGGGACATTTGACGGCTATCTCTCCGGGGACCAGAACCGCGTCATTACACAGGCCTCTGCTTTCTATATCGCACTCCGCGATCTTGGAATCACCTACGAACACTCCGCGCCGGGCTTCGGCATGCAGCCGGGACGGGTGCGCTTTGCGGACGAGCTGCTTGACGGCAGGCTTGCCGGCAACCTGGATCTGGCACTGATTTTTGCATCTCTTTTTGAATCATCCGGAATTTATCCCATTCTTTTCCAGAATGACAGGCATTTCTTTGTCGGTTTCCACCTTGGTCAGAGTTTCGGCGAGACCGGTTTCATAAGTGATCCGGCATCGGTACAGAAATATATTTCGGACGGCATCGGAAAATTCGTGGTTTTCGAGCCGACGCTTGTGACGCAGAGCGGCACAAATCTTGAGACCGCGAGGAGGACAGGCGAGCTCGAGCTGCGCGATTCTGTCCGCCCGGTCCGCTTCATCTATGACGCGGCAGTTCTGAACTTGAACGGTTTCCGTTCCCTTCCGGTCCGCATGAAGAATGGCGCCGGGATCTATACCGCCTCCGGGGAAGAGGCCGAAAAGGAAGAGGCGGACTGTGCAGAAATTTCTTTTGCAGCCGGGGACGGGGCCGCAGGGAAGCCTGAGAATGCGGACGAGCCTGCCAAAGCAGGAAACGGCGCCGGAGAAAACGAAGGGAGAGGCAGCGGGAAGGAGTCTGCCGGCTTCCTTGATCTCACGACAGGAAATCCTCTCATTGATGTGAACAGTGAGAAGGATGTTCTGCCGGTTTTTACGGTGTCCATGGATGACCTCGTCCGGCAGATGAAGGATGGGACGGAGTTTTCTGTATACGGGCGTCCGGAGGAGTGGCCGTCTCCGATGTCAGATGACCCGGTGCCAAAGCATCTTCCGGAACCGGAGTCCTATCGGAGTCTTGTCATAGCGGAAGCAACCGCAGGGCGTCTGCGCTCGCTGCCGGATGATGCGGAAGTGAAGGAGAAGATGCGGCGGCTCTTAAGGGCGTCGCGCGAAAACCTCATGGAAAACGGAGAATCTTCGCTCTTCCTCGCATTCGGACTTCTTAAATGGTATGAGAATGATCACAGTGCGGAGGCGCATTATGCGCCAATCGAGCTCCTTCCGGCCGAGATCGCGGGCGAGACAGAATACTTCCCGGAGGACGGCGCCCGGGAGGCAAAGCCGTCCGCAAGGAATGATATGTCGGTAAGACTCGCCGGGACAAAGCCGATTTTCAACCGGTCTCTCTTTAGGATGCTGCGCGGGACATTCGGAATTTCCCTCGAAAGGCCGCTGGGAACATCCGGGCAGAATATCTCGGATGCCGTAGAAGAGGTCCGCCAGGCGGTATTCAACATGAAGCGCTGGGAGGTTCTTGACTTTGTCTGCGTCGGCAATTTCCCGGCGGACAGAGAAGCGCTGTATTTCGACCTCGAAGAAAAGAAGAGCAGGACCGGGAGTCTGTTTTCAAAGACAATGACTGATGAAGTCAAAATAGCACACGCCGGGGCTGAAAGCGAAAGTACGGACTCTCATCTTTATCCGATTCTCATGGATTCAGAGGAGAGGAGCGCCGCACGCGCAATTCTGGACGGGGAGAGCTTCCGTTACTCCGGTGCGCCCGGTACAGGGAAGACTGAAACACTTACAGCGGCTGCAGCATCGGCCATTTCAGAGGGACAGAGGATCCTTTACGTCTCCAAAAAACCCGGAGTCCTGAAGGAAGCAAGAAAGCGATTCCGCGCTCTCGGGGTGGAACGATTCGTGCTCGACGTCATTCCGGGTGAGAAACCGGACACCGGCGGGACTAAGATGCAGAGAGCGGATGCGGATCTGATCTCGGGAATTCTGCGCCGAAGGCTCTCCGAGGGCCTTGCCGCGGCAGAAAATCCGGCGGTGCAGGGACACATCCGCAGGGATCGGCAGGAGGAGATCAGCAAAGCCTCGTCGGCGGCCGAAGCGTATCGGAAAGCAGTTCAGGAGAAGCGCCAGTGCGGTATGTCGCTCTGGGAGATGGTGAGCGAATTCGAGAGCATGCCGGAAAAGCTTCCTGCCATTCCCTGCGATGTGCATGCGGCAGGACTGCTCACAAGATCCGGCATCGAAGAGAAGGAAAAGCTGGCGGAGAGTCTGATCCGGTCAGCGGAAGATGCAGGAGCCGGACCGGAAAGTGAGCTTCTGGGCGTCACAGAGGACTCGTACGATGAAAATTCGAAGGACGAGGTCCTCACAGCAGTCGATCGACTGAGTGAGTCATTAGAAGGCCTGAAGGCTGCCGCGACAAAACTGGATGAAGCACTGGCAGGGAATGGCCTGCCGGAAGCGGCTGAAGATTACAGTGCCGCAAAGAATCTTGCGGACAAGCTCTCCGCGTTTGAAGGAATCCCGACGGCGATGATTTTTGCAGATCCGGCCGATCTTTATATCAGGAACATCCGCGAGATGTGCGAGGCAGACCTCAAGGCGGACGAGATCCGTGACAGCCTCAGCATGGGCGCCGACGGCACAGGTTTTGACGAAGGATTCTTCACGCTCGACGGTGACGCGCTCAAGAATCAGTGGGATGAGGCTGAGTCCAAATTCGTGCTGGCGAAGTCTTCGGATCAGAACAAGGTGCTCCGCGCTCTTCAGCAGCATTCAAGGAGCAGAATCGGCAGGGAGAGTGTTCCGGCAGTTCTCTCGCAGCTTATCCGCTGCCGGGAGGCGAGAAAGAACGCAGATGCCCTGAATGACCTGTATCTCGAGGATCTTGGCGGGGAGTATAAGAATCCGGCCGCTGTCGACTGGCAGAAGCTCAAAAGCCTCTCTGACAGGGCAATCCGCGCGGATAATGCACTTGATTCCGAAGAGGGCGGCAAAGAGCTCCGTATGAAGCTCTCGGAAGATCCGTCAAAACTTTCGGAAGTCCTTCAGGCCGCCGCAGGATTCCGGGATGCTTTTGATAAGGAAAAGGAAGCAGAGGAAAAACTTTCGGCATATGTGAGTTTCGGCCGCGGAGGTCTTGGAAGTGGCAGAGATTTTGCAGATGCATGCTCTGGGATCTGCAGGGGAATCAGGGATAATATCGATCAGCTTCCGGCATGGTCGAGGTGGAATGCGCAGAAGAAGGAAGCAGAGGAGTCCGGGCTCGGGGCGCTCACGGATGCAGTCTTGAAGGGAAGTGCAGAAACGGGAGAGCTTCTGCCTTCGTTCCGGAAGGGACTTCTTGCCGCGCTGATTAAAAATGTCGTATCCTCCTCTCCGGCCCTTGTCGGGTTTACCGGTGAAGATTTCACAGATACGTTACATGCTCTTTCAAAAGAGCTGGAAGCCCAGGCAGAAGACGACAGGAAAGAAATCGCGGTGCGGCTTGAGCAGAAAATCAGGGATGCCAGGGCTAAAGACAGTTTTGCGACCGATGCAGTTGCGCTCCGCCATGCACTGCGGAACGGAAATGCGTCCGGGACCGGCGTTCTTTTAGGAAGCGCGCCGGAGCTTGTGAAGACGCTTTTCCCCTGCGTGCTGACGACACCGGCAGCTGCCGTGAGAATGCAGATCGATACAGGTTTTGACGCCGTGCTGATGGACGATGCAGACGACTTCGAAGCTTCGGACATTCTGTCGATGGCGGTCCGTGGGAAGAGTGCCGTCATCGTGTCGGAGGCAGACCCCGCAGGGACAGGGCTTCCTGTACGCCGCGCCGGATTCTATAAACAAAAAAATGAAGGCAGGGCCGCTGCATTTATCAATTGCGAATTCCGCGGAAACCAAATGCGCATTATCCCGTGTCCGGGAAGAGACGAGGACGCAGTCGCGTTCGTCAAAGTTCATGGCTCCGCGGATGAAAAGGCGGACGGAACGAATCCGGCTGAGGCAAAGGCTGTAATCCGTGAGATTATTCGGAGAGCCGTGACACCGGATTTCCGGGATGAAACGGTGGCTGTGTGTGCGCTGACGCGCGGACAGAGAGATCTGATCGAGGATCTCTTTTACGCGGAGCTGCGAAAGGATCAAGATCTCTGCGCCTGGTACCGCGGCGGGGAGAAGAGACGTGTCTTTTTCGGAACACCTTATGATCTTGCGGGAACCGTGAAGGATGCGGAGATTCTCTCGGTTGTTTTCTGCCCGGACGAGGAGGGAAATGTCCGGTGTGACAGAGGTATTCTGGCGGAGGAGAACGGCAGAGTGCTCTTTGAGACAGCGATCACCCGCGGCACACGTTCGCTCGCCGTCTTCTCCTCCATCGATCCAGATGTATGGGATCCGGAGAAACCGGGGCCTGCCGGGGATACAGCCGAATCGGCAAAGACAGATGCAGAAAAGTCAGCGCATTTCCGCTTATCCGGAGAGAAAGATGACGAAGGGAGCATCCCGGCGGCGAAGCTTCTTAATGATTTCCTCCGCTTTGTCAAGGATGAGGCCAGGAAAGGCCGCGCGCAGACGGAGCGCGGACAGATCTTCCGCGGTCCGGCTGGCGCGGGACAGGAGAAAGAAGTGCCGGACGGCATTCTGAACTGCCTTAAGGAGGAATTCTCCCGCGAAGGTTTCCGGACGGAATCAGATTACGGCTGGCCGGTTTTCACAATCGACCTTGCAGCGGCCGAAGAAAGCGGGGAGAGTGCGCCTGTGGCGGTTCTGTCAGACGGACCGAACGGTGTTTTGACGAGGACGTCGAAGGACATTAGAGACGCAGATTTTGCAGTACGGCGTCTTATGGAAAACGGATGGCAGGTTCAAACAGCCTTCACGATGGACTTCTGGAACAGCCGGGAGAAGACCGTGAGAAAAATTCTGGCGGCGGCATCCGCTGGGAACACCGCAGTGGCTGCCGAGGCGGGAACAGCGGAAAATCAGGCTGAAGAGCAGTCTTCCGTGACTGCGAAAGACGAAAAGCCGGCATACATGCCGGCAGATATTCCTGCAGAAGAGAATGAGGAAACAGAAAAGCAGAAAGAGCCCGAAGGGGATACTGCCCCGGCCAATGAAACATCCGAAAAGACGGCGGAAGATATTGCCGCATCAGACGGAGAAGCCTTGGAGAAGACGGCTGATTCTGACCTTGGAGATGCTGCGTCTGCGTCCGGGGAGGAAGCAGTAGATACAGACGCGCTTCATGGCGCATCGGAGGGAACAACGGAGAATACGGCAGAGAATATAGCCGAGGCCAATGATACCTCTGAGAAATCAGCCGACGATACAGCCGCGTCCAATACGGCGGCCGGAGAGACTTCGCAGGATAATACCGCCGCGGAGAATGCTTTCCGGGGAGTTTCTGCACCGGACGCAGCAGAGTCAATCGATTTGGAAGACGGCGGGGTTCCTTATTCGGCAACGGTCCTTCCTGTCGTGAAGATGACGACGTCTGAATTTGCAGACCCCGCGAGTGAGAAGATCATCTGGGATTATCTTGCGCGGATTCTTGAGCACGAGGCACCGATTTCGGAAGAACTGCTGATAAAGAGAGTTCTCGCGGGCTTCGGCCTCACACGGATCGGGAACAAGGTAAAGCATCAGGTTCTTGATATTCTGCAGTCGAAGAAGGTCTTCTGCACGGCCGAGAGCGGGACGCGGTTTTATTGGGCTGAGGGCCAGAAACCGGAGGATTACACGGGTTTCAGGACATCCGGTTCCGGAAACAACAGGCGCGATGTGGCGGATGTTCCGATTGAAGAGGCAAGAAATGCGGTCGTGTCTGTTCTGTCTTCCGGTATTGCGATGAAAGAAGAGGACCTGTGTTCAGCGGCGGCTGATGCACTCGGCTATAAGACGATGAGAGAATCTATTTTCCTCCGCATGGAGAAGGGTATCACGCTTGCAAATGAGGAGGGGCGCATCCGGCAGAATATCGCACACCGCTGGGTCATCGCCGGCGGCAGGTAAGAGGGACGGATACAGACCGCAGGTATTGACAGAATTTCAGATAAATCATTTAATATCAATCAGATAGGCTTTATAACTTATGAGGGCCGCTGTAATGCGGCGGAAAGGAAACAATGAAAAACAACAATGTCAGGAATGTAGTTGCGATCGGTATCGGCACAGCATTGTACCCTAAA
>Ga0256406_1003732_pt1 | contig 18427 bp, 10 predicted proteins | sample RumenRJG_03DNA_FD_185986 | JGI IMG/M metagenome (GOLD analysis project Ga0256406, IMG submission 185986) | Bovine rumen microbial communities from Lethbridge, Alberta, Canada - RJG_03 | ecosystem: Host-associated > Mammals > Digestive system > Stomach > Rumen | place: Canada: Alberta | collected...
CCGCTGACTTCTTTCAGATTCCACCTCGCGATGGACACCCTTGTCTCTCTGGCTATGCAGTTCCCACTACCTGGTCTGCTCGGGACTTACACCCGTTAGCCGGTACACATGCTGGTCAAACAAAAAATGGATACTCCAGCAAGCGATATGCTGGTGTCAAATTCTAATCGTTATCCAGATCCTATATATACAGATAACAGTGTGGACGTGGACGCCAATACAACTCAAAGCGTTTGGGCTACTGTAACTACTCAGAATTCCACTGCCCCTGGCACATACAAAGGTACAATACGTTTCAGGGGAGAAGTAGGTTCAGAAACCTTTGACGTAAGAAAAGAATATACTCTGACAGTATATCCCGTTCAATTGCAAGAGCCAGACTTTATTTTGAACAATTGGTTTTGGGAGTCGGAGCAGCAGCTAAAAGTTTACAATAATGGTACAGAGATAAAGCGTTATAGCGATGCATATTTTGATTACCTCACGAAGTTGGCTACATTGATGAAGGACATTCATCAGAATTGCATACTAATGATTATTAATTACTATGTAAACTACGGCTACAACCCAAATAATAACACATATAGTTTTGACTTCAGTAATTTCGACCGTGTGATAGATGTATTTAAAAACACGGCGGGTATTAAGTATGTCTCTGCCACTCTTAACGGATATAAGGATGAAGAGCATGATGAAATCTTGTTCACAATTCCTGTTTATTCAAATGGGCAGATCACAATGACTCAATGTAATTACAGCGACTCCAGAACGCTAGCTTTTCTCGATCAGTTTATTCCTGCATTTGAACAGCACATGAAAGATATAGGGTTTGAGAATCACACATTTTTGCAAATTAACGATGAGCCTTCAAACTACATGAAATATAACACTCTCGCGCAAAGAATAAGACGGCTGGCCCCTAGTCTAAAACTCATGGACGCTGTGTTCAAAGATAATATGCGACTTGATGTCGACGTCGATGTCCCTCTTCTTGACCTCATTGATCGGCAGTATTCTTATTACAAGCAGCGGCAGGCACAGGGCCATACCCTTTGGTTCTATAATTCATCTTCGCCTCAGGGTGAGTATGCTAACCGTTTTATAGCTCTTCCGCTTATTAAGACTCGTGTGTTGGGATGGATTGCATTTAAATATGGTATGACAGGCTATCTACATTGGGGATTGAATTACTGGAATTATGATGATCCGAATAACAGCTGGGTAAAAGACGGTATTGTTGGTGGAGATCCGTACCTCATCTATGCTAAGGACCGCAAAATATATAGTTCCATACGTAGCGAGGCTGTACGCGATGGAGTAGAAGACTACACGTTACTTGAGATGCTGTCAAAGAAAAACCCAACGTTAGCCCAGGAACTATGTAGTAAGATCGTGAGAGGATGGTCATCATATGACACAAACTCCTCAGACTTCTACGCTGTTCGACACCAAATACTCGAAGCTTTGAAATAGTCAACACTTTAAATAACAAGCTTATGAAAAAACATCTATTCTTTAGCATGCTGACAGTCTTGTTGACTTTATCGTCGCACAACTGTTTCGCGCAAGCTGTTCCCACCTTTAATGGAACTGGCATGACAGATAATGGGAAGGGTGATTACGTATATACGGGGTCACTTACTAAAGGTCAAAAATGTACTTTCACGAACTATGCAGATGCTGGTATGGAGGAATCTTGGTATGTGGATAGAGATTTCTTTACCAAGAATTCTGATGGCTCCTTCACTTTTATCCCTGAAACAGGAGATTACACAATCTATGTAAATCGTAGTGAGATGTACATCAAAGTGGTCCCATCAAAAGCATCCCTTTATCTTACTGCAATGAACCAGATAGGAAAGCCTATCTTCCATTATGGAACCAATGACTATGTCGGTACATTAATTACTGGGAAGATGAAAAATGGAACAGAATTCTACCCACCCATCGAGGCTAACAACTTTGCTGATGCAAACACTGGAACAGTTGGCGGGTCATTACTTTACATGCCGACAAAAGTAGGAGAAGACAAAATTCTATATCTTCGTTCTAATGAAGGTGATCCAACGTGGGCATGGCATCTTTATGCTGTCAACTTGACAAAGAAAACATTCCATGTGGCTATAAACAGTTATAATCTGGGAGACATGCGATCTTTTTGCTTTACTTCAGATTCGACAGCCTTGTTGCTCCCATATGATAACAAACAAGCCGACAATAGCACAACAGAACCAAGCATCTTCAAGTTTCTGCTGTCAGACAGTCTTTCCACTGCAAGCTATGGATGTCTTGGAATAAGAGCTCGCTCTGTATTCTGCCATCCTGATGGTAATTCTATATATTATATTTCTTGGGAAAATACAGGACTCTATAAATGCAATGCAGAAGGTAAAGCCGAGTTGGTTGTCAACTTGGGTAACATGGGTGATACAGGTATAACTGCCGCAAGTTGGATGGGTGACACACAAGCAGTACTTCACCCCTCAGGAAATTACCTTTATATTTTTGGTGGAGATTTTGACCGCGTGATGAAATTGACCTATGATTGGGACAAGCATGCCTTCAATACCACACCAACCCTATTGTGTGGACAGATCCCTTTTACTACTATTAAATGGAACAACATTACCTATGGAAAAGGAGCTGACGTAACATTCTCTCATGACAATTGGGGTGGAACATTCGCTTACAATCCAGACAAAGCTGGCAGCGACGATCCGTATGATTTCTATCTCTGTGACCGCTTGGGATGTAATATTGCCAAGATTAGCCCTGATGGAACTGTAACAAGATTCGCAGGTGATGCCGGCTGCAAGCCAGGCACAACGGATGGAACTCCTCTTCAAGAATGCTTGATGTATTTGCCTAACACTATAGCTTACGATTGGGAAACTGCCACTTTCTATTTCACCGAAACCGCAGACAATTCTCTAAGATATATTAGCAGAGCCGGTATGCCTGCGGCCAAGATTGGCGAAGATAAGTATAAGATTACATTGATTGGAGGAGATGACTTGGAGTTTGGTAAAGATGCAAAATTTATGGTAAGTGACGAAGAAACCAGAGTTAATCCCCAAAAGATTACTGTCTTAGCTAATAATTTAGGAATAGAAGCCCAAGGGAATTACGTGGTCATTAAAAATGTAAAGGATGGCACTACCTATCCCATTATACTTGATGCTACAGATCCTGCAAATGTCTTGGTATATGTGGAAGGGACACCTACGGGAGTGTCAAATGTGATATTACCTGCAAAAGATGAGGATTATTACACCATCTCCGGACAGAAGGTTTCAAAACCTTCCCAAAGGGGAATATACATTCATAACGGGAAGAAGTTTATTCTCAAATAACATATATAGTGGAGCTCATCTTTATGGATTGGTTAATCTATAGGGTGGGCTCCCATTTTTTGAAACAGTTAATTAATAATTTTGACTATGAATAAGATATCTCGTCGCCAGTTCTTGAAAACCGGTTTAGGGACAGCTGCTACATTCATGATTGTACCTAACTCTGTTTTAGGTATGCAGTTCGGGCACAAAGCTCCTAGTGACAAACTGAATATCGCAGGAATCGGAATAGGTGGTATGGGGCGAAACAACCTCAGGAATATGAGTACCGAGAACATTTACGCCCTATGTGATGTTGACTGGCATTATGCGGAAAAGGCGTTTAATGATTATCCCAAAGCATTGCGCTTTAAAGATTGGAGGAAGATGTTTGACGAAGTGGGCAAAAACATTGATGCCGTTCTTGTGGCTACCCCCGACCATAATCATGCCGTCATAGCAGCAACAGCTATGACTTTAGGCAAGCACGTTTACGTACAAAAACCTCTTACCCACTCTGTTTACGAAGCTCGCCTTTTGGCCAAGCTCGCTAAGAAGTATAAGGTTGCAACCCAAATGGGAAACCAAGGCAATTCTTGGGATTCGACAAGATTGTGTTGCGAATGGATTTGGGATGACGCAATTGGCGAAGTGACTTCTGTTGATTGCTGGACCAATCGTCCTATCTGGCCACAGGGCATGATGGCTCCAACGAATGAAGAGCCAGTCCCCTCAACGCTGGATTGGGACCTATTCCTTGGCCCTGCGAAGAAGATACCGTACAACCATGTTTATCATCCATGGAATTGGCGTGGATGGTGGGCATTTGGAACTGGAGCTCTTGGCGATATGGCTTGTCATATCATGGACTGTGTCGTCATGTCTTTGGGACTAAAGTATCCAACATCCGTCATGGCCAGTTCTACGCTTGTCAACGACTTCTCTGCCCCTCAGGCCCAGTTCGTTACTTATACTTTTCCTGCCCGTGCCCGAAAAGGAAAGGTAAACATGCCTGAGGTCAAAGTACGCTGGTACGATGGTGGCTTCATGCCTGAACGTCCAAAAGAGCTTGCGGATGGTGAGATGATGGGAGATTGGAATGGCGGTGTTCTCTTCCACGGCACTAAGGGGAAGATCATGACTGGTTGCTATGGCATGAATCCTGTTCTCCTTCCGAAGTCGAGAATGAAGGACTATCCTACTCCAAAGCCAGTTTTACGACGAGTCCCTGGCGGCGATGCAGATATTTCCGTTACTAAAGCCCACGAACAAGATTGGATTCGTGCGTGCAAAGAAGATCCGGACAGTAGAGTCGAAACTTCTTCTAATTTCCAATTCTCAGGACCATTGACCGAAATGGTGGACATGGGCGTATTGGCAGTTCGCTTGCAAACACTCAATAGAGAACTGCTATGGGATGGGGAGAACATGAAGTTCACAAATATAGGTCCCAATGACAAAGTGTCTCAAGTAAAGCGAGATGACTTTGAGGTGGTTGATGGAGACCCGAAGTTTGATAGAAACTATGTCCAGTATAATGCTCTTGAATTTGCTAATGAACTTATCAAGCATACCTATCATAATGGTTTCACGCTTCCTCCAATGCCTATATAATGTAAAGGTTGACCTCGCTCCTTTCTACTGGAGAAGGGGGGTGAGGTTTTACTATGGAAGTACTTATGCTATTTGTATTATAATGACAATTCGCATATTGGAACTTCTTCATAAAACCAAAGAACAATGATTAATGTAGGAATAATTGGATTCGGACGTATGGGCCGGTTCTATCTTAAAGAGTTTCAGAAGAACCACAGATTCAATGTTAAATACATATGCGATGTCGACGACACATGCCTAAAACTAGCACAAGAGTTGTCTCCTGAGTCCATTTACGTTAAAGACGCAATGGAAGTCTACAAAGACAAGGACGTAGAATTAGTGGTACTCAGCGCGTTTGCCTCAGAAAGGATGCAGCGCATCGCGGAAGCAATGAAATACGAAAAGCATATCATTGCCGAAAAACCTATTGCCGACACCGTGGAGCACGAGGAGGAAGTGGTTCAGATGACACGGGACTATGACAAGTTCTGTGCCGTGGACCTTTATCTCCGCAACTCGTGGTACCACAAATGCATCAACGACTTCATCAAGACGGGCGAGATAGGCGACCTGGCCATCATCCGCATCTGCCACATGACCCCGGGACTGGCACCTGGCGAGGGACATCAGTCCGAAGGCCCCTGTTTCCACGACTGCGGAATGCACTACGTGGACATAGCCCGCTGGTATACCGGAAGCGAATACAAGACCTGGCATTCTCAGGGCATCTGCATGTGGAGCTGGAAAGACCCATGGTGGGTACAGGTGCACGGCACGTTCGAGAACGGGGTGGTCTACGACATCACGCAGGGCTTCGTCTACGGACAGCTCTCACGCGACCAGACCCACAACTCCTACATCGACATTATCGGCACAAAGGGCATAGCACGCATGACCCACGACTTCAAGACCGCCCATGTGGAGCTGCGCGGCGTGAACGAGACCCAAATCATCGACCGTCCCTTCGGCGGCAAGAACCTCAACGTGCTCATAGAGCGCATGGGACAGTCGATAGAGAGCAGCGTACGCGACCCCATGCTTTCCACCTTCGCCGATGCCGCCATAGCCTCGCGCAACGCCTGGACGTTCCTCAACGACTCCTACGAGCACGACCTGCCCGTAAAGGGCGACCTGAAGACGCTCGACGAGATACGCTACCGCCGCGCGCACATGACCAACGGCTATGGACTGCTGCCGCGCAACCACGTGGAGTCGAAGTCCGAGAATATAGTTGGACCAAGAGCGAAAGATGCATCTTATAAAAATCAATTAGCATCTATAATTACAAGGTGAATAAGTGATGTCAGTGTAACCAAAGTATTATTAGTTATTAATTTAAACCTTAAAATTGTATGAAGAAAACGCTTTTGTTGGTGGCCATACTTGCAGCAGCTGGCTCTATTACTATGATGGCTGCACAACGTTCACGCCACTCTGCTATTAAACAGCAAAGAAAGGAAATGATGATTCAGCTCTACTCTATTCGTGATCTTATAGGAGATTCTGCTCTTTATGCCAAGAATCATGTAGAGGTTCTAAAAAAGTTGCACGACTTCGGTTATACCGGAACAGAGGCTGCATGCTATGACAAGGGAAAATTTTATGGTGTTAGTCCAGAGCAGTACAAGAAAGATTGTGAAGCTGCTGGGCTGAAGGCACTTTCCTCGCATTCCACATATTGGCTAAGTGAGGAAGAGATAGAAAACCATGATTTCTCAAAAGCTATGAAGTGGTGGGATGAGGCAATACCAGCTCATAAGGCAGCTGGAATAAAATACATAATTTCTGCTACAGCCCCCATGCCAAAAAACCTAAAACAGGGGCAAACTCTTTGTGATTACCATAATGCTGTTGGTGCAAAAATTCGTGCTGCCGGCATGAAATATGGTTTTCATAGTCATGCGGTAGAATTCAACAAGGTTGAGGGAACAACTTGGATAGAGTATATGCTTAAGCATATTTCTCCCGAAAACATGTTTTGGCAAATGGATACTTACTGGTGCGTAATGGCTCAACAAGCTCCTTGCGAGTGGTTCTCGAAATTTCCAGGACGCTGTAAGTTGCTACACATAAAGGATCACTACGTTGTTGGCAAGAGCGGCATGGTGAATTTTGAGGCTATTTTCAATGATGCAAGCAAATGTGGCCTTGAAAACTATGTAGTTGAATTAGAAGAAACAGATGGAAGCATCAGTTTTTTGGAGGGTGTCCGTCAGAGCGCAGCTTATTTGCTGAGCAAATCTTGGGTAAAAACATCCTACTGAAGTAACGAGATAGAGAAGGCAGCTCTAAGACATTAGGACTGCCTTCTGTGCGAATGTTATCGGAATATATCATGCTTTTTGCGTGCATTTTTAGCGAGCTTAGACAAAGTAAAGAAGTATAGGAAGTAGCTTAAGCCAATCGTAAAATGATAAAATTTTGAAAGACAAGCTCTATCAGATATTTTGCAGAATCCTCAAAAAGAGCTATATTTGCACGTAGATAACTTATGTCATGTAAAAACATGAACGAGGAAGTGTTGATAGCATTATTAAAGGATGGCAGAGCAGAAGGACTTTCTGGGCTCTACGACCTTTATGGCAAACGACTTTTGGCTTTTTGCCTCCGGTATGTAGCAACAAAAGAAGATGCAGAGGAAATTGTCGAAGATGTTTTTGTCAAGCTTTGGAATAACCGTGCAACCATTAGAGAGGAGCATTCTATGCATTCTATGCTATTTGCCATCTCACATAATTTGATAATAAACGCATACAGGAAGAAACTTAATGCACCTGTATATGAAAATTTAGATAGAGCTTCTCATGAAGCATCTCAGGAAAGTGACGGTCTAATGAAAATGGAATATGAGGAATTTTGCAACAAACTTATTCATCTAATAAACCAGCTACCTCATACCCAACGCCAGGTTGTCACAATGTCAAAATTGAATGGACTAAAGAATCGGGAGATTGCCGTCGCTTTATCACTTAGTGAAAAAACCGTGAAGAATCAACTTTCGCTTGGAATGAAGAAACTTCACGAGCAGTTGCCTTTGTGCTTTTCCTGGCTGGCTCTTTTGTACTTGTCAGATGTTTGTATGTAAGAAAATCTTGTCATGCAATGAATTTGTAAATAGTAGCAGATATGGATATTCACACAAAATCACATAAGCCCACGATAGAAGAAATTCTGGAAGAAAAAAGACACGTTCAGGCTTTATCAAATATGCAATTGTCCGATGAGCTAAGAGTACATTGGGACAGTGACATTGACACTTCGATGGTTAGTGATAAGGAGGTAGCTCAAATTAAGAAACGTATAATGTCCCGAATAGACGGAATTTCTAAGTTACGGAATCCTTCTTGGAAAGTATGGTTGCTTAGAGCTGCTGTAGCTTGTATCGTTGTCACACTTTCTATTTCGACATTATATTTCTATCATAAGTCTCACTCGGCTGCTGGGTTGGTAACGATGTCAACTGGTGTAGGCGAGCATGCGAATATATCCCTGCCGGATGGAACAGTGGTAAGGCTCAACAACAAATCTGTTATATCCTACCATGCTTCATCGTTCGGCCGAGGCAATAGGAATATCCGTTTCGAAGGAGAAGGCTATTTCAAGGTAGCTAAAGATAAAGACAACCCTTTTACTATTACCACGAAAAGGGCCTCGGTTACAGTACTGGGCACAATTTTCAACTTGAAAGCTTATGGCAAGGATACCTCCACAAAGTTATGTCTAGAAGAAGGTTCTGTTAGGTTCCTATCTGTAAAAAGCTATCATTGTGTCGTGCTGAATCCTGGAGATATGGTGAGTATGGATAACAGCAGTGGGCGTATCAAGGTTAGACATAATGCAGATTCTTATGTTGTCAATTCGTGGATGCGCAATGAAATGATGTTTCAGAAAGCTGCCTTTCAGGATGTTATTGCTTGGATGTCTGAAAATTACAATAAGGAAATATCGGTTGTGAGAGGCCCTAAGGATTCTGACACATTTTCCGGCACACTCCCCTCTAATGACCTCCATGGAGCATTGGCCGTATTAATAAAATTATATCATCTACGTTTGACTGAAATAGATGACAAGGTAATTCTATCGGGCCATAAGGTTCGATAATGTTAAAGGTATGGCTATTTCCATCTTCATTGATCACTTCGACTATAAGGCTCCCGTAGATACAAATTTAGCCAGGTTGAAAGACCTATCTCACCTTGCGTTTCTCATGCGCATGTATCATAAAGAAAGATGTATATCGCTACCTTTCCCTTTATTTCAAGAATACTTTAGCTCCTTGTTGAAGGTAGGGGTATATTGCAACATTTTTTCAAGGGAGCTTTCTTCGTGCAAGTTCATCCTTCTCCCAGTTGATGAGTTGCTGCTTCAGGGTGGGGCCCCAGTGGTAGTTGCCCACGCTGCCATCCTTGTGTACGACACGGTGACAAGGGATGAGGACGGCCACGGGATTCTGGGCTATAGCCGTGGCCACGGACCTTACGGCAGCGGGCTCTCCTATGGCGGCCGCCACGTCGCTATAGCTCACGGTGGAGCCAAAAGGAATCTTGCGGAGCTCAGTCCAAACTTTCTTCTGAAAGTCGGTACCCCAGACATCAAGCTTCAGTTCGTGCTGGTAGCCCTCGAAGAGCACGCGTCCTACCGTCTCGGCCATAGTGTCGTCCTGTGTAGTTTCAGTGTACATGCCCCAGCGGGCGGCCAATTCGTGAATGACGTCCATGCGGTTGTAGGAGAGAAACTGCAAGTCACAGATTCCGTCCCAAGTGCGTGCAACGATGATGTCGCCGAAGCGAGTTTCCGTAAAGCCGTATACTATCTTCATAACCTTTAGTTTGTCTGTTGTTCCTCTTGGGTGCTGCCGCACGGGGCTTCGCAAGGCTTCACCCGTGTTGCTATCGGATTAGCCTGCGAAAAGACAACAAACCGATTGGCAGCATGGGCAAAGTTACAAATAAAAAAGGTTAGAGAATGGCTTTCTGACAGTTTTCTTTTTGCTTGAATCGTTTGGGCCTGGTGAAGGATCGAACGAGCTGTTTGCCCACCTGATTCCAGTAAGGTATCTTTTTCATCGTAGATCTCACCGGCGGCACATCGTAGAGCATATAGACGAGCAAGAAGAATACACCGAAGATACACACAAGACCGAACATCTGCTTGATGCTTGTAAGCAACGCTGTCTCCGGGCCAAAGGGAAGTGCCCTCGCCATGTTGTCAGCCACGTGATAGCGTATGCCGTGCGAGAACAGTCCCGTGGAGATTGCTTCCATCATGCCATTGCGCGCGAATCCGGAAATAGTCAGTCCCATGAAGAAATGCTGAAAGGGCATGAGCTCCTCAAGATAGATGGTCAGTGCGGTGAAATAAATGGCGTAGCCGAACGTGTGGGGAGGCAGAGACGCCAGAGCGGCAGGGTCGGGGTGACGTAGAAGTACATCACGTCTATTCGCTGCTGCGGGCTGACCGGTGCCGGGGCGACCGTCCTGTGGTGTCGGCCATCGTGAGTCATATGATGGACTTGCTGCAGGTGTTCTTCGAACAGCCCGACTGCCGCTGTCTCGACCAGTTGGTGCTCTTGCAGCTGAAGGCGTTCTTCTTAGGTTTCAGCGATTTCCTCCGGCGCAACCCCCGCCGCAGACCGCACGAGGCGGGTAGCGACCGTGCCAACGGACTCTTCTCTGATTTCATGCATTTGGTAGCCGACACCTACATGAGTCAGCGCAAGGTGGCTTATTATGCCTCGAAACTAAGCGTATCGTCGAAGTATCTCGGCCAGATAGTGGTTCAGAAGACAGGTCTGATGCCAAAGACCATCATCGACCATTACGTAGTCCTGCAATTGGAATTTCTGTTGCGCACCAGTAGCATGACCGTAAAGGAGATAGCCTGGAACTATCACTTCGCGGATGCCTCGTTCTTCTGTCGCTATTTCAAGTCGCATACGGGGCTCACGCCGCATGACTATCGCAGGAAGGTTTTAGCGGGTGAGGTCAGCCGCAGGGGCAATGGGCAGACAGAAAAAGATTGAAAAAAACACGACGCTTTCTTTGCTTTTGTCATAGCTTTGAAGTATATTTGCGAAATCAACGTAAATGGCCTGCGGCCTGACACGGCCGTCTAATACATTATAGCTATGAAAAGAAGAAACACCCTCCTTGCACTCGCTCTCAGCCTCTGCACTGTTGCCGGTGCGCAGACAGCAAAAGTGAGCAGCGAAAGTATGACCACCTATCCCTACAGCGACCCCGACCCTGTGGCGCGCTTCGGAAAAATCTATCCTTATTATCGTTACGACGGTTTCACCCGTCAGGGCACTCCGCGCAAATGGACTGTTGTGACCTTGGAGAACGACTATGTCAGACTTAAGTTGTTGCCCGAAGTGGGAGGAAAGATATGGTCGGTGGTTGACAAGAAGACCGGAGGCGAACTGTTCTACGACAATGATGCCGTGAAGTTCCGCGACATAGCATTGCGTGGTCCCTGGACCAGCGGAGGCATTGAATTCAACTTTGGCCTCATTGGTCATGCTCCCACCTGCTCGGCTCCTGTCGACTGGAAAGTGGAGCAGAATGCCGACGGCAGTGTGAGCTGCTTCATCGGAGTCCTCGACCTCCTCACACGCACTCACTGGACAGTGGAAGTGAATCTGCCCAAGGACAAGGGCTGGTTCACCACGCGCACCCGCTGGCATAACAGCACGGGAGCCTTCGCACCTTACTACTGTTGGTTCAACACCGGTATCACGGCCTCCAATGACCTCCACCTCATCTTCCCCGGCAACTACTGGGTGGGCCACGACGGCACCACGGGCAGCTGGCCCTATGACTCCATCCACCATCGCGACCTGCAGTACTGGCGCAACCAGAATTTTGCAAGCAGCAAGTCGTTCCACATCGCAGGCAGCCACAAGTCGTTCTTCGGTTCCTACTACGACGACAAAGGCTATGGCATGCTTCACTATGCCCACCGCGACAACAAGCTTGGACGCAAGTTCTTCACGTGGGCACTGAGTGACGAAGGCGACATCTGGCGCGAGCTGCTCACAGACAAGCGGCCGCAGTATGTGGAAATGCAGAGTGGACGGCTTTACAATCAGAACATGGAAAACAGCAGCCTCACGCCCTATAAGCAGTATCTCTTTGCACCCTATGCCACCGACGACTGGACGGAATACTGGTTCCCATACAGTGGTACAAAGGGTGCCGACGATGCCTCACTGTTAGGTGTGGTCAATCTGGAACAGCAGTCCGACGGGCTCCGGCTGATGTTCTATCCCTTGCAGGGCGTAGACGGCGAGCTCTGTCTGATAGGCGACAGTGACAGGAAGATTGGTTCGACCACGGTGAGCCTGAAGCCCTCGCAGACTTATTCGCAGGTGTTCGGCGTGAAGAAGGATGAACTGAAGCGAATTGTCTTAGCCGGCCACACCATCTGGACTGCTACGAGCAAAACCCTTGACCGGCCTCACGATGCACTTGTCAAGGCGAAGGGAGAGGGGTCGGCTTACAACAACTACATCCTTGCCCGCGACCGCTACGGTATGCGCGAGTACGGTGAGGCGAGGACATTTGTCGACAAGGCTTTGGCCATAGACTCCTGCTATGTGCCGGCACTGGCCTTGAAGGCGGCCCTCTGCAACAATGCTACCGACTACGACGAGGCCTATGCCACGGCTCAGCGTGCCTTAGCTTCCGACCAGTACAACCCGCAGGCCAACTACGAGTGTGGAGTTGCAGCCCGACAGAAGGGCAAGATTTATGACGCCCTCGACCGCTTCGAGCTTTGCGCGCTGACCTACGACCTCCGTGGTGCAGCCTACATGCAGCTCGCCCGTACTTATTTCTATCCTCTCGGCGATTTGGCTTCGGCCACCGACTATGCCCGGCGAAGCCTTGAGTGCAATGCGGGCAACATCTCGGCTGCCGAACTCCTATACCTTATATATAATAAGGAGGGACAAGACGAGGAGGCTCAGGGAATGCTCCGAAAGATTCGCTCCATCGACGCGCTGAATCACTTTGCCGATTTCGAGGACTATATGGCAGGCCGCATGGCAAAGACTGGTTTCCTTGGCAACATCAAGCAAGAGATGAGGTCGCAGGAACTCCTCGAGCTCGCTGTGCTCTATCACAGCTTGGGCCTTAACAACCGTGCCCAAGGCGTGCTGGCTCTCGACCCTCAGCCTACGGCTCTGACGCGTCTGTGGCAGGCCTACCTAAGCGCCGATGCTTCCAAGTTGAATGACGCAGTCTCGATGCCCCTCGACTTTGTGTTCCCCTTCCGTCAGGAGACGAAGCCTGTGCTCGACTGGGCACTTGCCAACAAGGACTGCTGGCAGTTGCGCTATCTCTCGGCCCTACTCTACTGCTCGCTTGGCAAGGAGCAGCAAGCACGACAGATGGTCGGGCGTGTGACTTCAACGCCTTTTGCACCGTTCTATGCCTTCCGTGCCGGTCTCCATGCGGGTACCGACAGTGCCAGGACCGACCTGCAGCAGGCATGCCGTCTCGCTCCGGACCAGTGGCGTTATGTGGAGCAGCTGGCTGATTATTTCAGTGCCAAAGGCGATCCTGCTTCGGCTCTGAAGACCTTGGGGGCATTCTACGGAAAACATAAGGATAACTTCCATATTGGTTCTGACTATGTGAAAGCGCTTATCGACAACGGACAGTATGCGAAAGCTGATAAGGTGCTCGCCACTCTCGACGTGCTGCCCTTCGAGGGCTACAGTGGTGGCCATAACCTCCTGCGACAGGTGAAGCTCATGGAGGCTTTCGGAGCTCTGAAGGCCGGTAAGGCTGCCGATGCTTCAAGATTAGTGAAGGAGCAACAAGTATGGCCTCACAATCTTGGATCGGGCAAGCCCTACGACGAACTCATAGACTACCGTCTCGACGACTATCTGCTTGCTGTGGCCGCATCGAAGCAGGGGAACAGTCAGGAGGCGGCTGAGCGACTTCGCAAGGTGGCAGCTTCGGAACAGTCGTCGGCTTCGGCTCTCACACTCTTCCAAGTGATAGCCTGCCGGCAGTTGGGCGATACGGCCAAGGCGACGGAACTCCTTGAACGTTGGAACAAAGCTCAGGCCGACGATTCAACCAGACAGTGGGGAACCCACTTCGCCGACCGCTACGGAACGAAGTCCTGCGCCTTCGATTATGATTCCATGACACGGCTCTTCATGTCGACAATGGGCATGCGCGATGCGCGCCTCTTCTGACAGAGACGGCATGGAATGAAGGCCAAGCAGCTCGAAATGCCTTCAGGTACTGACCTGCCTATAAGCAGTGACGGCCTGGAAGTGGCTGAAATAACATGGGTGAGCAACATCGGCGGCTTGCCCCTCAGCGGTTACTACATGTGGTGGCAGCGTCGCAAGCTACAGAAACAATAAACCACAGCAAAGCCCCACAGACAACACGAATCCCCGCCGTAATCAGGCTTCAGCCTGCTTGCGGCGAGGATTCAGATTTTATATAAGTAAGGCTAATGTGCCAGTTATTGCTTCACGACCTTGCGACCGTCCTGGATGTAAAGCCCGGGAGCAAGACCCTCAAGGCTCGTACCGACATAGCGGCCGTCAATGGTGTAAACCTTGCCAGTGTGGGTTGTTTCGCCCTTGACGTTGGTGATACCCGTGGTAACAATCTCGCTCTTATCAAATACCACAGCAGCAACTTTTGCTTCAAGAACAATGGAAGCATAATAATAAGCTCTGAACGGACGCACATTGAAATGGTCATTGTCCTTCAGCTTATAGGCGTTCCAGAAATAGTCCTTGGAGAAGTACCAGAGGTGGCTCCAATCTGCATCCGTTTTTGGAATTGCAACACCTGAGTAGGTGCCTGTTGGCTTCCAGCTCTTGTAACGTGTCAAACTAGCAAAAGAAACAGTTGCCTTGGTGTCAGTTGTAGCATAGGTCACATCACCCGTCTTTGCAAACTGTGCACCACCAATATTGAATGAGAATCCACCCTCATTTCTGCTATTGGTTACATAGTAAGGCTGATTAGCATGAGCCACATCATCCTTAACCACATCGGCATACACTGCATAAGACACGGGCTGCTTGTCACTGTATCTGAGGAAGGTTGCATGGCCAGAACCTGTAATGTCATGGAATACGATGTCCTCATCAGTTTTATCAGACGTTGTATAAGGATGACCATTACCATCCAAATTTATATTGAAGGGCAGGATGGCAGCCATATTCTTCACTTTTGCCATGCGGCTTCCCAGATTGTCCTTGTCCAACCCATTTACAGTACCCTCGCGGGTATAGATAGCAGAATAGGTTCCAGTCTGGAAATCATAAGGTGAGAAGAATGGCTGCTGGTCGTACACGGTAATGTCGCCAATAGCCGTATAGCTGTTGCCAAATTTACCAATTGCATTGGGAATATTAGAGCCGGCAAATCCTTCAGGCATGAAGAAGAGGCAGTTGTCTGCGGTCTTTTCCATATATGCTTTTGTCTGATTGTCAATGGAGACAGAAGTGAGTCCGCTCATGTCCACATAGAGAACACCACGCAGGCTGTCTATACTCTGAGGATTTTCTGTAAACCAATAGCTGTAATCAGAATAATCCTTCAGCGCATCCCTTAGGGCTGTAAATATCTGCTTGGCAGTGAGTGCACCGTAAACGGTCTGACCGTCCTCAGCTTGTGATGTCACCTTTACACCGACGAACTTATGGTTCGAGTCTACCGTACCCTTATCGTTATAAGTCCGGCCTTCATAAAGAGGATTCTTATGGATATCACTCTTGAACGTCTTGTCATAGAGGGTCACCAATTGAATAACAGGTTTCTCGCTTTGCACAGGCTGCACCTTGATGGTGAATGAACGGAAATCGATGTGGCGATTCCTCGTCAATGAGCTGGGCATAACAGTGTAAGTAGGAACATCAGCTGAATAGACATAGACCGTCTTCGGTGCAGAGGAAGTCTTCATTGTCACCGTAGCATAGCCGGCATTTTCCTTCGTACCGATGTTGTCCACAATCTGAGAGTTCTCAGCCGTTTCGTAAGAATGCTGTTTATCACCTTGGAAGTTCACGCTGCCAACAGACTTGGTATTGGTGCTCGGTATGAATTTACTTCCAGCCTCATTAACATCTATACGAGCCGATGGGACGGACGTATTGTCATCCACATTCATGCTTAGTTCTGTGTCTGCATGGCTACCTACCAAATAGTAATTGGAGTAACCACCCTTCACGTTGAGGTTATTGCTGTTAGAACCGGTTGTATACCAAAGCGTGCGCTCCTCATTGTAGGCATTGCGGAACACCATCGTGTAATCGGCATCTGCAGCATCGGTAGCAAGAACAGGAACCCTGACGGTATTGCCATTATTGAAGTCATAGTTGAGTGAGGTGACCTGATAATTGCCTACCACATCACCTTTGGCATCCTTTGCGGCAGCCTGCAGTGTCGGAATCTCTGGATTGAGAGGCAGAAGCGTGAGGTTCACATTAAAGAGGGCTGCACTTCCGGATGCAACATCACTGATATGAATGCGAACGGCATCATTGTTCAAGTCGGTGAGAGCAACCGACTGCTCCGTTCCATCTGCTTTAATAGAGACACTTCCATTCGTGGCAGCCTGCGTTCCCTCACGGTTATAGACCGTTGCATTGAAGGGCGTTGCCGTATAGCTTGCGGTAACTGTATGTGCTGATGCAGCATCGTCAGTCTTATATGAAAATCCCCAGGACTTAGTTTTGCCAGAATATATTAAGTAACGTAGGCCGGGTCCTTGAACGTTATATCGATATCCTCCATTAATATAGTTCCAATAAGAGGGAGTAGCTGTCAAGTGGCATGCAGCTTTTGCATTAGTCATGAAAAGATACTTGCCATTTGTCGTAATCGTATAGCCACTTGTTGTATGGGTAATTGTGAATTCCGTAGCGTCGTTTCTATTTGTTACGGGAACACCATTACCATTAGCATCCATCTTCAGGTACTGGCTCCCATCCTTTGACTGGAACACCACCACATCTCCATTAGAGGATTCTGAAGGTGTATAGACAGCATTATCTACAATTTGGACGTTTGAAGATTTCAGTTTTATATTTGCGCCCACAATACGGAACTTGGCCGGGGCCTCCACATAATAGTCGCCTTCGGAAAGAGCTGCATAATAGTAATCCTTGCCAACTTGAGCAATTGCAGGCTGGCTGTCATCATCCTTACGCACATTCACAGGAATAAGATCTGTTACATTAGCCGCATTATATGCCCAATAGCCGTTCTTACCATTTGCATTATCTCTTACGGATGCATCAAGCGAAGACTTGTTGTTAGAGAACGTACCAAAGTTCACGAAGCCCGTATGAATACTGTCTCCCCGATTACTGGGGACTCCAGCGACATAGGGCTCATCGATGGCATAAGTCAACCTTAAACTTTTAATAATTACGGGAGTAACGGTTCTTGTTCCGAGATTTACACGGAAGTAGAGCGCATTGGTACTATTGGACAAAGTTTTGCTGAAAGTGACATCCTTGCCAGCCTCAGTCAGAACTGAGTCAAGAGGAACCACATTTCCGGCATCATCATATTTATATCGGGTAACAGCGTAATGAGAAGCATTACTCTTGTCGAGTACCATTTCGAATCTTATAAACCTGTAACCCTTCGGAGTAACTATTCCAAAATGACCAAAAGGTGTGTTATATCTTGGGTTCCATGCTCGTCCGTTATACCAAGCCAGCAGAGAATCAGTGCCTACTGCGACGAAATTCATATTGTTTGCAACATCTCCTAAGAGATCGGTGCCTGTTTCCTTTAATCCCGGCTTCGTTGCCGAAACTATCTGAACATGCGTGTTATTGTGGCGTAAGTATGAGAAAGGCTGCTTATGAATATCGGCTTGCTGTGCACCATATGAGAAGAGTGGCGAAGCCGACTTAATATCCATCGTGACCGTAGTACCGGTCTTGTTGGTAGAAACAGATCCTGTAGAACTACTGGAAACAACGTTATAGCTTGCAGAAACTATCGAGCTATGGTTGCCGTTAGCATCCGCGCTGAGGGCTTTCACAATCGTGGTTCCTTTGCTGAGCACGATAGGTTGAGTGTAGACTTGCGTTCCCTTCACGGCAGCAACCTTCTTCAGTGAATTGGCCTTGGCAGGAGTCGTAGCACTGGCAGTAGGAATAACGGGATCAGAGCCATCCAACGTATAATAGATGGTTACGTTCTTATCATCGTTAGAAAGACGGAGAGAGGGATTCTGATCCTCGGTATAGGTTCCACCATTCAATGAGAACGTAGGAAGTTTATAGGCACCAGGGCTGAAGGGCTCAGACGTAGTGTGATAAGTTCCTATGCGACTGGGGCTGAATGTAAAGGCATTGCCCGTGATAGTAGTCAGAGTGAGCGTTGTGAACTTAATGCCAAAACCATAACGTCCATTCTCTGTCAATAAAGCAACATCGCCATTCTTGTCGAGAACCATCGTAGAATAACCGCCGAACGAGAGATTGGAGCTGG
>Ga0256406_1003733_pt1 | contig 18423 bp, 11 predicted proteins | sample RumenRJG_03DNA_FD_185986 | JGI IMG/M metagenome (GOLD analysis project Ga0256406, IMG submission 185986) | Bovine rumen microbial communities from Lethbridge, Alberta, Canada - RJG_03 | ecosystem: Host-associated > Mammals > Digestive system > Stomach > Rumen | place: Canada: Alberta | collected...
CTCGAAAGAAGGCTGGGGAAAATGTTTTCTTCCAGTCCGACGATGAAGACGGTGGGGAACTCCAGTCCCTTTGCGCTGTGAATGGTCATCAGCGAAACGCGGCTGGCGTCAGAGTCTTTGTCGCTGTCGAGGTCGGTCAGTAGCGACACTTCCTGCAGGAAATCAGTCAACAGCGTTTCCTCTTCTCGTCCTTCCTCACGCCGACTTTCCACAAATTCCTGCATACCGCCGAGAAACTCTTCGAGGTTCTCTTGGCGTGCCAGGTTTTCCGGGCTGTGGTCGCTGAGTATTTCAGCCGATATGCCGCTTGCCTTGACCAGTTCAAAGCCCAGTGTGTAGGCGTCTGTATCGGTCGCTTTGTTGATGTGTGTCGCGATGAGTTCGCGGAAGGTGCCAATCTTTGTCAGCGTTCCCTTGTTGACGTTCAGGCTATGACTGACGGGGTCTGAGATGACTTCCCACAGGCTGGCGTTGCTCGTTCGCGCGGCGGTGATGATTTTGTTGACCGTCGTGTCGCCAATGCCTCTTGCGGGATAATTGATGATGCGCTTGAATGCCTCCTCGTCGTCGGGGTTGACCACGAGGCGGAAATAGGCGAGGATGTCCTTGATTTCCTTTCGTTGGTAGAAACTGAGTCCGCCGTAGATGCGGTAAGGGATGTTCTCCTTGCGCATCTGTTCCTCGAACGAGCGGCTCTGTGAGTTGGTGCGATAGAGGATGGCGAAGTCGCTGAATTCGCATCCTTCTTTCCGCCTCAGTCGTTTGATTTCATTGCACACAATCATCGCCTCTTCCTTGTCGCTGTATGCGGGCTTCAAAATGAGTTTGTCGCCCTCGTCTTTTTGGCTGAAAACTTCCTTTGGAATCTGTCGCTCGTTGTGTCTGATGAGGCTGTTCGCTGCTTGCACAATGCGCTGTGTACTGCGATAGTTCCGTTCCAGTTTGAATAGTTTTGCGTTGTCATATTTCTCACTGAACCCCAATATGTTATCGATATTGGCTCCACGAAAGGCGTAGATACTTTGTGCGTCGTCGCCAACCACGCAGACATGCTGATGTTCTTGGGTCAGTTGGAGGATAATGCATTGCTGTGCGTAGTTCGTATCTTGATACTCATCGACCAGGACGAACTGATATTGTCCGGCATATTTCTCGCGTATATCGGGGAAGTTGTGGAAAAGGATATAGGTGTTCACCAGCAAGTCGTCGAAGTCCATGGCATTGGCAGTCTTTAGGCGGTTCTGATATTCAACGTAAATATCGCTGAAGCGGGGAGTCTTTGCTTCAGCATCTGCCCGTCGCATCTCATGGTGTTCGCTGTAGCTTGCAGGCGGGATGAGCCGGTCTTTCAGTCGGGAGATGCGGTGATGGATGTTGGCTGGCTTATAGGTTTTGTCGTCCAGTTCAAATTCCTTAATGATGCTTTTTACCAGCGAGCGTGCATCCGATTCGTCGTAGATGGTGAAATTGGATTGGTAACCGAGAGCCATGCATTCCCTTCGCAGGATGTGCGAAAAGACGCTGTGGAACGTTCCCATGTTCAGATAGCGTGCTTGTTCCATGCCTACCAGCGCTCCGATGCGCTGTTTCATCTCGTTGGCAGCCTTATTGGTGAATGTGAGGGCAAGGATATTCCATGGTTTCAGGTTGGTGTGGTTCAGCAGATAGGCTATCTTGTAGGTCAATACACGCGTCTTGCCAGAGCCGGCACCGGCAATAACCAATGAAGGTCCGTCGATGTATTCGACCGCCTCGCGCTGTTGCTCGTTTAGTTGTTCAAGAAAATTCGAACCACTGAATAAATCAACTTGTTTCTTCGTTAGCGGCTCAGGTCTTATTTCTTTACAAGTTCGTTCTTCTTGTTTTTTTATTTTCTCTTGTTCTATGTAGTTCTTTCTTTCTTGTTTTGCAATATTCTCTTGTAGTATATCGCTCTTTTCTTTTATTCTTTCTAGTTTTGCTAGTTTTTCTTGTTCTTCTTTCTCTTTGCTAATGATTTTCAGGTATTCTTTTTCTTTATCATCATCATAAATCCATTCGCGATTTTCTATGGATTCCAATAGTTTTTTTCTCAATTCGTCTTGAAAATCTTTCTTATTTGATGGTTCAAAATTAGTAAGATCCACTTCAATGCAAGAGAGTTTTGAGTCTATATATTTTTTTTTCTTTGATTCATTCAAAGGATTGGTTACGGAAATTTCAATGTAATATTTTTTGTTATTACCATCTATACCTTCAATATCAGCACGAATGTTATCAACAATTGTAACTTCGTGACAAACTGAACTAAAATGTAATTGTTTGTTGTTTTCTTCTGTTTTTTTCCCTTTGTAAAGGAAAGGTGGCATAATACATTTTTCCTCAATAAGAATCTGTTGAGCTAATTTATGTATTTGTGTCATGCCATATCTTTTGCATTCTTTTTTTCCTCCCTTTTTATATTCGCCATAATGTGCAAAATGATGTATCCTGCTATTGGGATTAGTTTGATCGCTATTGTTTTTGGCTATTAATGGTTGTCTGCACGCAGGACAAATACAACCACATTCTATACCATTTGGCACTTTATCAATATGTACCATTTTGCCTTCTTTGTTCAGAGCGTAAACTAACTCTAATTGTTGCCCTCTTTTCTCGTAAACTTTTTTCATTTTCTCTTATAGATACCTCCCTTTACAGTCTTCGGGTCGTAGCTTTCGCCTTCGCTGGGAAAGGAGGGGATGAATTTCATTTCGTGTTCGATTTTCCGTTGTCGTTTCAGCATGTAGGCGCTGGGTGTTTTCGAACTGAATTTGCGTGGATTAGGCAGGGTGGCAGCAATCAGTGCGCAGTCGGCTCGTGACAGTTCTTTGGCTGATTTGTTGAAGTGGCGCTTTGCTACGGCTTCAGCTCCGTAGATGCCATCGCCCATTTCGATGGAGTTGAGATAGACCTCCATGATGCGCTGTTTGCTCCAAAACAGTTCGATGAGGAACGTGAAGTAGGTCTCCAGTCCTTTTCGTAGCCACGAGCGTCCATTCCACAGGAACACGTTCTTTGCTGTCTGTTGGCTGATGGTGCTGGCTCCCTGTTTGCGTTCGTGGGTCTTGTTGTGTTTAATGGCACGCTGGATGGCGTCGAAGTCAAACCCGTGATGGAGCAGGAAGCGCTGGTCTTCGCTTGCCATTACCGCCACGGGGAGGTGTGGGGAAATCTTTTCTATCGGCTTCCAGCCGTGATGCCAGATGATGTCTTTTCCGTCCGCTATCTGTTCGGCGGTGCGGATGAACATCAGCGGCGTGACATAAACAGGTAAAAAGCGATAGGCTATCACGGCGAGAATGGTCGAACCGAAAAAGCCTATCACTATCCAACGAAGTATTTTTCTTATTGTCTTAAATACGTTCATTATGACATAGTGTAGCGTTTAGTGCTACAGCCAAAGCTACAAACACTAAACGCCGTACTAATGATATTGTCTTGTCTTATTGCAATGTGCCGTTGTTGGCAGCATCGATCATCGCCTGGCTGGCATACAGATAAACCTCTACGCGGCGGTTCTGCTGCTTGCCTTCCTTCGTTGTGTTGTCAGCAACGGGCTCAGAACTACCTTTTCCTTGTACTTTCTGAATCTGAGCTGCTGATACGCCACATGACTGGAGGTAGCTGCTCACGCTCTGTGCGCGGTTGTTGCTCAACGGGATGTTGATGCCGTCGTTACCTGTAGAGTCGGTGTGTCCGTAAATATCTACGTGGCAGTCGCTGTTGGTCTTCAGCACTTCAGAGAACTTAGCGAGGCTGGTCTTTGAAGCAGCGTTCAGGTCAGCTTTGTTGGTTGCGAAGAGGATACCGGAATCGAAAGTCACCTTCACGGCAGCCAGACCGTTTGCGTCGGTCACTTCCTCTACTTTCGCATTCTCAATCTGAGCAGCCTCAGCAGCCACCTTGTCCATCTTCTTGCCAATCAGCGCACCGGCACCGGCACCCACTGCACCGCCAATGGCAGCACCGATAGCAGTTGCCTTGCTGTCTTTACCGATGATGTTACCGATGATACCGCCCAGGACAGCGCCACCGCCGGCACCAATCAGCGAGCCGGTTCCTTGTTTTGTCTGGCAGCTGAAAAGTACAGCCACACACATTGCTAATGTTGCAATTCTCAATTTTCTCATAATCTCATTTGTTTTAGTGAATACTATTATTAACTATCTGCAAAGATAATTTTTTTTCTTAACATAGCGTCTTTTTTCTTCATCTTTTTTTCTTTTATGTTACAAACTTAAAGTAACTTTTGATAAGTTAGGCTGCGTTTCGGCAATAAAAAAGAATGTGATTCTTTTTGTATTTCACTCAACTTGCACTAACTTTTGATAAGTTACTCACGCTCAGAAAACCTCAAATAAATTTGGCTTTTCGTTCACTTAATCGTAACTTTGCAGCAAAATTAACAAGATGCCTGGAAAGAGGCAGGGGATTTTTCCTAAAATGAAGTATGGAAATCCCTAAAAAGACAATAGAAAAGTATGGCAAAAGAATTGAAAGATCTTACGAAAAGGGCTGATAATTACAGCCAATGGTATAACGACTTGATAGTCAAGGCTGAGTTGGCAGAGCAGTCTGCCGTGCGCGGCTGTATGGTCATCAAGCCCTATGGTTACGCTATCTGGGAGAAGATGCAGCACCAGCTTGACCTGATGTTTAAAGAGACGGGAGCTGTGAATGCTTATTTTCCACTGCTTATCCCGAAATCTTTTCTTTCTCGTGAGGCAGAACATGTGGAAGGATTCGCCAAAGAGTGTGCTGTCGTGACGCATTATCGCCTGCGTGCAAAAGAAGATAAGAGTGGGGTGGAGGTGGACCCAGCAGCGAAGTTAGAGGAAGAACTCATCATTCGTCCAACTTCGGAAACCATCATTTGGAATACTTACAAGAATTGGATTCAGTCGTATCGCGACCTGCCATTGATGTGCAACCAGTGGTGCAACGTGATGCGTTGGGAGATGCGTACACGTCCGTTCCTCCGTACGTCAGAATTCCTTTGGCAGGAAGGACATACGGCACATGCCACTCGTGAAGAGGCAGAAGAAGAGGCTCAGAAAATGCTGGGTGTTTATGCTAAATTTGCAGAAGAATGGATGGGCGTACCTGTTGTGCAGGGGGTGAAGAGTGAGACCGAGCGTTTTGCCGGTGCACTTGATACCTATACCATCGAAGCGATGATGCAGGATGGAAAAGCATTACAGAGCGGAACGTCGCACTTCCTCGGACAGAACTTCGCAAAAGCGTTCGACGTGACTTTCCTTAACAAAGAGAATAAGCCCGAATATGTATGGGCAACATCATGGGGCGTTTCAACCCGTCTGGTCGGTGCGCTTATCATGACTCATTCCGACGACAACGGACTGGTTCTGCCACCGCGTTTGGCACCTATCCAAGTGGTTATCGTGCCTATCAGCAAAGGTCCCGAACAGTTGGCTGCCATCACCGAGCGCCTGATGCCTATCATTGACGAACTGAAGAGCAAGGGTATCAGCGTGAAATATGATGATGCGGACAACAAACGTCCTGGATTTAAGTTTGCCGACTACGAACTCAAAGGTGTGCCTGTACGACTTGTGATGGGTGGACGCGATTTGGAGAACGGAACCGTGGAAATCATGCGCAGGGATACGCTCGAGAAAGAAACTCGTTCTTTGGAAGGTATTGTGGAGTTCGTGCAGCAGTTGCTTGACGATATCCAGAAGAATATCTTTGAAAAGGCACGCCGCTATCGTGACGAACATATCTACGAATGCGACAACTACGAAGAATTCAAGGAGCGCATCAAGGACGGTGGATTCTTCCTCTGTCACTGGGACGGAACGGCAGAGACCGAAGCGAAAATCAAGGAAGAGACACAGGCAACTATCCGCTGCGTGCCTTACGGCTACGAGCAGACACCCGGCGTGGACATGGTGAGCGGCAAGCCATCGAAGTGTCGCGTTATCATCGCACGCGCCTACTGATGACAAATCCGTGCTGATAAGGATAAAATCACACGAAAAGAAAAAACCTCACAAGCCTTTGCTTGTGAGGTTTTTTTTGTAGTCGATAGGGGAATCGAACCCCTATGCCAAGATTGAGAATCTTGTATCCTAACCATTAGATGAATCGACCATTCTTTTATAATTCCGCTTTTTTAGCGCGGAAGCTGGGGGATTCGAACCCCCGGTACGGTAACCCGCACGGCAGTTTAGCAAACTGCTGGTTTCAGCCACTCACCCAAACTTCCTTTACGGTTGTTATCACCGCCACATTTTCTCTAAAATGCGGATGCAAAGGTAATGGATTATTTTTTATTTACCAAATTTTTAGTCCACTAATTTTTAGAATTCGTGCGAAAGTATGAAAAAAGGGGATTGGAAAAATCACTTAGTTTTGTTTTTTAGAGTTGCTGTGTTTCATTCAGAATGTAACAGATGTAATGTGTTGGTGAAAATGTGGTTACCAGAGAATTGCTTTTTTGTAATCCGAAAGTTGAACTTTCATGAACCAAAGTCGTACGAGATTGCATACCAAACTCGTACGACTTTGGTGACCAATCTCGTACGAGTTTGTATAATGAGTGTTCCTATTTCGATAGAACAGAAGGGTGGTTTTGGTGTATCAAACGGCAAATATGATGATATAAAAAGCAAACGTCCTTCGACAAGTTTATGTCGAAGGACGTTGTTTGTATAAAATGGACTGTAATCGTGTCTTGATACAGTTTTTTTCTGCGATTGGCTTCGGTCTTTAATCCGTTTTAGATGTGTATGAGGGATATACCCGTTTTTAGGGATTATACTGTTCGCGTTGCAGCACTTGTGTCATGCAATGTGCGGCACCATAACCCTTAATCAGATTTTCCAATGGTATCCACTCAACCGTAACACCAGCCTCTGCAAGTGCATGCTGTAGTGCTTCTGACTGTCCGCCGACAGCCATGATGTGTCGCGGAGAGATGGTCAAGAAGTTATTAGCATAGTGCATTTCGTCCTCCTTGTTGATGGAAATAATCTGGAAACCTTTGTCTTGTATGAATTTTACAAATGGCAGATTCTGTTCTGTCAATGTGTATTCTTTTGTTCCAGCTGGGCGAGTGTAGATGTCGCAAGTAAGATATTCTGGTTTTTCAGGTTGGGCTTCCAGACGGCTGCTGCAGAGTGTGCAGAGGTCTTTGTCGATGATGTTGAAATAGGTGTCAAGGTGCATTTGCATCTGCCAGAATTTATGGTCGCGCACGACGACGACGGTGTCGTGTCCGAACGCATCGGCTTCCATCAGTTGCCGGATGCCTTCGTCGTTTGTGCGCATGCCGCATCCGATGAGCGACATGTTGCCTGCGGGTATGTAGTCGCCGCCTTCGAGTCGTCCCTCTCCCGTGATGCGGAGGATGGGATCTTTCCCGAGGTGTTTGTAGCACAGTTCGATGATATCAGCCTCTGGTGAGCGCTGCGTGGTGTTGATGTGGCAGATGATGTGTCCGCGCGGGGTGGTGATGCTCTGGTCTCTGGTGAAGTAGAGGTTCATCAGCGGTCGCTGCGAATATTGTGCTGCGTAGCCTGTGTTGAGGCTGGTCCTGTAGAGCGTGACGGTCGGTTGCAGGAGGATGCAGCGTATAAGGTCTGCCCGGCTCATCTGCGAGAGGATGTAGAGTCGGTATTCTGCCATCTTCGTGGCGTCTTCGCCGTCGATGTGGCTGATGTCGTAGGTCAGCAATTTTTCGGCGAGCGAGCGCAGGTTGTTGATGTCCACCTCTTCAAAGATTTCTCTGATGGTATATACGCGGATGTTGTTGGCTTCCAGCATGTTGATGTATTGTTTGTGTTCTGCGGCTGCCTTGTCCACGTCAAAATAATATTCGAACAGTCCTGCGGACGGATGTATCACGCCGTTGAAGAGTTCCTGTCCCGGTGTGTGCATGAGAATACTGCCCGCCTGCGACCATTCTGCCTGCGGGAAATCCATCCTTTGATTGAGCGTATTTCGTTCCATAACTTATGATTTTGTGTGCAAAAATACAAAAAAAATACGAAACGACGTAAAGTTTTTTGATATTTTTGTGTTATTTATCAAAAAGTGGGTGGGATTGGTTGGTGCGACCCCTGGTTTGAGAGGTGTGCGTATGGGTGGCTGATTACTTGATAGTCACCTGTGTTGCGCCGTAATCATACCAATCCAATCCATGATGGCGGTCGAGTTCCTTGCCGTTGTACTTATACGGCTGATAGTCGCTGCTTGTGCTTTCGCCCATTAGACCTCCATACGAATAATAATAGTTTACTTGCTCAATTTCTTTGCTTTTTGTTTGTCCTCTCATTATTATTTACCTCCTTTTGCTCTCTTTTTGAAAGATTTTAAGGCATTATCAAAGATATCTTTTCTCCCTTTTGAAACATTGTCATATCCAATAGTGATATTATTTATTTTAATATCTTTCCAAAACAATCCCCTTTCATTTAATCCAGATAACTCAAAAGTATCTGGAAGTATTTTCAGCACTTCTCTTCCAACTTCAAGATTGATTTCTTTTATTAGTTCCTTATTTTGAAATCTATATGCGACGATACCATCTCCAAGATTTTTAATATTATTATAATTCGGAGAAACTTTGAATGATGATATATATATGAAAGACGAATCTTCATAATAATAGAAGTCCTCTTTCTCTTCGCATAAAGCCTCATACCGTTCAAATCTATAATTATTGGGAATTCTCATGGAGCATGCTATTTCTTGTGGAATAATGTATTTTATTTTTTCCACATCATTATATTTTACACATGACAATGCGCATATATTAATTATTATTATTAATATATATTTCATATTTTATCTTTTTAATGACTGTACCAACTTGGTAATAGTGTTTTTTTTGATGGTGTTAACATATATGGACCATAACCTCCGTTCGGAGCAATAATAGTAATATTTTTAAATCTTCTTTTATCAAACTTACGGCAAAACATATATAAAAGGACGTTGTTAAAAAATACCATTAGTTGGGCATTTTCTCACTTTATGGTTACCTGTGTGGCGCCATAGCCATATTCTTTGAATGAAGCATCTTGATAAGTGTATTGTTTGTATCTGTATTTCAGTTCATGGATGAGTGCTTGCCTGAGCACTCCTTCGCCCTTTCCGTGGATGAAGACGATGCGTTGTCCTTTCCGCTTCTTGTATTGTTCGAGGGTCTTCCGGAAGGTCTCTATCTGGTAGTTCAGTATGTCGGCTGCCGACATGCCCGCCTCGGTTTCCAGCAGTTCGTGTGCGTGGAGGTCGATGACGATGATGCCCGGGTCGGCGTGTCGTGCCCGTGTGGCATCAAACTTTCTCACTGCCGTGTTGTCCTGTCGTGCTTCATCGTTCTTGGCATAAAGTTGCTGTTTCAGTTGTCTGGCATCGATGACCAGCGGTCTTTTCACCTCGTCGTTTTCCATAATCGTGTAGAGCAGTGCGGGTGTGTCGAAAAAATCGTTCTCCTGGAACGTGTGAAGTTTATAGAACTTGACGGGGTCGATGCGGATTTGAGCCTCGATGGCAGGCTTCAGCATGAATGGCTTGTCGCGTTTGTAGGCAATCACTTGGATGCACACGCGCTCGAAATCATTGAGTATGTCGCGTCCGAATTCCTCCACACACTCTTTCGTGTTGGGTTCCAATTCCCCCTGTGCACGCAGTGTCCAGCTGTTACCTTCTGCCGACAGGTAGGTGTAGTTGAGAAAATAGTTGCTGTCGTTGACGAGGTAGGCTTCAAACCGCGTCTGTGTAATTTCCTTGATATCGACGGGCACGAATGCGAGATAGGCGGAGAGGGCGTCTCCTCCCTGTCGCTCCCAAACGGGTTCGGGCGCCGTCAGAGGCTGGGTGGCAGTCTTTTCTTTTTCCGTGTCCGCTTTCGGCTCCTCCGCTTTTTTGATGTATTGCGGAGTCTTGTACGTCGGTTTCCGGTCTTTCTCTCCATCGCCATCGTCCACCACTACGACCTCGTTGGTCATCATCGGAATCTCAAACCCGTCTTCATCCTCGACGAGCACGATGTTTTTCCCTTGGAAGGCAGTGATTTTTCCACCGCCCGTCTCGTTCAGGAATCTTACATAATCACCTATTTTCATCGTCTCAATTTGCTTAACCGTCCACAAAGTTATAAAAATATTCTTGGTTTTGCATTTTTTACTCAAAAAAAACAGAACATTGTTTGGCATATTAATATTTATACTTAACTTTGCACCCGCAATTGGTTCACAGCCGAATGTGATTAAAATGGGAATCAGGTGCGAATCCTGAACAGTCCCGCTGCTGTATGCAGCTTTGTAGAAGTGAACACATGTCACTGATATTATTGGGAAGACGTTCACTTGTTAGCTGTAAGTCAGAAGACCTGCCATTGCTGACACTTCATAAGTCTCTGGGGTTAGACTGAGAAGGTGCAAAATACTTATTGATTTATGGAAAAAAGAATTGCTGCTATGGCGATGCTATGCGCCATTGTTGCAAATATGTGGTCGCAGCAGGTCACAGATGATTTGCAGGATTCGGTAAGAAGAATCGACGAGGTGGTTGTCACCGGCAAGCTCACGTTTCAGGAAGTAATGCCTTCGCAAAAACTGAAAGGTGAGCAGTTGGAGCGTTTGAACACCCATTCCGTTGCCGATGCCTTGCGCTATTTCTCGGGATTGCAGATAAAAGACTACGGGGGTGTGGGAGGCATCAAGACGGTGAATATCCGCTCGATGGGCACCAACCATCTGGGCATCTATTATGACGGCATCGAACTGGGCAATGCGCAGAACGGTCAGATAGACCTCGGACAGTTCTCCCTGGACAATGTTCAGGAGATAACGCTGTACAATGGGCAGAAGAGCGCCATCTTCCAGACAGCCAGCGATTTCGGCAATGCCGGCTCTGTGTATATCCGAACACGCCTTCCCCGCTTCTCCTACGACAAGAGTTACAATCTGAAACTGAAGGTGAAGTATGGCTCCAGCGATATGTTCCGCTTCTCCACGCTTTACGAGCAGAAACTTTCGCAGGCAGTCAGTGCCTCGCTGGCAGGAGGAGTGCTGACGTCAAGCGGCAAGTACAAGTTCCGCTATCGCCGTCTGAATCTGGACAAGACAGTGGCGTATGACACGACGGCGACCCGCCAGAACGGTGATATATGGGCTGTGCGCATGGAAGGAAACGTGCATGGGGTGCTCGAGCAGGGCTATTGGAACTTCAAACTCTACACCTATCATTCCGAGCGAGGCATTCCCGGCGCTATCGTTAATAACGTCTGGCGCAGGGGAGAGCGGCAGTGGGACCATAACTATTTCACGCAGGCATCGTGGCAGAAGAGCTTCGGCGACCGTTTCAGCACACGCTTGCAGGCAAAATATGCCTATTACGACACCCGTTACGTGAACAACGACACCACGCAGATGCATGTGGACAACCGCTATAAACAGCAGGAACTATACATATCCACGTCGAACGTGTATGAGATACTTCCCAACTGGAGTGCGTCGCTCAGCTATGATTTCCGTTGGAACAAACTACGGAGCGACATGGTGAACTTCGCTTTCCCGCACCGCTTTTCCAATCTCATTGCCCTGGCTTCCGCATTAGACCTCAAGCGCTTGAAGATTCAAGGAAGCCTGTTGGCTACATTCATCAAAGACCATACTGAAAACAGGGCAGACAAGAAATCGACCCACGAGCTGACACCAGCCATCTTCGTGAATGTATATCCGTTCAGGACGCAGAGCTTCTCGGTGCGCGCCTTTGTGAAACGCAGCTTCCGCATGCCGACATTCAACGATATGTATTATACGGAAGTGGGGAATGCCAACCTGAAACCAGAAGCGGCATTGCAATATAACGTAGGTGTGGTTTATGACAAGGCGTGGAAAGACGGCTTCTGGAAACACTTTCGCATTCAGACCGACGGCTATTACAACATCGTTCATGACAAGATTATCGCCTATCCGAAAGGACAGCAGTTCCGTTGGACGATGATGAATCTCGGCAGGGTGCATATCACAGGCGTCGATGTGGAGACCGAACTGACCGTCCAGCCGGCGAAAGACCTGCAGGTTTCCGGCAGACTGCAATACACTTATCAGGACGCAAGAGACGTGACCAATCCGCAAAATTCATTCTACAAGGACCAGATACCCTACATTCCATGGAACAGCGGTTCTGCCATCCTCAATGTCACCTATAAAGACTGGGACTTTACTTATAGCTTTATCTATGCCGGTGAGCGGTATAATCAGCAGGAGAATATCCGATATAACCACATGCAGCCCTGGTACACGAGCGACTTGAGCCTGATGTATCGTTTCAAATGGGGCAAGACCTTGTGGAAAGCGACGTTGGAAGTGAACAACGTGTTCAGTCAGGACTACGATGTCATTCTCAACTATCCGATGCCGAAGCGCAACTATGGAATCAGTCTGGACGTAACGATTTAAAATAAAGAAAGAAAATGAAACAGTCTATGAACACACATTATTATATATATATAGGCATGAGCATCTTGCTGATGCTGGTCAGTTCGTGCCGTGGCGACGAATACATCGTCTTTTCAGAAGAGACGGACACGGGCGGCGAAGTCGTGTTGAGCGATATTGTCGGAATGTACGTCCTCAACGAGGGGAATATGGGAAGCAACAAAGCGACCGTCGATTATCTCGATTTGTCGGGAAACCATGAGACAGTCCGCTACTTCCGCAACATCTATTCGGAGCGCAATCCGAATACGGTCAAGGAGTTGGGCGACGTGGGCAATGATATTCAGATATACGGCAGTCAACTTTGGATGGTGATCAACTGCTCCAACAAGGTAGAGGTGGCAACAGCCGACAGTTGCCGAAAAATCGCGAAGATAGATATTCCAAACTGCCGATACCTCGCCTTCGACGGCGGCTATGCCTATGTCAGCTCTTATGTCGGTCCCGTTTCAATCTCAAACGATGCCCCCCTCGGGCGAATCTATAAAGTAGATACTCTGACCTTCGAGAAAGTGGATTCCGTAGTCGTGGGCTATCAGCCGGACGAATTGGCGATACTCGACGGAAAAATCTATGTGGCAAATAGCGGTGGCTATCGGGTGCCCAACTATGACAAACGGGTGAGTGTCATCGATATCAGCACCTTCACGGTGGAGCGTTCGATAGACGTGTATCCAAACCTGCACCGCATCCGTGCCGACAAATACGGGCAGTTGTGGGTGACTTCGCGTGGAGATTATTACAAAAACCCGGCATGCCTGATATGGATGTATGAGAACAACAGCGGCGAGATGGTGGTTGGCGATACCATCAATACAGCAGTCTCCGACATGTGCATTGTGGGCGATTCCCTTTATTATGTGGGTGTGGCGTTCAATTATGAGACGTTCTCCAATCAGATAACTTACGGCATTATCAACGTGCGAACGCACCAGGCGGTTACGACTCAGCTCTTTTCCGCACCGGAGATTGCCGGCATCGAGATGCCGTATGGCATTATCGTCAACCCCATTAACAAGGACTTCTACATCATGGATGCAAAGAACTATGTGTCCAGTGGCGAACTGCTGCACTTCCATGCCGACGGAACGTTTGACTGGCGCGTGTGGACGGGCGACATTCCGGCGCATGCCGTGTTTGTATATAAGAAACGAGAAGAATAAAAACCAAGATAGCTTATGAAGAAACTTTTACTTTTAACAGCACTCTTTTTGGGTGGAACAAGTCATCTCGCAGCACAGCGGATGGACGACAAGACGGAACATAGCAAGTATATTCAGGCTGTGGACGAATATTGTCCTGCACCCGGACAGTTCGTAAACAAGCTCCCGCCATACGCTGAGGGCAACTCTGCGCAGGATATGGCAGACAGTTGTACGGTCAGATTGGCGGAAAACAAGGGAGGACTTGTGTCGCTTGGCGCCTATGGTGGGTATATCACCTTCCATTTCGACCATAGCATTGCCAACATTGCAGGCAAAGCCGACTTCTATGTTGCCGGGAATGCTTTTTCAGGAAGTGGAGAACCTGGTATCGTTATGGTGTCGAAAGACCTCAATAAGAACGGACTTCCCGATGACCCGTGGTATGAACTGAGCGGCAGCGCCGACACGGATTGTCCGGAAAAAGTGACATATAACTACCAAATCACCTATACCGCAGCGCCCATGCACGACATCCCTTGGACGGATAATCAGGGAGCGTCAGGTACGGTTCCGCGTAATGGGTTTCATAAACAGGAATATTTTCCTCAATGGATGAGCAGTCCCTTGACGTTCACAGGCACCTGTCTGCCGAAGAATGGTACCAACACTGGCGGTGAAGGCGAAAACCAGTATTGGGTCTTGACATCTTTCAACTACGGCTATGTAGATAATAAATCCAACACAGACAGCATCGCCAATGGTTTCAACATTGAGTGGGCTGTGGATGCTGAGCGCAATCCCGTCACACTCGACTTTATCGATTTCGTCCGCGTCTATACAGCGGTCAATCAAAATGCAGGATGGCTCGGTGAAACCAGTACCGAAGTGACAGGAGCCGAGGATTTGCATCTGGAGGAATCCATTGCTGCTATCAACAATGCCTTGACGGGAATAGATGAATTGGATACCGATGACAGGCATGTGGAGATACTGGAAATCTATACTGCTGACGGCAAGCGTGTCAGTCAGTTGCAACGCGGATTGAATATCGTCAGGATGAGCGACGGCAGTGTCCGGAAAATCCTCAGATAAAAAGAAAATCACATTTAATATTTTAATAACTAACATTTAATTTTAAACAAGATGAAACAACATTTACAAAAGTTGATGGTTGTTTTGACCTTATTGTTGCTTTGCATACCAATACAGATGTATGCGCAGTCAACAAGAACGGTCAATCAGCTACAGTTCGGAAAGCAGACCGTCACGGTTGCTTCCGACGAAGAGATTGTTTTTTATGATCCCTGGGGGACTGCTGACATTGTTGACAACAATAGTTACAATAGTCAGTCTCTGACAGTGTTTAAACCTGCGGAGGAAGGCAAATCTATTCAAATCACGTTTGAAACGATAGATTTGAATCAATATTCAGACTCCTATTTCCTCTACATGAACCTCTATGATGGAGAAGCTGATGCCGATAATACATTCACTTGGGCGACTGCTACAGGTGAAGTGTCATCTACTTCCAGTCTAACAGGGTTGTCGGGTACGCTTATTGCAGAAAAAATAAACAACTCAAACAAACCTTCTCTTCCCGCTGTTTATACTTCAGGAACAGCCAATGGTGCACTGTCTGTTGGATTTATGCATCGTAATTCTAATAAATGTGCAGGGTGGGTTGCAAAAATAAAATGCGTTACACTCGAGAATATGACCGTCACTGGTGCCGGTTCCAATTATGATGGTATTGGCGGCACATTGACTACTAAGCAGAACGTGCCTTTGGCAAATGCGTTCGTAACGACTACGGGCGTTTTGAATCCCGACTATGTGACGGGCGTTTATTTCACGATGACGAAGAATGAGAGTGCCGTTAATCCGACTGATTTGAAAATGTTCAAAGGCGACACGCAGGTGGACGCAACAGTCTCTGCTGACGGCACAGGCTATAAATTTACCTTGAACGAAGCACTTTCAGACGGTACGACCACATTTACCGTGAAAGGTTCTTTCCTCGGAACAGCCGAAGTCGGCGCAAAAGTGCAAGTGGATATAACGAAGGTGACAACCACGGGACAGCCCGATGGCGTGACTCCGTTTATGGCAGGAACCTCCGCCGAGGTCGTTAATCCTGCTATCGTACAGATGACTTCCGAAGCGCAGACCGTAACCGTCGGCGAGACGCCACTGTCTTTCTTCGATGAAGGTGGTGTTGATGGAAGCATCTATTCAAAGACCAATGGTCAGGTGACATTCCTCTCTGGCGTTGAGGGCAAGAAAGTGATGGTGAACTTCACTACAAATGCCATCTGGCACGGCTCACTCTACAACCAAGAACTGCGCATCTATAACGGCACAGAAGTGAACGCCGACAACCTCATCAAGACGCTGCAGAAGGGAGAGACGGGCATTGTCCGTTCTTCTTCAGAGGACGGTGCGTTGACGGTTGTCCTTTTCAGCGATGCAACCAATAACATCGCTGCTGATGGATGGGAGGCAACCGTTTCCCTGTTCGTGCCGCAGCCGATGGACTTCGACGGTCAACCGGTGAGCACGGCGGCATCGACTGAGACTGTCTGTGCCGGCGATATCGAACAAGATATGCTTAACATTAACGTCAAGGCGGTAGAAACCGAACCAGCCATGCAGGTGACGAAGATGGCTTTCACGGCTGGTGAGAACTATGCACTTGCCACTAAAGCAACGCTTTACAGCGGCTCGACGAAAGTGGGTGAAGCCACCATCTCCGCTGCTGACTTTGTCGTTACACTCAGTGAGGCAAAGAGCCTCGTGGAAGGTGATAACCTGTTTACGCTGAAATACGATATCAGTAACGATGCACTCAACGACCAAAAGGTGAGTGCAAAACTTGTAAGTGTCACTGCCACTGTCAACAATGCTGAAAAGACAGAGACAACGGCAGAGGCTGTGGCAGTTGAACGTACGGTAAAGAACATTGTACAAAACCATGCTGACCAAGGTACGGTTACAAAATATGTCAATGGTTCTATCAAATTTGAGACCAAGCCTGCCAGTGAATATTCAACCAAATATGAATCTGGAACAGATACCCGTACCAACATCTTCATTCCGAAGAACGAAGGTAAGGTTTGTCAGATTGATTTCTCAAGCTTTGCTGTTTATTATGCCAGCTCATCATACGGAAGTCGTGCCACGTTCAAAGTTTATAGCGGACAGGGTACGTCGGGCGAATTGTTGTGGGAACTCACTTCTAATGCAGACCAGAACAAAGGTCCCGGTACCATTCTTCGTTCTAAAGCTACGGACGGTGCTCTGACCGTTGTGTTCTCGCCCAACGCTTCTTACTCTTCCTATACACTTGATGGCTGGAAAGCCACCGTCAGCGAATATGAGTCACAGCCGATGCAGGTAGATAGCATTGCGGCAACTCATCCTACGACGGCTGTCGTTTCTGTCGGTTCGAAGAAACAGGCTTTGCTCGATGTCAATGTCATTACGAAAGGTGACCAAGACGCTGTGAGCCTGAGCGAGATGACTTTCGACTTGAAGGGCAAGCAGCAGAATGTGGAAAAACTCTATGTGACTCAGAACGATGCAGTCATCGGTGAGGCTACCGTTACTGATGTTCAGACTGTCACCGTTACTTTCACGACTCCGGTAGAGTTGGTTGAAGGCGACAACCTTTTCAATATGTCGGTCGATGTCAAAGCAACGGCTGATGATGGAGAAACCATCGATGCGAAGGTCGTTTCAGTCAAAGTTGGTGAAAACACAATCAATGCAACAAACGGCGACCCTGAAGGAGAACGTCTCCTGAAGAGCATGATTATTGCAACCAATGGTGACAACGGAGAATTCAAAGTCGGGACTGGAAAGAGCGTCATGTTCTATGATGATGGCGGTCCCGATGCCGATGGTGCCGATGGCGTAGAAGCTACCATTACGTTCGCTCCGCTGGACGAAGGTGCCGCTATTAAACTGATAGACAAGGGTATTGCTTTTGCTGCAACGGCACACCTTTATATATATGAGGGCGATGCGGTAGATGATGACAAACTGATTGTCGATCTGAGCGGTTCTTCAGCTAAGTTCGACCCGATTGTGTCTAACTCAGCCGATGGCAAGATAACCATTAAATATGTCGGTAAAGGAAGCTACACGCGTCCAAACTTCGCTATCGAAGTGCAAGGCTATCAGAAGAAAGCCTTCGAGGTGAAGAACTACACGGTGACCGATGTCAGCACAACCAACGTGATGGCAGGTCAGGAAGACGTGCAGATGTTGCGCGTGGACATGACGGTGGAGGGCGACTATACTCCGCTGGAGGTTCAGCAGTTCACCATTGACGCAACTCAGAATGCTGCGCTCGACAAGGTGTTTGTCTATACCACAGACACGATTGGTGCTTTCTCGGCAGTCAACAAGTTTGGTGAAGCGCAAGGCACAACCAATGTGACGGGCAGTTATACCATTGACAAGGAAGGCGTGTATAAGTTCTGGGTGGCTTATAGCGTGAAAGGCGATGCCGCAGCCGGTGCACAGGCATCTGCGAAACTGACTTCGTTCACAATCAACGGAACGCAGACTAATGTGACGGAAGATGTGACGGCTTCGGTTACCGTCAAAACCGGTATGCACGGTACGTTCACCGTCGGTACGGGTGGTGACTATGCTACGATTCAGGCGGCTGTTGACGCTGTTTCTTCCGGCGTGGACGGACCGGTTGTCATCAACATCAAGAATGGTGAGTACAACGAGCAGGTGGTTATCCCGCATATCCCGGGCACTTCTTCAAC
>Ga0256406_1003734_pt1 | contig 18420 bp, 17 predicted proteins | sample RumenRJG_03DNA_FD_185986 | JGI IMG/M metagenome (GOLD analysis project Ga0256406, IMG submission 185986) | Bovine rumen microbial communities from Lethbridge, Alberta, Canada - RJG_03 | ecosystem: Host-associated > Mammals > Digestive system > Stomach > Rumen | place: Canada: Alberta | collected...
TTCCCAGTACACATAGCCGTTGGTCAGAATGTGTAAATGGCCCTTTTTAGGAAGCTCAATAGGTGTGTTCTTTCCAGCGTACATGGCCGCCTCACAAGTGTAATTATTCATTATAATTATACTTGCAGATCAAGCAAAAAGCAACCTCTTTTTGAATAAATTTTTCAAAAAGATCAGAGAGTTATGTTGTAAAAGGTAGAGTCAGATGGTTGTGAAAGGTATAGAATTAGCAGAGTTTAGGATGTACGCATCATGCAATTACCTGGAGACATACTGGCAGCGGGCCGCATCCATGAGGCGCAGCCCCTTACCTGATCTTCCCGGTCTCCGGATCGTAGACGAAGAGCCCCTGCTTCAGGGGATCCTCATAGCGGCACACGCCCTTCCCGAGGTCGCGGTACCTGACCTCCCGTGCGTCATCCTGCAGAAGCGCGTTCCAGAGCCTGAGGCAGTGCCCGCTCCGCTCCTTCTGCTCCATCACCGGATCCTTCGCCGCGTCACCAGCCTCTCTCTTCTGGTCCTCTTTCGCGGCCGAGGGCGGGATATCAGTGGGCCAGCCGGCGGCGCTCACCGCGAAGCAGATCCGCTCGCTCCCGCTCTTCCCGCCGGGCTTGTACACCTTCATGCAGGCAACGCCGTTACGTGATCCCGCAAGGTAGTCCTGGTGCACGGCCATCGCCCTCTCGGAGAAGGTCTTCTGCCGGTAGGAGAACGCGGCGTCGCGCGCCATGAAGTAGTTTCCGAAGAGGCTTTTGATGGCAAGCCCCCCGACGAACATGATGGCCGTAAGCGTTACGAGCCTGATGAGCCACCTGCGGTTGAAGTTCTCGGAAACGTCCTCCTGGGTCATTTCTGCCCCTGCATGACGCTGTACATGTTCCACATCGGCGTGAATATTCCGAGCGCGAGCACGAGGACCATCGCGGCGACGCAGACAAGGAGGATCGGCTCGATTTTCGCGGTGAGGTTCTTCAATGCGTAGTCGACCTCGCCCTCATAGTACCCGGCGGCCTCGAGGAGCAGCGTGTCGACCTGTCCGGTCTCGTCACCTACGGCGAACATCTGCATGACGAGGGGCGAGAAGATGTTGGCGTCTGCCGCGACATGCGCGAGCGCCTGTCCGCCCTCGATGCCGGTCTTCATCTTCACGATCTTCTCCGCGAGGAAGTCGTTGTCCACCGCCTCCGCGACGAGCGCGAGGGCCTGGTTCAATGTGATGCCCGATGCGATCATGACCGCGAAGCTCCGGCAGAACCTCGCGAGCAGGGACTGCGTGACGATGGGGCCGATGATGGGAAGGTGCATCTGCCATTTGCCCCAGGTGTAGCGGCCGCTTTTGGAGTGGGTCCACTTCACCCAGAACCAGACGACGCCGATGACCGAGAGGAGCATGATGTACCAGTAGGTCCTGAAGAAGTGCGACACCGCAAGGAGGATCCTGGTGTAGATCGGGAGCTCGGCGTCGAACTTCGAGAAGAGGTTCGCGAACACCGGGATTACCCAGATGTTGAGCACGACCATCGCGATGGCAAGGAAGATGATGACGATCATCGGGTAGCGGATGGCGGCCTTGACACGCTTTCTCGTCTCCATGTCGAGGGTGAGGTACTCCGCGATCTGCTTGAACGATCCCTCGAGCTCGCCGGTGTTCTCTCCGACGTTGATGAGCGCGATGAAGAGCGGGCTGAAGATGTCGGGGCGCTTCCTGAGGCTGTAGGCCATCGGCATGCCTCCCGCGAGGTCGCGCCCTATCTGCCTGAGCTCGTCGCGGAGCACGGGATTGGTGATGGTCGTGGCGAGGCCGCCTATCGCGCGGAGGAGCGGGATGCCGGCCTTCGTCAGGGAGTACATCTGCCGGCAGAACATCACGAGATCCTCAATCTTCACGTGATGCATGAAATGCAGGTTGCTCATGAACCCGCCGGTGCTCTTCTCCTTCACCTCCTCCTCGGTGAGGCTCACCGGCATGATGCCGCGGGTCGAGAGCGTCTGCGCGGCCGTCTGGCGGTCAGGCGCCTCGATGGTCCCGGAGGTTTCCCCTGCGGCGCTGTAGCCGCGGTAGCTGAACATCGGCATCTTACTTTGCTATCTCCGCAAGTCTCAGCACCTCGTCAAGGCTCGTGATGCCCTGGAGTGCGTAGTCGTAGGCCATGTGCGCGAGCGGCACGTAGTCAGGGTCGGCGTTCGCCGCGCGGCTGAATCGCTCGGTGTCCTCGGCTCTGAGCGCGTCCATCATCTCGCCCTTGAGGTCCAGGATCTCGAATACGCCGATTCGGCCCTTGTAGCCGGTGTAGTTGCAGGTCTGGCAGCCGCGTCCGTGGTAGAAGACATGCTGCGAGGCGCCCGGTCCTATCACGTCATCTATGAACCTGCGGTCGCTCTCGTCCGGGATGTACTCCTCCTTGCAGTCCGGGCAGATCCTGCGCACCAGTCTCTGCGCGATGACGACGCGGAGCGCCGCCGCGACGAGGTAGCCCGGGGCTCCCATGTCCATGAGGCGGAGCGCGCTCGAGACGGCGTCGTTGGTGTGGAGGGTGGTGAGCACCAGGTGTCCCGTTATAGCGCCTCTGAGTCCGATCTCGCAGGTCTCCTTGTCACGCATCTCTCCCACGAGGATGATGTCCGGGTCCTGACGGAGGCAGGCACGGAGGACCCTCGAGAAGTCGAGGCCGATTGCGGAGTTGATCTGCACCTGGCTCACGCGCGGCAGGCGGAACTCCACCGGGTCCTCGGCGGTGATTATTTTGGTCCCCGGCTCATTGAGCTCGGAGAGCGCGCCGTAGAGGGTCGTGGTCTTTCCCGAGCCCGTAGGCCCGGTCACAAGGATAAGGCCGTGCGGACGGTGGAGCTCGCGCCTGAACTTCTCGAGGATCTGCGGCGGCATGCCGACATCGTTGAGGTTGAGGAGGCCCGAGGTCTGGTCGAGGAGTCGCATTACCACCGACTCGCCGTTCTGGATGGGGAGGGTCGAGATACGCACGTCGACGTCGTGGCCCCTCGCGCGGATCTTGAAGCGCCCGTCCTGCGGGAGCCTCTTTTCGGAGATGTTGAGCCCCGACATCAGCTTGAGGCGGAGCACCAAAGCGGGCGCTATCCCCACCTCGTTGAGGTCGGTCTCATGGAGAACGCCGTCGATTCGCTGCCTGATGCGGAGGACCTTCTCGTCAGGCTCGATGTGGATATCCGAGGCGTGGACCTGCACCGCGTCCTCGAAGATCATGCGGAGGAGCTTGACGACCGTCGCCTCGTTCTCGGAGCCCTCGGCCTCGGCCGCGGCTCCCATCTCGAAGTCCGAGGCCTTGTACTCCTCCTGGAGCTGCGAGGCGAAGGACTCGATTTCCTTGGTCTTGCGGTAGAGCTGCCCGAACGAGGTGAGGAGCTGCGACTCCTTCGCGACGGCGAACTCGATTTCGCGGGGCATGAGGAGCGCCGCGACGGAGTCCATGGCGTTGAGGTCCGCCGGGTCGCTCATCACGACCGTCGCGCGGTCCGGCTCCGCGTGGATGCAGAGGGCGCGGAGCCTTCTTGCCTGCACCTCGGGGATGAGCTGCACCGCCGCCGGATCAATCTTCACCTTCGAGAGATCGTAGAACGGAATGTTCAGCTGCTTCGCGAGGAACTTGAGGAGCTGCTCCTCGTTGATGTATCCGAGATCAATGAGTGACGCGCCGAGCTTGATGCCCTTGCTCTTCTGGTTCTTGAGGGCCGCCATCAGCTGGTCATTGGAGATTACGCCTTCCTCGACGAGGAGGTCTCCGAGTCGTTTTCTGAGCCTTGGCTTTACCATTACTTTTTCCCTCCGAGCACCCTCAGTCTCCGCTCCGCAAAGTCCCTCACGTTCGGATCAAGCTTCCTGTCCTTGAGGACTTTCCGGTAGGTATTGATGGCGGCCTGCTTCTGCGAGCACCGGTCGTAGGCAATCGCGAGCCCCGCTCCGTAGCGCGACTCCTGAGGCGCGATTTTCCAGAGCTTCCGGTAGGCGGCCGCCGCCGAGTCGCAGTCCCCCGCCTCGTCCGCGAGCTCCGACTCGAGCTCGTAGTAGGGGAGGGTCTCCTTCGCTGCCTCAGGCGAGAAGCCGGTGAGTGCCGTGAGGGCCCCCGACCTGTTCCCTCCTGCTGATCTTACCTTCGCGAGCATGCCGCGGAGGCGCCAGTCGGAGGAGTCGAGCGCGATGCCCTTCGAGAGGAGATCATCCGCCGCACCCAAATCGCCCCTGCCGAAGTAGAGGCTCGCGAGCTTCATCCGGACAGCGGAGTCCCGGGGCTTTGCCTCAAGCGCGTCAAGGAAGTCCTCCTCGGCGCCGTCAAGCTCGCCTGTTATGACCTTCCGGTCGCCGCTCTTCGCGCTGAGCTCGGCCTTCTTCCCGGCGGGGAGCTTCTCGACCTCAATGCTCAAAGTGCCGCGGGGCTTTTCAGGGGCTGCTCCTGATTGAGCGCCGCCCCTCCCGTCAGCACCCCTGCTGCCGCCCTGCGCCTCGCGCTCGCGGATGTCGCGGAGAAGCTCCTGATCCGGGCCCGCAAGGACATCGGCAAGCTCCTCGCGGCGCTTCCTCTCCGCGCTCACGGCGCTCTCTGACGCAGCAGCAGAATTGCCTTTTCCCTCCGCGCCGGCTGACGGCTGATTTGGCTTCCGGAGCGGAGCGGGCTCGGCGTTCACCACCGCCTCGCGCTCCGCCGCAGTAACGTCAGGAGACTCCTCATTGTCTTTGGCTGCCACTGCCGACTCCGCCTTCTGCACCTGCTCGGTTTTCAGAGCATCAGGCGCGGGCTCAGTGCGGTGCTTCCGCACCGCGTAGATGACTGCGGCGACAGTAAAGACCGCGGCCGCGAGGAAGACGATGAAGGCGATGATCATGAGCCTCTTCCCGCCCGTGTCCTTCGCATGGTAGACACCGTCCCCTGTTGAGGCGCCGCGCCGGTCGAGGTCGCGGAGCATCTGGTTGATGACGCTCATAGAACCTCCGCGATGCCGACAATCACTGCGGCGATGATGATGAGGATTATTGCGGCAGACATGAAGAAGGAGGTGGCGCGCCTTCTCATGTAATTGCCCCAGGCGTCCTCGGTGTCGCGTATCGCGCCCTTCACGTCAGAGCCCTTGACGACTGGCGATCCGCGCCCGAAGGCGAGCATCAGGCACTTGTGCGAGAGGATGTTGATGAGCCTCGGTATGCCGCGGCTCGCGCGCCAGATCTTCCGGACGGCGCGCCTCGGGAAGAGGACCTGCCCCCGGTAGCCCGCGGCGCGGAGGCGCGATGCTATATAGGCGTCAGTCTCGTTCACGGCGAGGGGCCTTAAACGGTAGGAGAAGGCGATGCGCTGCCTGAGCTGCCTGAACTCGGGCCTCGCGAGGCGCTCGTCAAGCTCCGGCTGCCCGAAGAGCACGATCTGGAGGAGCTTCGACGACTCGGTCTCGAGGTTCCCGAAGAGCCTCACGGCCTCCAGTGTCTCGTCCGGGAGGGCCTGCGCCTCGTCGATGAAGACGACGACGCTCCTCCCTTCCTTTTTAAGCTCGATGAGGCGGTGGTTGATGGCGTCAGTCACCGTGCTCATGCCCTCGGTCTTCTCAGCGCCGAGCTCGTGGGCGAGGGCCTCGCGGAGCTCCGCGGCGCTTAAATAGGGGTTCGGGAAGTAGCAGATGAAGGTGTCCTGCGGGAGGATGTTGTTCATGATCCTCCGGAGCAGCATGGTCTTCCCGGTGCCGACCTCGCCCGTGATCTTGATGATGCCCTCTCCGCCCGCGAGCGCGACGCGCACCACGGCGATGGCCTCCTCATGGGGCGGGAGCCCGAAATAGAACGAGGTGTTCGGGGTGAGGGTGAAGGGAAGCTCGCTCAGGCCGAAAAAGCCGAGGTACGAGGCCTCGGCCAGGTCAGACTGTACTCCGGATGCTGTCTCGTTCATGCTGCAACTCACTCCTCTGAGGAGGGGGCGCGCCCCTCCGGACTTTCCTTCCGAACCCTATTTTCCGCTCTTTCCGCTTTCCTTTGACGGGTACCAGTCGTCAAGGAGGTCGGACGCGCGCTGCAGCTCGTCCTTCCAGGTGTTCTCTCTGACAACTACGGGCTTGAGCATAATCACCAGCTCACGCTTCATCCCGACCTTCTGCCTGTTCTTGAACACCTCGCCGAGGCCCGGGATGTCGCCGAGGCCCGGGATCCTGCTCTGCCGGTCGATCTCGGAGGTCTCCATGAGGCCGCCGAGGACGATGATCTCGCCGCTGTTCGCGTCAACGATGGTGTCGGTCTCACGGACATCGGACTTCGCCATCGGGAGCGTCATGGGCTCAGAGGAGGTGCCGCCGAAGCCCGCGAGGCTGATGACCCTGGGATCGTCGTCAACCTTGATTACAGATGGATGTATGTGCATCAGCACGTGTCCGTCCGCGTCAATCTGCGGCAGGACATCAAGCGCGACGCCGGAGAAGTAGGTCTCGAACGACACTGACGGGGAAATGGTCGACGAGCCGCTGTCAGAGGAGCTTGTGGAGCTGATGTCGCTCACGTACTTGCGGTCGGTTCCGACCTTGATTACCGCCTTCTGGTTGTTGAGCGCGGTGACGCGGGGGTTCGAGAGGGTCGTTACGTCGCCCTGGGTCTTGAGGAGCTGAATGGCGGTCGCGAAGCTCCCGTCCGAGATCCTGATGCCGACGCCGCCGCCGATGAGCCCCACGATGCTGTCAGATACCGAGTACTGGTTTCCGGTCTGGTAATACGGATAGGAAGGACCTCCCTGTGAGATAGCGCTCTGGTTGGTGAAGCTCTGGAGGTTGCCGTCTTTGTCGTAATAAACCGAGCTATTGACGCCGGTTGACGTTCCGGCGAACAATCCTCTCCCGGCATGATTGACGCTCTGCCACTTGAGGTTTTCCCAGTCGATTCCGGACTGGAAGCCGTCACTGAGTGTCACCTCGAGGATCTTGGCCTCGATGATGACCTGGCGGCGCAGTGCCTCCTGGGTCTTCGAGAGGAACTCGCGGACCGTCTTGAGCTCCTTCGGCATGGCGGTGACAGTCACGAGCCCGGCCTGCGGGTTCATTACGACCGATCTGCCCTCACCGGTGCCGATGAGCGCCTTGAGCGCTGTCTCGAGGCTCTTCCAGAGATCGTTCTCCGAGGTCGTCGTTATGTCTGTTCCTGAGCTGTTGCTGTCAGATCCTGAGGAGGATGACGATGAGGACGAGCTGTCGCTGTCGTCCGAGTCATCGGAGACGCCGCTCGTCGTCACGTTGATGCTGGAGTTGCCCTGCCTCGCGAGAAGGAGGTAGTTGACCTCGAAGGTCTCGGAACGAACTCCCGCAGGATAGACATAGATGATGCCGCCGCGGCGCTGTATGTCGTAGCCGTAGGTGTCGGCAACGGCGTTGAGGACATCGCTCAGCGTCACGTTCCTGAGGCTGAGGGTTATGGTCCCCGAGACGTCAGGATGGACGACGAAGCTGTACCTGCTCTGCCCCACGAGGGAGGTGAAGAACTCCTTCGCGTCGATGTCGCGCGCGTCAATGCGGAAGCGCCTCTTCTCCGCAGGCGCGGTGAGCCGGGAGTCGCCGCTCCGGTGGAGGGCCGAGGTTACGGATCTCGGCACGACGAGCGTGCTGTTGTTCTCAATCGCGTCAGCAAGGGCCTTCTTTGCCTCGACGGGCTGCGGGCGCCATGCGCACGCAGTCAGCAGAACCGCCGCCGAGAGCACTGACACTTTCATGATTGCATCTAACATATCTCTTCTGTCCTTATCTGCTGATTTTAAGGCTGCTCTCAAAGAGCCTCAGGGTAAGCTTCTGCCCGTCCGGCATCAGGAGCACCGCGGAGTCACCGGAGACGCTCTCGAGCTTTATGTCGCCTGCCATGGAGCCCTCCCTCACGAAGTGCCCGCTGATGACAGCGCCACGCACGGGAGAGGTCATCACCGCGGAGAGTACCGGGCCCTGCCCGGCGTCATCCTGCAGCGCCGCCATTTTTGCGGCGGTGCCGTCCTTCTCCCTTGCCTCCGCCTCGAGCGCCTTCCTCATGAGGGGAAGGGGCTTCGTCGGATCCGGGAGGGCCGCCCTGGCGCGCGCCGCGCCCAGCACCGTACTCTCCGCTGCACCCGGAGCTGCGGGCTCCGCCCCCTCTGCCAGCGCATATGAGGGGAAAGCGGCAAGCGCCGCGGCGGTGAGCATAGCGGGGATCTTTCTCATGTCAGGATACACTGATGAACTCCTCGCTGACGCTCAGCGTGTAGATTTCGAGCACCAGGGTGCTCTTCGGGTATTCCTTCGGCTCGCCCTTCAGGCTGATGCTCTTCCAGTAGAACTTCTGCGGGAGGGTCTCGAGGGCTCCCGCGAAGCGCATGAGGTCGGTGTAGCCGCCGCTTATCTCCATATGGAGCACGTGGCGGAACACCCCGCCGCCGTCAGGCGTCATGGCGAGGTTCTCCGGAGGGAGGTTCCGGAGGTCCTTCACTGCTATCCCGTCCATCCCCGACATGATGTTCTGCAGCATGTCAGCCATCTCCGTGGGCGGCACGAGGCCGGTGAGGGTCTTCTTGATCTCCTCGTTCTGTGCCTTGAGCTTCTTCTCGAGCTCCGCGATCTCGGCCTTCATCTGATCATTGACGCTGATGCCGGCGCCCGAGGCGAGCTCGTCGGACTTCTGCGAGAGCTCCTCGATTTTCGCGCTTGCATCGGCAGCGCTCTTCACCGCCTCGCGGTACTTCTGCATCGCAGGATCAAAGCCATAGGACCACATCGGGAATATCGCGAGCACCGCGGCGCAGACCATGAGGAGGATCTTCTCCTGCTTCTTGAGCTTCGAGAACTTCTCGGAAAGCTCCTCAAGCTTCTTCATTCCTGTGCCTCCCCGCTCTCTCCGGAGCCTTCGCCGCCCTCAGCGCTGCCGCTGTCAGCCTTGTGCTCCTCCTCGAACTTCTTCCTTGCCTCTTCCCTCGCGGCGTCGGCAGCCGCCTGGTCAAAGCCGGTGAAGGCGAACTCGCTTGTCCCGGGGTATGCGGCGCTCGCGGTGACGCTCACGCCGGAGAACTTCCGCCCGCGGAACGACTCTGAATTTCTGAGCCTGCCGGCGAACTCCGCTGCGTCAGAGGCCTTCTCCGCGACGCCGCCGAGCGAGAGCATGCCGCCCTCAACCGAGACGTTACCGATATAGACCTTCCCGTCAGCGACCCTCGCAAGGTCAAGGAGGAGGTCCGAGAAATCCTGCCCGCTGTCGCTCTTAAGGGAGGAGATGACCCCGGAGAGCTTCTCCGCGGCCTCCTCATCGAGGCGGAGCTTCCGGAGCTTCCTCTCAAGCTCCGGATCCGCGGTCTCGTTCGAGGCGAGAGACTCAAGCTGCGCTACGTCGTCCTCAAGCTTCGAGGCGGCCTGCTCCTGCGTCTCCGCGGCGGCGGAGGCCTTCTTCTGCATCATGACCATCACCGCGGTCGCGAGCGACATGATGACAAAGAGCGCGCCGAAGAGAATGAGCATGTTCTTAAAGGTGAGCGGCTCGAACTTTACGCGCTTCTTTTCCCTGCGGTAGAAATTTACGGTAGTCTTCATGCGGCCTGCTCCTTCCCGTTAAGGCAGGCGACAAGGGGCAGGTACTCGAAGGTGTTGCCCTTCACCATGTCGTGGAGATCGACGAACTCCACGCTGAAGAAGTTCTTGAGGTAGCCCATGATGCTGCCGAGCTCCTTGCTGTCTATGGCGAAGAACATCTTCCGGACAGGAGGGAGCTTGAGCTGCGCCGTAAGGTAGTCAAGGGAGCGCTGTATTTCAAGCGAGAGCCCGTCAAGGAGGTCCGACTGCTGCGGGATATAGGGCTTCTCAGGCTCCGCGGGAGCGGGAGGCTCGGCGGCTGCCGGCACACTGCCGCCCGCCGGCGCGCCCTTAGCGCCGTTTCCCGCCTCAAGGCCCCTGAGCTCTCCCGCGAGGCTCCCGATGTCGATTACCCCGGGAGTCTTCGGCATGGATGGAGCTGGCTCCGGGCGCTGCGCGGGGCGGAACGTGGTCTTCGTGAGGTTCATGTAGCCGCGCACCGTGCGGGTGAAGACATTGATGCCCTTCTGGTATACGGAGAGCGTGAGATCATGCCCGCCCGGCTGGAAAAGGATGACCTGCACCGTCTGGTCCGTCCCGAAGAGGTCGGCCATCGCGAGCTGCTCAACGGTTATGACCTGGAGCTTCGTCATTGAGGCAAGCGTCCCCGAGATGCCGTCGATGTCCTTCTTCGTGGTGCTGAACACCTGGATGCGGTCCGGGGTCGAGGCGATCTTGAGGCAGTCCACATAGTCGAAGAGCTGCTCGGCGGGGTTCTGGGTGATGAAGTCCTTAACTGCGAAGGGAAGCGCGTTCATGATCTCGGTGTCCGGGACCTTGGGCTTCTCGATCTGCACGGCGCGGTAGACAGGCGGGAAGAGCACGGCCGCGGTCTTCACCGAGGACTTCACCTGGTGGGCCTCGATGAGAGCCCTGGTCTTCTCCGGCCACTGCGCCGGGTTGCCGCAGTCCACGATCTCGCCCTCGATGCCCTTCTCGCCGCTCTTCACGAAATAGATGTGGCTCCCGGAGTAGCCGAACACCGCGCCGTAGGCGCTTTTCGGTGCAGCGAGCGCGGCCTGGCCGCCGCCCTTCTCCGGGGCCTTGCCGGAGCCGCTCTTCCGGCTGACAAGAGCCCTGAGCTTCCCTGCGGCACTGGTGAGAAAAGACGGCATTTTCATGGAAAAAGAACCCCGGCATTATCGATAACCGTTCAATTTTAGCACACTGCTATATGCATACGGAATACGGAGGGGAGCCCGGGACTGTGCCGGATAACGCAAAAGGCAGGAAAAATCCTGCCTTTTATCAATATAATCCGCTGAACCACTGCCTTCAGCGGCAGAGTGCTCTAGAACGGGACGTCCTCGTTGTCGATGTTGTCCAGATCGTCCATCGGCGGCTCCTTCGGCATGGGCTCGCTGACCTTCTGGGCCTGCGGCTTTGCGGCTGCCGAGGGAGCGGGGCCTGCCATCGGAGCGGGCTCGGGAGCTGACTTCGGGGCGCCGCCTGCGGGAGCGCTGTACGGGGAGTAGCCGCCCTGCGGGCGCCCGTAGCCTGACTGACCGGAGCCCTGGCCGTAGCCGCCCTGCTGCCCGCCGTAGCTCCTGCTCCCGTACTGCGAGGAGCCGTAGCTCCTCTGCTGCGAGCCGTAGGATCTCTGCTGCGGGCGCTGCTGGGGCTGGCCGTAGCCGCCCTGCTGCGGCGCGCCGCCGAAGTCATCGCCGCCGCCCTGCTGCGAGTAGTCATCGCCCGATGAGGCGCCGCTGAACTCGCCGCCGCCCTGCTGCCTGATGGAGGAGAGCATCTGCATCTCGGTGCCGATGATCTCGGTGGTGTAATGGGTGACATTCTGCTGGTCAACCCACTTCCTTGTGGAGAGGCGCCCCTCGACGTAGACGAGCGATCCCTTGTGGAGGAACTGGGCGACAACCTCGGCAAGGTGCTTGAAGAATACGCAGCGGTGCCACTCGGTCCTGGTCTGGACCTGGCCGTTCACGTCGCGCCAGCCCTCGGTCGTCGCGAGGGAGATGTTGCAGATGGGGGTGTCCTGGCTGGAGCGCCTCATGTCAGGCTCGGCGCCGAGATAGCCCACAAGAATTACTTTATTGATGCCGCGTGCCATATCTGTCTCCTTTTCAAAACCAATCTTAGCTGTTACCGGCCGCACGCCTGCGCCGGCACATATCCCTGAAAGACTTTCAGGAGATTATACAGACTTCCGCCGCCCGATTAAACAGTAGTACTACTCAAAAAACCGCATTTTGCGCTTTTTTATCAGGCTTCGGGCGGCATAGCGTGACAGCTGCAATACTGCGTCAGTGCGCGCTGTCCCAGTCGGGGCCTACGCCGATCCCGACATCAAGCGGAACGGAGAGCCTCATGACATTCCTCATGATGTCCGCGACTCCCCGGGCAATTTCCTCCGCCGCGTCGTGCCTAACCTCCATCACAAGCTCGTCGTGCACCTGGAGGGAGAGCCGCACGGGCCTTCCCGCAATGAACTCCGCGGCCTTAACCATCGCGAGCTTGATGAGATCCGCCGCCGAGCCCTGCAGGGGAGCGTTGGTCGCGACTCTCTCCGCGGCCCGGAGCGCCATGCCCTTCCCCTGGATCCCGGGGACGAAGAGATGCCTCCCTGTTATGGTCTCGACATAGCCGGTGCGGTGCGCCGTGTCAAGGAGCCCCGCGATGAAGGTCTTCACCTTCGGGAACCTCGAGAAATAGAGCGCGATGTAGTCCGCCGCGTCCTTCCGGTCAATCCTGAGGCGCTTCGCGAGGCCGAAGGCGCCCATGCCGTACATCAGGCCGAAGTTCACCGCCTTGGCCTTGCGCCTCTCGTCGGGCGTCACCTCGTCCATGGTCTTCCCGAAGATCTCCGCCGCGGTGTGGCGGTGGATGTCCGCCCCGGAGAGGAACGCCTTCCGGAGCCCCTCGTCCCCGGAGAGCTCGGCCATGAGGCGGAGCTCGATCTGCGAGTAGTCGCAGGAGACGATGTCCCAGCCCTCCTCCGCAGCGAAGGCCTTCCTGATGAGCCTCCCCTCCTCGGTCCTCGCGGGGATGTTCTGCAGGTTCGGATCGCTTGAGGAGAGACGCCCGGTGGAGGTGCCGGCCTGGTTGAAGCTGGTGTGGACCCTGCCGGTCACATGGTCGATAAGCCCCGGGAGGACATCCGAGTAGGTGCCCCTGAGCTTCGCGAGGCCGCGCCACTCGAGGACGGTCCCCGCAAGTGGGACTGTGGGCGCGAGATCGGAGAGGATGTCCTCCTTTGTGGAGTTCTGCCCGCTCCCGGTCTTCTTCGAGGGCTCCACGCCGAGCCTCCCGTAGATGATCTCACCGACCTGCCTGGGGGACGCGATGTTGAACTCGGAGCCCGCCTCCTCATAGGCCTTTTTCTCAAGCCTCTCCATCCCCTCGCCGAACTTCTCCGACGCCTCGCGGAGCGCGGGGACCGAGACGGCGGCGCCGGTCCTCTCCATCAGGGAGAGCACGGAGATTAAAGGCTGCTCGACCTCATAATAGGTCTTCCTGCTCCACTCCTCCGCCTCAATATCAGCTTTGAGCTTCTCGGAGAGGATGAGCGCGAGCTCCGAGGAGCTCATTAGGATGTCGTTCTTCTCTGCGTCAGTCTTCTCCGGCGCCTTTTTCCTGCCGGCGGGCTTATCATCAGGAATCCAGGAGATGTCGCCGCCATAGTGCCGCTCCGCGGTCTCACGGAGCGAGTAGCCCCTCTGCGCTGCGTTCAGCACATGGTCCATCAGCATTGTGTCAAGGAGGAAGCCCTGCGGCCGGAGGCCCTCATGGAAGAGGACGTTCATCAGGCGCTTGAGGTCATGCCCGGCCTTTGCTTTGCTGGGATCCTCAATGAGCTCCCGGAGCGCTCCGAGGGCCTCGGCCTCCGTTATCCCCTCGGGGCTGCTGAAGAGGTCATCAGAGGCACCGGAAGACCCGGTGAACCTCACGCATACCGTCCTGTTCCCCGAGGTTATGGAGAGCGCCGTAAGCGTGCACGCGACAGGCGATGTGACCTCACACTCCGGGAAGACGGCGAAGGGGCCTTCTTTCCCCAGAGCCTTTATGGCAGACGAGAGCTCGTCCGCGGTCTTCACGGCGGTGCGCTCAAACACGCGCTCCGGCTCCGGTGCAGTCTCTGGTTTTGCGGCCGCACCGCCGAGCCTCTCACCGGCCTCTTTCTTCAAGTCACGGAGATCGAGCTCGTCAGCTATGGCGAAGACCTTCTGCCAGTCCGGAGTTCCGGGCGTGAGGGACTTGAGGTCAAAGCCCAGGGGCACGTCGGTCTTGATGGTGGAGAGCACCTTCGAGAGCCTGATGGTCTCGAGCTGCGCGATGAACGAGTCATGGAACTTCGCCGCGCCGCGGAATCCGAGGGCCTTTGTCTCCTCCGCCCCCGCCGCCGCGACCTTCTCGATATCGCCGAAGGCGTTCAGGACTGCCGCAGCGGTCTTGGGGCCGGCGCCCTTCATCCCCGGGATGTTGTCCGAGGAGTCGCCAGCGATCGCAAGGTAGTCCGCGATGAGCTCCGGCGGGACGCCGAACTTATCAATGACGCCCTCCCGGTCAAGGACGGTGTTCTTCATGGTGTCGTAAATCCGGATGCCGTCCTTCACGAGCTGCGAGAGGTCCTTGTCCCCCGAGCAGATCATGATCCTGACATTCTCCCGCACAGCCATGGCGGCAAGCGTGCCGATGGTGTCGTCCGCCTCGACCCCGGGCTCCTGCAGGACCAGCATGCCGAGCGCCGCCGAGATGTCGCGGACATAGGGAAACTGTGCGGTGAGGTCCGCGGGAACCGGCGGCCTCGTCGCCTTGTAGGCGGGATAGATCTTGTTCCTGAAGCAGGTCTCGCGCTGGTGCGGCGCGTCGAAGACCATGATCTCGGGAACTCCCGGGAAATCACGGAGGAGGTTGCTGATCATCTTCGAGAACGACAGGACCGCGCCCGTGGGGAAGCCCTTGCGGCTCGTGAGCCCGGCGCGCTGCGTCGCGAAGAACGCCCTGAAGAGGAATGATGATCCGTCAATTACGATGCACTCTGGCTTCTCTGTCTTCATGAGTTCTCCTCCTGTGTATTCCCGGGCATGCTCCCGCCCGCTGCCCTGCCGCCTCTGTCCGCCGCCTTCTGCCTCTTCCCGCGCCTTCCCCTGATGATGTTCCCGATCGCAAGCCCGATGCTGCAGGACATCAGGCAGAGGAGCGCATTGCTCACAAAAAGGATTGACACCAGCCTGCTCCCTCCGTCCACATAGACCATGGCATAGGACTGGACATAGGCGGAGAATGAGGTGAAGGCGCCGAGAAAGCCCGTCACAATGAGGCTCTTCACCTGTGCGTTCTTTATCGAAAGGCCCATGATGAGGCCCGCCGCAAGGCATCCGGCGATGTTCACGATGTCTATCGGGAAGAGGGGAAGGATGATTCTGTGCGCGCCGAGCTCCCTCACTGCCTGCCCGGCAATATCGAGGAGAAGGAGCCTTGACACCGCGCCGAGCGCGCCGCCTAAAATTACTGCCCCGGCGGACAGAGCCGTCTTTTTAATATCCATCAGACCAGCCTCTCCGTAAGCATGAGCCCGAGGACAAAGCCCACGGGACAGATGGCAATATTGCAGAGGAAGAGGAGCAGGCCGCGGCGGAAGCCGCCCTCCTCCTTCCCTTCCATGCCGGAGATCGAGGATGTCGCGAGCGACGACCAGGTGGTAAGCCCTCCGAGGAGCCCGGTGACGAGGAACACGTTAAGGGGCGTCGAGGGGCTTTCGGAAAACCCCGGAAGCGCAAGAATCGCTCCTGCGATGATGCATCCTATGAGGTTCACCGCGAGTATGCCCCAGGCGAACTTCCCGAGGTACCGGTCGGAAAGCGAGGTGACAATCCAGCGGATGAGCGCCCCGAGGGCGCCGCCCAAAGCCGTGCAGATTATTGTCTCAGCGATCATTTCTTCTGCCCGAGGAGGATTCTGATTATTTCGGCGGAAACCATGAGCCCCACGGAGGCGGTCACGGCCATCGACTGTCCGAAGCGGAGGCGGTCTGGGGCGTAGATTTCAGTGAGCTCCTGATACTCTCCCTCACTCATAATCTTTGATGGGAGCACCGCGCTCTCGGTGCTGTGCACGAGAGTCACCCCGAACTTTTTCCCTGCTCCCTTCGGGAAGCCCCAGCGGGAGCGGAGCTCGGTCCTGAGGCATGATGCGAGGCGGTCATTTTGGGAGAGCCCCAGGTCGACCGTCACGATCTTCGAGGGATCAGTCCGCCCGCCTGCGCCGCCAGCGGAGATTACGGGGATGCTGTTCTTCACGCAGTAGGCAATCAGAGCCGCCTTGTCCGGGACGCTGTCGATGGCGTCAGACACAGCCGAGGTCTCAGGCGTGATGATGGAGGAGACGTTCTCCTTCGTGAGGAGCTCGCGGCGCACAGAGAGATCAAGCTCAGGGTTGATGTCCATGAGGCGCTCGCCGAGGACCCCGGCCTTGCCGCGCCCGACAGTGGAGGTAAGGGTGTGGAGCTGCCGGTTGATGTTCCCGAGCTCTATCGCCTCTGAGTCAACAAGGGTGATGTGCCCGACGCCGCTCCTCGCGAGAGACTCCGCGGCCCAGGAGCCGACTCCGCCGACGCCAACAAGACAAACATTCGCGTCATGGAGCCTTCTGAGGCCATCAAAGCCGTAAAGCGCGGCAATGCCGCGGAACCTTCCGATATAGCCTTCTGAAAAATACAAGGGAGCCTCTCATGGACGCGGCGCTTCCGTCAAGGGGAAAAGCCGCATGGTGTTCAGGAAAAGATAAACGTGATTCCGGCCGCGCCGGAGCCACGGGGCTTATTATAAAGCCACAGGGAGAAAGCTGAGGAGAGGTGATTAACACTCCGGCCGTGAGGCTTTTCTCCGGCGGAAAGAGCGAAGGCTGCCAGGGAGGCAGCCTTCTCTGTCAGGCCTGCGCGAGCTCTGTTCTCGCCCTCAGATCGCCGAGGTCCGCGGCTTTCGAGAGCCAGCTTAGCGCGAGATCCGGCTCATCGTGATCAAAATAGTAATCCGCGAGGTAGCGCGCCCCGATGGCGCTCCCTCCCTCGGTGCCCTTTTTGAGGAGGCGGAGCCCGGTGCCTTCGGAGTGCTTCACGCCGAAGCCCCGGAGGTAGGCGCGGCCGAGCTCCGAGGCCGCGTCAGCGGAGCCGAGCTCAAGGGCCTTCGCGAGGATGGCGCAGGCGTCGCGCTCGGTTGCGCCCTCAACGCTCCCCGCCATGATTTTCCTCGCCTCAGAGACCAGAAGCACAGCGACCCCGGCGCAGACGCAGTCGCCGCAGCGCGGGGCGCTCCGCCGGTCCTCCTCCTCGAAGGCGCTCTCCGCGTCCTGGGCACCGCAGGCATTCGCGGCTGACGAGGGAGCTGCCGACGCGCATACGGCGGCGGCTGAGATAAGTCCGGAATTGATGAGTTTTTTCAGGAATCCTGGCATAAATCTCTCCATTTACATACATTGTTGTACTTAAACTAATATCAGCATAAAGCAGGAATTTTTCAAGAGAGAGCCGGAAGAGAAACTGAAGCAGATCAAAAAAACGATCTGCGGCGCTTTCCCTCCGCCTCTGAGGGGAATGCTCAGGAAACGGTACCGGTCACGATCTGCCGCGCCTCTCTGCCGACCCCCGCCTCCCGGACGCACTCTGCGCTAAGATTCAGAGGGAGGCAGCGAATATGAGGCATATTGAGCGGAGGTCTTATCTTAAGAGACTTGAAAATGTCCGGGGAGTTCCGGACATCAAGGTGCTACCTGGCATCCGCGGATCCGGGAAGACATGGCTCATCCGGGACCTCGCGCGTCAGCTCTCCGTGAGCGACCCGGACGCCAATATCATCCGGGTAAGCCTCAGGGACTCCCCGGAGCTCCGCGATTACGGCGCCCTGCACTCCTTCGCCGAGGAGCGCTTTCTCAAGGGACGGAACAACTGCCTCCTCATTGATGACGCTGACCTCTGCCCCTCCGTTGAATATGCGCTCGTGAGCATTCACGCCCAGGAAAAATTCGACATATATATCACCTGCTCCGGCGACTTCCTCACGGTGAGCGGGCTCGGTACTCTCCTTACCGGCCGCACCTTTGAAATTCCGGTATTCCCATTCTCGTTCGCCGAGTTTCTGGAGTGCAGCGGCAGTCCTGACCGCTATAAGGCCTTCAGGGAATATATGGTGAGAGGCGGGATGCCGGGCTCATGCCGGTACGGGAGCAGTGAGGAGCGGCAGAGCTACATCAGAGATGAGGTCTTAGGCAGCATTTTCCGCATCATCAGCGCGGAGAGCCGCGTGAGGAACAGAAGCCTTCCTGAAAGGCTCGCCCGTCATCTCCTCCTGAATGCCGGACGCGCCATGACCGTGAAGGGCATAGCAGCAGAGCTCGGCGCCGCAAGGGGCATGAAGCCTGTGAGGGGCACGGGACCCGCCCTTAAGCTCCTCTGCAATGCATACGCCTTTCACCGGCTCCGCCCGCTTGACATCCGCTCCGTGTACCGGCTCTTTCCGGAAAGCTCGTACTATCCTGCCGATCTGTCCTTTTTCCATGCCATCCCGGGAGCCACGGAGCCGGATCCCCGGCAGATCCTCAAAACCATCGCGGCAATTGATCTCAGGCGCCGCGGGTATGAGGTCTGCACCGGCGTGCCGGGCGGGAACGACATTGATCTCATCGGGATAAAGCACGGAGAGAGGCTCTGCGTACAGGTTTCCGGTATCATCCCGAACTTCTAAAAAAAATAGGCTCCTTCACACACTGTGACAATACCCATTTCAAAATCTAATATTTTCTGATTTCCTCAAAATTCCCGTCCTAACTGGCTTTTTCACCCTTTTGACCTTTGTAGGGTGATCTGTCTAAAAATACAAATAATTTTCTTGACAAAATCTG
>Ga0256406_1003736_pt1 | contig 18412 bp, 19 predicted proteins | sample RumenRJG_03DNA_FD_185986 | JGI IMG/M metagenome (GOLD analysis project Ga0256406, IMG submission 185986) | Bovine rumen microbial communities from Lethbridge, Alberta, Canada - RJG_03 | ecosystem: Host-associated > Mammals > Digestive system > Stomach > Rumen | place: Canada: Alberta | collected...
CTGCGGAAAGATTATCGATGCGAGCAGGCCATACATGATGTGCAACGACTGCATACGTGATATGAAGTGGATAAGGGGAAGGGCCTGCGCAAAGTGCGGCAAGGCTCTCGGTGATACTGACCCCGGGGAAGTATGCTACGGGTGCAGGAACTACGACTATAAGTTTGACCGCGGCTATGCCTGTGCTGAGTACGGGGCGCATGAAAAGGCGGTGCTGTACGAACTAAAATATGCATCGAGAGGGGATATTGGGAAGACTCTCGGGGAGATTGTATATGACAGGATGGCTGCAGAATTTGGGGAAGAAGGCCTAAAAGATGCATATGACCTGGTAATTCCCATCCCCATATTCAAACGGAGGAGAAAGACCAGGGGCTTTAATCAGGCGGAAATCATCGCAAAGTCATTTGCGGAAAGAGCGGGTATCCCGTATAACGGAGACATCCTGATAAGATCCAAGGAGACACTACCGATGAAAGGCCTCGGCCCGTCCGAAAGAATGGCAAACATCGGGGGCGCATTTTCGCTCAGAGAGGAACTGAAAGAAAAAACAGCAGGAGCCCGGCTCCTGCTGATAGATGACATATACACGACCGGTGCTACATTAAGCGAAGCAGCTCGTGTCCTCAAAGAAGCCGGGGCATCAAGAGTCGACTTTGCGAGCTTTGCCGCCGGTGCGGATATATTATCTCGAAGTTAAGTCTTTCGCTTTTGCAGTATACGAATCAGTGCGATGCCGGCTGGATTATTCGTAGATCTGTGTACGCGAGGCGAACACTCACAAATATGTACACAGATATTCAAAAAAACTGTGTATGAATTGGTTGTTGGGGATAGAATTTACACAAAATGGAGTTCATATGAGACGAATACACGAAATGTTTGAGAAATCTGTGTATGAATTAAAAAATCTACAGAAAATATACACAGAAGAACTTAGAGAACTGCCTTCCGGGCATCTTATAAAGTGCCGGAACAACGGAAAAGACAGATACTATATAACAAGTGACATAAGTGGGAAAAAAGAGAGAAAGACGGTTAAAGAAAATGATCTGCGCATGAGGCAATTGGCAAGGAAGGAGTATCTAAATAGAATACTGAAGATTGTTGATGCGGATTTAAGAGCATTAGAGTGGTCAATCAATAAAACGCAAGATGTTGATCCGACTGCTATATTGTTGTCTATGCCTAGAGCCTATAGAGAATTGCCACAGGACTTCTTTTTCAACAAAGTAAAAGATTCTCCGCTGCTTCATCTGGATGATGAGACAATTAAACGATGCGAGCGCCACAAAGAGTGGGCGGAGGAGGACTATGAAAAAAGCAGCTATAAGCCTGAGAATCTCAAATTCTTGTCTTCGACGGGCATGAGGGTGCGATCCAAATCGGAACTCTTAATCGTGGAGACTCTCGATAGGTTCGGAGTGCCGTTCAGATATGAACAGGTTGTATCGACAAGACATGGAAGGCTCACACCGGACTTCACCTTTCAGGATTGCAGTGGGGAGTTATTCTTCTGGGAGCATGCAGGAATGATGGATAATAAAGAATACCGCGTATCACATGAGAGGAAGATGGCTCTATACGAAAAAGAGGGAATAGTTCCTTGGGAGAATCTCATCGTGACGTATGACGTAAATGGAACAATCAACTCACCTTTGATAAAAAGCATTATTGAGTACGAAGTAATCCCGCGGTTGTGAGTTCATGTTTGAGACAATCTCTATATACGTTGCAATGTTTAGGAGACTGTTCCCGTGCCATAATGTCGCTGTTATGACTTGGGTCCAGACTATCCGGATTAGAGTAGTCTCCGACGGAGGCTTCGCAGACTCTGGCAGAGAGCTTGGCCAGATGGCAGCAGCCATTAGGGGCTTAGATACGGAAGCAGTCATCCCGATATTCAAATGTATCGGTGAGATCTAAGTCAGGTCTCTCGTTGGAAGAGAATGTATATGTCCCGCTGCTGGTAATCTTACCGTCAAAACTATACGCATATACCGTCTGCGAAAAGACGGTGAATATGAGGATGAACAGTATTAGAAAAGATAATGGCTTTTTCATGAATCACACCCCACGATAGTTAAGCTTAATCTCATTTCTATGATAACAGTTATTGATTAAAAAAACAGCAATATGCGTTTATTGCTAACGAGAAAGGAGGTCCCTTTGGCGGGGGCCTCCTCTCTCTGTATTTCTACTGTAACGATGAACTTAGTGTGTAATACCTTTACAGTTATTACCTATATTAGTTGGAGAACATCTGAGCCCAGTATGTAACTCCGTTGTACTCGTAGCATGCGATTCCGACTTTTGTGAACTGCTTTCTCAGCATGTTAGCTCTGTGACCGGTTGAGTTGTACCAAGCCTTGCTTACTGCTGCGCAAGTCTTCTGTCCCATTGCGATGTTCTCACCCTTCCACTTGTTACCTGTGATGAGAGTCAGACCGGATTTTCCGTTCGGACGAGTGTGGGAGAACTTGTTGTGCTTAGCCATCTCTTCAGCTCTGATCTTAGCGATCTTCTCGAGTCCTGCATCCTTCTTGAGAGAAGCAACCTTAGCTTTCTTTCTGTACTTGTTGAGCTCTGTGTAAGCTCCACTTGCATTAATCCACTTTGCTGTGCTCTTAACTGTTACTTTGCAAGTATCTGTCTTTCCGCCGAACTCTACTGTGATAGTAGCTGTTCCTGCCTTCTTGGCCTTTACTGTTCCGCCGGATACTGTAGCTACGCTGCTGTTGGAGCTCTTCCACTTGATTTCCTGAGTGTCAGGAGCGCTTCCTGCATATCCGTAAGCGAGCTTGAGTCCTTCGCTCTTTCCGACGTTCAGTGTTGTTGTTGCTTTCTTAATATCTACGGAGGTAACTGTTGTTGATGCGGCGTTTACGCTTACTGTTGCGATTGCCAGTGTCATGATTGCGATCAGTACGATGATTGTGCTTCTGAGTGCCTTCTTCATTTTCGTTACCTCCTTTCTTCGGGTTTTTCTCTTTGTTGTCCCGAGTATAGCAATCGCTAAGACACAACTTGGTTATGACAGAGGCATAATACGGTTACAGTCAGATACAGCATGGTTACAAAAAGCAGGTTTTTTTGAAATTTTTTGATATTTTTTTGAAAAATGTTAGAATTAGCGACAGCATCGCGGTCATGTTCGTGGTTGCAAGTCCATGCCAGATACGGGCAAAGGGACCCACGTAAGCAGCGAGATAAATTCGCTGTGATCATGGCGTATCTTAGAAGTAAGTCCTCCGGAAACCGGGTAAAGGCGAGTGTGGGGTCAAAGACCAGGTCGAGTGGCCGCGAGCATGCTCTTGTTTAGAAAAGTATTCAAAATAATGTGTGCATCTTAACACGGGGCACACATTTTTATGTTACAATTAATTTGCATAATTATGACATGAGGAGGATGAGTAATATGAAGGTACAGATTACATCCAAAAATTATCCTATGAGCGACAAGCTCAGCGACTACATTGAAAAGAAACTGAGCAAGCTCGACAAATACTTTAATGAGGACGTTACTGCCAATGTCGTGGTATCCAAACTGAGAGATACACCTAAATTCGAGGCTACGATTAATGCCAAGCAGGCGGTGTTCAGAGCCGAGATGGCTAACGACAGCATCTACGACGCAGTGGATATGGCTACAGATAAACTCGCCAATCAGATGACAAAGCTCAAGGGCAAACTCGAGGCAAGGTACAAAGAGAACAAGGCACTCAAGCTTGAGTTCGTACCTGAACCTGACGAGGAAGAATATGAAGAGGAGATGAGCATCGTAAGAAGAAAGCAGGTGGAACTGACTCCTATGGTGGCAGAAGAGGCAGTGCTGCAAATGGAGATGCTCGGACACGACTTCTTTGTATTCCTGGATATGGACACAAACGCAGTCAGCGTAGTTTATAAGCGCAGAGGAAATGACTACGGACTGATCGAGACCAGCAGATAATAATCGGTTTGACTTATATAAGAGGTAGAGAAAATGTCTCATGATGATTGGAACCCGGATGATTTTCTGGATTTTGACTATGGAGATAAGGGTTCCCAGAAGAATATCAAACAAAATAACTACGAATACAGCGAATACCTGGCAAGTCGCAAAAAGGATGTGAATGTAGCCAAAGCAGATACCAGGCGCAGCAAGCAAAGCGATGCTGACATAGAGGCTCTGAAAAAAGCACAGCAAGAAGCCTACGACAGATATCGCAGCAATTACGACAAGAACTATAAACGCAAATACGGCACTAAGAGAAAAGCCACGCCTACGGCATGGATTGTCAGAATATACTTGCTTGCATTCGGACTGTTTGCGGCAAGCTTGACAATTATGGACGTGCTCCCTATAGTGTGGCTTTTGGTGTTGCTTGCGGTGCTTGTTCTTATCAGCGCATTTGTGCTGCCTAAGATGAGGAGAGGCGGAAAGAAAAAAGGCACCAAGGCTTTGGCCACTATAGTCAGCATTCTTCTCATATTTATATATGGCGTAGGCACGGCTTACGCACTCGGCACTCTTTCATTCCTGAGTTCCACGTCGGTGAGTAATAAAAATCACGTTTCCAGGATTACAAAGGATCCTTTTAACGTCGTGATTACCGGAATGGATGTTGATGGGACGATAGACGAAGAGGGAAGATCCGATGTAAACATGGTCTTGACCGTAAATCCTAAGACCGCTCAGCTGCTGATGACTTCCATACCTAGGGACTATCAGATTTATCTCAGGGATAAGGACAATGCCATGGATAAGCTGACCCATACGGGCTTCTATGGTGTACAGAGTACGATTGCCGCAGAGGAGGACCTCCTCGGCATCACAGCCAACTATTATATAAAGGTAAACTTCACGACAGTGGAGAAGTTCATAGACGCCGTCGGCGGAATCGATGTCTACTCAGAGTATGAGTTCGAACCGGTTAAGCTTAAGGGTTGGACAGTACAAGAGGGCATGAACCACATGAACGGAGAGCAGGCTCTTGCATTTGCCAGAGAACGTAAGGCTTTCGATGACGGAGATCGCCAGAGGATTAAGAATCAGCAAGCTGTCTTTGAAGCTTTGTTCAAAAAAGCCACGAGCAGCAAGACTATGATTCTCAGCTACAGCAATGTGCTGTCGGAGCTCAAGGACTATTTCGAGATGAGTTTCAGTTCCAGAGAAATCAGATCGCTGGTCAAACATCAGATTGCGAAGAATCTCGACTGGAGCATATATAAGAATACCCTTACCGGCGGTGATGATTTGCAGCCGCTTTACGGTACGGGCGGAGAGTATGCGTATGTAATGTCTCAGGATGAGGAGAGCATCTCCCATGCCAAGAAATTGATTGACGCCGTAATGAAGGGAGAGCCTCTGACCAAGGACGATGACGGGAACATAAACGTATTGAACGACGAGGGTGACTCTGAAGGCGAAGAAGGAAACGAAGAATAATATAAAAGCGATAAATCTAATCTAAAGGAAAAGGAATGCTTGAAAACCTAACGGGATTGTTAATGAGTATCAAGATAACGGATCTGATTGATATCGTTATCGTTGCTTTTCTCCTGTACAAGATGTTCGGCTTTATCAGAGAAACGAGAGCCCAGCAACTGTTCAGGGGCATCCTTTTGATTGTCGCGGCATTCATCATATCCGAAGTATTTAACCTGAGTCTTCTCAACTGGCTGCTGACCAGACTGATTACGGTAGGTCTTATTGCGGTCGTTATACTGTTCCAACCGGAAATCAGAAGGGCGTTGGAGCAGATTGGAAGAAGAGGAGTATTCAGAAATCAGTTCAAGGATATGGATAAGGAGTCTGCCTATGCCACCGTGCACATGCTGGTGGATGCGATAGACGACTTCTCGTCAACAAAGACCGGAGCGCTAATCGCCATTGAGAGGGAGACCATGCTCACGGATATAGTCGAGACGGGTGTAATCATCGACTCGGAGATATCGGTCAGACTTCTCGGTAATCTTTTCTACGAAGGGTCTCCTCTGCACGACGGAGCAGTCATCATTAGAGGGGACAGAATATATGCGGCCAGCTGTGTACTTCCTCTGACCGACAGAAGCAGCATCGGAAAGAATCTGGGCACACGCCACAGAGCGGGCGTCGGACTCAGCGAAGTTTCGGATGCTTTTGTAATTATAGTATCTGAAGAAACGGGAGCTATCTCTGTGGCCAGCGACGGAGTCCTCAGAAGATTCCTCGATCTCAAGACCCTCGAAAAGATGCTCCTCGACATATATATCCCGGCCGGTGACAACACCGACCTCCTCTCAAGAATATTGAAAGGGGGTAAGAACAATGAATAACAGCACACAAAAGATTATCAATATTATTATGGCTGTGCTCGTGTCTGTCGGGTCGTGGATATTCGTGGTTTATAACTACTATCCTATGACGGATGTCAGGTACAGCGAGGTGCCTCTGGGGTTTGACGGAGAAGAAGAACTGGCTGACAGAGGACTGGCTGTTTCGGAAGCAAGCGTTGAGAGTATATCTGTTACGCTTAACCAAAAGAGGGTGGATGTAAATAAGTATTCAGCATCAGATATAAGCGCGCTTTTGAATGTCAGCAATTGCGTTGCCGGAGATAACAAGGTCAGCCTGCTCGTCAACGGACCTAGAGAGACTACGGTTGTTGCTTATGATAATGATGCAATTGATGTAATCGTAGACAGAACGGATAGCACCTACATGGACATTGATGTTATCTACGGTGAAGGTGCGGCAGAAGACGCGGTGCCTATTGCGAGTGACCTTAGCAGAACCGAAGCCATGGTTACCTGCGCAGCCAGCAGGCTGTCCGACGTAAAGAAGGTGGCGGCTGTTCTCGATGTCGATGAGGTGGGTACTACCACTAAAAGCTATACTGCGACCTTAGTGGCGCTGGATAAAGACGGAGAAATAGTTCCTCATACGGTAATATATCCTAACGAGATTTCACTTGACGCGAGCGCGGGAGTGAAAAAGACGGTAGACCTAAAAGTTAATGTCAAGAATAAGGCGAGCGAGGACTATGAGAGAAAGTACAGCGTGCCTGACAAGGTAAGCATTAAGGGTGCGAAAGAAGTGCTGGATAAGATTTCATCCGTCAGCACGGAAGAAGTAGATATCAGCTACACATATGAAAACGGAGAGATGCCGATATACTGCATACTTCCGGAGGGAACATATCTGATAGATGATCCTGAAAAACTCGTGGTGAAATATACAGTAAGCAAGAAGGCAACAGAGGAGACTAAGGCAGACGATAATGGTAATAAGGAAGAAGGCTAAGCCCTCTCAAGCAACAGATGCGGCTCGCAGTTAAGCGATGAAGCCAGCATAACGAGATATTCGGCTCGAGCCCGATTAATATCTTTCTGACGCTGCTCATATTGCTGTATTGTGCGAAGAGGTACACCGCTGGCCTTGGCCAACTGACTTTGGCTGAGGCCGTTTTGTTTGCGGATTTTCTTGAGGGCGGTCTCTCGCGGCATGCCGCCGCCCGCAGCACGAGAGACTGCAAGTTCAATAGCATCCGAGACAAAAGAATATCCGAGCTCTAAAAGAGCAGCAGACTTTTCGCTTTCGCTCGCATTCCACGGCAGTGACTGCAGAAGCGCTGTTTTTTTAGATGAAAAGTCAGAAATCAGTTCCTGCTCGGACATAAGGTGCAGCAGCTCGGCGAAGGAGATTCCGAGTTCGTGCTGCAGGCGTGCGAGGGCATACCCGCACCAGTACTCAGGACTCAGCGAAATGGTATGCCTCGGAGCGGTACGCTCATACGGCATGCCGCTTCTCTCCAGCACATCATAAGCGAGCTCTATCCCGGAACTACCAAGAATCGTTCTTATGTCTCCGCGTTCAAATAGGGAGGCCTTACCGGAGGCTATGAAAAGCTCCGTCATCTGCGATGCATTCATATGCAGGCTGTGAACCGAAAAATCCAGCATTCTGCCCAGGACTTCCGATGCCCTGGTGAGAAGCATCTTATCGTAGGCGCGTATCATAAGACTTAATTCCTTCCTCTATCATCTGCGAAATATACAGTCCGTCCTTGTCCGCACTCTGTGCGGTTTTTATATATCTCAACTCTCTGGATGCTTTTACAGGATAATACTTCGAAGAATGTGCGGTCTCATATCCCGCATATAGGATGCGGTCGAAAGCGCGGTTGCTCTTGAGCACAAACTGTCTGCCCATATCTTCCGTTGTAATTATGCTGCGAAGTTTTTCGTACGAGAGCTTGTCGTTTAGAAAGTCTCCGGCCAGTGCAAAGCTTATATTGTCGGCCCTGTATCCCGCTATACAGTCAGAGGCCTGATAATCCACGGTAAACTCTTTGCTGATATACTCCCTTGCTGCATGAAGATGTGTTGATGGGTCGAATTCTCTGAATACAAGCAGTATGTAAAGCCAGTGCATCAGGCAGTACTGAGGACTGCAGAGATCTATTATTCTGAGGCCGTTGTAATCAAGAGAATAGGCTGTGACAAAGCCGTTTCTGTCGCTTCCGACTGCCCACTCCGATGCATGGGTGAGACTATCGCTGCAATAGAATCCCAGACCGAAATCATTAAAGGCTCTGCCCGCTCCGAACTTCGGATTTCTTACTATTGTAGATGAACCGTGATATATGGTTTTGTTCATAAACATACTATACTCCCAAAGGAGTATAAAATCAAAAGAATTGCCGAAATCATATTTACATCATTAAAAAATGCATGCTAAAATCCAAACGGTTTTTATTATGGGAACAAAAAAGGAGATGGAAATGAGAGTAGTAATTCAAGATGATTATGACAAAATGTGCAAGTGGGCAGCAGACTATATCGCTGACAAGATCAAAGCTCACAAAGAGGACAGACCTTTTGTGCTCGGACTCCCGACAGGTTCTTCTCCGATCGGAGTGTATAAGGAACTCGTAAAAATGAACAAGGCCGGAGAGCTTTCGTTTGCGAACGTGGTTACCTTCAACATGGACGAATATCTCGGACTTCCTCACGAGCATGATCAGAGCTACTGGTACTTCATGCACGACAACTTCTTCGATCATCTTGTAGATATGAAGCCGGAGAACATTAACATTCTAAACGGTATGGCAGATGATCCTGAAAAGGAATGTGCAGAGTACGAAGAAAAGATAGCTTCCTACGGTGGCATCGACCTCTTTATGGGCGGCATCGGAGTTGACGGACATCTCGCATTCAACGAGCCGTACACTTCGCTGACATCCAGGACAGGAGTTCGTGATCTGACAACTGATACGCGTATCGTAAACTCGAGATTTTTCGGGGGTGACCCTGAGGCAGTACCTGCACAGGCACTTTCCGTCGGAATCGGAACGGTAACAGACAGCAAGGAAGTGCTGGTTCTCATCAGCGGTCACAATAAGGCTCGCGCAATGGCGGCCGTAGTTGAAGGCGGAGTCAGCCAGAAGTGGACATGCTCTGCTCTTCAGATGCACAACGGTGCAATCATCGCCTGCGATGAGGAAGCTTGCGGAGAGCTTACAGTCGATACTTATAAGTATTTCTTAGATATTGAGAAGAAGGAGAGACTCTAATGGGTAAATACTTCGGAACAGATGGCTTCAGAGGTGAGGCCAATAAGACATTAACATTTGACCACGCCGTAAAGATCGGAAGATTTCTGGGTTGGTATTACGGATCCAGAATCGATAAGAAGGCCAAGGTCGTTATCGGCAAGGATACAAGACGCTCGAGCTATATGTTCGAGTATGCGCTCTGCACGGGCCTCATGGCATCGGGAGCAGATGCGTACATCATGCACGTCACAACCACACCGTCGGTATCGTATATCGCAAGAGTCGACGACTTCGACTGCGGTATTATGATCTCGGCTTCTCATAACCCTTACTATGATAACGGCATCAAGATTGTTAACAACAACGGCGAGAAGATGGATGAGGAGACACTCCTCAGAATAGAGGCTTATCTCGACGGCGAGATGGAAGTTCCTATGGCAGAGAGAGAAGAAATCGGACGCACTGTAGACTATGTAAGCGGACGTAACCGTTACATCGGATATCTGATTTCCATGTCCAAGTACAGCTTCAAGGATGTCAAAATCGGACTCGATGTGGCCAACGGAGCGGCATGGTCAATTGCCAAAGCTGTATTCGATGCACTCGGTGCCAAGACTTATGTGATGAACGATGAGCCGGATGGATTTAACATCAATACGAACTGCGGCTCGACGCATATTGAGCACCTGCAGAGATTCGTTCTCGAAAAGGGCCTCGATGTGGGATTTGCCTACGACGGTGATGCCGACAGATGTCTGGCTGTAGATGAAAAGGGGAATGTCGTAACCGGCGACCATATCATGTACATTTACGGAAGCTACATGAAGGACAGAGGCAAACTTCTCAACAACAAAGTTGTTACAACCGTAATGTCCAACTTCGGTCTCTACAAGGCTCTCGATGCGGCAGGCATTGAGTATGAGCAGACCAAGGTTGGCGATAAATACGTATACGAAAACATGGTGCAGAACGGCCACCGTATAGGCGGAGAGCAGAGCGGACACATCATCTTCACTAAGTATGCCACAACGGGAGACGGTATCCTGACATCGCTCAAACTTATGGAGGCCATGCTGGCCAAGAAAAAACCTATGAGCGAGCTCGCGGCACCTGTCGTATTCTATCCTCAGGTACTTAAGAACATAAGAGTTAAGAGCAAAGAGGAATGCATGAGTGACCCTGACGTGCTGGCAGCTGATGAGGCAGCTAAGAAGGCTCTCGGTGACAGCGGACGCACCCTGCTCAGAGAATCCGGTACTGAGCCGGTGGTTCGAGTAATGGCAGAGGCCCAGAGCGAAGAAGAGTGCGAGAAGTACGTCAATCAGATTATAGATGTAATCAGAGATAAGGGACATCTGGTAGAGTAGAGGAGCTTGAAATGTACACAATAAAAGATTTGTATGATTTGGATCACACGCTCGCAAAGGCATATCTCGAGCAGTTCACGTATCCGTGGGAGGCGCTCAAGGGCATCAAGGAATTCATACTCGAACTCGGTCCTACTTTGGATTCCGAGGAGTATGAAGAGGTCAGTAAGCACGTCTGGGTGCACAAGACTGCCAAGGTGTTTCCGAGCGCATATCTCGGAGAACCTTGCATCATAGGCCCTGAGACTGAGGTAAGACACTGCGCTTTCATCAGAGGCTCAGCCCTAGTAGGCGCCAACTGCGTAGTCGGCAACTCAGTCGAACTCAAGAATGTCATTCTCTTTGATCACGTGCAGACACCGCATTACAACTACGTAGGCGATTCCATACTCGGCTACTACAGCCACATGGGAGCCGGCTCAATCACATCCAATGTAAGATCGGATAAACAGCTCGTAATCGTGCACAACGGAACTGAGAATATAGAGACAGGAATCAAGAAGTTCGGAGCAATGCTCGGGGACTATGTAGAGGTTGGTTGTAACGCAGTCTGCAATCCGGGCAGCGTAATCGGCAGGCACTCCAGCGTCTATCCGACGTCATGCGTAAGAGGCGTGGTGCCGGAGGGTAGCATCTATAAAAACAGCGGTGAAATCGCTGAAAAACAGTAATAAAAAATGGTCCGATCATCCGAGATCGGACCGCTTTTTTTAATCCCATAAGTTGCGCGGATAAGTACCATCGTCTTTCAGTGCTGCGAACTTCGCGACGACTTCGGGCTTATCCTCCTTGTAGGTGACACCGAACCACTTATCGCTTGAGCTTAGAACTTCGTAAGTGGCGCTGCCGTCGGCTATCTGTTTATTGATAGGTGTTTGGATGTAGTACTCACCTTTAAGAGGATTATCCTTGAGGATTACATCCAAGGCATCTTTAAAACCGTTTTTCAGAACTTCTATATACTCGTATCCGAAACCCCAGAGGTTCATTGAAACAGGGGAGTCTGCAGGAATAACTTCCTTGCTGCCGTCCGGAAGAGTATCGGTAACCGTACCGTCTGCTTCCTTTCCGACCTGCAGGTGTTCTACTATATCCGTCAGCATGCCGTCCTTGGCCTTACAAATACCTCTCGATACCGTGCCGTTTTCGGAGAGGGTGTTTTCGATTTCAAATCCCACCATGCAGTTATGCGAAACGTCTGCCTTTTCGGTCAGGAATTTGTAAATCTTTTCAAACCCTTCCCTACCGTAGTAGTCGTCCGCATTGATTACGGCAAACGGAGCATCGATTATGTTCCTTGCGGAAAGTACGGCCTGGCCTGTGCCCCATGGTTTGGTTCTTCCTTCAGGAAGCTCGTAGCCTTCCGGGAGATCATCCGGCTCTTGGAAGGCATAGTGTACTTCATATTTCTTAGCGGCACCGGATTCGATATGTGCTTTGAACACATCGAAGAAGTCACGCTTGATGATGAAGCAAACTCGCCTAAAGCCCGCTTGGTATGCATCGTACAGGCCAAAATCCATGATGATATCTCCTTCGGCCGTTATTTGATCTAACTGCTTGTTTCCGCCGTATCTGCTGCCCATTCCGGCAGCCATAATTACTAAAATAGGTTCCATTTCTATACAACTCCTTTATTATGCGATGGCAGCCTGCAGGCGCTCGCGCACTTTATCCTCACCCAGTATCCGCTGGATGGCCCATACGTCAGGCGACTGGGCGCGCCCCATTATCGCAATCCTGATAACCGTGCTCACATGTCCTACATGGCCATTGTAGTCATCAGGGTTTTTCTTGTAGTCCTTCGGCCTTGCGGCATAACCGAGCTCCTCGGCAATTGCCCTTATCTTGGCAAACCACTGCTCGTTGTCATCTGAGTGATCGTAGCTTTCGAGATACTTCTCGAGTATGAGAGATGCATCGGCTGCTGCTTCCTCGGGATAATCGTCTTCTTTTTTAAATGACTCGTCGAAGAAGTAGCTGATGAAATCCATGATCTGCCTTGCGTAGACGAGGTCGGCTCTAGGCCTGGCGTCATGCCTTCCTAGATCGAGTATCTCCGCAAGATGATTCATGTCTTTAAATACATACGCGTATTCGGGTGCGAATTCATCCGACCAGGATTTCAGCCAGACAGCAAGTTCGGATGCTTCTATGTGGAGCAAGGTGTTTTTGCTGACATCGTTTAACTTGTCAAGGTCAAAGAGAGCACCGCTGATCGACATCTTTTCGCATGTGAATTCGAAATTGTCCGCAGACTCATCCGGGTTTTCCATTCTCCACTCCTCATAATTGGAGTTGAGGATGGTAAGGAGATATTCTCTCACTGCCGCAGGGTGATATCCCTCGCTTCTGTAGAAGTCGAGAGAAAGCTCAGGGTCTTTTCTCTTGGAGAGTTTGCGCTTATTCCCGTCTTCTCCGATCTTCATCAGCTGGGCTGTGTGGCAATAGATCGGAAGTTCCCATTCAAGGTCTTCGAAGAGCTCCACGTGTATAGGCAGTGACGGAAGCCACTCTTCTCCGCGGACCACGTGAGTCGTTCGCATCAGGTGGTCGTCAACGACGTGGGCAAAGTGATATGTCGGTATACCCGTCTGCTTGATGATGACTATATCCTGGAAATTGTCCGGTACGGAGAGTTCGCCGCGTATTGCATCTGTTACGGTGTGCCTTGGGGTGTCTTCAGCCGAGAGGTTAGGGGTGCCCTTGGATTTAAGCCTTATGACGAAAGGATCTCCCGCATTGATGCGAGTTGCTACTTCCTCTTCGATTGCAGCATCGCTATCCCAATCTCTGTAGCGAGACCATCCCGCATATACGCCGGGAGTCAGCTTTTCGGCATCCTGTTTTTCTCTTATCTCACTTATTTCATCTTCACTTAGAAAACAAGGATATGCGAGTCCGTCTGCGATGAGTTTTTTCGCAAAAGCCCTGTAAATATCCCCGCGATTGCTCTGCGTGTAATCGCCGTACTTTCCGATGTCTCCCGCCAGAGTTGCACCCTCATCGAAGCAGATGCCGAAGAAGTCGAGCGATGTGATAATGGTCTCAACGGCATTTTCGACATATCGCTTATCGTCGGTATCTTCTATTCTGAGGAAGAAGACGCCCTCGCTCTGATGTGCCAACCTTTCATCGACGAAGGCCCCGTAGAGATTGCCGAGATGGATGAATCCTGTAGGGCTTGGGCCAAGTCTCGTTACCTTTGCGCCCTTCGGGAGATTCCTCTCAGGATACATCGCTTCGTACTCATCCGCCGTATGCGTAAGGCTCGGATAGATTAATTCGCTTAGTTCGATATTGTTCATAATCGTTCCTTTTATAAGATTTTTGAAATTTGCCTAGACCATTATACTTATGAAGTGTCAGATTTGCAATTTTGGGCTCAGATGCATATAATTGTAAAGATTTCGTTATAATGGGAAAAAGGGAGACAATATGAAGGGAAATGTAATAGTAGGACAGTCGGGAGGACCGACTTCGGTAATAAACTCAAGTCTCGCGGGAGTCATCAAGGCTTGCTGGACTGAGGGCATCAGAAGAATCTACGGAATGCACTACGGCATTGAGGGTCTGCTGCAGGAGGATATAATCGATATCGAGGATTACATCACCAGTTCGCACGACCTCTCACTTCTCAAGAGGACGCCGTCTTCATTCCTCGGCACATGCCGCTATAAGCTGCCTCCAATCGAGGGAAATGAAAAGACGTACGAGAAGATTTTCGACATTCTGGATAAGAAGAATATCGAATTCTTCCTGTACAACGGCGGAAACGACTCGATGGACACCATCAAGCAGCTGGCGGATTATGCGAGCAAGTACAATAAGAAGCAGAAGTTCATGGGTATTCCTAAGACTATAGACAATGATTTGCCTATGACAGATCACTGCCCTGGCTACGGATCATCCGCGAAGTATATTGCAACATCGATGAAGGAAATCATCAGGGATAATGAGAGCTACGGAGTGTCCAAGCCGACCGTATGCATAGTTGAGATTATGGGACGTCATGCGGGATGGCTTACAGCTGCTGCAGCAATGTCAAGAGATATCGACTGCTCGGGACCGGATCTTATTTATCTCCCTGAGGTACCTTTCGATATAAAGGATTTCGTCAAAAGGATTAAGGAACTGGCCAAGACCAAGAAGTCTATAGTTGTTGCAGTTTCCGAAGGTCTCAATACAAAGGATGGCACATTTGTATGCGAGCTCGGCTCTGCGCCTGAGCACGTAGACGCGTTCGGACACAAGCAGTTGGCAGGTACTGCAGCATTTCTTGCAAGTGTAGTTACAAAGGAAACAGGACTTAAATCGAGATATATCGAGTTCTCATCACTTCAGAGATGCGCTGCACATATATCTTCCAGAGTAGATACTGATGAGGCCTACAATGTCGGATACCTTGCGGCAGAGGCTGCTTTTGAGGGCAAGACCGGCATGATGGTCACGATTCAGGTTGAAACCAGAGAACCGTACGTAGAGCGCTATGATATGTTCGACATCCACGAGATTGCCAACATCGAGCGTAAGGTGCCGCTGGAATGGATTATCAACGACGGTACTTACGTAAGCGACGAGTATCTCAAGTACGCAAGACCGTTCATCATCGGATCGATTCAGCCGTACACGGCAGCGGGACTTCCGATACATATAACGATGAACAAAAAGAAAAAGTAATTTGGAAGGTATCGCTTGGATAGAGAAGTTGTAATAAAAGAAGTTAAGACTAAGGCGGAGCGGAGAGTTTTTGTGGACTTTCCGAACCGCCTTTATCGTAATAATCCGAACTTCGTGCCCGCTTTTTTCGGTGACGATATGCAGGATTGGGATGAGAAACTAAATCCGGCATTTGAGTACTGTGAAGCCAGGATTTTTTTGGCATACCGCGGTGAGGAAGTTGTCGGCCGCATCGGAGCAATACTGAGTCATGCCGCTAACGAAAAATGGGGAACGCGTAGGATGCGCTTCACTCAGGTTGATTTCATAGATGACAAGGCTGTGTCAAAAGCTCTATTCGACACTGTTGAAAACTGGGCCAGAGAGAAGGGCATGGATGAGATGCAAGGGCCTATCGGCTTTTGCGATATGGATCGCGAGGGCATGTTGGTCGAAGGTTTTGACAAACGAAGCATGTTCATCACGTACTACAATCACCCTTACTACCTCGATCATCTGTCTGATCTCGGTTATGTCAAGGATATAGACTGGATAGAGCATATGATACCGCTCGGAGACGAAAATGCCCCGACATATCAGAGGCTGAAGAGAATCTCCGGTGCATTGCTCAGAAGATCGGGATATCATAAGGTAGCGCCAAAAAGCAGGAGGGAAATGAGACGATATGTCAGGAGGGCATTTGAACTTCTGAATATCGCATATGCTCCTCTTTACGGTACTGTGGAATTCAATGAAAGACAGATTAAAAAATATACGGATAAATTCCTGCCGATTATAGATCCGGATTTCTGCTGTCTCATCGTAGATGATAACGATGAACTGATGGGTTTTGGCGTCGGGGCACCTTCGATGGCAAGTGCTATGCAAAAGAGCAGAGGAAGACTTTTTCCGACGGGATGGATGGGCGTTCTCAAATCCCTTAAATTCAATGACACCCTGGATCTTTTCCTTATAGCTATCAGGCCGGAGCTTGAGGGTACGGGCATCAATGGTATAATAATGGAGCATCTTTACAAAGGCTGCATCAAGCACGGAATCAAGCAGGCTGAGACGGGCCCTCAGCTTGAGACCAATCATAAGGTTCATAGCCAGTGGAAGATGTTCGACGTTGAACCTCATAAGAGGAGGCGTTGCTTCGTAAAGAAATTGGAGGAAGCATGAAACTGATTATAACGGCTCCAAAAGGAAAGATGGCCGGTCTCGTTGTGGCCGAGGCGGCAGCAAGAGACGATGTTGAGATAATTGCCGGAATCGGACCTAAAGGACGCGATTACATCGGCATGGATATCGGAGAAGTTGCAATGATCGGATCTAAGGTCGGAGCGCCGGTTGCGGATGATATCGAGAAGCATATTGACGAGGCTGATGTGGTCTGCGATTTTTCAACCGTGGATCTCGGAATGGAGGTGCTTGATGCCTGCATTAAGCACAAAAAAGCGCTTGTCATAGGAACCACGGGATTCAGCGCAGAGCAAAGAGAGAGGCTCGAGGCAGCATCAAGCGAGATTCCTATTATGATTGCAGCCAATACCGACAGGATGGTCAATGTAATGAGAAGGATCCTGATGGAGGCTGCTCGCGAGCTCTATGATGAGACGGATATAGAGATAGTGGATATGCACGACAACAGCAAGATCGATTCGCCGAGCGGCACTGCCCGCGAGATGATTGAAAGCATAGGCGAAGCGGTCGGCAGAGACCTCGTCTCTGATGCCGTGTACGGCAGGCCGCTCGGTATCCACCCTCGCGAAAAAGGAAAGGTAACCTTTCATGCAATCCGTGGAGGAGACACGCCGTCGAGTCATACCGTATATTTCTTCGGAGACGGAGAGAGGCTTGAGATTACTCATCACTGCCTGAACTGGAAGGGCTGTGCGAAGGGCGCCGTCGATGCATGTATATGGATGGCGGACAAACTGGCCGGACTCTACGGAATAAGAGAATCAATGGGACTGTGACATACGTACCGGCACGTATGAAATAATTTATGAGAAAAGGAGGAAGAGCTATGTTCGGAAACAAAAAAACTGTAGTGTATCGCTCAAAGGATCAGGAAGATTGGATCGAAGCAAAGAGACTGCTTGAGGAAGCAGGCATCGATTTTACTCATGCCGCTACCGAGGAAGTTCCCGTAAGCGGTTGCGGTGCCAAATTGGACCCTCGCAAATTTGCCAATTCCGAGAAGAAGGAAGTTCCGAAAACAGTCTACCGCATAGAGGTAGTTAATGCAGACAAGGATTGCGCTGCAGAGGTCTTGGACGGAAAAGTTCTTCCTGTAAGAAGCTACGGCTTGGGAATACAGTAAGTTAATTCTCAAAGCGAGCACAGAGGCGGCAACGCCTCTTTTTGTTTTAAGTTGGTTTAAGGAGAGGAGCCTATAATGCAGCCATAGCAAACCGGTAAATGCTGATTCATAAAAGCGATAATTCAGATAACGGAAAGGGGATTAATGAGTATGAAAGATAAGAAAGACACCGTAGAAATCAATGATGTCAAGGACGAAATGATTAAAGAGGCGGAAACCGGAAATGTAGAAGCAGGAGAAGCGCTTGCGGAAAAGATGGAGTCTCTCGATGATGGGGCAGGGGCAGCAGAAACTACTGCTGAGGAGATAAAGGTTGAACCTGCGTATTATAAACCGACAGAATCTAAGATTAAAATGACGGGTAGCTGGGGTAACAAAGCTGTAACAAGAAAGTTCCTTATAGCATCTCTGGTACTGACGCTGCTGCTGAATGCGGCACTTACAGCCGGCATGTCAGCTCTCTTCGGAAGGCATGGACTTAAGAATAGGTCGGGATTCTCAGATAATAATCAGAACAGCAGGCCGAACTTCGAGCAGTT
>Ga0256406_1003742_pt1 | contig 18379 bp, 12 predicted proteins | sample RumenRJG_03DNA_FD_185986 | JGI IMG/M metagenome (GOLD analysis project Ga0256406, IMG submission 185986) | Bovine rumen microbial communities from Lethbridge, Alberta, Canada - RJG_03 | ecosystem: Host-associated > Mammals > Digestive system > Stomach > Rumen | place: Canada: Alberta | collected...
CGCCAGCGTTCATCCTGAGCCAGGATCGAACTCTCGTTAAGATTGTTGATCTTGGATCCGATGAGCGTCAGCTTTCGCTTGTTCTCTCGTTTCCATACTTACTGTTGAGATTTGGTTCTCATTTAAAAGATTCTCGGCTGCAAAGGAACATCTCTTGCTCCGCTGCGCGGAGCTTATAGATCCCATCACGTCCGCCCGTGCAAGCACGGCGGCCGCATCTGAAATCTGTGCGTTCCTTTGCAGTTACAGAACGTTCGGGTTTTGTATGTGTTTCACTGTTCAGTTTTCAAAGAACTGTTTGTTTTGTTGTCACTCACGCGACAGCTTGTTTATATTACCAAACCTTTGCGGAGTTGTCAACAACTTTTTTAAATCTTTTTTGATTTAAAAAAGAACGGAGAAGGAGGGATTTGAACCCTCGCTTCGCTTTCGCGAACTACACCCTTAGCAGGGGCGCCTCTTCGGCCTCTTGAGTACTTCTCCACTCAAAAGACGATACTGAATCGCCTGTGTCAAAGGTTTCACGCGGAAGCCTTTGTGTGCTCTAAAAAAAACAAGCTCTTTTTCAGAGCAACATTAATTATACGTTAGCCGCCGGTTCTTGTCAACGCATTTTTTTATTTTATGAATATTGATTTTGTGGTGGATATTCGGTATACTATTGGAGTTGATGCGGATATAGTTCATCGGTAGAATGCGACCTTCCCAAGGTTGAGAGGTGGGTTCGATTCCCATTATCCGCTTGAACAGCCCGATACAGAGATTTGTGTCGGGCTTCTTTTTTTGTAATGCTTCAGCGTTCCGAGTCTGGGTTGCTGAATCATTACCTTTTTATCTTCATCAAAAATCCCTGCAGGAGATAATCCAGTCATCTCCCGCAGGGATTCTTCAGCAGCTTATTTCTCAATTATTCAGTGTCCGAATCTTCATTGCTCTCTTCCGGATCTCTCTTGACCTTCGAGAAGGACGCCACCTTTACACCGTCCTTGAGGTCCATGACCTTAACGCCAGTTGTGATCCGCCCGAGCACAGAGATACTGCTGCACGGCGTGCGCATAACAATACCTTCTGTCGTAATCAGAAGCACATCGTCGTCCTCACAGACCGCCCGTGCCCCCACAAGCTCTCCAGATTTCTCCGTAATCTTGTAGCATTTGACACCGCTGCCGTCTCTGTGCTGCGTCTTAAACTCAGTCATAGGCGTCAGCTTACCCATTCCATTTTCGGAAATGAACAGCACATGACTTCCCTGATTTTCCGTCATCATGCTGACAACCTCATCTCCGTCCGCAAGCTTCATGCCAATGACGCCTCTGGCGCTCCTGCCCATCGGTCTCACATCGCTCAGGTTAAACCGGATACTCATGCCCTTGCGCGTCACAAGAAGAATGTCTGATTCATTTTCATCCCACTTGACCTCGATCAGCTCGTCGCCATCCGTCAGATTAATCGCCGCAAGGCCGGTCTTCCGCATATTCTTAAAATCAGCAAGCGGTGTCTTCTTGACAATTCCCCGCTTTGTCGCCATGATCAGCTGCTTGTCCTCATCCAGATTGCGGATCGGCATGACATTCGTCACATGCTCGCCCGGCTGAAGCTGCAGAAGGTTAATCAGGGCTGTTCCTCTCGATGTACGGCTTGCCTCCGGAATCTCGTACGCTTTCAGCCTGTAGACTCGTCCGAAATTCGTAAAGAAGAAAATCGTATTGTGGTTCGACGTCATCATGACATCCACAACCATATCATTTTCGATCGTCTGCATGCCCTTGATTCCCTTGCCGCCGCGGTTCTGGCTACGGAAATTCTCAATGGACGTGCGCTTGATATAGCCGAGCTGCGTCGTCGTAATCACGGTATTCTCATCCGGGACCATATCCTCAATGGAAATGTCAGACGAATCAAAGATAATCTCCGTCTTTCTCGGATCCGCGTATTTTTCCTTGATCTGGAGCATTTCATCGCGGATAACAGCGAGAAGTCTGTTCTGGTCCGCCAGAATCTTCTTCAGCTCATCGATTTTCTTCATGAGCTCTGCATATTCATTTTCAATCTTGCTCCGCTCCAGACCCGTCAGTGCGCGGAGACGCATATCGACAATGGCCTGTGCCTGCACGTCGTCCATATCAAAGCGCGCAGTCAGCTCCTTTTTGGCCTCCTGGACATTCGCTGAATTTCTGATAATCCGGATCACTTCATCGATGTGATCGAGCGCAATCAGCAGTCCCTTCAGGATATGTGCGCGTTCCTCCGCCTTGTTCAGGTCAAATCTGGTACGTCTTCTGACAACATCCTCCTGATGACGCAGCCAGCAGACGAGCAGCTCCTTCAGATTCAGCACCTTAGGCTGTCCGTCGACGAGGGCCAGGTTATTGACTCCGAAGGTGTCCTGAAGCTGTGTGTGCTTATACAGCTGGTTCAAAATGACATTCGGATTTGCGTCACGGCGGACCTCAATGCAGATCTCCATACCCTCACGGCTGGAGTGGTCATTGAGCGCAGTGATACCGTCAATTTTCTTGTTGCGGACAAGATCCGCGATTGACTCGATCAATCTGGCCTTATTGACGAGGAACGGAAGCTCTGAGACGAGAATCTCGGATTTTCCATTTGGCTTTGTCTCAATTCTGGACACAGCACGGACAATAATCTTTCCATGGCCTGTCCTGTACGCCTCTTCGATGCCCTTCCGGCCCAGAATTGTCGCTCCGGTCGGAAAATCAGGTCCCTTGATGATCTTCATGATATCCTCGATCGAGGTGTCCTTTCCGCCGTCGATCTGGTTGTTGATCATCAGCGTGCAGGCATCAATCACCTCTCCGAGATTATGCGGGGGCATATTTGTCGCCATGCCGACCGCAATACCTGTTGTTCCGTTGATCAGAAGATTCGGGATTCTTGCGGGCAGTACAACCGGCTCCTTCTCCGTCTCGTCGAAGTTCGGCTGGAAATCCACAGTGTCCTTGTTGATATCGGCCAGCATCTCCATGGATATTTTGGAGAGTCTCGCCTCTGTATATCTCATGGCAGCCGGTGAATCTCCGTCTACGGATCCGAAATTGCCGTGCCCGTCTACAAGCGGATAGTGAAATGACCATTCCTGAGCCATATTGACCAATGCGCCGTAAATGGAGGAATCACCGTGCGGATGATATTTACCCATTGTATCACCGACAATTCGGGCACATTTTCTGTGCGGCTTGTCCGGCCCGTTATTCAGCTCAATCATAGACCAGAGAATTCGCCGCTGCACCGGCTTCAGTCCGTCCCGGACATCCGGAAGCGCGCGCGATACAATGACAGACATCGCATAATCGATATACGATGTCTCCATCGTCTTTTTCAGGTCAACCTCCTGAATCTTGTCAAATACTGTATCGTCCATTTTTTCCCCTTACTTCATGTCCTGCGGCAGTTACACATCAAGATTCGTCACGTACTTTGCATTTTCCTCGATGAATTCTCTTCTCGGCTCGACCTTGTCGCCCATCAGAGTCGTAAATGTCAGATCAATCTCAGATGCGGAGTCATCATCCATGTTCACACGCTTCAGAATTCTGCGCTCCGGGTCCATGGTCGTCTCCCAGAGCTGGTCTGCATCCATCTCACCGAGACCCTTGTACCGCTGCACCTTGTTGTTCTGGTCCCGTCCGATCTCCTGCATGATTTTATCAAGCTCAGCGTCAGAATACGCGTACCAGACCTTCTTGTTCTTCTCAACCTTGTAGAGCGGCGGCATCGCCAGATAGACGTGCCCCTGCTTGATCAGCTCCGGCATAAAGCGGTAGAGGAAGGTCAGCATCAGTGTCGCGATATGTGCGCCGTCGACATCGGCATCGGTCATGATGATGATCTTGTCGTATCTGAGCTTGGTAATATCAAAATCCTCGTGAATTCCTGTGCCAAATGCAGTGATCATCGCCTTGATCTCCGCATTTCCGTAAATTCGGTCAAGTCTCGCCTTCTCCACGTTCAGAATCTTGCCTCTGAGAGGAAGAATCGCCTGCGTGGCGCGGGAGCGCGCCGTCTTTGCGGAGCCGCCTGCGGAATCACCCTCGACGATGAAAATCTCGCATTTTTTCGGGTCCTTGTCCGTGCAGTCCGCCAGCTTTCCCGGAAGAGACATCCCGTCAAGCGCAGACTTTCTTCTAGTCAGATCGCGAGCCTTCTTGGCCGCGTCCCTTGCTCTCTTTGCCAGAATCGACTTGTCAATGGCAGCCTTGCCGACATTCGGGTTCTGCTCAAGGAACAGCGTCAGCTGATCAGAAACCACGGAATTGACTGCGCCGCGCGCCTCTGCGTTGCCCAGCTTCTGCTTTGTCTGTCCCTCAAACTGCGGGTCCGCGATCTTGACGGAAATAACAGCCGTCAGTCCCTCCCGGATGTCCTCACCGGACAGATTCGGCTCGCTGTCCTTCAGAAGCTTGTTCTTCCGCGCATAATCGTTGAAAGTCTTCGTGAGTGCGGCGCGGAAGCCCTCGACATGCATGCCGCCCTCCGGTGTGATGATATTGTTGACAAAGCCGAGCGTGTTCTCCGTATAGCCGTCGTTATGCTGCATCGCAACCTCGACGAGCACGCCGTCCTTCTCACCCTCGCAGTAAATAATCTGCGGATAGAGAGGCGTCGATGAGCGGTTCAAATACTGGACGAACTCCTTGATGCCGCCCTCGTAGTGGAAGACCCGGACCTTCTCAGGATCCTCCCGCTTGTCCGTAAAGGTAATCTTCAGTCCCTTTGTGAGGAACGCAATCTCACGGAACCTCGTCTTCAGCGTGTCGTAATCAAAATGAATATCGTCAAAAATTTCCCTGTCCGGGAAAAATGTGACCGTTGTCCCGTGCCTTTCCGGATCGCAGTCACCGACGATCTTCAGCTTGTACATCGTCTTCCCGCGCTCATATCGCTGCTGGTAGATCTTTCCGTCGTGGTAGATCTGTACCTCCAGCCACTCGGAGAGCGCATTGACAACCGAGGCGCCGACTCCGTGAAGTCCTCCGGACACCTTATATCCTCCGCCGCCGAATTTGCCGCCCGCGTGCAGAATCGTGAACACGACCTCGACGGCCGGTTTTCCCGACTGATGATTGATGCCGACCGGAATTCCTCGTCCGTTGTCCTGAACGGTCACAGAGCCGTCTGCGTTGATCGTCACCTCGATATGGTCGCAGGTGCCAGCCAGCGCCTCATCGACTGAGTTGTCAACGATCTCGTATACGAGATGGTGCAGGCCTCGGGCAGATGTCGAGCCGATATACATGCCCGGACGCTTTCTGACCGCTTCAAGACCTTTCAGGATCTGGATCTGATCGGCTCCGTATTCTTCATGATCTTCAATATTCATTCAATTCCTCCCTGAACGACGTGAAACGTTCTGTCTGCCTGAAACCCGTATTTTACAAATTCATCGAGACCCGTACAGGTAATCCAGGTCTGTGTATGCTCAATGCACGACAGCAGCGCTGTCTGTCTGTCCCTGTCGAGCTCGCTTAAGACATCATCAAGAAGCAGGACCGGCATGTCATGCCGGCTGTCAGAGATCGTCTGGATCTCCGCCATCTTCATGGACAGCGCAGCGGTTCTCTGCTGCCCCTGTGATCCGAACGTTCGCAGGTCCATGCCATTTGCCCGGATACAAAGATCGTCCCGGTGAGGTCCTGCTGTTGTCATCTTCATCCGCAGATCATTCTCTCTGCTTCCGGCCAGCTTTTCCTCAAACATATTCTCCGCGACATTCGGCTCGTACAGAATCTCGAGTCTCTCTCCTCCGCCCGTCAGCGTATCATGGGCAAGAGCAGCGCGCTCGCTGAATTCCTCGAGAAATGAGCGGCGCTTCCCGATGATCCTTCTCCCGCACTCCGCAAGCTGCATGTCCCACACATCGAGCTGGCCCATTCCCCGTCCGGTTACGGCAATTTCATGGAGCAGCGCATTTCTCTGACTCAGGCACTTGTTGTACCTGGCAAGGTCCGCCATATACAGGCGGTCTACGCTGCACAGAAGCGCGTCCATGAATTTTCTCCGTCCGGCCGGACCATTCTTGATCATGTTCAGGTCCTCCGGAGAGAAAAATACAATTCCGCAGATTCCGTACAGCTCAGACGCGCGCTTCACCGGCACGCCGTTGATCGCCACGCCCTTGGACTTGTTCCTGCGCAGGTGCACGTCAATGCGGTATTCATTTCCGTGGCGGTCAAGGACCATGCGGATATGGCTCTCCTTCTGACCGATCCGGATAATATCGCGGTCTCTGGAACCTCTGTGCGACCTGGTGGTGCAAGCCAGACAGACCGCCTCCAGGATATTCGTCTTCCCCTGCGCATTGCTCCCGTAAAATAAATTGATGCCGGGATCCGGCTGCAGGGACATCGACTCAATATTCCTGAAGTTTTTCAGTTCAAGAGATTTAACGTACAACTTCGATCTCCGTTCCGTCAAATGAAACTACGTCTCCCGGATACAGCTTTCTTCCTCTCCGCGTATCCGTCTCGCCGTTCACCTTCGCCTCACCGGCCCGGATCCTCTCCTTCGCCTCGGCCCCGTCGCTGACCAGGTCCTCAGCCTTCAAGAGCTGTCCGAGTGTTATATACTCCTTTGTCAGTGTCAGTGTTTTCATGTTTCTCTCCTTATGGCGCCAGATTCTGGCATACTGCAGATGCGTAAGAGCTGCTGTATATTTATACATTTTTATGTATAGCAGTTATAAGTATCCGTTTCTGTGTTGTCTGTTATTTTCTTAAATTATCGTAATTATTCGACGCTCCCAGAAAGCTTCTGAAATCCGTCCGGTGAGCAGGCCCTTCGTCCGGTTTTTATCAGTTTTCCAGGGGTTGCTGAATCATTACAAATCATCTCGTAAAGTTAACCGGCAGAATCAGATACGTGTATGTCATTTCCTCATCTCTGATGAAGCACGGTGCCTTCGGATTAACCAGATACATCGTGACATTTTCGTCATCAACCGCCTTCAGCGCATCCATCATGAATTTCGGATTAAACCCGATGACCATGTCCTTGCCTTCCTTCTCGATATCCAGGCTTTCATTCATGGAACCGAGCGGAGAGTCGATGGAAAGACTCAGTGTATTATCTGTCATCTCGAAAATAATCGGCTTCTTATCTCCTTCTCTGACAAAAAGGGATGCTCTGTCAATGCAGCCGAGAAGGCTGTTCCGATTGACGACCACCTTTGTCTCATAATCCGCCGAAATCATCTGGTCAACGTTGAAGTACTCGCCGTCGATCAGGCGCGTGACGATCTTCGTCCCCGGGATCTCGAAGACCATATGGTTTTTCGAGAAAAATACATGGACCATCTCATCCATTTCGCCGGAAAGAATACGGCTGATCTCAAGAAGTGTCTTTCCGGGAACGATCACTCTTCTCGGCTCAAAGGTCTCCTTGAGAGCAACGCGTCGGATCGCGATCCGGTGCCCGTCGAGTGCGACGACACGCAGCGTATCTCCGTTGATTTCAAATAATTCTCCATTCATCACTTGATTGTTCTCATTTGTAGCGATGGAGAAAATGGTCTGAAGGATGACCTGCTTCAGTGTGAACTGGGAAATGGTGACACATTCATCTCTCTCGACATTCGGAAGATAGGAGAAATCCTCTCCGCTTCTTCCGCCGATGCTGAAGCATGCCTTTCCGCAGGTCAGCTTGACGTTGTGATTTTCATCTGTCTCGATGCAGACGGACTCGTCGGAAATCTTTCGGACGATTTCGGAAAGCATCTTTGCGTCAATGGCGACTGTTCCGGGCTCCTCGATGGTTCCGTTCATGTGCGTTTCGATGCCGAGCTCCATATCATTGGATGTAAGCACAATGTCGGAATGTTCAGCCTGGATCAGAATGCACTGCAGTATCGGCATAGTCGTATGTGCCGGAACGGCCCGGATAGCAATATTGACAGCTGTCTGCAGATCGGATTTAGAAGCGATGATTTTCATGTCTCAGATGCTCCTTTATTTGTGAATAATAAAAAGATATTCGCCGTCGTAACCGTAGGGGCGGTGGATATGTGTAAAACTGTCAAAAACCCAGTAAACAAGGCAAAAACTGCCATGCATAACCCTGTGTAAAACCACAGGAAAACGTGTGGCCGCTGTGGTGTGCCGGAAAATGTACACAATCTCGGTCACAATGTGTCCACGTGAATATGGTGGATAACTCAGCGCAGACCTGTCCGGTCAGCGGTCAGGAGCTTACGCCGGGCTGATCTTTTTCCGGATCGCGTCGACATCCTCCTTTGTCATCGGGTTGGAAGCGATTTCCTTCTCGATTTTTTTACATGCAGAGAGGACGGTTGTGTGATCCTTCTTATTTAATGCGTTCGCGATGGTCATCAGCGAGTCCTCTGTCATTTCGCGGCAGAGATACATCGCGATGCTTCTCGGATAGACATATTTCTTGTCTCTCTTCTGGCTGCGGATCTCTGCGAGCGTCAGATGGTAGTGGTCCGCAACTGCAGAGACAATCATATCGGACGTAACCGTCTTGTTTTCATCCGGTGTGATCAGGTCCTTCAGGATTTCCTCGGCCAGCTCGAGCGTGATCTGTCGTTTTTCGAGCACACTCTTCGCGCGGACACGGTTGAGGCAGCCCTCCAGCTCACGGATATTGGACTTGATGTTCTTGGCGATGTAATCAAGCACCTGGTCATCGATGTGATACCCGTCGGATTCCTCCTTTTTGCGGAGAATTGCCATACGGGTCTCATAATCCGGTGAGGAAATATCCGCAATCAGGCCCATTTCCAGACGGGAGCGGATGCGCTCCTCCAGGATATCCAGGTCCTTCGGTGGTTTATCGGAGGAAATGATAATCTGCTTCTTGGCACCGTAGAGGGCCTCGAATGTATGGAAGAATTCCTCCTGCGTCGATTCCTTGCCGATCAGGAACTGAATATCATCAATCAGAAGCACGTCGATATTCCGGTACTTGTCGCGGAATTTGGACATAGCGGTATTGCTGCTGTTCCGGATGGAATCGATCAGCTCATTTGTAAAATCCTCTGAAGTGACATAGAGGACACGCGCCTCGGGGTTTCGCTCAAGAATAAAATGCGCAATCGAGTGCATGAGATGCGTCTTGCCGAGTCCCACGCCCGCATAGAGATACAGCGGGTTGTAGATTTCGCCTGGTGATTCAGCGACAGCAAGTGAAGCCGCGTGCGCAAATTTGTTGTTTGAGCCGACGACGAAGGTGTCGAAGGTATATTTCGGGTTCAGATGCGCGCGCTCCATTGCCTCGGTAAAGGTCGTGTCCTGAGAACGGGTGCGGGTACGTGCCTCCGCATCCTCCTTTGTCAGGTAGTGAACATTCAGAGAAAGACCTGTCACCTCGGAGATTGCATTTTTTATGAACAGAGTGTATCTCTTGTTCAGAATATTAATTGCCATCAGACCGTTTTCCACAATAAAGTAAACTCCCTCGTTATCGCACGAGAGAATCTGAAGTGGCTCGATCCACGTCGAATAGGAAATGCCGGTGAGATCTCCCTCTTCTTTTATCTTATTGAGAATCTCAGGCCAGTGTTCTTTGATTACAGTCAGATTATCCATGTAGAGCTGTTACCCCATTGTTCTTATAAAATACTTTCTTATTATAAAGGATGTGAATAACTTTATCAAGGCCCATAGCCCCTCAGAGGCCGTAAAATGCCCGGAGACGGCTTTTTGCCTTTTATGGACAAGGTACCGGTTTTTTAGCATAAGGCGAACTGGGCAAATATAAGCCGATTTCTTATGAAAAATGAATATCCGGCCATTTTGTGGACAAGGTGGATTGGTGAATATCAACAAGTTATCCACAGGAAATGTGGATAAAGTGAATAAATCGTTGGATAACCCTGTGCAGACAGCTGGGGAAAACCACAAAATACGGTGGAATACACATCGGACGTGCACAGGCGGTGGATATCTCGGGAAAAATACCAGACGCATATCGACAGGAGCTGAAAAGCGCGGAATTATGCGGTCTCGCATCTGCCAGAGAAAAATTTTCCAACACCTGTACACAGGGTTTTGTACAGGTTTTCCACAGGTTATCCACAAATTGTGGACAAGTGGGTGTGTGAACTGTAACCGTTACTGTAACGCGGAGCGAACAGCGGCAGAAATACCTTGACAGTGAGGAATGCAGCACATATAATAGTAAGGCAAAACTTTTAATAGGTAATTTCCGAGAGGTGTAAAATGGCTAGAAAGATGACATTTCAGCCGAAGAAGCTTTCCCGTCAGAGAGTCCATGGCTTCCGTGCAAGAATGGCTACAAAGGGCGGCAGAAAAGTTTTAGCGGCCAGAAGAGCAAAGGGAAGAAAAGTTATTTCCGCATGAGATGACGCAAGACCACAGTTACTGTGCTGTGGTCTTTTCTTCTATTACGGATAAAAACGAATGACTGGAATAAAGAAAAATGATGATTTCAGCAGAGTATACAGGGAGGGCCGTTCCTGCGCGGACCGCAGGCTGGTCATGTATGTTCTGGACTCTGCAGCGGGAGATGAAAATGAGGTTCCCGCAAACCGGCTCGGAATTTCCGTCAGCAAGAAGGTTGGCAACAGCGTCGTCCGTCACAGGATCAAGCGCAGGCTGAAGGAAATTGCCAGGCTCAATGAAGACGGCGTGAAAAAGGGATATGACATTGTCATTATAGCGAGAAACGCAGCGGCATTATCCGGATATGGTGAGCTTGAGCAATCTTATCTGCGTCTTTTGACTAAAATGCATCTCATGGATATGGACGCTGTCCGATAAATCAGAAAAGTGAATGACTTGCTATGCATCTGAAGGAAGTTCATTTCCTGCGGATAGAAGCTGGAGTGATATGGTTAAGAAATTCATGATCGCTTCAATACGATTTTATCAGAAATATATTTCCCCTTATAAAGGATACCACTGCCCGTATATCCCGACCTGCTCTCAGTATGGTCTTGAGGCGATCGAAAAATACGGAGCGCTCAAGGGAGGGCTTCTTGCCCTGTGGCGCATTCTGCGCTGCAATCCGTTTTCGAGCGGAGGCTATGATCCGGTCCCCTGAGGGACAGAGCATTTTATCATATAAGGTAACTGTCAGTACCCCGGTCCGGGAACGATTCGCGTTCTTCGTTGTGCTGAGCAGCTGCCAAATGAATTATGAATACTATTGTAGCGGGTAGTCCCGCTGTTTAAACAGAAGGAGGATCAGCAAAGTGGCAGTTAAAATGACAGTCAGCAGCACGCCGATTATCGGACAGATCGCCTGGTTACTCGGCTGGCTCATGACCGGAATCTTCTGGATTATCAGCCAGATGGGAATTCCGAACGTAGGTCTTTCCATTATCATCTTCACAGTCATTATTCTGATGGCTATGATGCCGCTGCAGATCAAGCAGCAGCGTTTCTCAAAGCTGAGCAATATCATGCAGCCGGAAATTCAGAAGATCCAGAAGCGCTACAAGGGAAAGACAGATCAGATCTCTCAGCAGAAGCAGATGGATGAGATCAACGCCGTGTACGCAAAGTACGGTGTGTCTCAGATGGGCTCCTGCATTCAGCTCCTGATTCAGATGCCGATCCTCTTCGGACTCTATCAGGTTATCTACAAGATCCCGGGATATATCAGACCGATTTACAATCATATCAATGTGATTGCCACAAATTCCGCATTCAAGAAGGATTTTGCGGAATTTGTAAAAAATACGGCGAATTCAACGCTGACAAAGAATTATTCGACGGGAAGCACGAAGCATATCATTGACGCTGTCTACGGTCTCAGCACATCTCAGTGGGCTTCGCTGATGAAGACGGCGAGCGGAACATCCTATGAAGCGACGTTAAAGAGCGTTCATTCCTATGTTCATCGTGCAACCTACTTCGTCGGACTCAATATTTCCGATTCTCCGTGGCAGATCATCAAAACCGCTGTGACACAGAGACAGGGCATGTGGCTCCTGATGCTGATCGCAGCTGTGATGATTCCGTTCCTCGCGTGGCTGACACAGTGGCTCAATGTCAAGCTGATGCCGCAGCCGAAGAAGGCGGAGGGCAATGACACGGCAGCACAGATGCAGAATTCTATGCAGTCCATGAACCTGTTCATGCCGCTGATGTCCGCATTTTTCTGCATGACTCTTCCGGTCGGTGTCGGTATTTACTGGTTTATGTCCGCAGGTGTCCGCTGCATCCAGCAGGTCTTCATCAACAGACGGCTTGATCAGGAGACAGAGGAGGACATTATCCGTCAGGCACAGGAGAAGGCTGACAGAAAGCGCGCGAAGAAGGGTCTTCCGCCGCAGCAGATTGCGGAGGCAGCGCATATTTCGACCAGATCAATTGAGAGAACCGAGCCGCAGGCTGTTCGTCCGTCCGGCAGAAAGAATATGAAGAGCAAGCAGCTGGAAGAGGGCTCGATGGAATCATACAGTACCAAGGAGGCGCGTCCGGGTTCCCTTGCGTCGAAGGCAAATATGGTCAAGACCTTCGATGAGAAGCATGGCGGCAGGAATGACGATGATGTCTACAGACGGTACAAGAAGTGACGGAGGACTTAACCATGGAGTATGCGAAATATTCGGCGAAGACGGTCAATGAGGCCGTTACGCAGGCCTGCCTGAGGCTTGGTGTAACGTCTGACCGCCTCGAGTACGAGGTTGTTCAGGAGCCGACGAGCGGATTTCTCGGGATCGGAAGCAAGCCGGCCGTGATCCGTGCCAGAGTGCGTGCGGAGGAAGCAAAGCCGGAGGCAAAAAGCTCTGTCAGTAGCGCACCTGCGGAAGAGAAACAGCCTGTGACTTCTGCTCCGGAGAAAACGGAGCTGAAGAAAGAGGAGAAGACAGAGAAAAATGCCGTGACAAATGAAGAGACACCGGAAAATGGCGGTTCATTTGTCTCAGCGGAGGAGATTGAAAAGCGCGCGGCAGCGGCTGCTGCGAGAGAAAAGGCTGAGGGACGGAGGCCGGAGAGAAAGCCCTCTGATCACCGCGAGCGTGAAACAGAAAGACACGGCGACAGACGGAGATATGACCGTCATGATAGCCGGCGCGGCGGACGGAGCAGCAGACCGTACCGCGAGAACCGTCTGCCGATCGTCACGACGACTGCTCCTCATGAGCCGTCACAGCCGAAGCCGGAGCGCGTGGTCCGGGAGCTCTCCGAGGAAGAGGTTGCTTCCATCAGCAAGGCGGCCGTTGACTTCCTGACAGAGGTCCTTGAGGCCATGCAGATGAAGGCGACAATCACTACCTCCTATGACCAGAAGGAGGGAGCGCTTTCCTGCTCATTTGACGGCGAGGACATGGGTCTTCTGATCGGCAAGAGAGGACAGACGCTCGACTCCCTTCAGTATCTCACGAGCCTTGTTGTCAACAAGAACACAGATGAGTATATTCGTGTCAAGCTTGACACGGAGGGATACAGATCCCGCCGGGCGGAAACGCTGAACAATCTGGCACGCAACATCGCATACAAGGTCAGAAAGACGCAGCGGCCGGTCGCACTTGAGCCGATGAACCCGTACGAGAGAAGAATTATTCATTCGGCCCTTCAGAGCAGCAAGTTTGTTGAGACCTATTCAGAGGGTGAAGAGCCGTATCGCCACGTAGTCGTGGCTCCAAAGCATAGATGAATGAGACAATAGCGGCAATTTCCAGCGGTATGACAGCTTCAGGCATCGGAATCATAAGGATTTCCGGGCCTGAAGCTTTTGCTGTATTAAAGCGGATTTACAGAAGCCCGCTGGAAGCCGGAGAACAGGACAAAAATCCGCAGGGCAGGGATCAGGCAGCGCTGTCGCCTGTCGATACATGGAAGAAGAATACCGTTCACTACGGCTATATATATGACGGGCCGGAGAGGATCGACGAGTGCCTGGTCCTTTATCTTCCGGGACCGCATACCTATACAACGGAGGACACGGCGGAAATTGACTGCCATGGCGGTCCGTATGTGATGAGACGCATCCTCGAGACGGCACTGAAGAACGGGGCCCGTCTGGCTGAGCCCGGTGAATTCACGAAGCAGGCATTTCTCGGCGGAAGAATTGATCTGACCGAGGCGGAAGCCGTCATGGACGTCATCGGTGCCAGAAGCGAGGATGCCCTGAAAAGCTCCATGCGTCAGCTGGCCGGATCTGTGCGCAGGTCCATCACAGACATCAGAGTAAAAATTATGGATGAGCTTGCGTATATCGAGGCGGCTCTCGACGATCCTGAGCATTACGATCTGACAGGGTATCCGGAGCAGCTAAGCAGGAAGCTTCAGCCGATCAGGCAGCGCCTTCAGCAGATGAGCCGTTCATTTGCGGAGGGAAGAATTATCCGGGAGGGAATCGCGACCGTCATTTTGGGACGGCCGAATGCCGGGAAATCGTCGCTTCTTAATGCGCTGTCGGGGACAGACCGCGCGATTGTGACGGACATTGAGGGGACGACCAGAGACGTCCTCGAGGAAACTGTCAGAATCGGAGGTCTGAGCCTTCGCCTCATGGACACGGCGGGAATCCGCGACACGGAGAATGCCGTCGAGAAAATCGGGGTGAACCGGGCGCTGGAGAGCGCGGAGGAGGCCGATCTGATCCTCGCCGTGATTGACAGCTCGCGTCCTCTCGATGACAATGACAGAGAGATTCTGCGGATGATCCGCGGACGCAGGGCGATCGTTCTTCTCAATAAATCGGACCTTAACGAGGAGGCTGTCACAGAGGACATGGTCAGGCAGGAAATGAAGACTCCGGATAACGGACAGGAGGAGATCCATATCGTTCACATTTCCGCGAAGAACAGTGAGGGAATTGATGAGCTCGGAAAGATCATCCGCTCCATGTTCCTCGACGGCCGGATTCACATGAACGAAGAGGTTATGCTGACAAATGCAAGACACAAGGAGGCTGTTGACCGTGCGATTCATTCGCTCGAGCTTGTCGGGCAGAGCATAGACAACGGGATGCCTGAGGACTTCTTCTCCATCGATCTCATGGATGCATACCGCGAGCTCGGCAGCGTGATCGGAGAAGAGATAGACGATGATCTCGCGAATACCATTTTCTCGAAATTCTGCATGGGAAAATGAGAGACACACCGAGAGCCATGCGGGTAAATCGGGCGGCAGCTCTTCTGGTCGTGAGAGAAGTGTGCCCAGATAGAAATTTGTGCGAAGGGAATAGAAATGCCGGTAATTACTGAAAATTACGATGTTGTCATTGTCGGTGCGGGCCACGCCGGATGTGAGGCTGCGCTTGCCTGCGCCAGAATGGGTCTTGAGACAATCATGTTCACGGTCAGCGTCGAATCCATTGCGCTCATGCCGTGCAATCCGAATATCGGAGGCAGCTCCAAGGGACATCTCGTCAGAGAGCTCGATGCCCTGGGCGGAGAAATGGGAAAAAATATCGACAAGACCTTCATTCAGTCCAAGATGCTGAACAGCTCCAAGGGACCTGCTGTCCATTCGCTCCGCGCGCAGGCTGACAAGGCTGCCTACACGATGAGCATGCGCCATGTGCTTGAAAATCAGGACCACCTGACGATCCGCCAGCAGGAGGTCGCGGAGCTGATCACAACAGAGGATGTCGATAAACTGACGGAGAAAGAGCGGAAAATCGCGTTTGACACCGTTTTATCCACCGAACCCACAAAATATCCTGTGGATTTAGTGGATAAGTCCTCGAACACAGATGCTGAATTGAGTCCTGATGCACAATCAACATGTGAATATTCTGCCAATGATGCATTGAAAGCGGAGCAGAGCCGAGAAAATTCAGAAAATAATGATGTGGATAATTCTGTGAGCAATGTGGATAAGCATCACAGCCGGATCATTGGCGTCCGTTCTGTCTCCGGAGCTGCGTATTTTGCGAAGGCTGTTGTACTGTGCACGGGTGTGTATCTGAAATCCCGCTGTATATACGGAGACGTCAGCAATTACACGGGTCCGAACGGCCTGATGGCTGCCAATCATCTGTCTGCCTCCCTCAGAGCGCACGGCGTGCAGCTGGTCCGCTTCAAGACCGGTACTCCTGCGAGAATTGACAAGCGCTCCATCGATTTTTCGAAGATGGCGGAGCAGAAGGGAGACGAAAGGGTTGTCCCGTTTTCATTTTCCACAGACCCGGCCTCTGTACAGATTGAGCAGGAATCTTGCTGGCTCACCTACACAAATGAGGAGACGCACAAGATTATTCGCGACAATATTGACCGCTCTCCGCTCTACAGCGGCGTGATCCACGCGACCGGCCCGCGCTATTGCCCGTCGATCGAGGACAAGGTCGTCCGCTTCGCGGATAAGCCGCGTCATCAGGTATTTGTCGAGCCGGAGGGAAAGTACACAAATGAGATGTACATCGACGGAATGTCCAGCTCTATGCCGGAGGACGTTCAATTTGCGATGTACAGGACGGTTCCGGGACTCGAGCACGCGCGGATCGTCAGAAATGCGTACGCGATCGAGTATGACTGCCTGGCTCCGAAGCAGCTTCGGTCCAGCCTTGAATTCAGGAATATCGATGGTCTGTTCTCAGGCGGACAGTTCAACGGCTCATCCGGTTATGAAGAGGCAGCGGCGCAGGGAATCATAGCCGGCATCAACGCGGCACAGTATGTGAAGGGAAAGAAGCCGCTGGTTCTGAAGCGGTCGGAATCCTATATCGGTGTCCTGATTGATGATCTCGTCACGAAGGAGAATCATGAGCCGTACCGGATGATGACCAGCCGGGCGGAATACCGGCTCCTTTTGAGACAGGACAACGCAGATCTGCGGCTCAGAAAGTACGGCTATGAGGTCGGCCTGATCAGTGAGGAGCAGATGGATGCTCTGAGAAAAAAGGAGAAGGCGATCAAAGAGGAAATCGACCGCGTCAAGCATCAGAATATCGGCACGGGAGATGCTGTTCAGGATTTCCTTGAGGCTCACGGCAGCACGAGGCTCGAGTCAGGCGCGACTCTCGCGGACCTGATCCGGAGACCGGAGCTGAGCTATGAGCTGCTTGCTGCTATCGATCCGGAGAGGCCGGACCTTCCGGACGACGTGAAGGAGCAGGTCAATATCGAGATCAAATATGAGGGGTACATCGACAGACAGAAGCGTCAGGTCGCCCAGTTTGAAAAGGCTGAGAAGAGAAGCATCCCGGACGATTTGGATTACGATGATGTAAAGAGTCTGCGGCTTGAGGCGAGACAGAAGCTGAAGGAATTCCGTCCTGAAAATGTAGGACAGGCCTCGAGAATTGCTGGTGTGTCGCCAGCGGATATCTCTGTGCTTCTTGTTTACCTGAAGCAGCTGGCATACAGGAATCGAAAGTGATCTTTATTCGGCCCTCTCGTGAAAAGGATGGTGCTGAATAGTTATGAAATATCAAACAATAAAAAATATAGCATAATATACTAATAAATAATATATACAGGCAGGTATAATATGGCTGAGAGAGAAGCACGTATCAAGGAATCTGTCCGGGAAATCCGGGTGCAGGGATCGGGCAGTCCTCTGGAAATAACAGATCAGCAGGCTGACCAGTTATGCCGTTACTACGACATGCTGGTGGAAAAGAACAAGGTTATGAATTTGACTCGGATCACGGACTTCGAGGATTTCATTCGGAAGCATCTCGTAGATTCTCTCGAACTTATTCGCAGTTTCGACATGAAGAATGTGGATAAAGTTCTCGATCTTGGGTCAGGAGCCGGCTTTCCGGGACTTCCGCTGAAGATAGTTTATCCACATATTGACATTGTCATGGTGGATTCCGTGGGTAAAAAGACAGATTTTATCAACGAGGTCATTGATGCGCTGGATATCAAAAATGCGAGGGCAGCTCATTTTCGGGCGGAGGATATGGCACGTGACCGAAAATATCGCGAACAGTTTGATCTGTGTACATCACGTGCTGTTGCAAGACTTGCCACACTCTGCGAGTACTGCCTGCCTTTTGTAAAGGTCGGCGGAACCTTCGCGGCATACAAATCCGGTGAATCCGATGAAGAAATTACTGAGGCATCGAAGGCAATCCACGTGCTCGGCGGAAAGCTTGAGCGGCGGGATGATTTTGATGAATATGATATGAAGCGGACGATCCTTCAGATCAAAAAGATCAGACCGGTTTCTGCGCTTTATCCGAGAAAGGCGGGGACCCCGTCTAAAAAGCCGATCGTCTGATTGCAGCTGCGAATCTGAGATTATTTGGCAGCCTTCAGGAAACGAATGAAATCGTCCGTAGAACTGAATGTTTATAAATAATTAGCAAAAAGACGTCCTGCCGTATTATGCGGCAGGACGTCTTTTCGTCGTGCGCCTGGCGGCGCACGTTTCTAACGGGTGAAAGTCCCGAATCCGCCCGGTAGCGGGAAGGATACAGCCGAAGGCAAGGGTGCCCATCGCGAGGTGGGATCTGAAGGAAGCCGGATGTGGGA
>Ga0256406_1003743_pt1 | contig 18377 bp, 10 predicted proteins | sample RumenRJG_03DNA_FD_185986 | JGI IMG/M metagenome (GOLD analysis project Ga0256406, IMG submission 185986) | Bovine rumen microbial communities from Lethbridge, Alberta, Canada - RJG_03 | ecosystem: Host-associated > Mammals > Digestive system > Stomach > Rumen | place: Canada: Alberta | collected...
CACTCCCAACAGGCAGAGGCGATAGCCTGACGGTGAGGATGAGATTTTCCTTCAAATTATTCCCGGAACTTTTCACCTTTGCCGATTTTCCTCCAAATCATCCACGGACTTTTTCACCTGTCCCTGAATTTCTCCCTTCTTTCTTGGCCGTCAGGAATGACGGCCCTCCTATAACGCCCCTCCTACGCATGGCCTCGGTTTGCGTTCCCCTCCCTCTGTAGGGAGGGGTTAGGGGTGGGTCTAGCTGGGGGTGGGTCTTCTCCTCTCTTCTTCCTTGGCCGTCAGGAATGACGGCCCTCCTACCATTCGGATTGGTAGCAATCTCATTTGCCTCGCTCTCGCAGGAACGGCTTCAGCAGGAACGTGAGGAAATAAGGGAAGGTGTAGAAACGGCCATTGAACCCTATATTGCGGTAGCAGAGTTTGATACCGTAGTGAATATCAGGGTATTGGTCACTCTCTACGAGTTTGTTCAATGATTTTGTACTATTATCCTGAGCCTTCACTTCTACCGGAATAAGCGAATGTGCATCGCGGACAAAAAAGTCCATCTCTATCGTACTCTTCTCATTGCGGTAGTAATAAAGGTCATAGCCTTCCTTGACGAGCATATCCGCCACAATGTTCTCGTAGATAGCGCCTTTGTAGGTACCAAAGTTGCGGTTTGCCCGTAGGTCTTCCTGCGACTCCTCATCAAGAGAGGCGATAAGCAGACCCGTATCCTTGAAATAAATCTTGTATTGAGACGGATTGTAGTTACCTCTCAATGGCAGCTCGGGCTCTACCAGACAATAACAAGGGTTGATGATTCCTGCATTTGTCAACCATTCAACGCTTCCGATATATTCCCGATTGCGGGCGCCAGTAGCTATCTTCGACACCTGGAATTTCTTGTTATCCTTGGCAAGAAATACGGAGATATGCCGGTAGACATTCAATATCTTTGCGCGCTCAACGCCTTCCTGAGCATACTTAGTGATGTCTTCCTCATAGTCAAGACTGAGCTGACGCTGCAGGTCAAGGGTTCCACTGAAATTTCCCTGACGGATGTAAGTATTAACAACCTCGGGCATACCGCCGATGACCATATAGTCGCGGAAGGCATCCATGAGCACGCTCATCTGCATGTCGGAAAGCGGCTTGACGTCGAGCATGTGTTGCAACAAATCGTGGGTCAAAGCCTCAGTATAACCCTTAGCCCAAAGAAATTCTTCAAAATCCATGGAATGCATCTCATAATCCTGCTTATAGCCAACGCTGTTGGATTCTGTCTGCTTATAATACAGTCCCATGAGAGAGCCTGAGCATATCACATCATAGCGGCCGTCAAGTCGGAATGACTTCAACGATGTAGCGCAGTCGGGACAGTCTTGCAGTTCATCGAAGAAGAACAGCGTGCCCTCGGGAAAGGTTAGCGAAGGATTGATGAGCGAGATATTCTTTATGATCTGGTCAACCTCATAACCATCACTGAAGATCTGTTTATACTGTTTCTGGAACACAAAGTTGATTTCAATGACGTTGGAATAGTGCGTACGGGCAAAATGGCGAATCGACTCCGTCTTGCCTATTTGGCGTGCGCCCCTCACTATCAATGGTTTATGGTCGGCATCAGCCTTCCACTGCTCCAAGAAACTATCTATCTTACGTCTTAGCAACTCCATAGCTAATCACATTTTTCCATGCAAATATAGCGATTTCATCACATTTTTCCAAGGATTTCAGCCGCTATTATCACATTTTTCCTAGAATTTCTGACTCATTAGTGCACTTTTATTCCGTTTCGTTGAGGCGGACAAGCCTCTCTTAGTCAGGAGTATTTCGACTCATCGGATATCTTCTGCGGATTACACATCACTGAATAGTACAACCAGCCCAGACAGGGCTGACTCTCAGTAACCCCAGTCAAGCGACGTCAGGAGCGCAGACTGGGGATAACGCAACGCCCCACAATCTGTACTCAGTGCCCCGAAGGTGGCACACCAGCACGTAGTGCGCAAATCAACTGCCAATAAACGCTTGATAAATGGGTCAGAACTCTTCGGTTTTCACAGATTCATGTCTCGTGACGGTCGTTACGAAACTACGTGACGGTCGTCACAAAACTGCGTGACGGTCGTCACAAAACTGCGTGACGGTCATCACGAACAAACGTGACGGTCGTCACGTGACATTTGTCACAAACGAACGTGACATTTGTCACGAACGAACGTGACATTTGTCACGCACGAACGTGACATTTGTCACGAACAAACGTGACATTTGTCACGAAACATCAGCCAGCGCTATCAGCGCCATCTTCCCTTATTGAGGAAGAGAAAGAAAGGGCTTTTAATCATCTCTTTCCTGAAATTGTCGGCGATAAAGTTGCGCAATCGGCGGGGGTTCATTATCTTTGCAGCATAAAAACCATCACACTATGCAGATTCTCATTGGTTGTGCCAAAGACATGGTATCGACGGCCAACGTAGCCGTTCCCTTCCTCTCAACGCCCCGATATCTCGACGAGGCGCGCCATAACGCCATGCAGATGATGGGCTTCGACGCCGAGGCCCTACAGAAGATGCTGGGCATAAGCGCCAAACTTTCCGGAGAGGTGTACCGCCACTACCAGACTTTCTTCAACGAGGACAACACCCCCCTAGCCGCCATCACCGCCTATCATGGCATTGTATTCAAGAACTTGCAACTGGACAAGTTCTGCAGCGAGGACTTTGAATATACGCAGCGCCATCTCTGGATCACCTCCTTCCTCTACGGTCTGCTGCGCCCGCTCGACGGCATCAAGTGCTATCGGTTGGAAGGTAAGGTAGCATTGCCTGAGAATGGCATGTCGATGTTCGAATATTGGCGCAATCGGCTGACGGATATTTTCATCAACAGCATCAAGGCCGACGATGGTACGCTCATCGACCTGGCCAGTTCGGAAATGCGACAGCTCTTCGACTGGAACAACGTGGAAAAGAATGTGCGAGTGATCAAACCGGAATTCCTCGTCGCAAAGGGCGACAAGGTCTCCATGCCTTCTGTCTGGGCCAAGAAATGCCGCGGAGCCATGACGGCATGGATTCTAAAAAACAGGATGACCGACACAGAGAAGCTGACAGACTTCTGCTTCGACGGGTTCACGTACAGAGGCGACAAGGGCGACGGCAACAGTCCCGTGTTTATCGCCGAGAAATAAACAAAAGAATTATGGCAAACGCAATCATAAAATCTTTCAAGGGCAAAACCCCGCAATGGGGCAAAGGATGCTATTTCAGTGAGAACGCCGTACTCGTGGGCGATTGCACATTGGGCGACGAATGCTCGGTGTGGTTCAATGCCGTGCTTCGCGCCGACATCAACTCCATCCGACTGGGCGACCGCTGCAACGTACAGGACGGTGCCTGTTTGCATGTAGCGCATGGAGACGGTGCGGTTATAATCGGCAACGACGTGACCATCGGTCACAACGCAACGGTCCACGCCTGCACGGTCCACGATGGTGCCCTCATCGGCATGGGTTCCACGGTCCTTGACGGTGCGGTGGTTGGCGAAGGCGCCATCGTAGCTGCCGGAGCCGTCGTGCTGCAGCATACGGTCATCGGCCCAAACGAGATATGGGGCGGTGTGCCGGCAAAGTACATCAAGCAAGCCGCTCTCGGTCAAGCCATCGCCTACGCCAAGTCGTATGTGGGACTGATCAAGAAAGACCCCCTCTAACACCCCCTACAAAGGGGGAGAACGCAAATCCCCAGCACATGAAATTGAGATATCCTCTCGTAGAAGATACTTCGTCAACTTATCTTATTCTAGAAAAAAGATCAAGAATTTGAGAAGTAAAGAATTATCTTCATTCTTCCTTGAATTCTCTAATTCATTGAAAAAAAAAATCTTTGAAAGAATCAAGAGCCATTCACTCACTTTCTTGTTAGGAAGGTAATAAAACAGCGAGGGGAACCATTGAAACGCAAGCGCTTCAACGGTTCCCCTCGTTATTCTGCCCCCTCATTTTAGCGGTCAGTAATTGTGGCTATGCGCTCCCCTCCCTCTGTAGGGAGGGGATGGGGGTGGGTCTGTTGGGTCTTCTTGTTGGTGGGTCTTCTTCTTTTTTCTTTTTTATTTGTGCTGATTGTAATACTGCAGTCCCTGCTCCACATTCTTGATGAGAGACTTGCTCGTGTAGGTGGCGCCACTGACGGCATCGACCTTCGTGGAGAGAGCCTTCTTAACGCTCTTACCCTCGTAGTTCTTGAGTAGAGCCTTGGCACGATTGAAGAAGTCGGGAGTCTCACGGTTGGAGAGCGCCTCGATCTTCGTGATCTTGTCCTTCTTGATATAAATCTTCACGGGCGTGGGACCATGCAGGCCACGCACCTTACTGGAGATATTCGTCGTGTTGACCACCGTCTGTCCGTTGGCTTTCGTCATGTTCTGGTCGGAGGGCATGAAGCCCAAGGCGGCGCCAAGCATCACGGCACCCACGCAGGCTGCTAAAAATGTACTGTTCTTCATTTGCTTTGTTTTATTATCCTTTTACTACTAAGACGGATAAAACTCAGAAAAGTTTAATTTTCGTCTCCACCCGCTTCTTGTCGATGATGCCATTGGCAGCCTTCCGCGCATCCAGTTTTACGGGCTCGAGGGTGAAGTCAGGTGTGTTGTAGCTGTTCAGCAAGCGGTCGTAGTACTGCCCGGGATTGCGCTGGGGAAGCAGGAACGGCTTACCCATGCGACCGTTATTGTCGACATGGGCCAGATAGAGCTGGGTGTAATAGCCGTTGATGCGGCGCGAGGTGAAGACGATCCAATGACTGTTGCGGCTCCAGTTGTGCCATGAGTCGGTGTTGCGGCTGTTGATCTCCGTAAGCGGACGGGCCTTCATCGTCTGCAGATCGAGCAACCACTGGTCGGCCTCCTTATGCCAGATGGGGAAGCAGCCGTAGTCGCTCATCGTGAAGAGCAGGAAGCGACCGTTGTAGGACGGGCGCGGATGGTTGGCGCTCTTGCCCATGGCGCGGGCGTTGAAGATGGTATCCACCTTGCCCACCGTGCGCCCTGTCTGCGGGTCGAAGCCCACACGGCAGATGTTGTACTTGATGCGCTTGTAGTTGGCCGGGATGTCCCATGCGTCGGACGACACAAAGTAGAGCGTGCGTCCGTCGGGAGAGAATACCGGGTAGTTCTCGTAATGGTCCTTCGTCATCACGTCGGGATTCAGCACGAGCTGATGAGTCGACGGATGATAGATGAGCACGTCGGAAGCCTGGTCGAAGACCTCGATGCGCTCACTGCGCACAGCGTGGAAACTCTGATGGGTCTGGTTGGTGCTGTAGGCCACCCACTGTCCCGACGGATGCCAATAGGGATAGACCATTGAGCCTTTGATGGAGTCGTTCTTGGCCTTGAGGATTTCTACGTTTCCCTTCTGCGAGATGAGCGTACCGCCATTGGCACCGCGGATGTGGAAGGTGAACTGTTCGGGCGAAGTCTGATTGCTGGTGTGGCAGTTCAGGCAGGCGCCCGGCACGGCGGTGTTCTCGAGGATGGCACTCTCGTCGAAATTGCTCAGGTCGCGCTGGTAGATGCCCATCTTGCCATAGACCTCATAGCCGGGAGGGATGAGACGGTAGGTGAGTCCCCACTCGCCGAGCGGGTCGGTGGATACGTTGACCTGAAAGTCGCGGTACTGCTTCCACTCGCCGCCCTCCTTGGCAAAGACCGTGAACGAGAGTTGGCCGCCCTTGTTCTCCTCCGTCAGTTTGTGCCAGTCGTCCACGTCGAAGTCGGCATAGTCGCCGTGAGCCTCAAGCTGGCCGCCCTTCGATCCCTTGACCTCAACAAAGACTCCGTCCACATCGTCGCCCACGACATTGAAGTCCAAAGGCGCGATGCCTGCGGGAATGGTTGTTCCGGCATAGTCGGGGAATATGTGGGGCAGGGCATTCACCTGTGTGGCTCGGGAAGGTCTGCCGCCGCAGGAAGATAACAGGGTGATGAAACTCAGAGCCAACAGAAGGCTAAGAATTGTCACCGCACGCTTATTTATAGTCTTTCTCATATCGCTAATGTTCTGTTATTTAAAGGATGTCACCGTCAGCTGCTTCTTGAATTCGTCCAAAGGCAGGGCCGTCGTGACCATCACGGTTTTCTTTTCTCCGGGAATAAGATCGAAGTAGTTGTCGCTGAAGAAATTGTCTATGCCCTCGATGCTCAGGCAGACAGCGCGCGCGAAGGCATCGGCACGGAGCGTGACCTCCATTCCGCCCTTGACGGGAGCAACCGTCGTCGTGATATGCACATCGGGATACTGCATCTGCTTCTGCAAGAGCAACTCGTAGTTGTTGTCATAATCCTTGTCGGCATGGAAAACGGCATGCACGAAGACCTTCGACTTGTCGTTCTGGCCGAGGAACTGGTCGACGGGCATGTCCCAAAGACTGGCGGAGACATTGGCGGCTACCGTTGCGTCCTTTTTCTCCTGACGCAGCACCCGGCCGCTCATGTCCATCAGACTTACCGTGAGCGTGCCGCGGACAGACTGCTGACGATCGTTGACAACATAGACGGCGAGCTTGCCATCCTGCTCGATGGGCGAGACGAGGATGTCGTCGTAGGCCTTGCGCGACATATACTGCGCGGCCTTCCATCGGCCGTAGTAGTCGATAGACGACCAAGAGGCAACGGGCCAGCAGTCGTTGATCTGCCAGAACAGCGTGCCCCAGCAATAGCCCTTCTGCCGACGGTGGCTCTCGATGGCGGTCTTCATGGCATCGCCCTGAAGCAACTGGCCCAGATAGAGCTGCTGGCGGAAGTCCCTGGGCTCATGATACTCGTTGACGAGATAGGTCTCGATGAGTCCGTTGGCATGCTCACCGCCCCGCTGATGCGCCATCATCACGTCGGAATAGATGTTCCAGTCGGCTGAGTCGGGCGCAAATTTCTCCACGGTGGCAAACTCGGGAAAACTCTGCATACCGTACTCCGAGAAGAAGCGGGCCCGCTCGTGGTTGTAGTTGGACACGGGTTTCTTGCCATGCCAAACTTCCCAGTAATGACGGTCGCCCTCATGGTCGTTGCTGCCGTGGCCGTAGTCGCCAAACGGTGAGGAAGGCCAATAGGCAACGTCAGGGTCATAATCCTTTACGGCCTTGGGCAGGACGTCGTAGAAGATGTTCTTATATTCCTGCCAGACCTTGTCGGCCTGACCGAGTTTCTCGTATTGCCGTTTCCATCCCCAGTTGTACCAGCCGTCCTGACACTCGTTGTTGCCGCACCACAGGGCGATGCAGGGATGGTTGCGCAGACGGATGATGTTGTCCTTGGCTTCCTCGGCCACATTGTCGAGATAGGCTCCGCTTCCGGGATAGAGTCCGCAGGCAAACATGAAGTCCTGCCAAACGAGGATGCCCTTCTCGTCGCAGAGCTGATAGAAGTAGTCGTCCTCGTAGATGCCGCCACCCCATACGCGCAGCATATTCATGTTGCAGCCGGCGGCAGCATTCACTACTTTATTATATACATCCGCCGTCACGCGCGGCAGGAAGTTGTCGTTGGGAATATAGTCAGCGCCCTTCATGAACACCTTCTTGCCGTTGAGCTCGAAGTAGCACGAGCGACCGATGCTGTCCTTGTCGGCCACAAAGCGCAGCGAGCGCACGCCGACCTTCTCTGTCTTCTCTCCAATCAGCTCTCCGCCCTTGCGGAGCGTGGTCTTCAGCGCGTAGAGGTAGGGTTGGCCGAGACCATTGCTCCACCACAGATGAGGATTTTTGATGTCGAAGGGCAGCGTAATGATATTGGCGCCCGCCCTCAGGCTAATACGCTTCTTGGCAAGGAGCTTTCCTCCGTCGGTGACCGTGAGTTCAACATCCTTCATGGGTGAGTCGGCGTCGATAGTGACGGTGTTGGTGAGTCGGGCCAACTGCGGGGTGACCGACGGCTGCCGATACCACGTATCGCGGACGACGGCCTTATCCCATGCCGTGAGCACTACCGGGCGCCAAATGCCGATAGTGACCAGTCGCGGTCCCCAGTCCCAGCCATAGTGGTAACCGGCCTTGCGGGTGAAGGGACTCACCTTCTTGCCGAAGAGTCCGCCATTCTCGCTTTGGTCGTTGGCGGCCGCATATTTGATGGGAGACGCGTCGTAGGCCTCCAGTCCTTTTTTCGTGGGAGAGTGGAAATAAACAGTCAGCACGTTGCCCGTATCGCGCAGCAACTTGGTCACGTCTGCTGTCCAGCGGCGGAACATGTTGTCGGCCGATAGGATGCTCGTGCCGTTGAGCTTTACGTCGGCATAGGTATCGAGGCCATTGAAGCAGACCTCTACATGGCTGCGGCCCTTGAGCTCAGCGGGCAGATCGAAACGGTTCTCATAGATCCAGTCTTCCTTGTCGACCCACTGAGCGCCACGCTCGTTGAGCCGGAAGAAGGGATCGTCGAGCAGACCGCAGGCCATGAGATCGGTCTGCACGGTGCCGGGCACAGTGGCCGGATGCCAGTTGGAAAGACGAACCTGACGGAATTGCCATCCCTTGTCGAGAGTCAACGTCACGGCTGACGCCTGTATTTGTAAAGATGTCATCATCATAATCATCCAGAGAAATATGCTGAGAATACTCTTTTTCATAATCAACGCGACTTAATATATTCTTTTTTTTAATCAACGTGATTTATCTATACCTTATTATATAGGAAACCGGAACTGCGACGAACTTAATAAATCGCTTTCATCTTCTCCTTGCCCTTCTTCTTCACGTTGCCACCCATGAGCAGATAGTGCCAGGCGTTGTAGCAGAGTGGCGGCTGGTTGAGGGCAGGATCGTTGCGGTTGGTCATATAGGCGCGGATGAAGTTCACCGTGGACTCCACATTTTGCTGGTCTACACTGTAGGGCATGCCCTGCAGCGAGTTGTGCTGTTGCAACCATGAGCCGACGAGCACCTGCTGGATGGCGTAGGGAATGTGGTCGAACTGCACGAAGCGGCCGAGGGGATAATACTGCATGAAGCGATTGACGTCGCGCTGGAGCAGCTCGTAGGCTATCAGATACTCATAGGCCATGCGGTTGTCGTACTTCTTATTATCGATAAGCAAGAGTCCGAGCATCTGGTCCATCTCCTGATCGCTGAAGAGGTAGTCGCGGTGCTTGATGCGCAGTTCGCGCAGACGTCCGTACTCCCGGTCGGCGTTGACGGCCTTGTCGTTGTAGAGGAAGCGCTCCTGATTCTTAGCCCAACGGCTGTAGAAAAGACTGTGCTCGAGCATGCGCAGGTATTTCGATGCCACGGCATAGTTGCCATTGATGATCTCGCACTGGGCGATGCGGCGCGTCAGCCGTCCGCTCTTGCGGTAGTTGGGGATGGCCTCCTGCGCCTCAAAGGTGTAGCGTTCGGCATCGTTGACCATGCCCAGCTGATAGAACACTTCGGCCGTGGGCAATGGTGAGGTCATGTCGCGGGTAAAAGTGGGGAAGAGTCCTTCGGCACCGTTCTGATAGAACTCGAAGAGGCGGTCGCAAAGCTGCCCCTGCATGGCAAGGGCGAGATTGACGCAGCTGACGCTCATCGGCGACGAGGCCTGCTGCTTCTGGGCCTTCTCCACGATGCGCTGCCACTGATGGGTGCGCACGAGGTAGTCGTAGTCGATGAGCTCATAAGTGGCGGGCGCAAAACTGAAGCGCAGCCAGGGCACCGTGGCGACAATCAACACCAAGAGCTGACTGACGGCCGCTACCCTCTCCCGTTTCTCTGCAAGCTGAGGAAGACGGACGCCGACAAAGGGACCCAGCACAAACAGCGCCATCACCACCCACTGCATCCATGGGATAACGGCAGGATAGCGGAAATAGTTGATGCCACCAAAAAGTTTATAGTAGGGATATTGCAGAAAGAGACTGCACACCATGACAACGGCCACGGCATAGACTGCGGCAACGAGGCCCACCCAACAGATAGATGGCTTGGGTGAGCTGCTGCAGGCGGTCTGTCCTTGCATGACCAGACCATGGAACAGCACAAACGCCGGCAGCATCCAGATGGCTGCTCCAAAGAACCAATAGCCTGCGGGAATGGCCAGCAGGAGATAAAGTGCGGAGGCGCGCCACGAATGGCTATGATCACGCACGATGATATAGTGCAGCATCAATTCCTCCAAGCCAAGCAAGGCAATGGCAAAGGAGAGCAGCACATTCTCGTTGCCCATGAATCCCCAAAGGGCGATGGCGGGAACGAAGCTCAGCAGATACCACACCCGAGCAGTACCGAGGCGCCGCATGAGCGCCCACGCGAGTCGTTGCAGACAGAAGAAGACAAGGGCAAGCAAGATGGCACCGACCGCATAGAGATAATAGAACTGCGTGATGAACTCGGCCACATAGTCGGCCAGTCCACCCGGCACGCTCATGCGCTCGGCGAAATAGGATGGGGTGAAAAGAAAAAGCTGATACTGCTCCTGATAGCTCAAGGCACTCCGATAGGGGAAGACCCAGAAGAGAGCCACGACAGTGGCAAACAGGATGGAGAGCAGAACTTGCCAATGCTTATGAAAGAACGACTGCATAATGGGACTAATTATTAACGAAAGTAACGCCAGGAGCCCGCTTGGACAGGCTCTTGGCGCATGCTTGAAGATATTTATAATACTTGCTGTTACACACTTATTTATTTCTTAACAACAAAGTGCCAGAAAGTTCCCTCACTACCAGGAGTCGTGTGTTGAGCACGGATGTAGAGATCCTCGTCTGTGACCTTAGTAATCTCGAAGTTGTGAGTTTCCTTATAGTCTTCATTGATAAGGTACGGGAACACGATGTTGCCAGCGCCACTGGTGATCAGGTTGCAGATGACGTTCGTATCGGTGTTGCGTGCCGAGAAGTCAAGTTTAAACGTACACGTTCCACTCTTGTCGCCGCGAGCATTGGTCTCATCATAAATGACAGTGGTCAGCGTTCCGTTCTTCCAAGAGAAAGTCATCTCGCCGTAAGAGCCACCCTGACCGGTAACATCAGTAGTCCACCAACTTCCGGCAGCATCCGTACTTGAGCCGTTACCCCAGTTGTTGCCTGCAGAGAGCACCCAGGTCTTCGTAGCGTCAGCCGTTGCGGGATCCTTCGGGTCGCAGCCTGTAATCAACTTGATTTCTTCAGGAGCCTCAGTGTAAGTCTGAGCAGTGTATTCTCCGAGATCGATTGTATGCGTGTTGCCGGCTGCATCCATGATGTCAACAGAGAGCTTCAGCGGTTTGTCGATATCGTAGACAGTCAGAGAGCCCAGGTTCTTGTCAAGCGTTGTGGTACCCCACTTGAAGGTGCAGAGCACGGGGTTGACATTGCTCACGATATTGAGCTTGTTGCCCAGACGGCCCTCAGCATCCTTTTCCTGCTCCACCTTGATGAGATTCTTGTTGAAGCCTGTGCCGAAATGGTCGGGAGCACCGGTCTGTCCAACGCAGAGACGGCTCTTCAACTCATCAGTCAGATAGGTAATGGTATCTACCTGCACAGTGATGTCCTTCTCCTCAGGAGTTCCACCGTCGTTGGTAGTGAGGCACTTTACAGTGTTCTGGCCCAACTTGGTGAAATAGATGGTAGCGTCAGCTGAAACCGTATTGGTGGTGTTCTCGATCAGCTGGTCAGCCTGCCAGGCCACATTGGTCGGCGAGTTGCAGACCACGCGTACCTGATTGGAGTTTTTACCGTCCACCTGAATAGGTGTGACGGACACCTTGAGCTGGTCGGCGGATACATCGCTCCATTCTGAACCTCCCTCGATATCGGAAGGGTCGCAGGAAGCCAAAGCCAGGGCCAGCAAAGGCATTGCAAAAAATATCTTTTTCATGTCAATGTTCTTTTAAATTGAAACAAACTTATTACCAGCCTTGGTATTCGGAACTGTTGTCCCATCCTTCGTTCTGCACGACGCTGCCCAAAGAGATCTGGTTCTCAGGCATCTTGAAGAATCCAGCCGTTGCGTTGTAGCGTGCGGCATAGCCTCCGTTGTGTGCAGTGTTCTTAGCCTCCTTGCCACAGTAGTAGACAGGCTGATTGGTCTGTGCTTCCAGGGCTTGTGCAGCGATATGCCAGCGACGGATGTCGTTCCAGCGTACACCTTCAAAGGCCAGCTCGTGGCGACGCTCATTCTGGAGTGCCTTCAGCGAATAAGTACTGATGGCGGGCAATCCTGCACGGGCACGCACCTTGTTGATGCCGCTCACGTCTTCCTTCAGCTCGCTCTGCATAAGCAGAACATCGGCGAAGCGCAGGAGTACGAGGTCGTGAATGTTGTCGAGCTGCATGTTGTTGCCGTAGCCACCGCTAAGACCTCCCTTGTCGCCATACATCAGATCCTCGAAGCAGCATACATACTTGTTGCCGTCCTTGGCTGAGATAGGAGAAAGTTTCTTCTCATAGTAATCGGTCTCCTGCACGAAGTCTGCCCAGCCGCCTTTCTTGTAGGCCGGCAGCTTGTTGACATCCTGGATAGAAGCCTCAAGACGCATGTCGTTGGGCTCATCAGCCTGCCATTCCTTCACGAGGTTAGGAGCCACAGGGCCTGCGCCCCAGCCCTGACCGAAGGGGAAGGTGTTGGCATAATCCTGACCGCCACGAACACCAAAGTGCAGGGCGTAGCCATTGGCATAACCGATAGTGGTGTTCCAAGAAGCCAGTTTGTTGAACTTGATGGCAAACATCGACTCGGGGTTGCTGTCGCTAGCCTGTGTCTGGTCGTCCTCAACCCACTTCAAGCCCTGGCCCTTGGTGTAATCGTAGTCCTCCACGGTGCAACGGTTGGTATAAGCCCAGAGGTTGCGGAAGTCGGAAACGAGAGAATAACCGGAATTGTTCACACAGTCGTCGACGAGACTGATAACCATCTGCTTGGTGAGCTTAGAGCCATCGGGCAGGTCAACCTCAGTAAGAGGATTGTAGGTTGTGCTGACCAGGTCCTTCAATTCGGTACCGTTGCAATACATACCGGTGTAGAACAAGAATGCACGTGCCAGCATACCCTCGGCTGCGTATTTGTCCACATGACCATCGTTGCGACGCTTTGCGGGCAGCAACTGTGTGGCCTGATAGAAGTCCTGAAGAATCTGTCCCCAAAGGGTCTTCACGTCTCCCTGCTTCACCACCTTACCTGTGGCTTCGGTCATCAAAGGCACATTGCCATACATCGAGGCGAGCTCATAATGATAGAAGGCGCGGAGGAAGAGAGCCTCTCCCATATCAGTATTGCGCAGGTCTTCGCTCAGTGAGGTAATCTTAGGCAGAGCCTCGATAAGCGTGTTGGCGCGGGAAATGCCGGCGTAGCGGTCCTTATAGAACTGCTCGGTCATATTCTGGTTGTAGTTGCAGAGCAAGTCCTCAGCCTGCATGAGCTTATCGTTGGTACCGCCACCACCAAGGTTGTCATCGCTAGCCAACATGGAGACATAGAAGAACGACTCCTGTGGCGTGGCAGAAACCTGGTTAAGGTTTTCATATATACCGGCAAGCGAGGCTGTAGCATCCTCTTCCGAGGTAGGGAACTTGTCGGTCGTAGCCTCGGTAATATCGTCGGCATCCAAAGAGCAGGACGCCAGCGTGAGGGTCATCGTGGCTGCTGACAATAAATATAATAGCTTGTTCATTGTTTCTGATTTTAGAATTTAATATTTACACCCATCAGGAAAGTACGCGGTGAGGGATAGTTGCCGACATCTACGCCGGTCACCCAAGGCTCACTGCTGTTGAGAGCCATACCGTTCTCAGGATCCATTCCGTCGTAGCCGGTGATGGTGAAGAGGTTCTGGGCAGTGAAGTAGAGACGCAGCTGCTCAAACGGGCAGTTCTTCCAGATGTTCTTGAAGTCGTAACCCAAGGTGAGGTTCTGCAGGCGCAGGTAGCTGGCATTCTCACAATAGATGTCGGAGATCTGCTGCCAGTTGGCACCCGTGTTGCCCGGAGCCAGACGCGGATACTTGTTGGAAGTGCCCTCGCCATGCCAGTATTTGTACACCTCGGTAGTGTAGTTCTCATACTGTCCGTCGGTGAACTTACGCCAAGAGCGCATCACCTGCTGTCCAAAGGCGCCATAGAAAGTAGCACTCAGGTCGAAGCCCTTGTAGCCAACATTGAAGCCAAAGCCCATGGTCACATCGGGGTTAGGATCACCCAGTTCAGTCTTATCGTTGGCATCGATCTTGCCGTCGCCATTGACATCAACGAACTTCAGGTCGCCCGGCTTGATTTCTGAACCCTGCAGAGAGTTGGCAGCGTCGCCGCCGCAGTTCTTTTGCAGATAAGCCTGAATATCAGCCTCGTTCTGCATCACGCCTTCAGTCTTATAGCCATAGAAGTAGCCAATAGGATGACCTTCCTCCATACGAGCCATGATACCCGTGTTCTGTGCGAGAAGGTCGTTACCGCCCTCATTGTAGTGGTTGGCGTTGTTGATCTTGGTGACCTTGTTGCTGTTGTAGGCCATGTTCCAGTTCACGCCGTATGTGAAGTCGCTTCCAATCTTATCGTGCCAGTCGAGAGCAATCTCAAAACCGGTGTTGCGCACTGTACCGGCATTCTGCCACTGTGTAGCAAAGCCAGAAGTACCAGGAACCTGAACCTGAACGAGCAGGTCTTTTGTCTTCTTGTAGTACCAGTCGAGCGTAGCGCTCAAACGGCCATTGAGGAAGCGTGCGTCAAGACCGATATCGGTCTGCTCAGAAGTTTCCCACTTCAGGTCCTCATTGGCCAGACGGCCGAGATAAGCACCCTGCGTAGAGGACTCCTTGGTGTTGCCGAATGAGTAGTTGCCATAGTCGCCATAAGAGAATGTGGCAAGGTAGCCAAAGGCATCACCGATGTTCTTGTTACCGTTCTGACCCCAGCCTGCACGGAGTTTCAGGAAGTTGAGCCAAGAAGCAGCGGGCTCCATGAACTTCTCGTTGGTAATCACCCAGCCTGCGGAGAATGAGGGGAAGTAACCCCAGCGGTGACCGTCGGCGAAGCGGGAAGAACCATCAGCACGAAGGATGGCGCTGAACATATAGGTCTCATTGTAGTCGTAGTTGATACGGCCGAAGTACGAGTTGGCTGTCTCATCAGTATAAGGAACACCCGTTACGGTTGCGCCGCCATTGCGGTCCTTGGTGAGTGAGAGATAAGCGTGAGTGAAGTCGCCATAGATGCTGTTGGTAGCCATACCGGTGAGACTCTCGCCCATTCCCGGACGTGTCTGATAGTACTCAGTACCTATCAAGGCATCGAAGTGGTGGTCTTTCACAGCGAACTTATAGTTCAGCGTGTGGGTCATGCTCCAATTCCATCCCAGTCCCATCTGCTGGTTGGTCTCGTCTGTTGTGCGGAAGCCGTCCTTGTTGGTGGTGTTGGCACTGTATACAGGAAGGAAGTAACGATAAGAGTAGGAATTCTGGCTGTAGTTCACCTGACCACGATAAGTGAGTCCCTTGATGGGCTGCACCTCTACATAGCCAATGGCATTGAATGTGAAGTTACGGCTCTTGTTGTTGGCACTCTGACTGTTGACCAGCTGATAGATGGGGTTGAGAGTATAGGAGTTGTAGTTCATCCATCCCTCAGTTCCTGAGTTTGCCAGGTCTTCGGAGTCGAAGTAGTTGCCGTCCTTGTCATACACAGGCACGCAAGGATTGGCACGCAGGGCGGTAGAGAGCACGTTGCTGTACTGGTTACCAATCTGAATACCCTGCTTCTCACGATGCTGGAAGTAGAGGTTCTCACCTACCTTCACAACATCCAGTCCCTTGTCGTTGCGATAGACGACATGCTCAGAGTTCAAGCGGATGGTGAAACGGCGGAAGTCTGACTTGGCATATTTGCCGCCAAGGATACCGTCCTGATACTGATAGCCGATACCGGTAGAGAACGTGCTACGGTCGGAACCGCCAGTGACACTGATATTGTGGTTGGTAGTGATGGCATTCTTGTTGCGCAGGATGTCGAGCCAGTTGGTGCCGGCGTTGGCTCCGCTCTGGTAAGCCTTGAGCAAGTCAGCATCGATATACTTCGACCAATCATAGGCTGAGCCACCGTTGTTGAATGCTACCATATCCTGCACCTGCATATACTGCTTAGCATTGAGGAGCTTGGGGATGCGGTACATATTCTGCCAGCCGATGTTGCCATCGTAGCTGACCGAGATTCTACCCTGCTTACCTTGCTTAGTAGTGATCAGAATAACACCATTGGCACCGTTGGCACCATAGATGGCTGCTGAGGCAGCATCCTTCAAGACGTCGATACGCTCGATGTCGGCAGGGTTGAGGTTGTTGATGTCGCCGCCGGCCACACCGTCGATGACATAGATAGGCTTCGTATCGCTGTTGGTACCAGCACCACGCACAGCCACCTTAAAGCCGTCGCCTGGCTGACCAGATACAGCGGTGATGTTCACACCCGGAGTCTTGCTCTGCAATGCGCCGAGCACCTGCGTGGTATTCATCTTCTGAACGTCGTCGCCGCTCACCTGCACGGTAGCACCAGTGACGAGTTTCTTCTTCTGAGTACCGTAACCGACGACCACCACTTCGTTGAGCGACTGGTTGTCGGCCTCCAGTGTGACGTCGACATTGCCTTGGTTGCCAACGCGCATCTCTACAGTTTTGTAGCCGATATAGCTGATGACGAGGGTTGAACCGGGAGCGACATCAATAGAATAGTTGCCGTCGAAGTCAGTAACGGCAGCGTTTTTGGGATTACCCTTCTCTTGAATCGTAGCGCCAATCACAGGACCTTCACTGTCAACGACATGACCCTTGACAGTTCTCTGAGCCTGCTGGACTACTTGAAGGGCCGGACTCTGCACTGCAGCTGCACGCACTGAGGAGAATCCCGTTCCTGCCCAGGTTGCTGAGCAGAACCCCATCAATAACATAGTTCTTAAATAAATTGGATTCATTTGTTATGACTTAGGTAATAAGATTTTTTATCTACTCGCAGGAAAAGACACATTTAGTGCGGCAAGAAGATCCTGCATTCTTGCTACTGCAATTGATTTAATTCGGTGAATGATTTCTTTTCATTTGTTTTTATATTATTTAAAGATTTGAGATTTAAATTCTACAACATCCGATGCCTTAGCCAATACTATTTTGCAGTAGTCTGCTCTATCCCCAGTTTGCCGAAGCAAAGCTTACGGGCGGCACCTTCAGTAATCATCAACACATGTTATTGATTTTATAATTTCTTTTCTCTGCAGCCGTATCAAAGATAGTTTTCAATATCCTGGCGAGCTCACAGCAATTCAGGTTTGTGGTCTTTATCACATCGCAAATTTAACATCTTGTAATGAAACAGCGGTCATTAAAAGCCGTTAATCTTGGGTCTGGAAACATTTGTAACACCCTTTTGAAACATCTCTTCACATCAACAGATGATGTTTGGTCTCTTCCGGATAGTCCGCAAAGTTTGTCAGACCTTTTCTTCTTACTCGATTTTGCGATTCGATTCCACGTGATTATATTTTTATTAAATTCACGTTGCAAAATTAAAATAAATCAAAATAAAACAATAATACTATTTTTATCAATTCTAATACTATTTTACCTTTTGGGTAAAAAGCCGATATTATAACGCCGAAAGTTGTTTTAGCAACAATTAAAAGAAGGCCATTTGACATTGGTCTGAGCCCCCTATATAATATAGGTATAGACTACAGAGAATAAAATATACTACGAGAAGGCGGGCAATATAATACTACTATACCTGCAGATTGCCAATACAAACTCGCTCACTAGTTTATTTTTATTCGACTCCGTCGATTTCGCATGAAAACAAAAAGCGATCTACTTGTCTGCGCGCTTCGCGCTGGTGTGCCGCCTTCGGGGCACTGAGTACAGAGTGCAGAGATGGACATCGCCCCCAGTCTGCGCTCCTAACGTCGCTTGACTGGGGTTACTCATGAGTGTGCCCCTTCCGGGCACTAATCACTACTGACAAACCCAGAGGTACTGGTACCTTTCCACAAAGTATTCAACTTTCGAAAATAAAAGACGAGATTCCGTCTGGAAGACGGTACCTTGGTAACCGGGTACATACACAAGCGAAGCGAAGTGGATGTGCCCGGATTAAGGATTGATGGTTGAGTCTGCCTGGAAGGCAGTACCTACGAAAGTAGTATGAAGGTAGTGCCTTCCAGGCACAGTGATTCCTGCATTTCTTTCCGGGCACACGTCCGCTTCGCTCCCGTGTACCCGGTTTCTGAGGTACTGCCTTCCAGGCAGTTATTTGCTGCAGAAAATTGAGTAATTCATAATTAGTGTTCACTGAATAAATATTTTGACCCACACGGGTCCCAAAAAATCAACGCCTCGTTCAGGTCCACAAAGGAGAAAATGGAGCCAGAAAACGAATTTTCCAAAAAAGTACAGACAAAGTT
>Ga0256406_1003744_pt1 | contig 18374 bp, 17 predicted proteins | sample RumenRJG_03DNA_FD_185986 | JGI IMG/M metagenome (GOLD analysis project Ga0256406, IMG submission 185986) | Bovine rumen microbial communities from Lethbridge, Alberta, Canada - RJG_03 | ecosystem: Host-associated > Mammals > Digestive system > Stomach > Rumen | place: Canada: Alberta | collected...
GAAAGAAAACCGGTGCAGATCCTGCGCTTTCTGCTCGTCGGCTTTCTCTCATTTCTGCCTTTTCTCATTCGGAATATTCTGATCTCGGGGTGGCTGCTCTATCCGGTGGACAGTCTGGACCTCTTCTCCGTCGATTGGAAGGTGCCCGCGGCATACCTCGAGCACGATGCGGCCCAGATCTCTGTCTGGGCGAAATGTCTCTATGATGTGAATAAAAAGGACTGGACAGTCCGTCAGTGGCTTCCTGTCTGGCTGTCCGGGCAGCAGCACTATGAACTCATGCTGATCTATGCCCAGTTTGCCGCTGTTCTGCTGCTGGTCATAGATCTGATCTTCCGGCTCCTCCGCCGAATTCGAATCGGCTGGGACCGGGTGTTCTATTACCTCGCCGTGGCCGCCTCCCTCGCCGTCTGGTTCCTGGAAGCCCCCTTCATCCGCTATGGACTCGCCTTCCTCTTCGCGCTTCCGCTCACAGCAGCCTTCGAATTTTTTGGCATGACCTTCCACGAACTGGTTCCGTCAAACCACGCGGCCAAAATCTCCTCCGCCGCGGTTCCGACAAGGCACCGCGCCACCGTGTCCCTGACTCTCGGCGCCTCGCTCTGCCTTGCCATCTTTCTCTGCTTCACCAGCTGGCTCGACCACTACATGATGGATGACCTCGTCTTCACGAAGCACCATCTGACTGAGCCATATTATCTGACGCAGATTCCCTTCGACACCGTGCGGGAGTCCTCTGTGGACTGGAACGGCATCACCATCTACTACTCCGAAGAGACGGACCGGAACAGCTACTGGCTCACTCCCTCCGTCTGCTACCGCTCCATGCTCGACCGCACCGAACCCCGCGGCAAAACCATCCGCGACGGCTTCCGGCCGAAGGATACCACAGCAGACGAAAAGTAACCCCACCCGTGCCGGTTTACGGATTTACGGCACGGGAACCGGCACACAGTCAAAAGTCCGCGGCGGGAAGTTCCACGTAACCCTTACCGTTCGTACACGCTCTCTCCCAGCTTCAGATTCGGCATGGCGTTGAGGTCGTACCCGCTCCTTCTGCCGCGCCGGTATTCATAATATGCCGCACAGCCGATCATCGCCGCGTTGTCGGTACACAAAATCGGCGGCGGGCAGCAGAACGCAAGGCCATGCTCCGCGCAGGCCTCCTCCATCTGACTGCGCAGCGCGGAATTGGACGCCACACCGCCCGCGATTGCAAACTTGCGGATGGTCATGCCCTCCCGACGCAGATTCTCCACGGCCTCCATGGAATGTCCGACCAGAACATCCACCACAGCCTGCTGGAACGAGGCCGCGACATCCGGCACAACAATGTGCTCTCCCTTCATATCCTTCTGGTTCAGATAATTCAGCACTGCCGACTTGATTCCGCTGAACGTGAAATCATACTCCGATCCCGCAACGCGGCCTCTGGGGAATTCGATCGCATGCGGATTCCCCTTCTTCGCCTCTTTGTCAATCTTCGGCCCGCCGGGATATCCAAGGCCAATGGCGCGTGCCACCTTGTCAAACGCCTCTCCCGCGGCATCGTCCCTCGTCCTGCCCAGAATCTGATATTCTCCGTAATCCTTCACCAGCACCAGATGCGTGTGCCCTCCGCTGACCACCAGACAGAGAAAAGGCGGCTCGAGCGACGGATCCGCGATAAAATTCGCGCTGATGTGCCCCTCGATGTGATGCACGCCGATCAGCGGCTTCCCGGTCCCAAACGCGATACCCTTCGCCGCGGAGACGCCGATCAGCAGAGCACCGACCAGACCCGGGCCGCAGGTCACCGCGATCGCATCCATGTCGTCCAGCGTCCTGCCGGCTGTCTGAAGTGCCGTCCGCACCACCTGATTGATCCGTTCCGTATGCTTGCGCGACGCGATCTCCGGAACCACTCCGCCATACAGCGTGTGAATGTCAATCTGCGAACTGATTTCATTTGACAGAACCGTCCGCCCGTTCACCACCACCGATGCCGCTGTCTCGTCACAGCTTGACTCGATGGCAAGAATGGTAACCTCTTTCTCCGTCTGCACCGTCAATCCTCCTCGAATATCAAATCCACGGAACGCCCGTCCCGCGCGGCGACCGCATGCGGAAAGATCCTCCGCACCTCGTCCATCCCGGTCTCCGGCTTGATCAGCGACGGACTGTAATGCGTCAGCCACAGCTCCTTCACCGCCGCATCGCGCGCGAGCGCGGCTGCCTCCGAAAACATCATGTGCCGGTGCTCCCTGGCCTTGGCAAGCTTGTCCTCTTCCGCATACATGCCCTCGCAGATGAACAGATCCGATCCCTGCGCATGTCGCACGATTGACTGGCATGGTCTCGTGTCCGTCGTATATGTCACCTTCAGCCCCCGCCTCGCCGGCCCCAGGACCATATCCGGTGTCAAAATCCGTGCTTCCTTTCCTTCCGCATTTTCTCCGGAAGAAGCAGCATTTGCGGCTGCCGCCGGAACCTCCTCCCCCGTCGCGGCGTCAATGCAGGCGCCCTTCTGCAGGCGGTTCCAGTACTTCCGCGGAATGCCGAGCGCCGTGGCGCGCTCCACATCGAACCGCCCCGTCCGGTCCAGCAGGATCGTGTATCCGTAACAGGTCACATTGTGATTCACCCGGAACGCCTCGATATGAAGATCCTTCAGCAGCGGCGCATCCGGAATATCAACCCAGACCTCAGCACCCGCCGCAATCCTCTGCTTTCCCCGATCCGCGCTGACTGCCGCGCTCTCCTGCTTTCCCCGGTCCGCGCCGGCCGCGCACTGCAGGTCCTCCCTGCCAGTTTGTTCGCTGCAGCCCTCCTCCGGCCGGCCGAAGTGAATCGACTCCTCCGCGCTCCCGATCTCATGAAACCGGATCTCGAAAGGCAGGTCCGGCGCGATCACCCGGAGCGAATTGACCACCCGCTCCAGCCCCTTCGGGCCGATCAGCAGAAGCGGCTCCGTCCGCTCCGCGTTTCCCATAGAAAGAAGAAGCCCGGGAAGTCCGCTGATGTGATCCGCGTGAAAATGGGTGAAACAGATCACATCGATCGGCTTCGGGCTCCATCCCTTCTTTTTCATCGCCACCTGCGTGCCCTCGCCGCAGTCGATGAGAATACTCATTCCATTGTAACGGACCATCAGCGATGTCAGCCACCGATAAGGCAGCGGCATCATTCCTCCGGTTCCGAGAAGTCCGACTTCCAGCATATTGATACTCCATGCCGACGATGGCGGCATCCGTTCCTTTCACATTGTCACTCAAAATCTCAGCCACTGGATCAGCGCGTCGTCATCCGGCTTCGTATAAAAGTGCGGACGGACGCCCTCCGTCCGGAACCCGAGTCCCTCATACAGCGCGATCGCCCGCGCATTGCCGGACCGTACCTCCAGTGTGAAGGCCCGGACGCCCTCCCGCCTGCTGTCCGAAAGCAGCTCCGACAGAAGCCGTCTCGCAATTCCCTGCCCCTGAAAGGCCGGCTTCACCGCCACATTCGAAATCTGTCCCTCGCCGCAGATTTTGCGTACACCGCACATGCCGAGAATCACATTTCCCGACACAGCGACATAATACGCCGCGTACGGCAGGAGCAGCGATTCGTTGTAGTCAGCCGCCGTCCACGGCTCCGAGAAACACAGCTGCTCAATTTCCACCACAGCCGGAATGTCCTCTTTCGACATCCTGCGAATCTGAATATCCATCCGTTAATCCCTGTGCACCGTCCGCGACGTATCCACTCCAGCCGCCCGGTCGCGCTCCGCCTGAGAAAGCCTCAGATAATCCGGCCGGAAATCATCCGCGTTCACAAGGCAGGCATCTCCCTTTTCTCTCCAGAACTGCATGGCGAGTGCCGCCGTCGAGCCGGCACGCTGCCTGGAAAGATGCGCCGGTGCAAAGGAATACGGGACGCGCATCAGGCCAACAATCTTCTCCCGATAAACCGGGACGCCGTCCCCAAGGAAAATCACGCTGCTTCCGATACAATTGAGAATCGCGCAGATCTCCTCAATCGAAATCACGCACTGATCCTTTAAGGTGAGCATCTGCCACGCGGTCTGACGGCTGCATCCAGCTGCCGCGCACTGATTCTTCACGCAGTTCCCTGTCGCGTCTTTGCCGTTCCCGCTGCCGCAGGTCACAGCCTTTTCGCTGTCATCATTGTTCTCTGATGCCGCGCCGCTGCCGCTGGTCACAGCGCTTTCGCTGTCATCACCGTTCTGTGATACCGGGCCGCTGCCGTTCCCGCAGCTTTTGCCGCACACAGCGAATGGCTCCGCACTAGACTCGTATACCCCGGTGTAAACCTGACTGCGGCGCGCGTCCATGATCGGACAGATCACCTGCTCCCTGCCTGTTCCGCAGAGATTCCATGCGATGGACTCCACCGTAGGAACCGGAATGATCGGCCGGTTCAGTGCAAGGGCCAGCCCCTTGGCTGTCGCTGCGCCAATCCGGATCCCGGTGAAGGAACCGGGCCCCTTCGTCACCGCGATAGCGTCCACCGTCTCAAGGTCGAGATCGATCATCCGCTTCACCTCGTCCATCATCGGCACAAGACTCTGCGAATGCGTCTTCTTATATAAAATGTTGTAATCCGCCACAAGGGTGTCGTCCTCCAGGACTGCAGTGCCGCACACCTGTCCGGATGCTTCAATTGCCAGTATTTTCATAATTTTACCCCGTGCCGCGTTCTTAGCGGCACCCGCGGGAGAAATGCCCGGATGGGCTTTCTCCCGTATCGGGACATTGGCACCAGCGGTGCCAATGTCGGTATGAAAGTGGCGTATCGACGCCACTTTCATGCCTCCTTTATTCCTGTTCCCTGCGCCTCGCTCACGGTAATCCGCCGGACATCCATGCCCTTCTTCAATTCCTTCTCGATCCGGACCATGCGCACCCTTGGCGGCAGATCCTCTTCCACCAGGTCCGCCCACTCCACAAGACACACACCCTGCCCATAGAGATATTCATCAAACCCGACCTCAAACATCTCCTCCGGGTCCTCAATTCGGTATACGTCAAAATGATACAGCGGAAGCCTCCCGCCCTCATAGATCTGCAGGATCGTGAAGGTAGGTGAATTCACCGGCTCTGTGATGCCAAGCCCTGCTGCAAAACCCTGCGTGAATACCGTTTTCCCCACGCCGAGATCTCCGATCAGGGCATAGACCTCCCCTGCCGCCGCCGCCTGTCCAAACTGCTTTCCCAGCGCGAAGGTCTCTTCCGCGCTGTTCGTCTCATAGACTGCCATCGTCCTCTCTCCCCGCGCTCTGCGCCTCATTCGACCTATTGTACTACAAAAACCTGACCGTGCCAAAAGCCATGTGCCACCTGCAGTTCCATCTTGGCCGTCCTCCGGTTCCATCTACACCAACACGAATGATACCGGCCACGCCATAGAAGTATCCGAAATATTACTGAACAAGCTTGCCGACTTTGCCGCGCGGTCAATCTCGTCCTGGTCAAGGACACCAGTGATGACCAATTCATTAGTCTTATTCTGTGCTTTCAGGAATTGTTTCAAGAAGAATTCCTCCGATGAAGATTGCGATGTGAGTGTTCGGAGATGAAAAAGGAGCATGGCGCTAACCATGCCCCGCCCTAGTTCCCCAGGGTGACCTCGCCGGTCAAAGTATTTCTCTGAAATGTGGCCTCGTCGGCCAATAATGAAGCCTGTTTGATGTTCTTCATATGCTTCATAACGGGAATCAATACCTGATTCCTATAAATAGGATATGCAAAACAATGAACTGGGTCAATACGTAAAAACGCTGAAAATCAAAAAGCGGGCGGCTCAGTATCCTGCCGTCCGCCCGCGTAGTGCCGTTATATTATTTCCGGTGCTTCCCCCATGGTTGAGACCAGCCCGCCATATCCCGATGGGATCCGTCCGTCACCTCGCCGTGATCAGCTGGGACAGATTCTGAATGCCAATCACTTGCGCCGCCTGTGTCTGTACGTCCGCAGAATTCACGTTCTGATACCAGTTGTAGGCCAGTTTGTTGCTGCGGTCCGGGTTCTTCAGACCGAACAGCATCCCCTGCGCAATCTCTGCCGCATAATAGTCGAACCCCGAGTCGGGATTCATGTAATTCCATTCCTGCCTTGCGTTGACTTCATTGCCGACGGTCTAGTTGTCCACCGACACGTGCAATGTCGGTGGTGCACTTACACTGCCTGTCCGGCGCGATGGCCCGCCGTCCCCTTCAAAATCGGACTCAGCTTTTTATACACCAGAAAAGTCACCGCCACATCGATCATCCCTTTCACAAAGGTGAACGGAACATTAAAGAGGAGAAGGCTCTCCCCGATACTCTTCACAGACGGCAGGATCGCCTGATAGGCAGCCAGGATCGTGTCCTTCGGCATGAAATTGTAATACACCGGATAGACAATGAAGTAATTCGACGGCAGCGAGAACAGCGCCATGGCAAGCGCTCCGACTAACGAACCCGTGACCGCGCCCTTTTTCGTGCGGTTCAGACCGTAGATCAGCCCTGCGATTCCGACAAAAACCGCTCCCAGCATAAAATTGGACAGCTCGCCGACACCAAATGAGCCGGACACAAACGTATGCAGCAGATTCTTGATGAACTCAATCAGGATTCCACAGAGCGGCCCCATCGCAAAGGCGCCGATCAGTGCCGGCAGATCGGAGAAGTCAAATTTGATAAACGGCGGGATCAGCATCGGCACCGGAATTTCGATCAGCATCAGCACGAAGGCTGCGGCCGACAGCACACCGGTCACTGCGATAAAACGGACATTGGTTTCTTTGTTGCGTGTTCTCATGCTCTCTCCTTCCCCGCGGAAACGCCGGTCATGCAGCAACAGCTGACTCAGAAAAGCGCGGAAAAAATCATCCTGACGATTTCCAGTGTTCTGCCATTTTGCCGCAGATCGCACATCCCGCAGATGCGGCGGCACTGCCGCCGCACTCCCTTCAGCCGGATCATGAGCAGACACCTTCGCAAAATGCCCTGAACTTCAGAAAGAAGCTCAGGGCATCACAATGCGGAAAGACCTGGAAAATCCCAGACTCTGCACACTCTCCTCTTCCATCCAGACTATACTGTTGGCCCCGGAGTTTCACCGGATCAGCCGCCTGTCTGCCCCCGGGCAGCCAGAACGGGTCGCGGACTATACCGCCAGTGAGGAATTTCACCTCGCCCTGAAGATCTGTGTTATTCAGTTACGGTCACTATAGTAAACACAAACGCAGGAATTGTAAAGCCTTCAGCATATTCTCCGGATCATTAATCCATCCCCTACTCCACATCCTCCAGCGCCGGCGTATCGTCAACCTCGTAAGTTTCCTTCCCTAATTCATTGACATGGATCGTTCCGAAGGAACCGTACTGATACAGCTGGTCAAGCATCTCAATGACCGCCCGAAGCCTGGTGCGCAGCAGATAACCGCTGCTATCCGCAACCTTCTCCAGCGAATCCACCGAGACAGACGGTGTCCAGCCATACGCCCTCCCATGAAATTCCTGAATACGGGCCAGAACCTGACGGATCTCCTCCCTTGTCAGCGGCTGCAGCTGCGGCGCCCGCTGAATCATCGTGATGACAGAGCGGACCACATCCGGATCATCCGGATAAATGCTCTCCAGATTTTCCAGTTCGTGCCGTCCCTCCAGCACATCCTCATCATAAGAGGCGCTGAATGCAAAGATCGCAAACGTATTCTCCACCCCGCGGCTTGCGATCTGATCCGCCGGAACGCCCTGCCCCCATGGCTTGCCCGTGTCCGGATCCCGGTCCGGAACCAGGAACCGGTACATATTCCGGTAGCTGTTCAGCCTTGCCTTCTTGCCGAGCCGCCCGGTCAGCTCCGCCTCATCTGCCAGAACCAGCCACCCGCTGCAGCCGATCACCCGGAACAGATGACTCATGAAGGCAAAATAATCCTGCGTATTCTTTGTTTTGCTGAACGGCGCCTTCATCATTTTCGCCGGCTTTCCGAAAATGCGCCGGTAAATCTTCTTCAGCGCCGCGTTCGGAATAAAATCGCCCTCGAGATCAGCCTGCAGCGCAAATTTCTCCTCCTGATCCTCCGTGTTGAGATAGCACTCCAGGACATAATAAATTTTGTCCGTCTGCAGCTCGCGGGAGGCAAACAGCAGCAGATCATTGGCCTGCGAAGAATTGGGCGTGAGTTCCTCCAGCTTGTGCATAAAGCCCGGCTGCCCGCGCCCCGGAAGGAACGTGTTCGCCATCAGCTTCTGATAAACAAGATACAGCTTGTCAAACGGCGATTCCTTCCCCAGCGAAATGCTCGAGACCGCCATCCCGCAGTCCGACGCCATCGAAAACGCCGTGTTCAGCAGATGTGTCTTTCCCTCGCCATACTTGCCGGTGATAATCATCCCGCCGGACGTGCCGTTCTCACACGCCGCGTCGAGTCCGTCCTGCACCGCCTTCAGCATCTGCGGCCTCGCCTCGGCAAAATATCTGCCGACCGCCCTCGACGGGATTCCGGAGCGGAGTGCCTCTATGACACGCCTTGCTTCCATATCGCTCATAAGACTGCCCCCTCACCCTTCCGCGGTCCCGCGGTCTCCTCTGGAAGAATTCCCCTGGAATCATTCGTCCGCGAATCATTCTGCAGAACAGCTGCCAGAATATCGCCTTCCACATCCGGCGCCGACTCAGCTGCTCTCCGCACCAGCTCCGGCACACCGATGCCGCCCTGCCGGGACGCTGTGAGAATCTCCTTTGCCTCCGCCTCTGTGATAGTTCTCCCGCCGAACTCCTCCGACATCTTCACCAGATACGCCGGCGTATACTCCTGATATGCCAGGCTGTCCAGATCCGCGATATCGATGAAGCGGTTGAACCGCTCCGAGACAATCTCATTCTGAATCCGCATCCACAGCGCCTGGTAAGCCTTGATCCCGGCATTTTCGTTGTCCAGCAGCACCCGGTCAAAGGCAAAGACAAACATCATCCCCCGGCAGCTGTCAATATCGTCGATCAGCTGCCGGATACTCTCATAGGTATCCTCCCGGCGCAGCTTCGTGTAGCGGATGGTATCGCTGCCCATCTTGCTCTGCAGAATATCCAGATCATCGATGGCGACAAGAAGCCCCTTGAAGCCGCCGAGCCGGATCACCTCGGACAGCGAGCGCAGCATATACCGCGCGTTGTATTTTGTGATCCGGGAGGGCGACAGCCCCAGCGACCGCAGCAGAGACAGCTTGATGCTCCGGTCCCCGCGCAGCCACCCCAGCAGAATCTCCCGGTTCGCGTCCTCCAGCATCGGATGTCCGAGGATGCCGCCTGTCATCAGGCTTAACGCCAGGGCAAAATTATTGTCCATCAGCGGATTCTGCAGAAACATCGTCTTGAGTTCCTGCCGGAGCTCGCGCTTGGTGATACCGTCCGCCTGGCCCTGCGAGGCAAGATAATCCATGAATGTCTGTCCCTCCGGTATCTCGTCCGGGTCAAACCCCATCCGGCGGATCACCTCCCTCGCGCAGCCTCTGACACACTGCTCAAGGTCGCACTGCCGAAGAATTTCAAAGTAAATCTCCCGGAAATCATTCAGCCAGACATCCTTTGCGGAGAATTGAACCGTCACATAACCAAGTCCCTTCGCCCGTTCGGAAAAGCGGCGCAGAAAATAGGACTTTCCGCTCCCCTCCCGGCCAGTCACAAACTTAATTTTGCTTCCGCCCTCGCCGACATATTCCACAAGATACTTCTGCACCCAGAAATCCAGGAGAAAATCAAGGCCCTCCCCACTGTTCGAAGCGCCTGTCTCCTTCGGATCCTCTGCCTTCTCTTCATTCCCGGAGGAATACTCCTCAAACCGCTGATCAAAATTTTCCATCATCAGCCTCGCCAGTCCTCCCGACCACTCATCTCCCGCACAACTCCCTGCAGACAGAATCGGCTTATTCATACCCGCTGTCATTGCTCAGCATTTGCCTTCTGTCATCTGCATCCGTGCGTTGCACGTCGATCGAACCAAAACTCACTGATAAAACCGCACCGTCGCCAGATACTGCTCTTTTCCTTCCGCATCCAGAATACGCAGCGCCTTGCCATTATTATGGCTCGGACCAAATTGGAAATGCCTCCCGTCCTTGATCGCCGCCACCTCATTTTTGCGGTTATACAGACGCGCGATGTCAAAGGCATAGCTCTGCTGATCATACTCCCTGCGAGATCTTGCCATCGGCACCAGCATCTTGTAAATCGTGCCGAGCAGAATATCGCCGTCCTTCTTCCGGTTGAACTTCAGCGCGGCCAGATCATATGCCGCCGCCAGCTCCTCCGCGAACGAAGCCGGGTTGAAGAACGCCTTGTTCAGCTTCGCCTGCCCTGTCTGAATCATGTCCGCAAAACTCGACGGTCTCATGCAGGCGACCTTCTTCCGGTCCATATATAGATCCTGATTGCCCGCGTCAATCCGGATGCGGTACGGAAACATCTCGAACACCGGATACTCCCCATGCACATCAATGCCGCGCTCCCGGCAGCATTCCAGCATCTGATTGGTGAAATCGCCGCTCTCAAAATACGCTCCTGCATCAAAGCCGCCTGCCTTCTGCCTGAGCTCCTCCAGCGCCGCCTTCTGCTTCTCAATCACCTCCGCATATTGATCCAGCGTCTTCTGCAGATCCTTCAGATCGCCGCTCTCCGTGTCCTTCCCGATTGTTTTGCCGAGACGGACTCCCAACTTGATATTATCGTTTAACGTCTTCTCCGTCTGGATCAGCGACGCATACAATTCCTCGTAATCCATGGATTCCTCCCCTTCCTTGTCCTCAGACATGTTTTCTATAGTATACTGTCTCACGGAACCATGGGCAACAATATCCACATCCGCTGCCGATGGATCAATATCCACTCCCGCTGCCGATGAATCAATATTCACGCCTGCTGCCGATGGATAAAACCCACGCCTTCTTCCGATACGCGGAAATTATATGTTCTTCCGATGCACCAGGGCAGTGTTTTTTATGCACCAGGCGGCCTCTCCTGCTTCCGAAACGAGATTAAGACCAAACTATGAATCTTTATCCCTGGCAAACTGAATGTCTCACCGCATGGCACAAAGCCGGCTGCCGCGGCATCGCCGATGTCGTCACCGGAGCCGGCAAAACCATGCTTGCCCTTGCTGCCGCGGCGCAGCTCCGCGCACAATATGCAGATCTGCAGGTCTTCATCCTCGTCCCCACCATCGCGCTTGCCCGACAGTGGCGCCATGCCATCCAGCAAAATCTGCCCCGCAATTTTTTCGCCCGCATCGGCCAATTCGGCGGCGGACGCTTCGACCACAAAGACTGCGACTGTCTCATCTATGTCGTCAATTCGGCGCGAGACGCTCTGCCCGCTCACCTGCTCTCTGCCATGAAAGAAGGGAAATACGCCTTCCTCATCGCCGATGAATGCCACCGCTATGGCAGCCCGGAGAATCTCCGCTGCTTCAGCTTTCTGAGCTCTCCGTCATTCCGCCCGGACCTCTATGCCAGCCTCGGACTTTCTGCGACGCCCCGGCCCAACCGTTCCGTTCAGTCAGATGCCGCTCTCGGACGTGCAATCTATTCCTACTGCCTCCGCGACGCGCTGCGCGATGGCATCATCAGTCCCTGCCTTCTCTATGGCATCGCCGTGCACTTTTCATCCCCGGAACGTGCCCGATACGCCGAATTATCCGATGCCCTCGGCGTGCTGACCCAGCGCCTGCTCGCGAATTATCCGTTTCTGAAAGCCCTCCTCCGCTCCGGCAGCTCCCGCCTCGAATTCTTCCTCACTGTCCGCAAAATTGCCGCAGAGGAAGATGACCCGGAGAGTCTTCCGGCGCAGTACCTCAGTCTTGTTTACGAGCGCAGCATCGTGATCCGCTCCGCACAATCCCGGATTTCCTGCGTGCTCTCCCTCCTTGCGCGCATCGATCCTGCGCAGAAGGTAATCCTGTTCTGCGAACGCATCGACCAGTCGGATCAGCTCTACCGCCTGCTGAATGCGCGCTATCCCGGCCGCGTGAGCCATTACCACTCCGCCCTTTCCCGTGAGGTCCGCAGAAACTCCCTCCGCCTCTTCCGGGAAGGCGAGACCCGCATCCTCGTCACCTGCAAGGCCCTCGATGAAGGCATCGATGTCCCGGATGCCTCCGTCGGCATCGTCGTGTCATCCACCGGCGTGCGCCGCCAGCGCATCCAGCGCCTCGGCCGCATCCTGCGCAAAGCGCCCGGCAAGAATTTTGCCACCCTGTACTACCTCTACGTGCAGGAGTCCAGCGAAGACAGCAACTATCTGATCGGCGAAGACGACGCAGTTCTGTCCACTCAGACGCAGCCTGACTGCCCTGATTCATCCCCGCTTTCCACCCGGCGCGAAATGCCCGTCTGCTTCCTGAACTACCTCGAGGCGGAGGACACCTTCCTCTTTCCCGAATATGAAGAAGCCGCGGCTGCCGCGGCTTCGAAATTACTTCAGGCAATGCATCCCGCCCGCGCCAACAAGCCGGATGCACCGGATGCAGAAGTCCCTCTTCCGGACACAGCGCCGCCTGTCCAATCAGGCGCCGATCCGGCAAAGCACAGCGTCACTCGCACCTTCCCGGACCCGCGCAGACATGAGCTTGCCGCCTGCCTTGACGAAGGCATCGTCCGCCCCGACTGGCTCCTCCCGGAAGACCAGATCATCCAGCACCTGCAAAACGTCACATCCACCCACGAGCGCAACTACTGGATCTGCATGAAACAAACCGCGCGGGCGCACCGGGAAAATAGCGATCGGATATCTTCTGATTGAGTCAGAACATCCATTACGGAGCAATCAAAAGATGAGTCTATCTATATTCCCGCATTTCTTCTATCAGACTTCCAAGATTACATCCTATATGATCCATCAGTTCAGTCGGTGTAGTGGCAAAATCTTTTGCCCTTTCAACGGCCTTATCAATATTTGGAAGATAGACCTGCCGGAAATGAAGTCCACTCTTCCCGTGATGAGCTTTGTTCGAAACCTCTCTGCTGATAAATGTATGTTTTGCCGACACTTTGGGATTCTCAATGATGCAATCTATTCTATCAGCATACTCGTTCTTCACATCGCTCAGATGAAGCAGCAGCCAAAATTCAAAACATGGATTCGCAATGTAACAGCGATATCCTTGCTTGGTGCAATGCCGAATACATTGCTCAATATCTTCTCTGGTATGTGAGAGACAATCCCGATCAAGTAAAATGGCATACTGATCGCCTTCATTCTGATATTTCAAAAGAAATTGCCGGTACCTGATATCATACCCAATTGCCTTAAGTTCTGCCTCAAACTCACGTTTTCTCTTTTCCGGCAATTTGCCTGGATTATTCAAATATAGATCGATAAAACCTTCTCCAAATCGAATAACAAATTCTTCAGGTATATCAGGAAGGATATCACTGCCGTTTCCTCGGAGACGCATATATTCCTCGAGCAGTTCAATGACATCCTCTGGCGCACTTTGCGTATCTTTTCTAGACCGCCGCAGCACTTCAACGTCAACTATTGCGCTGATTCCCAGTTCGCTGCGATATAGCGATAAATTTTCCAGATATTCCTTCTCTGTTACGTTTCCCTCAACAGAAAAGAAATAAATCCTCCTGGGTAGAATCTGTTCTTCTTCTGATTCACGTTCATAAATTTTAGCAGAGAGACGATATTTATTTCTCATTAGCCTTTCCTGCCTTGTCTAAAGAACCCCTGAATATCGGAATGGCGCCATACCGTCCAAGAAGATATTCTTTATTAACCACTTTATCAAAACGCGCCTGAAATTTGGATAAAGAATACAATCTGGAACTATGGTCATTCTCCCGTTCCACAAACCAGATCTCATCCTGCCGCAATAATTCCAGATCCATAATATTGGAATCATGGGTAGTAGCCAGCATCTGGGTATCGTTAGCTTCTGTCAACTCAAAAAACAGTGCCAGAAACTGTCTTACCAGATTCGTATGAAGACTCCGGTCAATTTCGTCAATAATAATCAGACGGTTCTGACTCGATCCATTTAACACCGGAATCAGATTGAATAATCGTCTGGTGCCATCCGATTCATCATCAAGATCAAACAGTTCCTGCCTGCTCCCGTGATTAAGCAGTAACTTGTTATAAATAATATTCCCGTTCTCATCTTTTCTCAGAGTAACGATCTGATTATTCACCTGAAGCATAACGGGATGCTCTGCAACGATACCTGAAATCCTGATTTTCAATTGTTCAGCATCCGGACCCGGCATGCCATCTACAAGCTTATCAAGATCCATTTCTCTCTGCTCTGTGGAGAGTGACTCTACTCCTGTGTCAAAATAATGGAGCAGATTTTCAAAAGCTTCTCTTCGTCTGGCATCTGATGCAATTTCATTAATATTTCTGTAGCTCATGTAAGGAGTAATGATCAGGATATTCATCAGTTCCTTATAAAGCCGCTGAATCTCGGCAAAAATACCAATCTGATCACTGGTCCGTCGTGCGATATCAGAAAGAATCGTCTGCTGCTTGAATGAATCTGATATTTCCTGTCCGAAATCGTCAAGATAAACCTTAAGTCTGTTCCTTTCCGGCATGGATGGCTTAACCACATCGGTCTCAACCCGACTTATTCCGTCTTCTCCAACCATCCTTTCAAAAATGCAAAACTCCTTTTCCTTACTTTCCTCGCGGTACAGCCATTCGGATACAATTTCTCTTTTTATATAAGAAACCGCGATTCCATAGTTATATTCATAATCTCCTGCATATATCTGATATCGAAATACCCCCGGCTCCTCAAGGCTCCCCTCTGCCAGACGGAAATTTTTTTGTGCTGAATCAACCTTGTCGAGTCCATATAAAATAATTCTTCTCGAAAATCCGATTGCGCTGATCAGATTACTTTTACCCCCTGCATTTGCCCCATAAACAACAGCCGCCTTCACAATTTTTCTCATGCCATGCTGAACAATATGATTTTTATGTCTTGCCACCTTGGAAGCAACAAATGAAATGTGCTGCTCTTGAAAAAAAGATTTGTAATTTGAGACAGAAAATCCGATAAGCATAGTCTTCCTATCCTCTGCTAATACTACCATCCAGTCCTACCATATATGATATTACTGTGAAATTTTCACCCTTTCAATAGGTATTTCAATGTTTATCCCACGTTTTTCAATATTATTTGCTTATATTTCTCATTTCTAATTTATCAAGCGATCTTTATATATGATCATGATATAATCACTAAAGACATCTACCATTTATTAGTTCCAAAAAGAAGTCTCTTCAAAATTCAGGCGGAACGAAATGCGTAAATATGCAATCAGCAGCGAAAAAAACTTTTATAATACCCTAAACCCGACATGGAAACATTCAACACACAATTTCTCACAAACAAAATTCCAGCCGCCATTCTCTCGGCTTTCCTTGCCTCCGGGTCTGTGCTCATCCCTGTATCCGCGGCTGCTCCATCCGCGCCAGCAGACCCTCAGACTGCAGTAAAAGCCTCTGCATCCGCCCCCTCCGCCCCTCAGAATACCTCGTTCGGCTTCGCGGATGCCGACACGCCGGACGCCGGTCTGGTCGATCCGTCCGGCAATCCCCTGCAGGTCGTCATCTTCGGCGACAGCCAGTTTGACCGGGACCGGACACCGTCCGGTATCGCTGCGCAGCTTGCAGAGACAACCCACACCATTGTCTACAACGCAGCAATCGGCGCGACGACAGCCGCCTGCCTCGACCGCAGCCAGCCCACAGTTCCACCTGAAGGGTCTTCAGTCAAACCACCTGTAAAGCCATCTGTGGAGCCGCCTGCGGACCCATTTCCGGAAACTCCGCACCCCGGAAATCCTTACCGCGATCCCGGCCTGCTTGGGCATGTTTTCAGCGCAGTCGGCCTCACCACACCCGAGGAAGCCTTCCCCGGACACTGGTCCGCTCTTGTGATGGAGCACTGCCCCATGGAGGAGACCGACGTGTTTGTCCTGGAATACGGCATCAACGACTTCAACGCCAGAGTACCTCTCCTCGATTCCACCGCCGCCTCCTACGGCGAGGCCCTCTCCGAGGGAATCCAGCTGCTCAAAAGTGCCTTCCCGAATGCCAAAATCCTGCTGTGCGGCCCCGGGTACTGCCAGTTCTACGATACAGACCGGAACCTCATCGGCGACAGCGATACCCTGAGCAATGGCCTCTTCCCTGTCGCCGACTACTGCACCGTAGCCAGCCAGGTTGCGGCCAACTTGGGTATCGCCTATTTCGACGCCTATGAAGCGCTCGGCATCGACAGCAAGAATGCAGACATCTACCTGGAGCCGGACGGCGTCCACTACACCGCCGCAGGCCGCAGCCTCTATGCGTCAAAACTCTCGGCTGCGCTCCTCAAAGCACTCGGTGCCGCGGACCCGGCCGCTGAAATGCCTCCTGTATCGAATCAAGATACCAACGTAGATAACACCTTTCCCATGAAAGCAGAGGTATCCGCCGCAGCTATGCAGAATCTCGACGCGGAAAGTGTCCCGTCTACTGTAAGGCAGCACTCGGCGGCATCAAAGCACCGCCGTGCCTCATCCGCCTTCACTTCTCCAGCAGAAAGGACAGCACCATGAACCTTCCTATTCATCACATCGGATATCTGGTCAAAAAGGGACAGAAGGCACAGGCGTCCTTCCTCGCGCTCGGTTACCACACCGTGCAGGACTGGGTGCGGGACGATGCCCGCGGCATTGATATCAGCTTTCTTGAGAAGGACGGCGTTACCATCGAACTCGTCAGCCCGTTCCGGGAAGACTCCTCCGTCTCCGGCCTGATGAAACGGATCAAGAACAGTCCCTACCACATCTGCTACGTGAGCGAATCACTGGAAAAGGACGCCTCCGCGCTGCGCGCGGAAGGCTGCCTTCCGATCACAGAGCCTGCCCCGGCGCCCGCCTGTAGCGGTCATCCGGTTCAATTCTTCCTCCATCCGGCGGTCGGCATGATCGAGCTGGTGGAAGGGACATTTCCCTGGCAGACAGAAATGACAGAAATATAGCTGAATTGAAAATCGAAATGCAGGTAAGAAATACCTTTCAGCATTACAGGGATATAGAAGGCAGAGAGACAGTAGAAAGCAGCTATGAATGAATCATCCTCCAACTTAAATGCAGATGCCAGCGCCAAGCATGTCAGCGCAAATCATGCCAGCACCAATCCAAAGCAGCTCCAGCCGCTCACCCGCATCATTGCCTGTACCGCAATGACTGCGCTCTATCTCCTGCTCCTGTTTTCGCTCGGACTCGGATATTACGCGGATTCAGCACAGTATGTGGAAATGCACTTCCGCCGTGACCCGCTCTACCCCATTTACCTCTGGTTATTCCGGACCCTGCTGGGAAATGGTACCGTCTACCTCTATGCAGCCGCCATCGTGCAGCTCCTGCTGAACTGCCTGGCATCCGACTACTTTGCGCGTCACCTCTCCGCCATGCTGCATCGCGGAAGACGCTATTATCTGCTAGCCATGGCCGCGCAGGCCGCTCTGCAGCTCCTCACCGTCGCCGGGTCGCGCTCGCACCTATTCCTTGCAGGATCGATTCTGACCGAATCCCTGACTCTGCCCATCTTCAGTATCTTTTTTATCAAGCTCGCAGAAACCATGCTGGAGGCGCCAAATGCTCCGCTCTGGAACCGGAACTGTATCCAGTCTCTGCTCCTTGCTCTCCTCGCTGCTCTCACCCGCGGGCAGCTGATCGCATTCGCTGGCGTATGGGCACTCGTGATGCTGGGCAGAATTTTGCGACAGGTGCGGTCTCTTCATAGGGAAGGGAAACCGGCCGCAAAGAAAGCCGTGTGCTCCCTTCTGACTCTTGCCTGCCTCCTTCTGACGTTTCTGCTCCTGCTTTCCAGTGGCGGAAGACTCTACCGCTTTGTGTTTTACGGGAAGGGCATCCGGACCGAAAAAATGTCCTACACCGACATGGTGATGTCCGGTACAGTTCTTTACGTATCAAGGGAAGAAGATGCCTCTTATATCTTCGATCCGACTGCCCGGGAACTTTTTCTGCGCATGAACAGACTCCTTGAGGACAAGCATGCAACACTCGACTGGGCTCCGAAGGGCTTAAATGCCAGAACACTGCATTTTGAGCAGAACATAGAAACCCTCCGCTACGATGCGGATGAAGACATCATCAATCAGTACCTGCTTCAGGAAGCGGGCATCGAGGACTACATCACCCGCAACGAATATGAAAATTACTACAGCGGCCTCATCTGGAAAGCGATACTCCCACACAGACTGATCCCCTGGATGGGCAACTTTCTGCGTGTACTGCGGGCTGGACTGATCCGCAGCATTGGCATCTTCCATCCGCGTGTCAACTGGCTGTTCGGACTACTGTACCTTCTGACCATCATCCAACTGAT
>Ga0256406_1003746_pt1 | contig 18372 bp, 14 predicted proteins | sample RumenRJG_03DNA_FD_185986 | JGI IMG/M metagenome (GOLD analysis project Ga0256406, IMG submission 185986) | Bovine rumen microbial communities from Lethbridge, Alberta, Canada - RJG_03 | ecosystem: Host-associated > Mammals > Digestive system > Stomach > Rumen | place: Canada: Alberta | collected...
CCAACTTCATCATAAAGTCAAAGTCTCTTCTGAAAAAGGCAAAAGTAAGCGCCAATACAAATAACAGCGCGACAAAGAACCCAACAATATCATTGCTGATGCGCGTAATCAGAAAGAAACCAACCGTATAAATTATCAGAAACAGCATATCCGGCACACGAACATGCATGAATGGAAATTGCTTTATTCCAATGAAATACCAGATATAATAAGTAATGACTGTTGCAATAGCCACACCATAATATGCCGGATAGATAAACACGAACAGTGCATTCAGTCCGATTGCAACGCCAAGAATTATTGTTAACGTTATAACATACTTCCGCATTAGGTTTCTTATCTTATAAAGATTGATAAACAAGCAGTTAATTACAGCCATAACTGGAAATACTACAAAGTAAATTCCAACAACATCCAGGCTTGGAATGTATTTTTGAATAAATTGTTTTACAATAAAAGAAGCTGCAAAATAAGCGCATCCAGAGAATGACCCGAAAATCATCAGTACTTCTTTCAACCGATCATATTCTTCATCCTTGAACTGTCCTCTCGCCATAGCTGGAAACAGGGGTTGTGCGATTGATGTAATAAAGACAGTCATAAGAGACTGCATCGACATACCAAATGAATAATATGCGAACTGTGTCGTGGAGAAGAACCAGCTGACGAACTGCTTATCTGCTGATGTGAAGAGGACATTGATGTAATTGCCAATCATCACTGCCGCTCCAGTTTTCTCTGTCTCCCAGTTCTTGGCTGATTTAATGGAGGCCCTCTTTACTCCATGAATCTTCCGAAGCATCTCCTGCAAAATATATAATGCGATCAGCCAGTTAAAGATAATATAGATGATGATATAAATATCGCCCGGAAGATCTCGTTTTACAATGTAATATGCTAATGCCGCAAGCGGTATCACAGCTGCCTGAAAAGAACTTAGTCTGCTGAAAAACTTAAATCTTCCCCAGGACTGAAGAAGAGATTTATAGGAGTTAATAATGCCTACTGGAAATACAACCGCTCCTACATACAGAACCATGCGACTATGAGAAACTGCGGCGATTCCTAAAAAAACAGCGGTAAAGGCTACAAGTATCGAAAATAGAATTGTTAGTTCAGCCTTATACTGGCTATTATCAATCTTGTCATATTTTTGGCCGGCATAGTTAATCATCATGCCAGATGGAAAGCCAAGATGTGTAACTGCTATATAACCAACATACAACGTGAATGTATGATATAACGCATATGATTCAATCGTAAGGATCTTAGGGAATACGAAGCTCCCAAGGAATCCTACAATTGCAACGACCAGATTTGCAGACAATACTCTTACAATGTCTTTTATCAGCTTATTTTGACTACTCATGAATAAATTCCGCTTCTCCCATCATGTTAATACTTTCCCTGATGGATCCGCTTCACCATCCCGAGAAATGTTCTGAAGTCTTTGTAGATTGAAAGATTCCGCTTGTAAAAGTTCAATACTTTTCTGGAATACTTAGGACATGGCTTGTGCATAAACCGTAGTGCACGAATCCTCGCTGGCAATGAAGCTCTCCTCATAAATTGAGAGTTCTGAATAATAGGAAGATAGTTTTCGTAATCTGAGAAATCCTCAAGCTGCAAATATTCCTCTTCTTGAGCCTGTTTTAAGATTTTCTCACCGAGACTTGTACGCGCAAAAATAACATTGCGACCTTCATGCTCATCAAAGTCAGGGTGTCCATCTTTTACATACCAGGCATCCCCACAGGCAATGTCCGCTTCTTCGCCAATTCCATCAATGCAATACCGGCAATACGGCATAAGGTCTCTGCCCAGTATTTTCCCCCATGACTCATCATAGGAGATTGAATGCTTCTTACCATCCTGCCCTTCTGCCGTTGCGAATCCGGGCCATCCATTTCCCCGGTAATCTAACGATTTACATTCATCTGTAGGGCACTGAAGCTTATCCAACAATTTCTCCTGCGCATCGTCACTTGGAAGACCCATACAGAAAAAGCTCATACTAATAGTAATGTACGAATTAACCTCTGGATTCAGTTCAGCATAATTTCTGAAAGCAGCAATATCGCATGGCTTTGCAATCAGACAATACTTCTTGCTGTGATCAAGCTTGCACAAGCAATCCAAAGGATGGCTAATAGCATATCTGGAGCCTGAACAACTTTCTATCTCTGCTTTAGTTGTACTGATGGCCGTTTCAGTCTTATATACACATTCCTTGGATCGATGAACCTGTATGATTCCATCAACCACATTGTGCTCCAACAGGTATTTTGCAACCGTCGTCAGCACGCCACCACTTGATGCCTTTTTACGAATTTCCGGATCTTCTGACCATCCAAGGTATACATTCTCCATTTTCCCCCAGATGCTATTTGTATCTAATCTATAAGATTGAATACCCGATGCAGGGCATACTTTTGTAGCAATAGTCTCTTCTACCGATTCAGGGTAAGAATAGCCTCTTTCATTCTGTAAAAGTTTTCCCTTATTCAGAGATTCACACAGTCCACATCCTGTACAATACTTTTTTATGCACCCGTCCATTCTTAACCCCCTAAATCGGCTTTGATTCACCAATTGCCGCTACTTATCAAGAATCTTTAAGATCAATTTCTCATAGACCTTATAGCATTCCTCATTCATCTGAACAGCATTCTGATATGACCGTTCTGTAGTTTCCTTCGTATCTTCGTAGTTCTCGATTCGATCTTTAATCTGCTTTACCGCTGATTCAGTATCCAATGTCTGCAAATCGACCACATAGGGATAATCAACACTGTCGAATAATCCCGTAAACTTCCTACTATATGCGACTGGAATTACCGGGGTATTGCTCGTAAGTGCTCCAATAGTCGCATGCATACGTGAACCCATGAAAAGGTCCATGCCGCTGATATAGCTTTTCGCATCGATAGGATTATCGAATTCCGGTGCAAGAACCACTTCTGGGTAGCGTTTTTTTAACTCCTTATTCACCTCATAATCCGCAGCCACATGGCCAATAAGGTGAACCTCATAACCACAACCTATAAGATATTTAAGTACCTCATCTACGTAACGATCATAATCTGTAGCCAGTTTGAAACTCTTGTCGCTACCCATGGCTACGCCCTCTGATCCATTAGACATGAGAAGACCTGATACATTAAAACCAACTTTATGAAGCTTGCCAGCCTTGCTTCTATCAGCACTATGATCAACATATGGAAGCCTAAATGCAAGATCACATGTGAGGATAGGGGTGACACCAGAAATCTTCCTCACCAGGTCAGCAGAAATCTGGTCACGAGCTATGACAGCATAGGCACTTTGCATCACCTTTGCTGCTCTCAGCTCGTTTGCTTTCTTATTGTATGGGCCATAGGTCTGTGAACCAAGGATTAGAGCGGTTCCGAGCTTTTCTACTATTTCCTTGATGGCGGTTCCATCTTCAAATCTTCGATTTCCATAAATATCAGAAAAGCTGTCACCCTCTGTTAAATCAATGACAAGATCACAGCTTTTCACAGTTTTCTGCATTCTGATGTTGTCAGGAAAATGCTTCAATGCCCTCAGCGGGTCATGAAAATTGCCTGCTTTGAGCGAAGTTACCCTTGAATTTCCTATTCCTAAGCGCTTTTGAAATTCATCCGTCTTCTGGGCATCAGCATTCCATTCAAAATCGTAGTAGTTGAAGTTGATATGATCCTTCTTTGAAATCTCCTCTAACAGGGCAACAATTGAATATGTTAAAGCCTGACAGCCTAGATTCCCGTTATTTATTACCGCGCCGAAAAGCCCTATATTTAAACAGTCTTTCATATGTATTCTGTTGATTCTTTCCTTCTCTTAGTTTTCTCTTCCTTCGGATTCAAATCCTTCGATTCCGGATATACCCATTCGCCCGTAATTTGCCAGTATTCATACGCACTCAACCATGTGACAATCCAAGGCACAAAAGATAATGCTTCCCTAAATTCATGCACCCTCATAGAAATTTCACTTATGCTATTCTTCTGCTCTATTCTTACTTTTCCATTCCTTCCATTTTTGCAGCCTTGTGTCTGATAAGTGTAGGATTTTTTATTCCCTCATTGAATATCTTACTGTTCAAACGCTGAACTTTGGGAGATGTAATATTTTTAGAGGTGATAATGTAGCGTCTTGTGACTCTTTGGACGAGATTCTTTGTAAATCCCTGCTTTGCTTCTTCATACAGGTCACAGGCTTCTTTATCAAACGCATCCACATTATCTTGTTTGCCGATTTCTATCAAGTGCTCAATGCGATACATAATCAAATCTTTGTAATTGAAATTATCGAGGAACGCATATGTATTATCTTTGGCTGCTGAATAAATCGATGTTCGCATGAGATCAAGAAGAAGCGACATCGACTCCCATCTCAAAAATGCAAGTACATCTCCTTCGCTTTTGAAAAGCTTTTCATTCTTATATCTAAAATCGTCAATATCTTGGATTTCCTTGATCAGTTCCACCTTTACTTGGTCCAGTTGAACAGCCCATTCGTTAAAAATCCTAAGCGGGAGCGTGTATATGAGTTCCACACATTGCTCTTTCACATCCTTGGGCATCATATGCTCAAAATTAGGAAGGATCCTAGAAATGATGGACATTAGAGATACCCCTCGGATCATCCTGTTCGCCAGTCTCAACTCTCCCTCCTCATAATTATATGGAGAGGCAAGGCTTAACTCCTTCTGATGTTCCTCTATCTTTTTTTCCTGCTCGATCTCCTCCTGCTCATTTTCCTCTTTATCCGTCTTCTTGACAGCAGGAATCATCAACTGGTTACTATCCGCAAGATACTGCACCTTGATAGGATTCGCTTCAAACTGAGCCCAATCTTTTGTATATTCAGAGGTCATCGCCATGATTGTCGTTATCATGTTAATATTATCTGTGATATAGGTTACAAAAAGAATAATATCTGCATTGATCTCATAGCAGGCATATTCCAAGGCTTTCCTAAATTCACTGTAATCACCTGCCTGACTCCGTCGCCGTATTTCCCTCGCTACAAAATACGCCAGGTAGTTCCTTTGTGCGAATCTGTAACCCCCATTAAGTTTTCCTAGTATACCGGCGTCCAACGCCATATGGATAAATTCATCCGGATCAATTTGCGAGCCATAATCGTTATTATACTTTTGTATCACCTCGCAGATCTCTGAAAGCTCCATGGGAACTTTCTTCTCAATATGCATCTGAAAGGCTATTTTGTCTAAGACAATGAAAGCCTTATCGGCTGTCATCGGCTTCCTTAAGTGCGGTTTAATTAAAGAAGTTAGGTTCGACTCGAATACCTTGCTGTAAATACTGCCGTCATTCTGAACAGACTCACCAATATTGTTGCAATAATACTTCGTAAACTGAACAATAAAGTCTGGGCTCCAGCTGAAGAGACCTTTTCTTCTTGAGAGGACTTCTGTGATCGTAGAGATAATTTTCGATTTTGTTTCTTCATCTTGTGAAACAAGAATGCTGACCAGTTTCGTCACAAGTTCTTCCCTCCTGTCCTTATAGAACTGACGGAGCTTAAAGACTGAGCACTCTTCCATAATCTTACGCTTATTCAGTCTTTCAATGATATTAAACTCGATCTCGGTTCTTGAGAAAAGAATGATATAACCAAAGTTCCCTTCAGCGTATTCTATCATGGAGTCAAGATAATCCTCCGGGATACGATCTGTATCATCGATTATCAGGACTTTCTCTTCTGTGTTAAGCTGTTTGAACTTTTCAAATTTTGAAGGATCATCTGAATAAATACGCTCAAAAGCATCACGAATAATACTCTCCGGTGATCCCTTTCTTATATTCTCACTTTCAAGGAAAACCGTCAGCTTGGTTGCAGAATATCTGCGGAACAAATACTTAGCTAATGTGGTCTTTCCATCATCGGTATATCCTAGGATATATACTTTTCGATTCTTCTCAATTTCTGAAAGAAATGATTCCGGTGATTCAATGTCCACATTACGAAAAGAATCTGAAAAATCCTCTTTCTCCAAGAGTGGGAAAACAAAATAGTCATTTATATCCTTCGAAATGGCATACTTCTCATCCTTGTACAGCTGTTTCGCATAATCTTCTCTAGGTTTAAGCTCGAGCGAATTCAGTCTGTTAAATGCCAGAATCACTCTTTTCTTTTCCGATTCAACGTAAACATTTCCCTGAATATCCCAGGAATACAGAGTGGTTTTGAAATCTCTGGTATCAAGATCTAAAGTAGCAATATAAAACTTGCTGTAATCCCAGTTACCTACATTGCAAAGCTGCCCTCCAGCGTTAATACTAACAAAGCCATTGTTGCTTTCAATATTCATCCTGGAATCAAAGTGCTCATGCCCGCAAAGGAGCACATCACTTCTCTCATAGAGTACAGATTCCAAATCTTTCTTAATCCTCCAATTATACCAGTGGTGTGGGTGATGCATTACCGTGATAACAAAATCACTGTTATAATTTTTCGATAGCTCCCCTATTTCCTGTTTGGAAATATAGTGGAATCCTTGATCTTCATCCAATGAAGAAAACACTCCACTATTGATCAAATTTAGTTGAATCTTTTTCCCATCTAATTCTAAGAAATGTATATCAGAGAGTTTTTTCTTATCCTTAAAGCAGCCATATCTCCTGGACAATACCAAGAATGACTTCATCTTTTCGAGTTCAGAAGAAGTCCTCTGCTCAAATTCATCGTTATCATTAATGGATTTCAAATCAGCTGATTTGAGTGCCGTTCCTACCTTGTAATTAACATCATGGTTACCAGGTACAAGAACCACTTTGATATCAGTTATATGGTATCGGTCATTTATGCTGCTTTTCAGTGCCTTAATGAAATTGTCGACCTGCTCATACTCATTCTTAAAGCCCTGAAATGCAAGATCGCCTGAAAAAATAATTAGAATATCCCTAATGCCTTTTACCGACTGCTGTAGTGCAGACACAATGGCCTCGACATTTTTGCCGCTGTATGCATTCGCTTTTCTGAAATGCATATCACTCAAATGTAATATCAGTAACTTCATCTAAACTCCAATATGATTATAATTCCTTGTTTACGCATCAGGGTGTGTCAATCTAAAACGATTCTTGCACTGCAATCTAAAGACTCATCTTTTCATTATCATTTACCAGTATGCTCCATTTTCAACTTTTTCGAACCCTTCAGGTTTATACTCATCTCCGGGTCTAACCCAGTATTCATTCAAGATACCATTTTCTTTTAGAAAATTCTCGTATCTTGTTCCATAGATACCAAATAATACTTCATGTGATCCACAGAGTGTGATTGCCTTTTTCCCCACCCGCTTTACATGGGCTGCAATATCAAAAGCATATGCCCCACAACCTATTAGGGCAATATCATAATTCATCTTATCAATGGTAGAATTCATATCATTTAAAGCGTCAAACCAACTTGATATGTTTGAATATTTATTTCTTCCATTATGAACTTCATAGGCTTTTACAACCTCAAGTTTTTTAAACTTCGGAAGAACTTTTGGATCTTTGAACAGCTTCTCTCTCCTAGTCTCATATTGATTTTTAATAAGCTCAGCGAAAGGTGAAACAACTAGTATATTCTTATCGTATAGTGCTTCCGTCCAAGGATTTTTAAACATATAAGGGTAATACATATCTGAACAAACAATTTGTTCTACATTTTCTAGGTATGATTTTATAAATTGTTCTCTATCTTGCCAAGTAAATAAAACATCCAGATCTTTCAAATCTTCAAATACGAGCCCCCCCCATTTTTGTAATGCTTTATCTGTACTCGGAAAAAATCCTGCATTATTGGTCATCAGCCGTTTATTATTTGAAGTGAAAAAATCCGGAAAACAATGATCTGTTATATATCCAATCGGGGTATATTTAGGAGAATCAAGCATTTTTCCAGATACTTGCAAATAATTCAGGAATGCAGCCAATTCACATGTTCCAAATCTGGCCATCATCACCGGTTTCTTGGATGATAAATATTGTTTTATTTTTTCCTGCTCTTCAGAGAAATCCCCTTCATTATAACTATGTATAGGAGCAAGGCCATTATTACTTATGTGTCTTCCAAATATGCGTTTCCCCATAAAATTGGCTGCTTCTAAAATTTTTCCTTTCTTCATATTTGCATCCCTTTACTTTATTATTTAAACGAATTTACCTCTTTTGAGTTATATAAAATGATTGCCGTTAGAATCGGGAAAAGTGGGGACAAACTTAGATTTGTTATTAAAAGTGTGGCAGAAGTCAATATAAGATACACGCCAAACGATATATACAGATTATACTTATATCCAAGTATATTTCGAAAATCATGCATTTTTGAAAGGCTCCTCATGACTTTCGAAAATGGTATAAAATATAAAATTATTGAGCATAGGCCAGTTTGTCCCAACAAGCCAATAACACCTACGTCATAATAATATGCAACTCCTAAAGGTCCATGCTCTACATTGTAATAAATAATACTGCCAAGGGAAGTAATTCCATTGCCAAAGATAGGCTTGGATAAAAATACACTCAAATAGTATTGAACAGCATACATACGATTAGTTGTACTAACGCCTTCAGATTGTATCCTCATGTTTTCAAATTGAGAAACAGTTTCGCCTAACATGCCAGAAAAATACAAAAAAAGCATAACTGCAACTACGCTTAACGCTTCTAATGTTCTGGTATTCCTCGATTTATTTCCCAATAGAATCTGAATAATAATACAAATTCCAACAATTAATGTCCAAGCTCTTGTTTGTTGAACAGTTACTAGTGCAACTATTTGAATAACGAGTTCAAAGATAATGATTGTTTTTGACAGGCCATTCGTTTTGCTTTTGTAAAGTCTATTAAAATTATATAGTATAGAAAAATTACCTATGCACCCCAGACTTATTCTCAATCCATATACTCTTGTTCCTATATAGCCTACTGTATCCTCCATATATGTATTGATATCAAATAGTAGAGATCCCGTATATTTATATGAATATGCTGCAATGATAATTATCAACGACCATAAAAAGGAAATGAAATTTAGTGTCTTTAATAGTTTTTCTTCTCCATTATCCTTTTCAAATATCATGAGATAAATCGGGACGGCAATTATTTGCAAAAAAGGGGCTTCAGTCGCCAATATATCAACCACTCTTTGAGAAGGGTATTTAATGATCGAATATACTGTGATCGCAAATATTGTCAAAAACAACAAAGCAAAATATCTAATCAGATGTTTATCATAGGTATAGAACACATGACGATATCTTCCCTTTTGGTATATGATTACCAGAAGAAAAAGATAAAGAATTACATCAAAAAGGACAAGAAAATCCTTTCTTAAAAAGGCGTTTAGCCGATCAGAAAATTTGAATAAGTAAAAGAAATGGTAGAATAACAGTATATTTAATATCACTGCCAATCTAATCCACGAAAGTTTTATTTTTAGTCCTTTTTTCATATCTATAGCCTTATTATATAAGTCATCTTGGTTCTAGAAAGTATGAAGTCACCTACTAGAATTCCATTTTTCATCAGTAATATAGATAAACGGATATCTGGCATCAATTGAATCGCACCATCCATCTAAGTAATACCTAATATGCTGTAATCTATGAAATCCTCTGAAAGGTACCGTTGCTAATGTATAAAGGCAAGTACGAATAAATATGCAAAACGCAGTAGGATTATTATTTATATTTCTTTTTACAAAGCGAATTTGATTTCTGCACAATAAATATTCAGATAATCCGTTTACCCTTTCAATTGAGACAGAGCCTTTATGCTTTATATACACCTTTCCGAGGCATATATTTTTATATCCATTTTTTAGAGCCTGATAGCACCACTCAGTTTCCTCATAAAACAGGAAATATGCTTCAGGAATATATCCGACTACATCCAGTATTTCCTTTTGAAAGACTATGCAGGCTCCCTCAACATAATCACAATTATATTTCTCCTTTAAATTCTTAACTGGTAACCCCTCATTTGAATGCCTTGTAATTCCTTTTATAGATTTAAAATTAATAAATCCTCCCGTAGACTGAACAGTATCAGAATCAAAATTTACAATAGCAGGACCTACAAGTCCTATATCTTTGCTCGAATTTATTGTTTCTATGCACGGAGTAAGAAAATCACTGCAAACAATAGTATCATTATTTAATATGCAAATATAATCTGCTCCGGCCTCAACAGCTTTTTTAATTCCTATATTATTTCCTGCTGCATAGCCAATGTTTCTTCCTGTTTCAATGATCTTAATATATTCAGGAATTTCGTTTTTTAGCTGCTGCAAACTATTGTCTGAAGATGCATTATCAACCACATAAATATCTAGCTTATAATTCTTTGAGGTTAAGTAATGTATACAACTATTTACACAATCTATTGTGTCCTGTGCTCCATTGTAATTAAGGATTACTAATCCTATCCTTATTATCTTATTATTCTCTTGCATTATTCTTTTAACATCCTGTTTACCACTTCATCAAATTTCTTTTGGGTCGCTTCCTTACTGAAATTATTGCAATATGCCATACGAGCTGATTCATTGTAAATATTGTGTTTGCTCTTTAAATATATATTGATGCTATCAATAAATTCCTCGGCTGTATTGCACTCCTGCATGTAACTTGGATCAACTATATTTTCATATCCTACTAATGCTTCACTAGTTCCAAAAATATATTTTCCAAACATAAGTGCTTCAGCTGTTTTTATTTTCATGCCACCACCTGAAAATAATGGTATTACTACGCAATCACCTGAATTGTAGAAATCGGACAAGGAATCTACATAACCAACAACCTTTACTTTATCAGTCTCTAGGCTTTTAAAGTCGTCCATTCCTTTTCCGGCTATGATTGTCTGGCAATTCAAATGTTCAGAAACATTCTTTGCAAACCAAGTAAATCCTTCTATATTCGCAGCCATCGCAGGCCCAAACAGCAATACGCACTTACAGTGTTCTCTTTCATCTATAATCTGGTACTTTTGGAACTGATCAACTATCGAAAGAGGAATAATGATGTCCGCTTTTCTCCCATACAAATCATTCAATCTATTACTATCTCTATCTGTAAAAGTGCAGATAAGTTTTGAACATTTAATGGAAAGCTCTTCATTCTTATCAACAAGTTTTTGATAGATGTGCTTTTTTATGCTCTCGTTACTGCCAAAACGTACGTATTTATTGTAATCACTTTCACAATTGTGAAAGAAAGTTACACTTGGTACAGATATACATTTTGTCACTGAACCCAGCCAAGAAGAATCCATGAAACAAAAATCTATTCCTTGCTCATCAATTATTCGATGGATATTTTCTATATCCTTATCTAATATTGGTGGCATATTTCCCTGTATGCCAGATAATGCACTCGCAAAGGACGAATGCTTCTTAATCTCGTATGGTATTACTTCCCCATACTTTTTTAATGATAAAAAATTTCTTATACTTGCTTTTGCGCCGCCAAAAGCCTCATTCTTTATCCCATTCAATGTGACAAATAGTATTTTCATAATTTAAAAACCAGATATATGATATTCTCCTAGTGTTAAGAGCAATCCAGATTAACTATTTTGTGCTTTCAGAAATGCAGAGTAGTAATTCTCAGTTATTGTATCTAAGCTATACCTCTGAAAATCAAATCCACTTTCCATTGCCCTGTTGTCCTCCATTTGATAAATCCATTCATCTGTGGAATAAGGGTCGTTCACGTAACAGCATTTATTTTGAGTAATCTCAAGCATACAAGATTCTTTTGTAGTTATTACTTTTGCACCCATCATTAATGCTTCTACAGCAGGCATACCAAATCCCTCAAATACACTAGGGAATAAAAAAGAATGGCAATATTTATAAAGGGCATTTCTTGTACTGTTAGGAATAAATCCTGTCATGATAACCTTTTCATTAAGATTATACTCTTTTATCATTTTTAATAGGTCATCTTTCATATTACCACCCACTCCAGAAATTATTAGCTTGTCTGGTAATCTCAAATGCTCATCATTTATTTTTCTAAACACATTAATCAATGTTTTTAAGTTTTTATGCGGTAAAAGCGAAGCAACAGTAAAATAGTAGTCATCACCTTTTACACCATATTTATTTGAAATATCATTTATTGAGTCACAGTCATTCTTATTAATGATTATCGGATTATAAATTGCTTGAATCTTATTTTCGAATCCAGGATAAATCTTTTCAAGATCATTTTTTACAAATTCAGAAATAACGATGATTAATTTCGAGTGCTTTAATGTATTCGCCCAATTATATTTAAACCAAATAATTTTCTTTTTTGAAAAATTCTCGGGATAATGTGCTAGTTGCAAGTCATGAATCGTGGTTATGAACTTGATATTTTTTACCCCAAAGGTAGGAATATAATTATGTGGTTCAAAGCAAGTATCAATATTTAATGTTTTCAAAAGATTTCCAAGGTGTACATTTTGCCATATTATTCTTCTGGGGACTTCATTTGAATTAACATTGCACTTTATTAGTTTAAACCTAGGATCTTTACCATACATTGCAAACGAGTCTGCATTGTCTAATGAAACCAGTAAATAAATTGAAAATTCATGGCTGGATTTTTTTAGCCCATCGAGTAAATTTCGAATATATGATTCTACACCTCCCACTTTGTTATGCTTAACCCAAAGTAAATCTATTGCCATCTTCAATTTTGTGCTCACCATATCACCTCAAAATTAATAACACTTTAGCACCTTTGCTGGCGCACCTGCTATAACCGAGTTCTCAGGATATATCCCACGGAGAACAGAATTAGCCCCAACTACACATCCTTTGCCTAGTATAGTTCCTGCTAGAATGACTGAATTATTCCCTAAAAAACACCCATCTCCTATCTCTGTGTGTTTTCCAATCAGCTCATTTTCTAAAACCGATTTTCCTTTTCCTCTATAATCATGATCGCAGTTTGTAATAAAAACATTACCTGCTATCGTTACATCATTACCAATTATAAGATTATCGTTGTATGAAACCACATGAAAATTCTGTCCTATAGAAGCATTATCTCCTATGGATATATAGGAATCTTTATTAACGAGTTCAGCTCGCAGACCAGGGTAAATTCTCACTCTTCTTCCGCATGAGATTCCCTTCCCTCTGCTAATATAAATTGGTTTTCCAATATATGAAGGCATACTAATAGATTTGAATCTTAGCTGATATACCAATGCCCTAATCGCCCAACAGCATTTCGTATAGTTCATTAACTAAATATCTCCTTCAACCATGATCTCAATGAATATTTCTTATACACTTCTTTATCAATTTCTTGGTATTCTTCTGTGAAGAATGGTGCCTTCAAATCAAATTTGTCTTTATATACATATATATTTTCCGGACGATAGAAATCGTAGTTTACGATATCCTCATTCGTTGTTATAAGCTTTTTCTTAGCACCGAGAGCCTCAAGTACTCTGATTGTCAAGCCGAGCTGACCCGCTTGTGGTGAATCCAACACGCACTTTGATTCTTTATAAATTTCATTCATCTCCGCACCTTTCAGCGGAACATAATGAAATTCATTAAATTTCGCGTGCTTTAATTCCGGATTCTTGAGCTTTCTATAGACATATACAATCCTGGATGGAAAGAAAAAATAGATGAACTGTTTTGGGTATATACTTTTAAGCTGAGAGCTCATACGATTTATAAACTCATACTTCTTCGGATGCGCCGTGCCTACAAAGCAAAAATCATATTTATAATTCTCTGGAAGATCCCTTCCTATTTCTTCATATTGACGACAGTAGAAAAGTGGAAGGAACCTCAGTTTCGGATTCTGCTTCACATCCTCCCGGTCAAATGAATAGCATTTATCAAAATAGCCTTGCATCTGCTCAATATAGGGGAAGTTTCTCAATGAATCCCACTGGTATAGATACCATTTTGCTTGTGGCTGGGACTCTTTAAGTTCTTTTATCATTTCATTGCTAAAGGAAAGAGACTGTCCAGAAATCAGAAATACTACATCGTACTTCTTCTTTCTAACAGTATCCATAATACTTTCAAAGTAGTTCTTAATATAATGTCTTATGACATTCTTATTAATCCTGATGATTGCTTTCACCCACGGGCTTGTACTTGGACGATCATCAAAGAAATCCACCTCATACCCCATGCGTTTCAATTCATCGCTGATAATCGCAGGATATTCAAAGAAATTAGGCATTATCAGTAAAACGCGCATTGTTATTTGTTCCCCAAAACTTTCTCAATTTTCTTACTGTCACCCCACACAGCCTTTGAATCATATGGTCTGTCTGGGAATGCTCCATACTTTAACTTGATATCGTAGTTATTTTCTTTAATGAATCTTTCTACTCGATCAGCCAGTTTCTCTGGCTTACCAGAAGCGATCTCGATGATTCCAAGCACTTCATCCTGGATTACAGACGCTGCAACAGCATTACAGAAATCATCATAATCGATAAAATCGTACTGATTCTGTCCCATAGTGAACGGAAATTCCGTTTCTCCATTTTCAACTGCTGCCGTGATTTTTGAAAATATTGAAGAGCCATACTTGCTATTCCCGACAATGTAATACCCTCTCAACCACTGAAACTTCACATTTTTCTGTTTACACAGAACTCCTGTAATCTGACGGAGGGCAAGCTTGGCAATGCCATATGGCGTCACTGGATTCGATGGTGTGTTCTCATTTATACTTCCTTCAAAAAAACCAATCTCATGCATGGAACCCATTACTGCTACTTGCTTCAAACCTGATTCAATCATTGTCTTGATGAAGTGATAGTGCTTAGGAAGGTCATCGAGGTGAGCATCCGAATAGTGTTTGAATCCATCTCGCCATGCCAAGTGTAGGAGCACATCTGGCTGTCCAAAATAGTTATAAGGATCCTGTACATCAAATAGATTGCACGGCATCTTTTGAGCCCGTTCATCCACATGCTGTGTGGCAAAATCGGCTGCCACGACTTCCTGTCCACGATCCAACAGAGCCTTTACTATTCCCTGTCCTAAATATCCATTAGCTCCCGTAACTAAAACTTTCATTTTCTCCTCCACTCAGCACCTGATCTTCAGCAGCTCACACTCACCAATCACATGACACCTGCCAATCCCTGCCGGCAGAAATATGCAACTACCTTTCCTGAATCTCAGTGGCCTGTCTCCCTCTTCCGTTTCAAGTCCGCCCTCGCCATTAATGCAAAGCAGTACCTGAAACGACTCATTCCTAACAGAAAAAGAGAATCCCTTGGTAACTCGTATTCTCTCAGTCTCAAAATATTTACATCGGCAAAGCACTTCTCTGCTGCATCCATAGAAGTACTTTACTAGCCGATTCTTCTGATTCGTATTTCCGATCGGTTCCATGTTGAGCACTGCACATGCTTTATCAAAATGCAGCTCTCTAAGCTTACCTGTGTGTGGATCCGGCCGATTGTAGTCATAAAGCCGATACGTCAGGTTGCTACTCTCCTGAATCTCAGCCAGAACAATTCCAGCACCAATAGCGTGAACTGTTCCAGCTTCAATCAAGAACACGTCTCCCTTGTGGACAGGAACGTAATGTAGATCATTATGAAGAGTTCCGGCCTTTATGTTCTTCTTCAGAAGCTCCGTATCTACTTCATGTTCAAATCCCCATACCAGCTTTGCGCCTTCCTTGGCTTCAAGCACATACCACATTTCCGTCTTTCCATTCTGACCATGCTCATACTTCATTGCATACTCATCTGAAGGATGAACTTGAACAGACAGATCCTTTGCGGCATCTATAAACTTCACTAGAATCGGGAAGCCTCGTGAAGATTCGCACTTGCTCCCCAAGTACTCCGGATGCAGGCTAATAATTTCCGCTAATGATTTCCCCTTGAAATCTCCCGCAGTTGCGTAACTCGGACCGTCCGGATGTGCTGAACACTCCCATGTCTCAGCCAGCGGATCAAGGTATATGTGCTTTCCATATTCCTTATTTAATTTCTGTCCGCCCCATAAGTAATCCTTACCAGTTGGACGGAGAAGGATTGGATGAGGTGTCTGCTGGTCTGCTTGTAGATGTGATTGTTGATGTAAGGGTTTAGGATGTGATGCCAGAGTTTCCATCAAATACTTCCCTCGATTGCATCATCATTGAATTCAAACTTCTCTTTATCGGATTTACTGATTGTTTCTCCAATCTGTGTCTCGAGAATCGTCAGGTCACTGTTTGCAATGATCGTGTGCTTGCATCCAGCAGCCATGGTAACTACATCTCCAGGGTTGACAATCTGCTCCATCCCATCGATAACGGTTTTCCCACTTCCACTCAGCACCGTCCAGACTTCATCTCTTAAATCATGGCTGTGATAGGACATCCGGTTCCCAGCCTTGAGTGTCACCTTCACAGTCATATAACCAGTACCGGCATCGATAACGTTATACGTGCCCCAGGACTTTTCAGCATAGTGAACCGCCGTGGATATCTTCTCTACATAAGGCTTCATATAACCGGACTGCTCTTTATCAGAAATCAGGATTCCGTCACCGGAGGCCGCAATCACCATGTCATGTGCACCCATAACGAGAATTGGCATATCGAGCTCATTCACAACATTCGTATTTGTTGTCGTATCATCCAGTGTAACATTGCCCTTGGTGGCATCCGACATCACTTCAGCCATCATGTTCCAGGTGCCGACATCCTTCCACTCTCCTGCATAGCGCATCATCTGGATGGACGGTTCCTTCTCTACAACGGCATAGTCAAAAGATATCTTGGGACAGGATGAATACTTAGCATAGAGATCACGGTAGTCCGTGAAATCAATCATGCTATGAGCCTTAGATACTAAATAACCAAGCTTGAATGCGAACACGCCGGCATTCCATACAGCACCCTGATCCAGGTATTTCTGGGCAGTAACCTTATCCGGCTTTTCTTTGAATTCATGGACCTTGCTGACACTGTCCTTCGTCTCAGGAATGATATATCCGTATTTCTCAGACGGATAGGTGGGTTGGATACCCATTAAGGTAAGATTCGCATCACCTTTCTCAGCAAGTTCGCCAAGCTTAGCGACTGCCTCATAATAGGAATCATCTACATACGGATCTACCGGGCAGACTACTACAGATTCATCCTCTTTTACTCCTAACTCATCATGAAGATAAGCCGAAGCAAGGACGATTGCCGGGAAAGTATCTCTTCTCATTGGCTCGACACAAACCGAAACATTATCCCCAAGCTGGTTATGGATCGCAGAGACCTGAGATTTCGATGTAGCAATCGTTACTTTCGCATCCTTATCCACCGTTGTAATCTGACGATACACACGCTGAACCATGGATTCGTAATTGCCATCTTTATCCTTGAATAGCTTGATGAACTGCTTGGATCTCACATCATTTGAAAGCGGCCAAAGACGCTTTCCGGATCCGCCAGATAAAAGAATAATGTTCATAAAAAAATTCTTCCCCTCTTACTGTAAAAATCTTCGTATATAAAATGGCACTGGGATTTCTCCTCAATGCTTGGAATCTAATCTTTTATACTCCACTGTGGTCATCTTCAACTTTGATTGCCACACGAACCATTTCTTTTACTTCATATACTCTTCCATCTGCTGAGCGATCTTCTTCTCAATCTCACCAGCGACATCCATGCTACCAGCCGAAATACTAATATATACTTTCAACTTCGGCTCCGTACCGGAAGGTCTGACAACTACTGAGCTGTTACCTTCAAGCAGATACTTCAGAACATCACTTTTCGGCAAGCCATCTAAGCCTTGGCTGTAGTCAAGAGTGCTAACTACAGCTTTCCCGCCGAACTCACTAACTCCATCGTGGAACTTTCTCATAATCTCCTGCATCTTTTCAAAGCCTGCAGCGCCATCAAACTCATAAGAATGGAGTGTGTTCAACCTGTAGCCGTAAGTACGATACAGCTCGTCCAACTTCTCAAGCAGACTCACACCCCTTGTCTTGTAGTAGCTGAACATCTCAGCAATCATGAAAGCTGCATCAACCGCGTCCTTATCACGGACGTATGATCCGGTCAGGTAGCCATATGATTCTTCAAATCCGAAAATATAATCATTACTTCTACCGGCTTTTTCTAGCCTTCCGATCTGTTCCCCGATGAACTTGAAGCCGGTTAAGACGTTTAGAACCCCTACACCGTAATGCTTTGCGATCTGCTCTCCCATATCAGAGGTCACGATCGTCTTGATCATGACGGGATGTGCAGGCATCGTGCCCCGCTTAATTCGCTGTGAGCAGATGAAATCAAGAAGTAATAGTCCGGTTTCATTACCTGTGAGTAGCTTATAAGAACCATCAGCATCCCTCACTGCAATCCCA
>Ga0256406_1003747_pt1 | contig 18370 bp, 12 predicted proteins | sample RumenRJG_03DNA_FD_185986 | JGI IMG/M metagenome (GOLD analysis project Ga0256406, IMG submission 185986) | Bovine rumen microbial communities from Lethbridge, Alberta, Canada - RJG_03 | ecosystem: Host-associated > Mammals > Digestive system > Stomach > Rumen | place: Canada: Alberta | collected...
ATGCAGGATATCCTCCAGCGCGTCCTCATCCATTTCCTCCAGTCCCTTTGAAGTCATCTTAAAATGACCGCCATTCATAATATCAGGCATTATCTCATCCTGAATCTTCTTCTGATCACTCTCCGTGCTCTTACAGAAGAACAGTTGCATCTGCAATTCCGTCAACTCCTGGCACATTGTCTCATCAGCACCTATCTCAGCAATAGTCTGTTTTATTTCAGGATAGAGGGTCGATTTTTCAGCATTAATAGTCAACGTCCACCCTACCAGCGCACGCTGACGGACACAGATATCAGTTGACTGCTTATACACCTTTATCAGCGTCAGCACCTTATTCACGTCAAACGCATTCAGGGCAGCCAGCGTGATGGCACTTACAAGCAACTGCTGATCTACGGTATCAATCGTAGGCGACAGTAGGATATCCACGAACTGCTCTGACAAAGAATCTTTCCATTGGCGCGAAGTCAACACATATTCAAAGAGATTACTCATGAAGGTCTGATGACGCTGATTCAATTGCAGACTTTTGTTTGCCCTGATATGTGCAGGTTCAAAATCCAGCATCGCCGTCTCAGTGACATAGTTTTCCAACTCCTCCCTTATGCCCGTCAGTCCCCATTCAGTCCTGCTCTTACGTGGACGCTGATAAGTAGTTATCCAGTAGGAATTAGTGCGGTAGAGATGATGAGCACGGATATTCATGGCCAACACATACAGACGTCTCAGCAATTGCTCATAGACCTGTTCACGCTCAGGATCATTTGCCCCACGCTTCCAATAGTCGGCCATCAACTCATAGTCGACCTTGATAGCCGACAATTTGTCCAAGCCAGGCATTTGCGGATACGACAGGAGATAATTCTCCAGGCTCTGTATGCCCGCAAAGAGTTTTTTGGCTGTTATATACGATATAACTCCGTCTAGTGGATTCACGTTCTGCATGTATCTCTCCTTATGCCAATTATTTATTAAGCCATGAAGTAGCTCTCGTAATATCTTGCTGACGTGGCTGACGCACCCCGTTAAAATGAATATCCGAAGATATGGAGTCCGCCACTCCACCCTTCAGTCCACATCGCTGTGCCAACAGTTTACTGTAAAATCTCACACCACGTTTATTGATGGTATCGCAAGCCTCACCATAGGCTTTCAGCAAACCTTTTGTCAGACGCTGTCGCAACGTATCACACTGAGAAGCCTCACTGGCGACCATCGCACCCATGCAGACATCATTCCACTGCGTATCATAGAGAACTTCGGCACCTAACAGTTTTGCAGCAGTAGCTTGAGGCTGAGGCAGGAACATAGCATCCATGGTTTCAGTCTCCAACATCTGAAGACGTACACCAAGGTCGTTAACCTGAATCCTGAACACATGCTCATTGATGACAGAAGCACTATCCACAAGCACGTCAGCCAACATAGCTGTAGCGGAATAACGCGTCATCGCAATCATTTTGTTCTCGAGTTGTCCCAGTTTCTTCAGGCGAGCATGTTTTCCGGCCAACAGTTGCCATTGCAAGTCTGTAGCAGTAAGGTAACGCAACTGCACGCCCTGACTCTTCAGACGCTCTGCTCTCACCAGATCCGTCACCATTGCATCCACCCATCCATTCCGAATGGCCGTGTCACAATCCATCTGAGCCTGATAGGGATAGAGGCTTACGCTGACACCATGACGTTCAAACATACCCTCCTCCTCTGCCACAAACAAGGGCAGACAGTCTATGGTAGGCATCACCGCAATACGCAGTGAGGCAGAGTCTGACTCCCGCGTATCTTTTTCATTATCCGTTTGTGTATTATCCCCCCTGCCTGCACATGCAACAAAACACAACAAACCAGTGGCGATAGTAAAAAATAGTCTTATTCCGTTCATCGTGGTGCAAAAGTACTAAATTCTTTTGTAACTGCGAAATCATTCACCAAATACAAGAGTTAATAAAGTAAAAAGCCTTGTATGGAGCCTTTGAATTTAGTACCTTTGCATCAAACTTGATATAAGAAAACTCAGAATGGCAAAGGACAAGACAGCATACGTCTGCGAGAACTGCGGACAAGAATCAGCAAAATGGATTGGAAAGTGTCCGTCTTGCGGACGGTGGAACACATTCAAGGAAATCAAGCTCAGTACTGACAACGTCAGACAGAGTGCCACCTCCGCCGCAGCCAAGACAGGTCATGCCCTACGCACCAACCGCATCATGAGACTCAGCGAGATAAGCAGTCATGACGAGAAACGTATCGATATGCATGACGAAGAGCTGAACCGCGTTCTTGGAGGTGGTCTGGTACCAGGCAGTATCGTACTGCTTGGCGGCGAACCTGGAATCGGAAAATCCACGCTGTCATTACAGACCATGCTCCGTCTTACCGACAAGCGCATTCTCTACGTCAGTGGTGAGGAAAGTGCCCACCAGTTGAAGATGCGTGCAGAGCGCATCTTAAACGGACAGCCCAATCCAGAGAACTTTATGATTCTGTGCGAGAACGCACTGGAACATATCTTTGAACATATCAAGGAAGAACAACCAGACCTGGTTGTTGTTGACTCCATACAGACCATTGCCACTGAGGATGTTGAGTCAAGTGCCGGCTCCGTGGCTCAGGTACGTGAGTGTGCTGCTGCATTATTGCGATTTGCCAAGACAAGTGGCGTACCTGTCATCCTGATTGGACATATCACAAAGGAAGGTACACTGGCAGGTCCAAAGGTGTTGGAACATATCGTTGACACCGTCATTCAGTTTGAGGGCGACCAGCATTATATGTATCGTATCCTGAGAAGTATCAAGAATCGTTTTGGAAGTACATCAGAACTAGGTATCTACGAGATGCTGCAAAACGGCCTCAGACAGGTGAACAACCCATCAGAACTTCTGCTCACACAAGACCATGAAGGTCTGTCCGGCATTGCCATCTCCAGTGCCATTGAAGGTGTACGTCCGTTCCTGCTTGAGACCCAGGCCCTTGTATCATCAGCAGCCTATGGCACCCCACAACGTTCGGCCACAGGTTTTGATCAGCGCCGATTGAATATGCTGCTGGCTGTCCTGGAAAAACGCGTAGGATTCAAACTGATGCAGAAGGATGTCTTTGTGAATATCGCTGGCGGACTGAGGGTTACAGACTTGGCTATGGACCTATCCGTCATTGCTGCCGTACTCTCGTCAAATGTTGACACACCCATCGAACCAGGCTGGTGCATGGCCGGCGAGGTAGGATTAAGTGGTGAGGTGCGACCTGTCAATCGTATTGACCAACGTATTGCCGAGGCTGAGAAATTAGGATTCCAGCACATCATCATCCCTCGCTATAACATGCAAGGTCTCAACACAAAGAAATACAAGATTGAGATTCATCCCGTCAGGAAAGTGGAAGAAGCCCTCCGTGCCCTATTCGGATAACCTTATTAATGACTCTCACGATATTCCTGAGGCGTCTGCTTATACTGATGGAAGAAGGTGCCAATCATATAATTGGCAGTAAAGAATCCACATTCCTCTGCAATTTGTTCTATCGTATGATCCGTTGTCAGCAATAGTTTTGTGGCATTCTCCAGACGATAGAAACGTGCCAGGTCGCGAGGACTCTTATAGATATTATCCATCATCAACTCATAGAAAGGCACCACATCCATTTCTGCCACATGGCTCAACTGTGCCATACTCAAGTCACCCCTCATGTGAGCCTTTACATAAGGCAGGATACGCATCATCACCTCCATAAACTCCGGACTCAGTTTGACGTCTGCATTCTCGGAATTATGGCCATACTCTTCATGCATCGGTGACAGGGATTCACTTGTATCGGTATTACAGCGTGTCACAAACTGACGTATCTTTCGTATCATATCACCTTCACCATGACTCCTGCGCATACGCATGCGCTCGTTTCGCATATAGAAGACGAAATTGGTAATACCAATCATAAATACGATGATGCCGAGAAGCCACAAGATACCGGTAGTCTGCCACCAAGGTTCGTTGACGATGATATTCCAAATAAACGGTTCCCCATCCCACTGGTCAGGATACATCGAAGCCTGCAGTTCCAATTGATATGAACCTGGAGCCAATCCCATCAGTGGAACATGCAACATACCTTTGGAATCAACCTTTCCACCACTATTAAAGACGGATAGCAGTGTCCATTCCTCATATTCCTTAACACCTTTTATCCTGAGTCTGTAGTACGTCTGCAGAGGACGATAGTAGTTTAGAGGCGAGAAAGTCAGAGATACCGACGAATGTTCACTGCTCAACACGATTTCCCATGTACGTGACAATGCTCTGTCAATAACGATATGATTATCCATCATCATATCGGGTTCAATATTATTTCCATTCACCATCAGGCGAATCAGCTTGGGAAACAGTTTATAGGGATGGGGTGTATTGACCTCCTCCAAATCGTCAGGATTGAATCGCACGACATGATCTATAGCCTGCATAATAATCGTACCGTCATCAAGCATCCTGCCCTTACAATTTACAAAGGACTCGCTTGGCACGCCGTCAATATCATTGAAGCTATTGACAAACTCCACCTTCTCACCCTTGAAACGTACATAGGAGACACCATTTGACGTAGCAGCCCAGATATTATGATTCCTATCTTCCACCACCGTATGGACCACATTATTATAGAATCCGTTTCTCTTGGAGAATACCAGTGGTTCCGACTGAGGCGTCTTATACAGATAGAGTCCTGTTGTCGTACCTATCCACGACCAGCCCCTACTGTCCATAAACATACAGTTGGCACGCAGACCATGAAATTCCGTGATATTCTGATTCAACTCATCCATCATCCTGGAATAGTGCTCAGCTTCCGGTGTTGAAACGGCGTACGACATAAACTGTAATTTTGCCGGACGGGAATAAAGTACGCCACGGTCTTCTGTGCCGATCCACATACCATCCTGACGATCAAAGGCAATCATATTACAATCTGTCTGAACCTTACGTCCGTCAACAAGCGGGAACTCATCCACCCAGGCCATGTTATTCTGCTTGATGTCAAATATGCCGAATCCACGTTGTGATGGCAAATAAATCATTTCGTCATGAAGGGCAAGATGATTGACATGGAAGGTAAAAGTCTGAATAACCGTCCACTGCAACTGTTTCACATCAAAATACAAGAACGCAGACTCTTTCTCACCATTTCTCACCATGAAATAGCCGTCTTCATAACGAATGATAGCCGATGTCTGATTGTAGCGCTGTCCTGTATCCCAGTCATAAGCACGTGTACGATGCACGGTCTTACCCGTTTTAAGGTCCTGACCAACCTCCTCACCATTGCCATAGAAAGTAAGCAGCAGGTTATCATACACATCCACATCCTGCAGGTTCTGATCACGCAGCACGGTATACGTCTGCTGGTCGTTTACTCCAAAGAGACCTTTTTCCGTGAGAAGCCACACACCTCCCTCCGAATCCACGAACAAATCTTCTATAGGCTCGTGACACCCTAAATCATTGATGACACTGTCGACATTCACAATAAACTGCTCCATCAACAGGTCTACACATGTCAACGTATGCGAATTCTTCAACCATATATGATGCTTACGGTCAAACCCCAGGCGATAGTTACCAGTATAGCGTGGCAACTGATACTGACAGTCGTGATGAGGAGTGATATGTGAGAATCCCGAACCATTATAGAAGTTCAGGCTTCCAAGTGTAGCGATAATCATACGACCGGTCTTTGTGCAGACAACAATCTGCGCACTATTATCTGCCAACTCATTGGATGCATTAATGGTTTTGAAGGTTCGTCCCTCAAAAGCCTCGGCGTGCTGATTTCCTAGCAGTAGTAGTATTATAGTAAAGACCCTTAGTATAGATTTCATATCGCTATAGCCGATTAATCTGGCTACAAAGATAGTGAAAAAATCTTTCTTTGCAAACTTTTTGACAGAAAAATGAATAAAAAAAGAAAACATTTAGCCATTTTGACTAAATGCTTTCCTAATTTATCTGCTAGTCGAGGTGACAGGACTCGAACCTGCGACAGCCTGGTCCCAAACCAGGAACGCTACCAACTGCGCTACACCTCGTTTTTGCGGGTGCAAAGGTACACAATTTTTGTGACCTTTGCAAATTTTTCCGCAATTATTTTATAATTCCTTGTTCAACAAAGATCTTTTTCAGTGCAATTACCGAACGTTCTACCTGTTCCTCGGTGTGTGTAGCCATCAAGGCATAGCGCACCAGCGTGTCCTGAGGAGCACATGCAGGAGGAATTACAGGGTTGATAAATACACCAGCATTGAAAGCCAGGGCAGTTACCAGGAATGTCTTATCGGTATCTCTTACATAAAGAGGAATGATGGGGCTCTCTGTATCGCCAATCTCGAAGCCCTCCTCACGGAAGCGCTTCAAAGCATAGCGGGTCACCTTCCACAACTTCTCAATACGCTCGGGCTCCTGCTGCAGGATATGCAGAGCCTCCATAGCAGCTGCAGTAGCTGCAGGGGTGTTAGAAGCAGAGAAGATATAGGTACGACATGTATGGCGCAACCAGTTGATGGTATCAGCATCAGCAGTGATAAAACCACCGATAGAAGCCAGTGACTTTGAGAAAGTACCCATAATCAGGTCAACCTCATCAGTCAGTCCGAAATGGTCACAAACACCACGTCCCTGACGACCGAATACGCCAACACCGTGAGCCTCGTCAACCATGATTGAGCAGTTGTACTTATGCTTCAGCTTCACAATTTCGGGCAGCTTAGCCAGGTCGCCCTCCATTGAGAACACACCATCTACCACAATGAGCTTGATAGCTTCAGCAGGAAGTTTCTGAAGCACACGCTCCAAATCTTCCATATCGTTGTGCTTATAGTGGAGCTGCTTAGCGAAAGCCAGACGACGGCCATCTACGATAGATGCGTGGTCACGATCATCGCAAATCACGAAGTCATCCTTACCCAGCAATGCAGGAATAACACCCTGGTTTACTGAGAATCCAGTGCTAAAGCAGAGACAGTCATCCTTACCAATAAATTCAGCGATTTCCTTCTCCAGCTGGATATGCAAGTCCAACGTACCATTCAGGAAACGGCTTCCGGCACAACCAGAGCCATATTTATCGAGCGCAGCCTTAGCTTTGTCAATGATGCGCTGATCGCCTGTCAGACCAGTATATGCATTTGAGCCAAACATCAAAACCTTGTGTCCGCCCATCTCAACTTCCGTACCCTGTTTGCCCTCAATAGCACGGAAATAGGGGTAGATTCCCTTAGCCATTGCCTCCTGAGGAATGCGATACGACTTATATCTTTCTTGTAGTTGTCCCATATCTTTTGTTAGGTTTCACTTTTATTTGGGGTGCAAAGTTACACAAAATTCCGCAAATCGTGCACATTTTTCTTAATAAAAGTTTGTTTTTTTCTTTTTATTCATCATTTACACCTCTTTTTTCATCCAAAATATGTAATTTTGCACTATGCAAAAGAAGAAAAAGAACATTACCTTTATCGTTAATCCTATATCGGGTACTAAATCAAAAGACACCCTACCCCTACTCGTCAAGCAGTTGATTGATGACAGTCTCTACGAGTGTGAAATCATCAAAACAGAATATGCCGGACATGCAGCCGAGCTTGCCAGCCAGTGCGTGAATGACCATATAGACATCTGCGTGGCTGTAGGTGGCGACGGTACCGTCAACGAAGTGGCACGCTCACTCGCCCACAGTGAGACGGCTCTGGGAATTATCCCCAGCGGATCTGGCAACGGACTAGCCCGTCATCTCTGTCTTCCGATGGATATGAAGCAGGCCCTGCAGGTTATCAATGCAGGAAAGACAGACTATTTCGACTATGGCGTCATCAACGACCAGCCCTTCTTCTGCACCTGTGGCATGGGCTTCGATGCCTATGTCTCACTGAAATTTGCCGAGTCTGGCAAGCGCGGTCTTGCCACCTACGTGGAAAACGTACTCAAGGAGGGACTCACCTACAAACCGGACACCTACATCATCACCGATGAGTCAGGCAATCATCAGTACAACGCCTTCCTCGTGGCCTGCGCCAATGCCTCCCAATATGGCAACAATGCCTACATAGCTCCTGAGGCATCCATGCAGGACGGACTTCTCGACGTGATTATCATGGAGCCCTTCAATATCATCGAGGCTGCAAAGGTAGGATTCGATCTCTTTGCCAAGACACTGAAGAGCAACAAGCACATCAAGACGTTCCAGGCACGCAGCATCCATATCCATCGCAACGAATCCGGTGCCGTACATTTCGATGGTGACCCCACAAAGATGGGCACAGACATCGACGTACGCATAGAACCCTTAGGACTGAAAGCCATCATCAACCCAGATCGCACGCAAGATGATGCCAAACCAGGCAAGGTAATCGACAATATCAGCAAGACAATAGACAAAATCATCATATAATTATATTAATAATGTACGCGCGAACATAATTATAATTTGTACACCCCTATGGAAATCATCATCGTCATTGCCATCATCATCGCCTCTGTAGCCTATGTCGTGAACAGGATTACCCGCACGATAAGAAACAAGAGTTGCGCATGCGACGATTGTCCTGGCTGTGCGCTGAAAGAGCAAATGCAGAAAAAAGGAGGAAATCCATGCTGCGACTGCAAAAAACCACAAAAAAATTTTGCCAAATAAAAAAAAATGACTACCTTTGCACCCGCAAACAAGGAAATATAGTTGGTGCCTTGGATGAGTGGCTTAGTCAACGGTCTGCAAAACCGTCTACGGCGGTTCGAATCCGCCAGGCACCTCAGAGAAAAGTCCTGAAACCTCAAAATGGGTTTCAGGATTTTTTTGCATCATCCCAATTACCCACTAAGAAAAAAAGTCGCAGGCCAGACACCTACGACTTTCATATGAATAACCTCACCACAACACAGGCTCGTACTCCTGCGGCACGTGCGTGGTCTTGATGCGCCACTCCTTGGGGTAAAGGTTATTGGCACGATTGCCAATATTCTTCATCAGACCTAAGGGATGCCCCATAAAACAGACTTCCACAATACCCAGAGGCGTGTCGGAAGGCAGCGCCAGTGCCTCACGACGCAGATAAGCCAGGGCCTGAGCATAAGACAGTTCTACTTTTACAGCTGACGGCTGAAGGTTGAAGTCTGATGTCATAGTCCTTAATCTGTCCATCTTACCTCTTACATCATCCCTCTTACTTCTTTCACCACCCTTACGCAGCACACACATAAACAAGCCCTCACTGCGCGTGATGCCGGGAATGAAGCGATAGACGGGCTCATCGAAGTCCTGCAGGAGCGAACCGGTAATATTCCACTCGGGCTTGGTCTCAATGGGCACCACCTCGGCATCAAACTCAGACAGTATCCAACGGACATTCTCCTCGTTCTCCTTGGTATTAAAGGTACACGTACTGTATATCAGGATGCCGCCATCGTCGAGACAGGCCCACGCATCGCTGACTATCTCACGCTGCAACTGCCAGCATTTCTCCACGTTCTGCGGACTCCACTCCTTGATGGTGGCCTCATCCTTGCGGAACATACCCTCGCCAGAGCAGGGCACATCACAGAGAATCAGGTCGAACTTCATCTTCGACTTCCGATAGTCTCGAGGATAGAGATTGGTGACATGATGATTCTTGTAGCCCCACTTCGTCACATTCTCCAGAAGAATACTGGCACGCTTCTGCATAGGTTCGTTGCTATAGAGCACACAATCCGCAGGCAGGGCAGAACGGAGCAACGTGGACTTGCCACCAGGGGCAGCACAGAGGTCAAGACTCACCCCCAGCCCCTCGCTGCGAGGGAGGGGTCGGAGGAGGGTCTTCAATACTTCATCCAAAAACATCGAGGCGGCCTCCTGCACGTAGTAGCAGCCGGCATGAAAGAGGGGATCGAAAGTAAAGTTGGGACGCTTGGCCAGATAATAGGCATTACGACACCAGGGCACCGCATCTTCCATCTGATATTTACCCTCTGACAGCTTCATCGGATTCAGTCGGATGCTCACAGGCGTCTCTTCCTCAAACGAATGAAGATAGCGTTCGAAGCACTCTTCACCCATCAACGCTTTCGTTGTATGTATAAATTCTTTTGGCAGTTGTATCATCATTCTGCAAAAGTAGAAAATAATTATGAATTATGAATTATGAATTATGATTTTTTTCGTAAATTTGCACGATTAAAAAACCAAGACATCAGAATAAAACCTAAATCATAATGAGAAAGATTGTCTATTTGTGTGGTCTGATTCTTACCGTTCTGACAGCGAATGCGCAGACAGGTAAGGAATGGGACGACCCCCTGAAAACCAGTGTTAACAGAGAAACGGCACATACCATCAGTATCCCGGTGGCATCGGAAGCCGACATCAACCAAAACGACATCAGTAAGTCGCCTTACTACCAGTCGCTCAACGGTACGTGGAAGTTCCAATGGGTGGCCAAGCCCACCAGCGCCAAGGAGGAATGGTGCGCCAAGGACTTCAACGACGCCTCCTGGACCGATATTGACGTGCCCAGCAGTTGGCAGGTATGGGGGCTGAATCACGGCAAGTCATGGGACAAGCCCCTGTATTGTAACGTGGCCTACCCGTTCTCATTTGACGAGACCACCTTCAGCATCATGAAGGAGCGTCCCAGTTGGTTCACCTACAATAGCAACATGCCCAACCCCGTGGGCACCTATCGCCGTACCTTTACCGTGCCAGCGGAATGGCAGGGACGTGATATCTACGTACGCTTCAACAGCGTGGGCCACGGCTACTACCTGTGGATCAACGGACAGCGCATAGGTTACTCGGAAGACTCTTACCTGCCCTCGGAATTCAACATCACACCATACCTCACAGAGGGCGAGAACAGCATTGCCCTGCAGGTATACCGCTTCACCAGTGGCTCGTTCCTGGAGTGTCAGGACTATTGGCGCCTCACGGGTATCCACCGCAGCTGTTTCCTGTGGGCAGCACCCAAGAGTCAGATACGCGACTACTTCTTCACCACCGACCTGGACAATAACTACACCAATGCGAAGGCCAACGTAAAACTGACCCTCAGCGGTGAGAACGCAGGCATGACGGTAGAGGCGAAAATCATGGACGGCAGTAGCGTCGTTGCCTCTCAGACCTCAAACCTCAAATCCCAAGCCACCGACGTCAGTCTGGATATGGACGTGACGAATCCCAGGAAATGGAGCGCCGAAGAGCCCAACCTCTACGACCTGGTGCTGACACTGAAGGATGCCGGGGGCAAGGTGGTTGATATCCGTGGTGGCAAGGTTGGCTTCCGCGAGGTGACCATCGCCAGCAATGGTTCGCTGTTGATCAACGGTAAGCGCATGGTGTTCCACGGCGTAAACCGTCACGACTTCTCTCCAGTCAACGGACGTGCCATCACTCCCGAGGAGATTGAGCAGGATATTCTGTGCATGAAACGACTGAATATCAACGCCATACGTACATCCCACTACCCCAACGACCCTGTGTTCTATGACCTGTGCGACAAATACGGCATGTATGTACTGGCCGAGGCCGACGTAGAGTGCCACGCCAACCAGAGCCTGTCATCCAACACTAAGTTCAAGAATGCCATGGTGGAGCGCTCACAGAACCACGTACGCTGGATGCGCAACCACGTCTGCATCTTCATGTGGTCGTTTGGTAATGAGAGTGGTAATGGCAACAACTTCGCCTCTGTGCAGACAGCCATCAAGGCGCTCGACAAGACGCGTCCAACCCACTACGAGGGCGGAAGCGACTATGCCGATGTATCATCAACGATGTATGGCAGTTACGAAACTATCGAATGGATTGGTTCCTCACGCCAGAGAGAAACCAACCCCAAACCACACATCCAATGCGAGAACTCACACTCTATGGGCAACTCAATGGGTAATGTACGCGAGATGTTCGACCTATACGAAAAATATCCCTGCCTGACTGGTGAATTCATCTGGGATTTCAAAGACCAGGGCCTGCTCACCAAGAGCAGTACGGGCAAGGAATACTGGGCCTATGGCGGCGACTTTGGTGACAACCCCAACGATGGCAACTTCTGTATCAACGGACTGGTGCACCCCGACCTGAGCTATACCGCCAAGACCTATAACACGAAGAAGATATACCAGCCCCTGGAATGGACGGCCGTGAGTGGCAAGACCAACGTGTTCCGCATGAAAAACAAGTTGGCTTTCCTGCCCAGTACCACCTACGACGTGAGCTATAGCGTGATGGACGAGGAAGGAAATATCCTGGGTTCTGGCTCCATCAGCGATGAGGTTGTGGCCGGTAAGACAAAGGATATCACCATCGACCTCAGCGCCCTCAGCGAACTCTCTTCAGACAAAGAGGCATTCATCTATTTCTGTGCCAAACAGCGCACGCAGACCGCCTGGGCCGATGCCGGTTATGTAGTGGCAGAGGAGAAGCTGCCCGTGAAGACAGCCACGAAACCCATGAAGGACCTCACCTTTGCCAATGAGGAGGCCCTCACCCTTGACGAGACCAGTACCGCCGTCACCATCACCGGTGCCCATTTCAAGGCCACCTTCACCAAGAGCAAGGGTACGCTGACCGGTTACACCCTTGACGGTGTCACGATGCTCAGCAAACCACTGTATCTCAGCGCTTTCCGTCTACCCACGGATAATGATGGCAGCAAGAAAGGTACCTGGGACGGCATGAACCTGCCCAAGCTCAGCAGTACGGCTAAGGGCACCTCTACCACCGTGACGAAGGCAGAAGACGGCAAGACCATCACCGTGAGCATGAAGAGCACCTATGGCAGTGGTGCCAACACCTTCGACGTGAGTCTCGACTTCATCGTCTGTGCCGACGGTACCATCATGACCAACTCGTTTATCCGTCCTGCCAACACAGGCGCCATCCTGCCTAAGCTCGGTTTTAAGTTGGAGATGCCCAAGGAGATGGAACAGATCTCATGGTTCGGACGTGGCCCTTGGGATAGCTATCGCGACAGAAAAGAAGCCTGTTTGCCTGCTATCTACCAGAGTACCGTCTCCGATCAGTATGAAGAGTATATTCTGCCCCAGGAGCACGGCACTAAACAAGAGGTGCGCTGGCTGTCTGTGACCAACGAAGACGGCAAGGGTCTGCTCTTTGCTGCCCCCGACCAGATGGCCGCCTCGGCTGTCCATTTCCGTCCAGAAGACAACTACACCAACAGCAACACCCGCAAGAAGCACACCTACGAATTTGTGAAGTGCGCCACTACCGTGGTCAACCTCGACGCTGCCACCCGTGGCCTGGGCAACAACTCATGCGGTCCTGATGTGATGGCGAAATACGAGTTGAAAGCCGCCAATACCGCCTTCCGTTTCTTCATCATCCCCCTGACAGCCGGTGTCAAGGCAGCCGAGGCAGCCCGCATCGACATGCCAGTTTGTCAGCCCGTGAGTTGCGAACGCCTGAGCACAGGCCGCATCAAGATGAGCACCACCACCAAGAATGCCACCATCTACTACAGCATCGACGGTGGGGAATATCAGAAATACACCACTACCCTGCTCCACAACGATGCCTGCAAGGTGACAGCCTACTGTACGGCTGAGGGCTTGATGGACAGTCCGAAGATGGACTACACCTTCCCCTTCTATATCAACAAGTCCAGCTGGACACTGGTCAGCGCCGACAGTTACCAGGGTGGCAACGAGCCCAAACTGGCCTTCGACAACAATACCGGCACGTTCTGGCATACGGCCTGGGGCAGCAATGAACCCCAGTGCCCACACACCATCGTGGTGGATATGAAGAAAATCTACAAGGTGACGGCCTTCACCTACCTGGCTCGCCAGGATGGCAACAGCAACGGTATGGTGAAAGCCTACGAGGTATACCTGAGTCTGGACAAGACCACCTGGACCAAGGTGGCCAGCGGCGAGTTCAAGAACACCACCGCCCAACAGACAGCCAAGCTCACCACATCCACCGCAGGACGCTACCTGAAGTTCGTGGCCAAGTCGGAAATCAATGGCAAGGCCTGGACATCAGCAGCAGAGATAGGTATCGAGGCCGAGGCAGACATCACAGGCATCAACACCGTGACAGACAAGCCCCTGGCCAACAACACCGGCTATTACGACCTGCAGGGACGCCACTATACCGGCGAATTCCAGTCACTGCCCAGCGGTATCTATATTAATAAAGGTAAAAAGGTGAAAAAGTAAAAAAGATAAGCGCTATGAACTACAAGAATTTGCTAGGATGCATGGCCTTAGGGGCTATGGTCCTTTCGTGTAACACACAACCCAAGGAGATGGTAGAAACCAAACTCACCACACCGGGCAACCCCTTCCTTCCACTCTGGGAACATATCCCCGATGGCGAACCCTATGTGTTTGAGGATCCCGACAATCCCGGCCAGTACCGTGTCTATCTGTATGGCTCGCACGACGACCTGGTGACAGCCTACTGCGGACGCGACCAGGTGGTATGGTCGGCACCCGTCGACAACCTCACCGACTGGCGTTATGATGGTGAGATATTCAGCGTTAACAAGAATGCCAATGGTGAACTGCTGGACAGTGCCGGACTGGCCGACGTGCTCTTCGCACCCGATGTGACGATGACCACCGACTCGGCAGGCAACAAGGTCTATTACCTCTTCCCCAACAACCAGTCGTGGGGACGCAACGGCATGGTATGTAAGAGCACCCGCCCCGACGGACCTTTCGAGGTGTGCAACTGGAGTAAGGAGAACCCCAACGCCACCGATGGCGTGCTGCAGTTCGACCCCGCCGTCTTCGTAGATGACGACGGACGCGTGTATGGCTACTGGGGCTTTGAGCGCTCGTATGCCGCTGAGTTCGACCCTGCCACGATGGCTACCGTGAAGCCCGGCACCAAGATTGTGGAGGATATGATATCCGGTCGCAACCAGAAGGGCATCTTCAGTTTCTTCGAGGCCTCTTCTATCCGTAAGATTAAGGACAAGTACGTCTTCATCTATAGCCGTTTTACCAAGGATGGCGAGTTCGGACTGCCCATCTCCAACTACACGCTGGCCTATGCCTATAGCGACAACCCCCTGGGTCCCTGGACCTATGGCGGCACCATCATCGACGGACGCGGACGTGATGTCAACGAGCAGGGCGACACAATCGCTACGGCCACAGTAGATGGTAATACCCACGGCAGCATCTGCGAGATCAACGGACAATGGTGGGTGTTCTATCATCGTCAGACAGGCACCGACGAGTATGCCCGTCAGGCTATGGTGGCTCCTATCGAGGTAGAGGTAGAGGAAGGTCCTGGCGGCAAGGTCTTCATCAGCGAGGGCGAATATACCTCCGAGGGTTTCTGCACCGAGGGTCTGAACCCGCTGGAGCGCCATTCTGCCGGTATTGCCTGCTGGTACACAGGTCCAAAGACCGCCATCCACGAGTGGCCTAACAACACGTTCTTTGGTTCTTATGTAGCCTCTTCCTATGGCACCGACGATAAGTTTGAGAAGCCCTACGACCTGAAGAACAACACCAACTCGGTGGTCAACAATACCGACGGGTCTATCGTAGGTTATAAATACTTCAACTTCACCGAGACGGAAGGCAAGAAGACCTCGCTGCTGCTCAACTTCATCCCCGAAGGCATCAAGGGCCAGATTGACATCATGATCGACAGTCCCTGGGAGTCGCGCGGTGGCGTGAAACTGGGTTCTATGGAGCTGACAAAAGAAATGAAGAAGGTACCCACAGAGGTTGCAGTACCCCTGGATCCCCTGTCCAGCTATTCAGGCAAGCACGCCATCTTCTTCGTGTTCAAGTCGGATACGAAGGGCAAATCCCTCTGCAAACTCGAGAATTTTGTGTTCCATACAAAATAAAATCTGATTTATTTTTAAAAAAAGTTGCACCCGTTGCAACTTTTTTATTTCTCCCTACGTCTAACGTACAGAAACAACAAAAGAAAAGGAGAAAGAATATGAAAAAGATTCTATTTACACTGGTACTTGCCATCATGACCATGGCAGTGCCCATGGAAGCACAGAAGAAGGCTGCTACGCCTAAGAATGACACCGTGCCTCAGATAGAGGCATACTCTGACACCACCTCGCTGGACTCAGTTGCAAAGGATGACGAATTCTGGGATGACGACGACGCATGGGACAGAATGAGTGCCTCTGACACCAATTCCCTGATGAGTGAAATCGGTGTTGACGGCGGCGACATCATGGGCATGTTCTTTGTGATTGTCGTCCTGATTATTATCTTTATCCTGGCCCCGGTTGGCCTGATAGGCATCATCCTGTTCTTCGTCTATAAGAGCCGCAAGCAGAAGATGCGCATGATGGAGATGGCCATGAAGAGTGGCAAGCAGATACCCGTAGAGGCCGTGGGCATGCCCAGCCAGAAAGGAGAGGACGTGTGGAACAAAGGTGTCAAGCAGATATTCCTCGGCGCTGGCGTTGGCTTACTGCTGTGGGTGATTATCGGCAAACTCGGAATGGCTATTGGTGTCCTCATCACCCTGATTGGCATTGGTAACATGGCCATCGGTTATGGTGCCAAGCAGAAGCAGAAGGAGCAGGAGCTGCACGACCGCATGTTCAACAAAGGCAGCGAGAGCAGAACATCCACCCAGGAACCAGAACACGAATAAACCCAGATAAAGACCATGCAGTCGCTAAGCGATATATCCCTCGTAGCACAGGTGGCGGTATTCCACAACCGACGGGCCTTCGACCAGTTGGTAAGGAAATACCAGTCGCCCGTGCGCCGGTTCCTGCTCAACCTCACGCTGGGCAACGAGGCGCTGAGCGACGACCTGGCACAGGACACCTTTATCCGTGCCTATACCCACATCACGCAATTCCAGGGTATTGCCTCGTTTCAGACGTGGCTCTTCCGCATTGCGTATAATGTGTACTATGACGACAAGAGGAAGACTCACCCCCAGCCCCTCTCTGAGAGAGAGGGGAGTGGTCGCCCTCTGGAGCAAAGTCAATCTACGCCCCTCACTTACAGGGAGGGGACGGGGGTGGGTCTTGATATCCACTCCGCCCTCGCCATCCTCAAGGAGGAAGAGCGAGTGTGCGTGACCCTACAGCTTATCGACGGCTATTCGCTCGATGAGATAGCCAAGATGACAGAAATGCCGGTGAATACGGTGAAGTCGCACCTGCGACGTGGTAAAGAGAAACTGACGACCTACTTAAAGAATAATGGCTATGACGGAAATAAATGATCAATTACTGGAACAGTTCTTCCAACCCGCAAAGGCGGTGAAGGTGGAAGACAACGGATTTACGGAACGTGTGATGCGCAAGGTGCCTTATAACGCCGTGTGCCTGTCGCATCTGTGGACACTCTTCTGCGTGCTGCTGGGCATCGTGGCCTTCGTGGTATTCGTAGGCTGGCAACCCATCTTCCGCGGTATCCTCACACTCCTGAATACCAATATCGGCGATTTGCACCCCGTACCCATCTTCATGACAGCCGGTGTACTTATCTCCCTGGCTGTGGTTGAACTGGTTCAGAAGATGGAGCGTCTGCAGATTTAGCATCCATGCCGTAGGTTGTACGCAGCACGGTGAATTCCGTGCGGCGGTTCAACTGGTTGCATATCTCCTGTTTCTCCTCGTCGAGAGCCTTGATGAATTCCTCCGTCAGCACATCGCCCTCCTTCAGCCAGGGGTAGGTCTCCGTGAGCTTGCGCTTCACCGTCTTAGGCTTCATCTTACCGTAGCCCACGGGCTTCAGGCGATCCGCCGCTATACCATGTTCTATCAGATAATTCACCACACTCTCCGCACGACGCTGTGAGAGTCGCTCGTTGTAGGCCGCCGAACCACGATAGTCGGTATGCGCACTCAGTTCGATGGTGATATTCGCATTCTCGTTGAGCAGTTCTATCAAGCTATCCAGCGCCATGGTTGACTCCGGGCGCAGCGTAGCCTTGTCGAAATCATAGAAGATATTCCTGATGAGCACAGGCGCCGTGAGCGATGCCAGGGGGAACTGCAGCACGTATTCCTCCGACTCCAGTACCGGTTCTACGCGCAACTCCTCCGTATGGTTCAGGTACCCCTTACACGTACCCAGGAACACATAGTCCACGTTGGGGTCTATCAGTTCCGTAAACGAACCGTCACCCTTCACGCTCAGTTTCTTGTTCGTGCCGTCATTACCCACCATATAGACCAGTGCCTCAGGCAGTTCGTATCCGTCTTTCTCGTACACCCAGCCCTTCACCGTCTGTACCACCTCCTGCTTCTCAAACGAGTAGATATGGTCCCATCCGCGCGCGTCGCCACGGTTCGACGAGAAATAGCCCCTGTTGTGCAGTCCCTCGAAAGTCATGCCGAAGTCATCACCCTGCGAGTTCAGTGGGGCGCCGGGATGCTCTATCACAT